>WBZT01003616.1_pt1 | contig 10081 bp, 9 predicted proteins | sample 5204241 | NCBI WGS metagenome assembly WBZT01 (sample SAMN12344358, study PRJNA552823) | activated sludge metagenome | biome: Activated sludge suspended growth; feature: Nitrification reactor; material: Wastewater; isolation source: activated sludge from nitrification reactor of wastewater treatment...
CCAAGGCGCCGCTGCCGGCGATCAGCAGGCTGAACGTCAACCCCAGCGCTTCGGCCAGATGGGCGAAGAACAGTGTATAAATTTGAATGATCAGGAATGTCGCGCCGTAGCCGGTCAGCATTCGCATCGCCAGCCGCGCCCCCAGCCCGATCAGGACGACGTTCAATCCCGCCCACATCGCGTTGAACAGAAACAGCTCGGCTGCTCCGGCCAGATGCCAGCGATGGGTTTCCAGATCGAAATTGCCGAACAGCGACAGCAGCCACAGCGCCATTTCCGCGAAGAACAAGCCGCTGGACAGCCAGACCTTGAAGAAGCCCCGATACGGCGCCAGCGGGCCGCTTTCGCTTTCCCGGTGAATCACCGCGACGGCGATGAGGGTCGCGGCCGCAGCCAGAAACCGCAAGGGGTAGCTCAGGCCGAACCAGTAAGCCCCCCAGCCCGATTCATAGCCGGTGAAACCGCCGAACCAGCAGAAAAACACCACCGCGCTCAGCACCAGCAGCAGAGGGTTTCGCAGCGCGTAGCTCGAACCGAGCAGAAGGATCAAGTCGATCAGCAGCAGCGCCGGCCAGTTGCCGGAGCCGGTGGAATAGATGATCCCCAGCGTAAAGGTCAGGCCGATCAACACCAGTCCACCCAGCAATTCCAAGCTCAGGGCGCTCCAGGTCAGGCCGGGACGGGTGCGCTTGAGCCACTGCGCGCCGCCGAAACAGGCCAGCATGGCGATACCTTCCAGCACCGCCAGCTTGGTCAGGGTGAAGTCGAACAAGGTCCGGCCGAGAATCGTCAGCCCGGCCATGACGCTGATCGCCCCGAAGATCAGGAACCAGCGGCCCAGAGAGCGCCAGTCCCAGCCCTCGGTCGGATAGCGCTCGCGCAATCGCTGGTGAGTCGCTTCGTCCAGCAGACCCTGGCGCAGCAGTTCGTCCAGCTCCCGGCGGACGCGGCGGTTGCGGGATATCGGGTTCATGGCCGCTGGTCTGTCAGGTTGGCGTGGCTCTGGCGCTCGAAGGCGTAGCCGAGAAACATGGCCAGCGTGCCGCCGAGCAGGAAAAACGTGCCGGCGGACAATCGATCCCAGAAATGCTCGAAATAGCGGGTGTACAGGTCAATCGCCAGAAACACGATGCCGAAGCCGGTGAAACGGGTATCGCGCAAGCGGGCGCCGGCGACGATTTGCGCGATGCACGCGGCGGTGAACGCCAGGACCCAGTCCAGCGGTCCGTGCGGCAGGGTGAGGAACCACAGCGACAGGTTCAGATACAGCAGCCCAAAAATCAGGTACAAGCCGCCGAAGCCGATACAACGCCGCAAGGGGCCGATTTCCAACCGTCGCTCGTGCGAGACGCCCAGCGCGATGGCGGCCAGCGCGATGACCGCCATCAGCCTCGGGTCCTGGATGTCGGCGAAATAGGCGCCATGCCCGCCGTAAGTGTGCCAGGCTCCCAGACCGTGGAAGAACCACAGCAGCGCCAACAGCAAGGGCCAGCGCAAGCGGTAGCGGTAAGCCGTGAGCGCGGCAGGCACGCTGGTCAGCAGCATGAGGGCGGGGATGGCGCGACCCTCGGGCTCGCCGTTCAGCGCGATGTACAGCAGCACGAAGGTCCCGAACATCGCGGCCAAACTGGCGGTCACCAGCACCGCGCCGGTAAACGGGTAACGCCGGCGCGGATCGGTCGCCATTCGCACCCCGAAGTACCATAAGCCGACGCTGACCGCGCCCAGCAGGACCGTCGCCACACCGGCCGACTTCGACATCAGCGCGATGAAAGCCAGCACCCCCAATCCCAGTTGGAAAATGGCGAATAATCCCAGCCATTTCAGCAACGTGGCCAAAAATTCGCCGCGACGTGCGTAGCGTCCGAGCAGTACGTCCAGCAGAGAGCGGTCGATCAATCCCTGCTGGTGCCAATCGGTGGCTTCGCGGGTCAGCAAGTCATGGGTGGCGGGGCGCATGGTGGGGTTTCCCGGAAGGAAGTATGCTTGCAGTATATGCCCGGTGGCGGCGGGATGTGTTCGACCGGCGCTGCCTTGCTGGTCTCGCGATATCCGGTATCGTTGCGGTGGGGTGTTGATCGCTGCTGGGCCGGAGTGAAAGAAAGCACTTTACGCGAATGCCGGGATGATACTCGGAAATCGCACACTCGTTTGTGAGTCCACAAGCCATGTATATCCCTGAGCACTTTGACGAGCCGAGAATCGACATCTTGCACGAGCTTATTCGCGCTCGACCGCTATCTACCCTGATTACGCTTGCATCGGATGGGCTCGCTGCCAATCACATTCCGTTGCATCTTTCAGAACACCCGAGCCCGCTCGGCACATTGCGCGGCCATGTCGCCCGATCAAACACGGTTTGGAGCGATTTTGCCGAAGATGTGGAGGTCTTGGCGGTGTTTTGCGGCCCAGATGCCTACATCACGCCATCGTGGTATCCGACGAAAGCCGAAAAGGGACAGGTCGTTCCAACCTGGAACTATGCGGTCGCGCATGCTTACGGCACACTTCGAGTCATTGATGACGCTGCGTGGTTGCTCGCCCATCTTGGGGCGCTCACGGCCCACAACGAAGCGCCGATGCCCGAGCCATGGCGCTTGTCCGACGCACCTCGCGATTTTATCGAAAAACTTATTGCGGCGGTTGTCGGCATCGAAATCGTTATCACTCGGCTATTGGGCAAGTGGAAGGTCAGCCAGAACCAGCTTCCGCGCAATCGGGCCGGCGTCATTCAAGGCTTGCGCGCGAGCGGAAGCAGCGAATCATTGCAAATGGCCGCGCTGGTTGAGGGCGCCAAGCACGCGCGCTAACCCGCCGAGCACCGGACTTTCGCGAGAAGCCGGACCTACCGGTAATCTCAGCCATTGTGCCGGACGCCTCGCGCTTGGCGCAACGGGGCGGCGCGTGTGTCCGCCGTTAGGCATCAGGAGGAAAAATGAAAACGGTCTATCTGAGCGCGATTCTCTGGTTTTTCTCGACGGTGATGACAAGCCAAGTGGCAGCGGACGATATGAAGGCTTTTCCTCCAGCCGGGGAGGGAACGGTTCGCTATGTGCTACAGCTTCCGACACGGGATGACGAATCCGCTTTCAGGGTGGAATTGATCGTCGGCAAAACGGTTCAGGTCGATGAAAGGAATCGATACTTCTTCGGCGGCAAAATCGAAGAAACAACGATCCAGGGCTGGGGATTCCCACGATACAATGTCGGCGATCTTGGACCGATGGCCGGCACGCGGATAGCCGTCGATCCCACCGCGCCGAAAGTGGCCCGATTTGTCGCCCTCGGTGGCGATCCCTACATCATCCGCTACAACAGCCGGTTGCCCATCGTGGTGTACGTCCCCGATGGCGCGGAAGTGCGTTATCGGATATGGAGAGCCGAGCCGGAGACGAAAGCGATGGAGAAGGGTTGAGGCTGAGACCTTGGATACCGCAAATAAACTCCCCTCGCCCATCGAGTAAAAGGGAGTTTCCGTTCAGGCTCTTAACGGGGCTGTCCCGCCCTTGGAGAATCCCGCCACATGGCTCACGACAACGAATTCACGCTGATGAGGGAGCGGCGGTTCCTGCCGTTCTTCGTCACCCAGTTTCTGGGCGCGTTCAACGACAACGTGTTCAAAAACGCCCTGATCATCCTGATCGCGTTCCAGGTGGCGGCATCCGATCCCGCCCGAGCCAACGTGCTGATCAATCTCTGCGCCGGCCTGTTCGTGCTGCCGTTCTTCCTGTTTTCGGCGACCGCCGGGCAACTGTCCGACAAGTTCGAGAAGTCGCGCTATATCCGCTGGGTCAAGCTGCTGGAAATCGCCATCATGCTCGGCGCGGCGACGGGATTCGTGCTGGATAACGTGCCGTTGCTGATCGCGATGCTGTTCATGATGGGCTTTCACTCGACGCTGTTCGGGCCGGTGAAGTACAGCATCATGCCGCAACATCTGAAGCCGGAGGAACTGGTCGGCGGCAACGCCTGGATCGAGATGGGCACCAACATGGCCATCCTGCTCGGCACCCTGCTGGGAGGCATTCTGATCGCCCAGCAGGGCGGTCACCTGTGGGTGTCCTGCGCGGTCATCGCCATCGCCGTCCTCGGCTTTTTCAGCAGCTTGGCCATTCCCGAGGCGCCGCCCGCCGCGCCGGATTTGAAAATCAACTGGAATCCCGCCAGCGAGACCTGGAACATCCTCAAGTTCACCTACCGGAACTTCACCGTCTTCCAGTCGGTGCTGGGCATTTCCTGGTTCTGGTTCGTGGGCAGCGTCTATTTGGCGCAACTGCCCAACTTTACCAAGCTGACCCTCGGCGGCGGCGAGCATGTGGTGACGCTGCTGCTGACGCTGTTCGCCGTCGGCATCGGGGTGGGTTCGCTGCTGTGCGAGAGGCTGTCCGGGCGGATGGTGGAGATCGGTCTGGTGCCGTTCGGCTCCATCGGCCTGACCGTGTTCGGGGTGGATCTGTTCTTCGCCACTCCGGCGGCGCCGGCACCGGGCGGGGAACTGCTGGGCATGTGGGCGTTTCTGGCGCAGCCCGGCAGTTGGCGGGTGGTGCTGGATATCGTGTGCATCGGCATGTTCGGCGGCATCTACATCGTGCCGCTGTACGCGCTGGTGCAGCAGCGCAGCGAGCCGAGCCATCTGTCGCGGGTGATCGCCGGCAACAACATCATCAACGCCGTGTTCATGGTGGCGGCGGCCCTGATCGCCGTCGCGCTGCTGGACCGGGGTTTGAGCATCCCGCAATTGCTGCTGGTGATGGCGATTTTCAACGCGGCGGTGGCGGTTTACATCTTCGCCCTGGTCCCCGAATTCCTGATGCGGTTCATCGTCTGGATTCTGGTGAACATCGGCTACCGGTTGAAGACGAAAGGGCTGGACCACATTCCCGACCAAGGACCGGCGGTGGTGGTGTGCAATCACGTCAGCTTCATGGATGCCCTGGTGGTGATCGGCTGTTGCCGGCGACCGATCCGGTTCGTGATGGATCATCAGATTTTCAAGATCCCGGTGTTGAACTTCGTCTTTCGCACCGCCGGCGCGGTTCCCATCGCCCCGGCGCGGGAAAATCCCGAAATCCTGGAGCGAGCCTACGACCGGGTGGCCCGCTATCTGGAAGAGGGGGAAGTGGTGGGCATTTTCCCGGAAGGAAAGCTCACCGGCGATGGCGAAATCGGTCCGTTCAAGGCCGGCATCGAGCAGATTATCCAGCGCACGCCGGCGCCGGTGGTGCCGATGGCCCTGCGGGGATTGTGGGGCAGTTTCTTCAGCCGCCGCCTCGGGAAAGCGATGAGTCACTTCCCGCGCCGGTTTTGGTCTCGAATCGAGTTGGTGGTCGGCGAGCCGATTCCGCCGGAACGAGCGACATCGGCGGTGTTGCGCGAACGGGTCGTGGCTTTGCGGGGCGATTGGCGGTGAGCGGTGGGAGGGGCGTTATGCGGCAGCGCGGTGATGGGTGTGACGATCTCGGCGCGCGGCGATGTTCGGCTTCGGCCGGCCCGAGACGGCAGGCGGGCAGGGCTCCCGCGTGGCTGTTGATCGGGTTGGGGCTGTTGGGCGGACTGGTGCTGTATTGGTACACGACACCGCAAGAGGTGCCCTCCTGGGCTCGCGGCTGGCTGCCCGGCTTGCCGGAATACACCGGACCGCTCTACCGCTGGCGCGACGACAAGGGCCGCGAGCAGATCACGGACAAGCCGCCCAAGGGCCGGCTTTACGAAACCATCACGTACCGGGCCAACGCCAACACGGTGCCGTCGGGCCAATAAAAAACCGCCCCGGCTGTCTGGGGCGGTTCGGGTTTTTGTTCGAATCGCGCAAACGTGCCTAGGGCGCGTCTTTCTTGATCTGCTTGGCCTGCGTGGCGAGCTTGTTCAAGTCCTCGACGCTCATTTTGTCGTCGTAAATTCCGGCGCCGACCTGAATGTCGGGCTTGAAAGACACCTCGGCGCCATGGACGAAGGATATCTTGCGGGAGGCCTTGGCTTCGCCCGGCTTCGGCCACCAGTATTCGACCCAACCGCCATCCTTGTTGGCGCCCGCCTTGCACATTTCCTGGAACAGCGGCTTGTCCTTGTCGTCTTTCATCTGCAAGATCGGCTTGCCCACCATGTCCGGCCGCAGCGGGTGCGCGATCATCACGTTGTCCCGGCAGCTATAGACGAACACGTAGCTGTCCTTCCACACCCAGCGGGCGTCCTTGTTGTTGTTGAAATCCGAAAAGCCGGCCAAGCCCTTGTTGTTCAAGTACTGGACGGCTTCGTGGACCTTGACGATCACTTCATCCGGCGTGGCGGAGTTGGAATCGGCGGCGCCGACCCAGGCCGGCGCGGCGCCGAGAACCAGGGCCAACCCGGCCAAACCGAGGGTTGTTTTGCTCATTTTCAAATCCTCCAAAAAATTGACGGCAAGCGGGGGAACCGACGCTCGCTCAGGAAACCCAGGGCTTGCCGGCCGGCAAGAGCTCTTTGCCATAGATCTCGTTCAGGATGATGCGCGCCATCATGTACCAGGCAGCCAGCGCGCACACCATCAGCTCGTAACCCGCCACCACGGTCAGGCCGGGATAGCCGAAATGCGCCAGATCGAGCAGGATGAAGCCGATCAGCAAGGTGGTGAAGGTGAAGGCCATCGCGCCGTGAATGCGCAGCGAGCCGATCCAGAGGATCACCGTGAACAGGGTCCAGGCGATCAGGAACCAGCCCACATCCTCGGTGCCGGCCTTGAACAGATCGTATTTGTTGCCGAGCAGCAGCAGGCATAGCGCGATCCAGAAACCGCCATAGGAGGTGAAGGCGCAGTAGCCGAAGTTGTTGCCGGTTTTCATTTCTTGTAAGCCGGCGATCAGTTGTGCGGTGCCTCCGATGACGAGGCCCAACCAGACAACGGGGCCGATGCTGGGCATCCAGCCGACGTTGTGGAACTGCAAGACCAACGTGGTTAGACCGAAGCCGGCCAAGCCAACGACCGCCGGATTGCCAAGTTTTTGTTCTGCCATACGTTTAATTTCTCCCAGTGGAATTTATCGGGTCGCGATCCGCGATGCTCGGATTCGAGGAAAAAGGCGGTATCGGGTCAACCCGAAACCACTATAGAAAAAGAAAATTGATATTTACAGTGAAAGGACTCCTCGCGAGGGAAGAAAGTCAGCCGGCCTCCCGCCGCGCGGCCCGCTTGCGATCCTGCTCCAGCAGCAGCTTCTTGCGCAGGCGAATGGATTTCGGGGTGACCTCGACCAGCTCGTCGTCGTCGATGAACTCCAGCGCTTGTTCCAGGCTCAGCCGCACCGGCGGGGTCAGCAGGATGTTCTCGTCGGAACCGGCCGCGCGGATGTTGGTGAGCTGCTTGGCTTTGAGCGGGTTGACCACCAGATCGTTGTCGCGGGAATGGATGCCGACGATCATGCCTTCATACGCCTCATCGCCAGGACCGACCATCAGCCGGCCCCGTTCCTGCAAGTTGAACAGGGCATAGGCCAGCACCTTGCCGGTGGCGTTGGCGATCAGAACGCCGTTGGTCCGGGCGCCGATGGTGCCTTTCTTGACCGGCCCGTAGCGGTCGAAAACGTGATAGAGCAGGCCGGTGCCGGAGGTGGTGGTCAGGAACTCGGTCTGAAAGCCGATCAGGCCCCGCGCCGGAATCAGATAATCCAGCCGGACCCGGCCCTTGCCGTCGGGCTGCATGTCGAGCAAATCGCCGCGCCGGTCGCCGAGCTTTTCCATCACCGCGCCCTGATGCTGTTCTTCGACATCGACGGTCAACTGCTCGAAAGGCTCGCAGAGTTCGCCGTCGATCTCGCGCACGATCACTTCCGGGCGCGACACCGCCAGCTCGTAGCCCTCGCGGCGCATGTTTTCGATCAGGATCGACAGATGCAGCTCGCCCCGGCCGGACACCTTGAATTTGTCCGGGTCGTCGGTGTCCTCGATCCGCAACGCCACGTTGTGGATCAGCTCTCGATACAGGCGCTCGCGCACCTGGCGGCTGGTGACGAACTTGCCCTCGCGGCCGGCGAAGGGCGAGGTGTTGACCTGGAACGTCATGTTCATGGTCGGTTCGTCCACCTTGAGCGGCGGCAGCGGCTCGACGGCGTTCGGATCGCAAATCACGTCGGAAATGCCCAGTCCGTCGATGCCGGTAAAGGCGATAATGTCGCCGGCCGAAGCTTCGGGAAACTCGATCCGCTCCAGCCCTTGAAAGCCCAGAATTTGCAGGATTCGGCCGTTGCGCCGATTGCCCCGATGATCGAGGATCACGACCGGGGTGTTGGTCTTGATTTTGCCCCGGCGGATGCGGCCGATGCCGATCACCCCGACATAGCTGTTGTAGTCCAGCGAGCTGACCTGCATCTGGAACGTTCCTGCGGGATCGACTTGCGGTGGTCGGACCTGTTCGATGATGGTCTCGAACAGCGGGCTCATATCGCCGTCGCGCACGCTGTCGTCCAGCCCGGCGTAGCCGTGCAACGCCGAGGCGTAGATCACCGGGAAGTCCAGTTGTTCGTCGCTGGCGCCCAAGCGGTCGAACAGGTCGAAGGTGCGATCCAGCACCCAGTGCGGCCGGGCGCCGGGCCGGTCGACCTTGTTGATGACCACGATCGGCCGGAAGCCCATGGCGAAAGCTTTCTGGGTGACGAACCGGGTTTGCGGCATCGGGCCGTCCACCGCGTCCACCAGCAGCAGCACCGAGTCCACCATCGACAGCACCCGCTCGACCTCGCCGCCGAAATCGGCGTGGCCCGGCGTGTCCACGATGTTGATGTGATAGTCCCGCCAGTACAGGGCGGTGTTCTTGGCCAGAATGGTGATGCCGCGCTCCCGCTCCAGGGCGTTGGAATCCATCACCCGTTCGGGCGGTGCGGCCCGGTCGCCGAGCGTGCCGGACTGTTGCAGCAGTTTGTCGACCAACGTGGTCTTGCCGTGGTCCACATGGGCGATAATGGCGATGTTGCGAAGCTTTTCGATCACGGTGGGGCTCTGTGGGGCTGAAGCGGGCGAGGCATTATAGCGAAGCCGGTAAAACGACGAAGCCCCGCGCGGAGCGGGGCTTCGAGCTGGATAGTTGGTGGAAAGATGTTATTTTTCAGCCGCGAATTTCTTGACCATCGTGGCTTGTGGCCCTTTGGGCCCGACTTTGACCTCGAACTCGACTTTCTGGTTTTCCGCCAGGGTCCGAAAACCCTTGCCCTCGATCACCGAGTAATGGACGAACACGTCGCTGCTGCCGTCCTCGGGGGCGATGAAACCGAAACCCTTCGCTTCGTCAAACCACTTCACAGTACCAGTACGCATCAATACGACCTCAGGACAATATATTTTTTTCTGCCGAGCCTAAAGACGCCGAATTCTCAAGGGTGAGTTCGGTAGCCGAGGGCCGACGTTGGGCACACCGAGGTTCTCGACCTCACACCCGCGGCGGAAAGTACGTGAAAGCATTGCTTTCCGCAAGCATATTTTGTGTGCGCTCGCACAAGCTTAGTGCAAAAATGCGCGCCGTTTCCGCGTTCGGCGGGCTCACTCTATTCTCAAACGTAATTTTGGACTTTTCGTGGAACATCTGTTCGTTTCCCTGCAAGCGCGGCTTTCCGACTGTTCGATCCGCGACCGCGCGTCGCTCGCCCGCCGCCTGCGGGGTTTGCGCCAGCGCTCGCGCGAGGGCAAGCCGGTGGATCGGGGCCTGGAGCAACTGGCCGCCGAAGTGGACGCCGCCGCCGCGCGCTTGCGCGAGCGCCGCGCCGCGTTGCCGACGCCGGATTTCGATGACAGCCTGCCGATCAGCGCCCACCGCGACGCCATCGCCGCCGCCATCCGCGCCCATCAGGTCGTCGTGGTCTGCGGGGAAACCGGCTCCGGCAAGACCACCCAGTTGCCCAAAATCTGCCTGTCGCTCGGTTTTGGCGCGGCGGGTTTGATCGGCCACACCCAGCCGCGCCGGATCGCCGCCCGCTCGGTGGCGGCGCGGATTGCGGCGGAGTTGCAAACGACCGTCGGCGGCCAAGTCGGCTACAAAGTGCGCTTTTCCGACCGGACCGGACCGAACGCCTTCGTCAAGCTGATGACCGACGGCATCCTGTTGGCGGAAACCCAGAGC
>WBZT01003617.1_pt1 | contig 10077 bp, 8 predicted proteins | sample 5204241 | NCBI WGS metagenome assembly WBZT01 (sample SAMN12344358, study PRJNA552823) | activated sludge metagenome | biome: Activated sludge suspended growth; feature: Nitrification reactor; material: Wastewater; isolation source: activated sludge from nitrification reactor of wastewater treatment...
AGCGGCCCGCGGACGCGCTCGCCGCCTACGATCGCGCGCTCCAACTCGCGCCGCAGTGGAGCGAAGCGCGCTACGGTCGCGCGCTGGCGTTGATGGATTTGGGCCGTGTGCCCGAGGCGGGGACGGAATTCAAGAGTCTGGTGGAGGTGATGAAGAACCGGGCGGCGGCGCTGGACGGCTACGGCTTCGCGCTCGCGCTCCAGGGCCAGACGGTCGAAGCGGAAAAATTATTTCAGGAGGCGCTGCGCGTGGACCCGAAACAGGCCAACGCCCATCTGCATTACGCGATGCAACTGGCCGGCCAGCGCAAGCTCGCGGCGGCGGTCGAGCATTACCGCGCCTGTCTGGCGACGGAAACCAACCAACCGGCCGCGTTGAACAACCTCGCGTGGATTCTGGCGGCCAGCTCCGATGCCAGCCTGCGCAACGGGCCGGAGGCGGTGACGCTTGCCCGCCGCGCCTGCGAACTCACCGGCCAGCGCGAGCCGTTCTTTCTCGGCACGCTCGCCGCCGCCTACGCCGAGAGCGGTGATTTTCCGAATGCCATCGCGAGCGCCGAGCGGGCGCAGGCAATTGCCACGGCGGCGGGGCGACCCGACCTGGCGCAACGCAATGAGGAACTCCTGAAATTCTATCGCGCCCGCCAGCCGTACCGCGAACCGCCGACCGCGCCGTGACGCGCCGCACGCGACCGCATTTTGCTTTTTCCCGTCACGCGACTTTTTCATCATCCGCTCATGCCGCTTCGCAAACCAGCCAACCGCACCGTGGTCGTCGTGCTGGCGCTGGTGCTCGGGACGTGCTGGCTTTATTGGCCGGTGCGGCAGCATGACTTCGTCTGGTTTGACGACCCGGATTACGTCATCGAAAACGCCTTCGTGAAGCTGGGTGTGACCTGGCGCAGCGTCAGTTGGGCCTTCACGCACAGCTTCTCCAGTAACTGGCATCCGCTCACCTGGATTTTCCACATGCTGGACTGGCAGTGGTTCGGCCCTCAGGCCGGCGGCCACCATCTGGTCAGCGTGGCGTTCCACGCCGTCAACGCCGCTTTGCTGTTCGGCTTCCTCCGCCGGGCCACGGGTGCGTTCTGGCGGCCGGCGGTCGTGGCGGCGTTGTTCGCCTGGCATCCCGCCCACGTCGAATCCGTGGCGTGGATTTCCGAGCGCAAAGATGTCTTGAGCACTTTCTTTGGCCTGCTTTCGTTGTGGGCTTATGTGAATTATGCGCGAGGCGCCGAGTATCAGGCGTCCGCTGTCCCGGCGGCGTCCATACGCAACCCGCAACCCGCAACCCGATGGTACGCCGCCGCGCTCGCCACCTTTGCGCTCGGCTTGATGAGCAAACCCATGCTTGTCACGTGGCCGTGCGTGATGTTGTTACTCGATTTCTGGCCGCTGCAACGGTTCGCCGCCGCCCCCGATGGCCGTGCCTGGCGGAAGATCGTGGTGGAGAAAATCCCGTTTTTCGCGCTCACCGTTGCCTCGTGCGTGGTGACGGTTCTGGCGCAGGACAAGTGGCACGCGCTAGCCAACGCCGAGCAGATTCCGCTGGAGCACCGCCTCGTGAACGCCGTGATCAGTTACGCCGGCTACCTGGCGAAGTTGCTCTGGCCGGCGAAGCTCTGCGCCTTTTACCCGTTCGTGACCGACTCGCAATGGGAACGGGCGCTCTATGGCGGCTTCCTGTTGGCGGGCATCTCCGCCGCGGTACTCTGGCAACTCCGCGCGCGGCCCCACCTCGCCACCGGGTGGTTTTGGTATTTGGGCACGCTGGTGCCGGTGATCGGCGTGATGCAGGTTGGCGGGCAGGCGATGGCGGATCGCTACACTTACGTTCCGAGCATCGGCTTCTTTGTCGCCGTCATCTGGCTCGTGGCGGAAGGGTTGGCGAAGTTAAAGGCGCAACGCGTCGCCGGGATCGCATTGGCCACGGCCGCCATTGTCGCCTGCCTGGGGCTCACCGCGCGGCAGGTGCCGACCTGGAAGAATACGCGCACTCTGTTCGAGCACGCGCGCGCCGTCACGACGAAAAATTCCATCGCCCTCAACACGCTGGGGGAATTGCTGCGGCGCGAGGGGAAACACGAACTCGCCATCCAGTATTTTCGCGAGGCAGTGGCCGCCGGCCCGAGTTATCCCAATGCCTGGTGTGGTTTGGGCATGGCGCTTTACGCTCAAGGGAACAAGGACGAAGCCATTGCGTGTCACGAGCACGCCTTGAAACTCAACCCCGACGATCCGCAGGCGCTCGATAATTTGGGACTGCTGCTGCTGTGGGAAAAGCGCCCGGCGGAAGCGGAGAAGGTCCTGCGCCATGCGATTGAAGTCCGGCCGGGTTTTGCCGAAGCCCACGGGCGGCTGGCCCTGGCGTTGGCGGTCCAGGGCCGCAGTGACGAGGCGCTGCCGCACTTTCAAGCCGCCGTGAACTTCAAACCGGAATCCGCGCCCCTGCGCGCTGATTTCGCCGCCGCGCTCGCCAAGGGGCGACGGATTGAGGAGGCGATTCAGGAATATCAAACGGCGGTCCGACTCCAGCCCGGGCGGTTGGAAACGCGGCTCGCCTTCGGCACGCTGCTTCTGGACTCCGGCCAGCCAGCCGAGGCGGTGGCGGAGTTGCGCGCCGCGCTGGCCTTGAGCCCGACGAATGTGCCGGCGCTCGACGGCCTCGGTTATGCGCTCGCGCAGCAGGGCGCCGGCGAAGCAGCGGTGGCCGTGTTGCAACAAGCAACCAGTCTGGCGCCGACGAATGCGATCGTATGGTTGCATCTCGCGCTGGCCGAACAGCGGCAGGGGCGCCTGCCCGAGGCGGTGGCGGCCTACGAAACGGCGCTCACGAATGCGCCGACGCTGGTGGCCGCGTTGAACAATCTCGCCTGGCTGCGGGCCACCAGTTCGCGCGACGATTTGCGCGACGGTAAAGCGGCGGTGGCGCTGGCCGAGCGTGCGTGCCAGCTCACGGCGGAGAAAGAACCGATGTTCCTCGGCACGCTGGCGGCGGCTTACGCCGAGGCGGGGCGATTCGCGGAGGCGCAGGCCGCGACCGAGAAGGCGCGCGATCTGGCCAAACAACTTGGGTTGGAAGAGATCGCGCGGCGGAATGCTGAACTGCTGGAGCTTTACCGGGCGGGCCGGCCCTACCGCGAGTGAAAATGACGACGAAGAAAGAACCCGGCGGTGCCGAGAAACGCCAGCCCTAACGAACCCGGCTCTGGCACGATCGGCACGTTGAAACTCGTCCAACCAATCGTCTGAGGATTCAAAAGGGGGCTGCCATCAGTGCTGATGCCTCCCAAAGGTCCACTGGTAACAACCGATGAGTAAAACCACTCCACGGCATTGTAGTAACTCGTCACAGTGCCTCCGCGATTATCCCAGACACGAATCTGAAATTTGCAGCGGTAGCCGGGGGAAACTCCGGGCACAGAAGTAGTGCCGCCGAAGACCAGCCCTTTGGGAAGCGCTTGAAGTCCGGTAGCTGTGGTGGTTCGAAACGTGGTGGTGACCAGCAAAGTTAGCGCGCTCGAATCCGCTGCCGATTCCGGCCCGACAAAGACGCCGAACGTCCAGCCAGTGCCGGACAACAGCGGCCCGGTGTAAACCGTGTTGCCGACCGGATTGCCCAAGGAACTCTGTCCGGAGACAAACTCATAAATGTGACCCGGCAGGCTGGTGTAGATTGGCGCTCTAAAACTGGAGAAATTGTTTCCCCACTGCAAGTAGCCTTGACCAGAGCAAGCCAGCGCCAAGCCGCCAATTAGCGCGAACAGGAAAGTCTTCTGCATACGCTCATTGTTTTGAATTCCTCTCATTTGTTGTGAACCGCAACCGTCGCCGGCCCAGAGCCAGACCGACCGCACCCGTCACCGCCAACAGCCATGTGGACGGCTCAGGAATCCAGAACGAAAAGCTCGTCCAACCGTCGGTGAACGGGGTCGAGTAGGAGACATTGTCCGTCCCGACTCCACCCAACGGGGCGCTCGTCACCAACGGGGAAGCGCCGCGCGCGTAGGTGGAGAAGGACATCTCCCAACTGGTCAGCGTGCCGCCTTGATTGTCCCAGGCGCGGATTTGAAACTTGGCTGGCTCGCCCGGAAGCACGCCGGGCACGGCCACCGTCCCACCCAACACCAGCCCGCGCGGAAGTCCGGTGGAAGTAGCGGTGCGAAAAGTCGTGGAGACGAGAAAGGTCAACGCGCTGGAATCCGTCACGCCGGCCGGACCGGCGTACACCGCAAAAGTGTAGCCCGTGCCGCTGAGGAGCGGTGCATGGTATTGATACGGCCCGCTGGGAACTCCGAGGCCCGACTGGCCATAGATTGGACCTGGCGCGTCGGGGTAGAATTCCGTTCCATAGATTGGTGCTCGAAACACCCCAGGGAAGCTGTTCCCCCAATCGAGAAAGCCTTGGGCGTGAGCGGTGATCGTTAGGCTGAAGACGGTGGTGAACAGGAGGAGTCGTTTCATGGTTTGATTTGGTGGTTGCGGTTGGCGGCGGACAGTTTCCCACAAAAGCGCTTCCAGCCAGTCAGAATCGTCATCGCCAGCAGGCCAACCGCCCAGGTGTCTGGTTCGGGAATGATGATCGTGAAACTCTGCCAACCACCCGTGGCGGGCGTGGCGTATTCGGTGCCGTCCGTGCCCACCCCGCCCAAAGGCGCGCTCAGGAGCATCGGCGCATAGCCGTGCTCAGAAACGTAAGGGAGCGTCTGTTCCCAAGTCGTCACGGTTCCTCCCAGGTTGTCCCAGGCGCGGATTTGAAACTTGCAGGATTCCCCAGCCTGCACCCCCGGTACGGTGGTGGTGGCGCCATTCACCAATCCCTTGGGCAACGTCTGTCCGGTGGCCGTGGTGGTCCGGAATGTGGTCGAAACCAACAAGGTCAATGCGCTTGTGTCAGTGACTCCGGCTGGGCCGGTGTACACGGCGAACGTATAGCCGGTGCCCGTCAACAATCCCGTGGTGGCGGAGTAGATCGGAGCGCGGAAGCCGGTGGGGTTGTTCCCCCAAGTGATGAATCCTTGGCCGTAACTGTTGATCGCCAGGCAGAGGACGGTGGTAAACAGGAGGAGTCGTTTCATGGCTTGAACGATGGTTCGGTTTCTTTCCTCGGTGGTTCGAGTGGCGGCTGCCTTGACCGTTGGGTTGTTTCTACGCCTCGCTTCACTGCGATTCAAGCCAAATTCCGCTGGACCTCGCACGCCGGCGCGACTTGACACGACCACCATACTCCCTCTCCTCCAGGTAATGGAGGAAGAGGGCCGGGGAGAGGAGGTGCTCTTGAAAAGGTTGCGGCTGGCGCAGCGCAGAAGCCCCTCTCCCCGACCCTCTCCCCGCGCTGCGCTGCGGGGAGAGGGAGTTATCCCTGGTGGTAGTGTCAAGTTGCGCCCTCGCGCGCCTCAATGAGGGGTGATCGGCGGATCGCGTAAGAGAACTCCCATCCAGTGATTCGGCCCACGCCAACGGCTATTTTACCGGCGACAGGTAGGGCCGCAGAAACTGGTCCATCGCCTCCGCCGCCAAACGATGCGCGTATTCATTCGGGTGCGCATCATAGCGGTTCACTGTGATCTGCGCGGAGGGCAGCTTCTCATAGACGGAGAGCAAATCCAGGTGCGGCACGCGATGCTCCGACCAATAACGGTCCAGCGCCGCGTGGACGTTGTGGAATTGGTAATCCGCGCCCACCGCGTGCAGGAACGGAAAGGTGACCACCACCAACCGGCCGCCGTTGGCCTCGACGAGCTTTTGCAGGCTGGCCAGCCGTTCCTGTTGCTGCTCCCAGATCGGGCCCGCGGCCGTGTCGCGGACGAATTGAAAGTAGTCCTTCATCCAAGGATTCCGGGCGGCCTTCAAACGGTGATAAAGCAGATTGTAAAAATAGCTGCTGTTCTTGAACCAGCCCGCGCGATCCACGTCCGAATAAATCTGTTCGCGGGCGGTGTTCCATTCCGGCACCAGATCGGAGATGTCATTGAGGCAGTAAACCAGCACGACGAGATCAAGCTGATAGTGATTCTCCAGGCAGGCCTTGAGAATGTTGATCTCATCAATCGTCTCGTACCCGGGCTGCGCAAGGGCGTGAACCTCCCATTCCGGATGGGCGGCCCGCAAGCGGTTGGCAAAACGATCCTCGACGTTCTTGACGCCGTGGCCGGCGGTGAACGAGTCGCCCAGCAAGGTGACGCGCCGTTTCCCGGCGGCCCTGGCGGGATAATACTGGATGTTGTCGCGGCACGTGGCGGAGTTGATCTGCCAATGGCGGCGGACCCAGCGCTCGCTCACCTTGGTGTAGCCGAGCGAGTCCGTGGTGTCGTAACAACAACGCACGTAAAGCTCGCCGCCCAGGAACAGGAGCGAAACCAGCAGCGCGAGCAGGAGCACATTGCCCAACGCCACCTGGGGCCAACGCACCGGGGACAAGGCCGCGCGCACTTTTCGCCACAACACCAGCAGCGCCCAGCCAAAAGCCGCCGGCAACAGCACGAGCAGCGCGACAGAGAGGATTTCGTCAACTAGGTTCATTCCGTGGCACGATAAGCCCGGCCAGATTCGTAAAGGCGCAGCAACTCGCGGTTTTTCTCGACGAGCGGTTGCTCCTGATTTGCTTCCGCCAGCGCGATGGCTTTTTGGGCTGTGGCTTTTGCCTCGTCAAACTTCCCGGCTTCCGCGTACGCGGCGGCCAGTGTGCCCAGCAGTTGGGTTTGGGAATTCTCCGTCAATTCGCAGGCATGCCGCGCCAGCGATACTGCGTCCTCGCCGTTGCGCAGCGCCGCCACCGGATGCGTGGCTAGAATCCAGGCCAGATTGTTCAGCACTTCCACGGAATCCGGCTCGTCCCGCAGGCAATCACGATACTGCGCCACGGCTTGGGCGGCCTTGCCTTGCGCCGTGTACAACATGCCCAAGCGGCTATGGATGAAAGCAAGCTGCTGTCCCAGGGGCAACGCCTGCTCAAGTTGTTCGATCGCCGCCTCCGTCTCGCCGGCTGCGTGCAGCACCCGGCTGAAGGCGATGCGATATTCCGCGGAGTTGGTTTCGCCAGCGACGGCGAGCGCCAGTTGAGTCTTTGCCGCCGTCAGGTCACCCAGTTTCTCCAAGGCGCAGCCGAGGAAGAAATGCGGCAGCGCGTTGGTGGCAATGATCTGGACGGCGCGGCTGAGGTAATTGGTCGCGCCCGCGTAATCTTCCGAGAGATAGCGGTAGTGGCCCAGATTCACATTCGCCGAAAAGTAATTCGGGTCCAGCCTTAGCGTTTCCTCATAGTGTTCCACCATTTGCTCCGGCTTGCCCGCCAGACCCAGGGCCACTCCGTAATTGTAGTGCGCCAGTGAATTCGCCGGAGTGACTTGCACCGCCCGGGCAAAGAGCGTTTCGCTGCTCCGCCAATGGGAAATCTGCCGCCCGCTCAACCCGCCGCACGCTACCAGGGAAATCATCAACAGGGCCCACCCTAGTTTCCGGGTCGCTTCCCGTTGGCGCAACAATTCTGCTCCTGTCCAAACCAACGCCACGAACAAACCGACGTGCGGAAGATAAACATAGCGGTCGGCCATGGATTGCGTCCCGACCTGCACCAGGCCAATCACCGGCACGAGCGTGCCGACAAACCAAAGCCAGCCCACCGTCAGCCAGGGCCACCGCCGCCAGCCCCCGACCGCGACCACGGTCACCAACCCCAACCCCAGCAGGGCGCCTATCACCAATCCCATGGCCCATCCGCCCGGATGCGGATAGTGAACAGACAAATCGAGCGGCCAAAAGGTCTTCGCCAGATAGCGGCAGTAGGACACCAGCGCATTGCCGATGCGATCGTTGAGCGACAGCCGGCCGACGTGTCCCATGGCGCCCCATTGTTTCTGAAACAGGTAGGTCAGCAGGCAAAGCAGCGCCGCAATGATGAAGAAAGGCAGCTTCTCTTTGAGCAATGAAAGTGCGGAGATGCGGCGGGAGTTTCCGGCCGGCGGCGCGAGGCGGCGCAGTGGCCAAAAGTCCAGCAAGAGCAGCAGGCAGGGCAATGAAACCAACATCGGTTTGCTCATCACCGCCAGCGCAAAGAACAGTAGCGCCAGCCCGTAGCTTTGGTGGGAACCGTTGAGTTGCCCACCACGCGGAGCGCGGACCGCTGAGTCTGCGGGTGCTTCCGCATCGGTTCGCGCTCCGGGTTCCTGCGGCATTGCATACCTGGCATACGCGAGCAGGCTCAATAACCCGAAACACAGGCTGAGCACATCTTTGCGTTCAGCGACCCAGGCGACCGATTCCACATGCAGTGGATGCCAGGCAAAGAGGGTGGCAACGGCGGCACTTCGCCAGATGGCCCCGGTCAACCGAGTCAACAGAAGGAAAATCAAAACCGCGTTTGCCGTTTGAAGGACGACGTTCACCAGATGATGCAAGCCGGGCGTCAAACCGAACAAGGAACAGTCCAGCATGTGCGAGAGCACGGTGACGGGATGCCAGTTGCCCATGAGCGTGGTGCCAAAGGCATGTTTGACCCCCGCGAGCGACAGGCCCGCGTTCACTGCCGGGTTATTCGCCACGTACTGGTCATCGTCATAAATCGTAAACTGGAAGCCCACCACCTGACCGTAGAGCAGCAAAGTACCGATGATGAGCACCCCGAGGATGATCCGCCTCTGGTCGCGTTCATTTGCGAAGGTCATGGGCAGTCTCCGCGATTTGCGCATCGCGCATTGGGAACGTGAACTCCGGAACGCCGATCTCCCGATTCGCTCGTTGCGGCGGAAATGGGATTCGAGCCGATCAGGAGATCGGCGCTCTGGTTCATGCGTAGCCTCCACGATTTCAAAGCTGCGCAGTGGGACCAGGAGCCGGCCAGCGGTAGGAGCGTGGACCGCTGAGTCCGCGCGTTGCCCGTTTCCGGTCCGCGCTCCGGGGGGCGGTTCGCGGAAAGGGACAGCGGGTCAATTGCCCAACTTGGGCCAGCGAACTCGGGTGAATACATCACGAAAGATGGTAGCGCGTACGGGAATCGAACCCGTCTTTCAGCCTTGAGAGGGCCGTGTCCTAACCGATAGACGAACACGCCATCCAACGGCAGGAATGGTAATGGAGCCGCCGGGCGTGTCAACTGGGTTGAACCCGATCTCCGGAGTAGAAATCGTACGAGTGTGGGCCGGGAGGCGATTGGAGTGCGCTCGTCCCGGGCGCAGCCAGGTAGAGCGTGCGGCTGGCGTGGGAACTTTTCGTGCATGCCAGGTAGAGGTGCGTTGCTGCGCCCGGGGACGGGCGCACTCCGAAGGGCGGCTCATTGCTTCAACGCGAAAAGGCCCGCCTCTCCCCAGCCCGCTCCTCCTTCCTGCGTCAGGAGGAGGGAGTTCATCCGCTGCGGCTGTGCGGCGCTGTGTCCATTGCTCCGGGTGCGATTGAAAGCGTCGGACACCCGGCCCCGTAGCGCACGCTTCCAGCGTGCGGGTTTGGGGAGCATCCTTGCTCTCCGTCGCGGGGCGCGTCTCTCCGAAACCCGCCGCAGGGATGCGGCGTGAACCCGCAGACAAGATGTCTGCGCTACAGTGACCGACACTTTCAATCGCACCCCATTGCGGCTCTGTGGTTGAAGGCGCGCTTTGAATAGTTCGTGTGTTTCCGGGGCACACAACTCATCCGAAGGGAATCCCGGCGCTGCGAACGGAAGCTCCAGACCGTGGCATGTAAAAAAAAAGCCCCGGATTGCTCCGGGGCTTTGTGATAACAAAACCAATCTTATTTGCGGCGGCGGAAGATCAACAACGCGGCAGCACCGAGACCAGCAAGAGCGATCGTGCCGGGTTCGGGAACAGTATAGATGTTGAAGGAGGTCCAACCGATCGTGGACGGGTTAGCGACGATGTTTCCACCGCCGTCAATGCCACCCAGCAAACCGCTGGTCACTACGCCAGAGGCACCTTTGGTTACCGCAGTGTCCCACGTCGCTCCACCTGCATTGTCCCAAGCGCGCACTTGGAACTTGGCTGCAGTACCGGGAGTAACTCCAGGAACAGTCACCGTTCCACCCAACACGAGGCCCTTCGGAAGGCCCGTTGCGGTGCTCGTGCGGAACGTAGTTGACACCAGCAAG
>WBZT01001308.1_pt1 | contig 10076 bp, 6 predicted proteins | sample 5204241 | NCBI WGS metagenome assembly WBZT01 (sample SAMN12344358, study PRJNA552823) | activated sludge metagenome | biome: Activated sludge suspended growth; feature: Nitrification reactor; material: Wastewater; isolation source: activated sludge from nitrification reactor of wastewater treatment...
CGTGCCGCCCTTCAGCGTCAACCCGCCAGCGTTGTTCCAACTGCCTCCCAGCAGGTTCACCGTGCCGCCGTTCACCGTCAGGGCCCCCGTATTGGTCCACGTGCCGGCGAGCGTCACTGTGCCGCGCTCCAAAGTCAAGGGGAGGGAATTGGTCCAGCGCCCGTCGAGGTACAAAGTCGTGTCCGGCGGCAAGGTTCCGTTGGTGAGAGACAGCCCGTAGTCCGTCCCGCCAATAAACATAGTGTTCCCGCTGCCGGCGATCTCCAAGTTGCCTGCTGGACCAGGACACAAAAGCCCCACAGCCAAACTCGCGCCGTTGGTGACTCTCATCGTGCCCCGGTTTGTGAGGGAGTGGGCGCTCACATAGAGCCATTGCCCGGGAACATCCGCCAAAATGACACCTTGGTTGTCCAAAATCGCCGGAGCGGACGATCCCAACAGATTGCCAATAAGGCCGTGACCACGCACGGTCACGCCTGGCCCCACCGTCACGCTATTTATCAACGACACCGCCCTCCGCGACTGGCTGGGATCACCCCCCAGCACGATCTGCCCGTCCCCACCCAACGTTCCCGTGCCCACGCCGAGCGCCGCGCGGTCCGTGCTGATTGTCGCTCCGCCCACCAGCGTTAAACCGCCCACGATGTTCAAACTGGTTCCGTTGCTGAGCGTCAGGTCGGCGGCCAAGCTCACCCCATCGAACGTGCCGCTGGTTATCGCAATGCTCTGCCCATTTGTTCCTTGAAGAATGGTGGCGCGAACGAGGGTGCCTCCGGAGAGGGTGAATGGCGCGTTCACCTGCACCGTGTTGGAGACCGTAAGCACGCCACCGGCGAGGGTGAAGGCGTCCTGGCAGAGGAGGCTGCTTACGGTGTGGGTATCGGCGGAGTGTGTGATGCTGGCCGCGCCGGCCACATCAATCACCACGTCGTCATCCGGGCCGGGCAGGGCGGCGGTGCTCCAATTGGTGGCAGTGTTCCAGTCCCCGCTGCCGCCGATCCACGAGACGACGGCGGCGGAACACGGGGTGACCTGGACTGAAACAATGAAGCCAGTGAGGCCAAGTAAGAGAATGGCTCGGGCGGTGACAGGGAAGGGGCATCGAGGTTTCATACGCGCTGGTGGAATTTGGGATGCAGGCTACCGTTGCTTCCTCTCACGGGCAATAGAGGCAAATGCCCCTAGTAATTGCATTCGACCTGCGGGCGGCGCGGGGCATAAAATGTTGCAATGCCCTTGCGGTTGTCACCCCGTTATCGCCGTTATTGGCCAGTCCCGCTGGTGCTGCTGGCGGGATTGGTGATGACTGCCGTGGTCGGGTGGGAGTTGCACCGGGACGCGTTGAGGGGGGATGAGGAACGATTCGAGGCGGAAGCGTGGCGGTTCGCGGCTTTGGTGGAGTCGAATATGGAGCGATACGAGGAGCGTCTGGCCCGCTTCGCGGACCATTGCGCACTTTTCGGGGATTTGCCGCGAGAGGTCTGGAGTTTCCGCCGCCATCATGTCCTTGATCCGTCTGGAAACCTGCCATGGGTTAAACACCTCATTTACTGCCCGAAGGAGCGGCTCACGAATTCCCAACCTGGCCTCAGGCGCGGAACGCCGTCGCCCGGCGTTCCGGAAGTCACCTCCCCTCCCGGACGGGAGGTGGCCGCCACGCCGGTTTCGGAGCGCCTCCTCACGCTGCCGCTCCGATGGATCAGTTCGCAGCCCGGTTTCGAGCCGCTCATCCCAGGCACGGACCTAGCGGAAATCTCCGACACGCATCCGTTCCTGGCGCCCGCCCTGGCGCGAGCCAAAGGCTGGGTCTCTACCAGGCCCGCCTCCGTGCGCCGCGCGGATGGCCGGATTGAAAGTGGATTCTGGTTTGCTTTGGCGCTATTCGCCACCAATGAGCCGGGACCGGTATGGATGCTCAAGAATGAAACGGTGCGCGAGCAGCAGCTCCGGCATGGAGCTTATTTGAAGTCTGCAGCGAAAGGTCTGATCGCGGCCTTCATTTCCGCTGACCACATGATGGATGGCAGCTTCAATCGGGCGAACCAGCCCGCCCACGTTCACGCCCGACTTTATTCGGCTCAAGAGCCGGTGCCGGAGGCATTGATGAACCGCGCGTCGAACCCGCCGGACAATCCAAGGCATCGGCGGGTCATTCCCCAGAAGTGGTATTCGCGGGTCTGGTGTCTGGAACTGGTGAGCACGCCACTCCTCGAGGCGGAGTCGTTGCGTCATCGTGCCTGGCTCGTCCTGGGCGGCGGGACGGTTTTCACCCTGCTGGCCGGGGCGCTGGTCTGGGTGTCAGTTCGCGCTCGGGTCCGGCAGGAGCGTCTGACGGTTGACGTACTGGAAGCGCGCGATGCGTTGACGGTGGCGCAACAGGAGCGGGAACGACTCAGCCACGACCTGCACGACGGCACGGTGCAATCGCTCTACGCCATTCAGCTCGGCCTCGGCCACACCGCGCAAAAGCTCGAAGGCGAACCCGCGCAAGCCCGGCGCGAGTTGTCCACCGTGCGCGCGGAATTGGATGCGGTCATCGCCGAGATTCGCCGGTTCATCACGGCCGACGAAAACGCAGAAATCAAAGCGGACCTGGCAGGAGTCATTGAGGCGCTCGTGCAACGCGCGAAAGCCGGGGCCACGGCCAAAGTAGAATTGCATTGCGATCCCAATGCTTCCAGCCGGCTGACGGGCAACCAGGCGGTGCAACTTGCGAATATCGCGCGCGAGGCTTTGAGCAATAGTCTGCGCCATGCCCGGCCCGATCGCATCGAAGTGCGTCTGGCAGTCGAGGGGACGTGTGTTTGTCTCGAAATCGCGGACGATGGCGGGGGGTTTCACCCGCAATCGCCCACGCGCCCGGGCGTCGGCCTGGCCAGCATGGCGTCGCGCGCCACGGAAATCGGTGGGCGGCTCGAAATTCAATCTGCGCCGGGCGAGGGAACCCGCGTGTCAGTTCGCGTTCCCGCTTCCCCCGGGCGGGCCGCCGGGCCACAATGATTCACCACGACCAAACTTTGAAGTGAGCGCGCCAAATTCCATCAAGTTGTTGCTCGTGGACGATCATCCCGTCGTGCGCAACGGCCTGCATCGCATCGCCGAACTGGAACCGCGCCTGAACATCGTGGGCGAAGCCGCCACGATGTTTTCGGCACTCGAAGCCGCGAAGCGACTCAGCCCCGACGTCATCCTGATGGACGTGCGCCTGCCCGACGGCGACGGCATCGCAGCCTGTCGGCGCATCAAAGGAATACTGCCGGAAACGCGCGTGTTGTTTCTGACCTCGTACGCGGACAACCAGTTCGTGCTCGCCGCGATGGCGGCGGGGGCCGAAGGCTATCTGCTCAAAGAAAGCGATTCACAACGGATCGTGGACGCCATTCATGCCGTGCTTGGCGGCGGGACGGTTTTTGATCCGGTCGCCACGCGCGAAGCGGGCCAGGGCGCGCGGCGGCGCGGGCAGAATCCGCTCGCGGGGTTGACCGGCCAGGAACAGCGCGTGCTCGGAGAAGTGGCGCGCGGCAAGACGGACAAAGAAGTGGCGGTGGCGTTGGGGCTGACGGCCAAGACCGCACGGAATTATCTGGACCGGATTTTCGCGAAGCTGAACGTCCACACCCGCACCGAGGCAGCGTTGCTGTATGCGCAGTTTGGGTGCGATGACACTGCGGCGGAGCGATGACCGCAGCCCGCAACCACGCTCACCCGACCGTCACGGGTTCGCCGCGCCTGGTGTGGGAATCATGATCTGCCAGATATCCGCGTCGGCGGCGGTGCGGCCATAAGACTGGTCGGTCGTCTGGCTACCAAAGCTGATCGTGTCGAGGATGGCGTTGTTGTGGGCGTCCGTGTCGGTGTAGTAAATCTGTTCGCCGGACCTCGAGAGTTTGAAGCTGGCATGGAGGCCGGGCGTGACAGTGCTGTCCTCGTCGGCCCAGACGATCAGATAACCGTTCGCGGAAATGCTCGTGCCCGCGGGGAACTGCCACTTGCGCGGGTTGTTCGGCTCGTCGCTGAGGTATTGCCCGGCCAGACTCACGGGCTGGTCGGTCAGGTTGCGTAATTCGATCCAGTCGTCGTACTCGCCCTGGGGATCCGCGTAGGTGCTGGTGTTGTCGGCCATTAACTCGTTCAACACCACGGGCGAATTGCTCGCGGTCGCCACGGCCACGCGATAGGAGTAAGTCTCCCACTCGGCGCGGGCGGGGGAGAAGCGCGCGGCCTTTGCGTTGTTGGTGGCGCGGGCTTCCACGTAGTAATGAATCTTGTTGCCGGCAGGATAATTCGTGGTGACCGCGCCAAACACACCATCGCTCGCGGCGCCATCACCGTGGGCGCCGTCGTCGAACATCTGACGCACGGTGAAGCGGCCATAATTCTTGTCGCGAAAGGACAGCCAGACCGAGCCGACGCCGCTGCTGCCATTGGCGGTGACTTGCGCGGTGATGGCGGGGATGTTGGTCGCAAAGACGGTCGCCGCGGGACCACTTACGGTGTTGATGTTCGGTTGCAGCGGCGTGAGTTCCGCATGGCTCATCAGGAAGTTGTAGCGGTTGGTAATATACGTTTTCAACGCGACGAGGTCGTTCGTGTAGGCGGCCATCGTGATGCCCTTGCGCGGATCGGCGATGAGGGCGTTGATGCTCAACGCGTGAAAACTGTTGATCCGGGGCGTCAGGACGCCGGGATTGAAGTTCTCGGTGAGTACGGTCCGCAGGTGCGCGAGGTAGCGCTGGCGGAGTTCGGTGAGGGGCAGCAGTTTGTTGAGCAGCGGCCGGTTGGTGCTGGTGACGCCGGCCACCGGGCTGACCGTGTAGTCAATGCCCGCCGCGGCCGTGAACGACTCGTTGCCATCGTGCTCGACCGGATGAATGCGCCCGCTCTCGATTTCGTAATAGAAACCGTAGTCCGCGCCCTTGTTCCAATAGCTGTCGTCGTCCACGAAAATGTTTTCGCAGGCGAAGAACCAAAGCCAGTCGTCCACGGCGAAGACATCCTCGACCTTGTCACGCAGCAGATTGGTCGCGGTGTTGTTCAGCACGTCAATCGCGTGAATCAACCGCGCAAACGCTTCGTTCGTGGTCGCGTTGTCGGTCTTCAACTCATATTTCGTGAGGTAGGTGGCGATGTTGGTGTTACCCAGGTAACCGAACCCGGTGTCGGCGGTGTTGTTCGGCGGATTCGGCGCGCGCCAACGGTCGCCGTTGTTGCTGGGAAACCATTCCTTGATCAGTTGCCCGTTCTCCTGCTGGATCAGCGCATACACGCTCCAAAGAGCGCCGTTGGCGTACAACTGGCACATCGCCCCCTTGGGACACGGCGCATACTGGCTCATAACGTTGAAGAACAGCGCCTCGCGCAGCACCGTTTCATCGCCGGCGGCGTTGTTGAGATTCACCGTTGAGTAACTCATCAGGTCCGCGTTGGTAACGATGAAATCGAATTCGAGGTTGATGGACTTGCGCACCGGCCCGCCGCCGCCGGGTCCGCCCGCATAGGAGGTGTTGCCCTTGAACCGCGCGCCGACGGCATAATTCGTTGCGCCGTTGTCCAGCCAGAGGCTCGGCAGGTAAATGTTCGTGCTACCACTCCGGGCGAGATGCATGGCATTGGAGAAAGCCGCCGCGGTCGCCTGCGTGTAGGTGATGCTGACGGTGCGAAACAACGACGGGTCATACAGCCCAGCCGTCTGGAGCGCGCGATAATAAACGGGGCCGTTCGCCTGGCCGCCCGCCGAACGCCAGGGGGCATTGGTCTCGTTGCCGGAGAGCAAAACTCCGAAATTCGTCAGGGTCGTCCAAGTGGTGAAGTTGGTGGAACTTTGCATCCGCCAATCGTCGTCTTTGTCACCATTGACCCGGAGGAGGACGTTGGTCCCGGAAAATTTCAAATTGACCTGGCCGTCCGCCGCCCGGGCGGCGGACGGCAGACCGGTGATTAGGATCGGTATCACCCAAACGAACTTCAGCGCTCTTATCTTCATCACAACGCCAGCCTAGCGCGCGGAGGATTAAGCGGACATTAAGCCGTGGCAAGCCGCGCTTTAATGCTGGCTTAATCCGCGATCAGTTAGGGTTCAAGTTGGCCATGTCAAAACTCGTGTCCTCACCGCACGGCCCTGTTACGCTCGCACCTGTAATCGCGATGAGAATCCTGGTCGTTGAAGACGAGCCGCGTCTGTTGCGCAACCTTGCCCGAGCATTGCGCGAGGAAGGCTATGCCGTGGATACGGCGGAGGCCGGGGATGACGGTTTGGAGAAAGCCCTGGCCTGGGATTACGACGCCGTGGTGCTCGACATCATGCTGCCCAGGCTGGATGGCTGGACGATTCTTGAGCGATTGCGCCAGCGGAAGCAGACGCCCGTCCTCCTGCTCACCGCCCGCGACGCCACAACTGATCGCGTGCGTGGTCTCGACACCGGCGCGGACGATTACCTCGTCAAACCGTTTGACGTACCCGAACTGCTGGCGCGGTTGCGGGCGTTGATCCGTCGCGCGGCGGGCAAGGCGCGGCCCGTGATCGAACTCGGCGACGTGGCGCTCGACACCCGGGCCCGTTCCGTGACGAAAGCCAGCCAGCCGGTCCCGCTCACCGCCCGCGAGTTTGCCATCCTCGAATACCTCGCGCTGCATCGCGGCGAGGTGATTTCCCGCACCGAGCTTTACGATCACCTTTTCGACGAGAACGACGACACGCTCTCGAACCTCGTGGATGTTCATGTGTTCAGCATCCGTAAAAAGCTCGGTGCGCAAATTATCGCGACGCGCCGCGGCCAGGGCTATTGCATCGAGCCATGATCTTCAATTCCATTCGCTGGCGGTTACAGGTGTGGCACGGCTTGTTGCTGGCCGTGATTGTCGCGGCGTTCGGAGTTACCGCGTATCAACTCGAATTCGCCCACCGGCTCCGGCGGCTGGACGAGGAATTGCAAAAACGTAGTACCCTCCTTACGACGGCGCTGCGGCCGGAGCCACCCAAGGGTGGCGGCCCGGGCCCGGGCTGGTTCGATGGCCACGACTTGGACGGCCCGCCGCCCGGCCCCCGCCCCGGAGGCGCGCGCGACCGCGAGCCGAGACCCGGCCGGCCGCCGCCAGACGAGATGTTTGGCGAACTGGAATTTCGCGTTCCCGCCAACCTCGCCGGGCTGTTCGAGGCCACCGACACCAATGATTTCTTCTACGCCGTCTGGCGCAACGATGGCCGGTTACAGGTTCGTTCGACCAACGCCCCGCCCGAACTCGAACTCCCGACCCGCGCGGGTGCCGAGGAGTGGCAATCCGCCCGCACACGAGGTGTGTTGCGCGAATTCATCCGCTTCACGCCGCTGCAACGCTGCGTGCTCGTGGGCCGGCGCATGGACCACGATCTTGCCGAACTGCGCCGCCTCGCTGGCTGGCTGGTTGCCGCTGGCGTGGGGGTGCTGGGACTCGGCCTGGCCGGCGGCTGGTGGCTGAGCACCCAGGCCATCCGGCCCATCAAGGACATTGGCGACACCGCCAGCAAGATTGCCACCGGCGATCTCTCCCAACGCATCAACCTAGCCGACACGCGCAACGAACTTGGACAGCTTGCCGCCGTGTTGAATGCGACCTTTGCACGACTGGAAACCGCTTTCGCGCAGCAGAAGCAGTTCACCGCCGATGCCTCGCATGAATTGCGCACGCCGCTGGCGGTGATGATTTCCGAGGCGCAAACCATGCTCGCCCGCCCGCGCACCGAGGCAGAGTATCGCGAAACCATCGGCGAGTTCCTCACCACCGCGCAGCAGATGCGCCGGCTTACCGAATCCTTGCTCGAGCTCGCGCGCTTTGACGCCGGGCAGGAATTGTTGCAGCGTGAGCGGCTGGACCTGGCGAATCTTGCGCACGCGGGAGTGGAAATGGTGCGTCCGCTTGCGGGCCAACGCCGGCTGGCGATCCATTGCGACTTCACAGCGGCGGAAACGCTGGGCGATTCCCAACGCCTCAACCAGGTGATCACGAATCTCCTGACGAACGCGATCCAGCACAACGAAGCGGGCGGCGAAATTCGCGTCACCACTGGAGTCGAAAACCGCCGGGCACAGTTCGTTGTCACCGATACCGGACCCGGCATCGCTGCGGAAGATATGCCGCACTTGTTCGAGCGATTTTATCGCGCCGATAAAGCCCGCGCCCGCGCCCACGGTCACACGGGACTGGGACTGGCCATCTGCAAAGCGATCGTTGACGCGCACGGGGGGCACATCGAGGCGCAAAGCAAACCGGGCGTGGGATCAACCTTTACCGTGCGGCTCCCGGCGAGTTGAAGTGCGCGCCGCTCATTTCTTTCCAATCCGGTAGAGGTGAGTGTCAGTGCGAAGAAAGATCGTGCCATCTACAATCGCCGGAGTGGCGATGACTGTGCCTTCGAGTTGGTTCTCGGCCAGCTTCTCGAATTTCTTGTCGGCCTTGACCACGGTGGTCTTGCCTTCCTTGCCGAAGAAATAGACGCGGCCACCCGCGAGCAGCGGCGAAGCGAGATGTTGTTGGTTCAGCCGCTCCTGCCAGAACGCTTCGCCGTCCTTCGTGTTCGAGCAATTCGCCATGCCGTCGTCCGAAGTCCAGTAAAGCGTGTCGCCTTGCAGTAGCGGCGAGGACATCACCGGCACCTGCCGCAAAGTCTTCCACACCGCGTGGCTGGTGGTCACGTCGCCGGCGCCATCCGCACGGATCGCCCACAGCTGCGGCTTCATGCAACCGGTGCTGAAGTAGGCCACGCCGTCGCCGAACACCGGGCACGAGCCGATGGAAAATCCTTTGCCGTGATTCGCGCGCCAGAGTTCCTTGCCCGTCGCGGGATCGTACGAAGCCACCCAATGCGCGCCGGGCGAAATCAATTGTTCGTGTCCGGCAAAGTTCACGAGCAAGGGCGTGACGAACGATTTTTTCAGGTTGCCGCTGGACGCTTCGATGGGCGGACGTTCGGTGCGCCAGACTTGCTTGCCTGTCTTCTTGTCCAGCGCGGCGACATATTGCGCATCGCGCCCGTCGCGCACCAAGATCATCAAATTCTTGTAGAGCACTACCGAACTGCCCGGGCCGACTTGATGATCGAGTGGGAGGCGGGTGCGCCAGATTTCCTTCCCGGTCTTCGCGTCCAGGCAGGCCGTGCCCCACGTGCCGAAATCGCAATACAGTTTCCCCGCCGCGATCACCGGCGTGGGGGTGGCCCAACTGTTGAACCAATGCACCGGATCCGGCTTGTCCACATCGAAGAGCTTCGTGTGCCAGACGAGCTTGCCCTCTTTGCCAGCGAGGCAGACCACTTCCAGCGAGACGTGTTCCGCCGTTTGCATGTCGTCACTCTGGATGCGCGTCCGCACGACGCCCTGTTCCACGGCAAGCGTAAGCCAGATGCGATTGTCCATCACGACGGGCGAGGACCGGCCGCGTCCGGGCACGCTCATTTTCCAAACGAGGTTGTTTGTCTCGCTCCAGGTCACCGGAACGTTTTTGGCCGGGCTGATGCCGTCGCCGTTCGGGCCGCGGAATTGCGGCCAGGCGTTGCCGGCGGAAAAACAGGCACGGGCGACCGACAACATCACGAAAGCAGTGAGGACAATTCGGAGCATGGCGGCGGGTATTTGACAGGCTCACCAAGGCTTTGTCGAGACGGCAGAGAATCAGGGGTGCGACTGGAAGTGGCGGGCACGGTGGTGAGACGGCTGGGCTGAGAGATGGAATCCCGGTGAGATTCGGGGCGCGGTCTTGGCTCGCAGAAGCACAGTGTCAGCGGCTTGCGAGGACGCTCACCCTACCAAAAGCAGACGCCACTCTGGCCTGGCACACCGTAGCAAAGCGAGGGCGGAAGTTGGTAAATTCCTGCGTCAGGTTTCTACCAGAATGACGTGCGGATGGCGGTCGAAGAATCTCCCAAAGCAATCACTTCAGCCTGTCTGAATCCGCCTCTCACCCATAGGGATACGTAAAACACCCGACGAAAAAGTGCAAAAAACTCCGACGAAAAAACCGGGCATTTTACACTCTACAGATGCATGTCGGTTCGGTCGCCGGAGGGATTGCAAATTATTTTCAGATAGAAAACATTTATTTTT
>WBZT01003618.1_pt1 | contig 10076 bp, 5 predicted proteins | sample 5204241 | NCBI WGS metagenome assembly WBZT01 (sample SAMN12344358, study PRJNA552823) | activated sludge metagenome | biome: Activated sludge suspended growth; feature: Nitrification reactor; material: Wastewater; isolation source: activated sludge from nitrification reactor of wastewater treatment...
CCGGCTTCAGCCAGCGCACCGGCGCCGGCGGCAAGGCGCTCCCAAAGCTGCTGCTGCCGGCGCTGCTGATCCTGAGCGCGATCGTGCTGGTGCAACTGCCGCCCTTCTTCGAGCTGCCGCTGGCCGGTTACGCGGCCATCGCCGTGCTGCTGGGGCTCGGCGTGACGGGTGCGCCGCTGCTGACGCAGGAGATCTTCGGCTGGTTTGCCGGGCGATCGCTGCCGGCGCCCCAACAGATTGCCCTGCAGAATGTCGCGCAGGCACCGCTGATGGCGCAGGTCGCCGCCAGCGGGCTGATCGTCAGCTTCGCGCTGACCGCCAGCATGGTGATCATGGTCTCCAGCTTCCGCGTCGCCGTCGACCACTGGCTCGACGAAGTATTGCCGGCACCGCTCTATCTGCGCAGCAAGACCGCGCCCCTGCCGCAGGAGCTGCTGACCGCCCTGGAGCGGCCCGACACGCCGTTCGCCAGGGTCGAACGAACGGCGCATGCGGCGCTGACGCTCGACCCGCAGCGACCAAACGTCGGTCTGCTGGTACGCGAACTTGAACGCAGCAACCCGGCGGCACGCCTGCCGTTCACCGGGCCGGTCGTTGCGCCGCCGCCGGAAATGGCGGTGGTCTGGATCAGCGAGCCGCTGCACGAGATCTACCGCATCGTCCCCGGTCAGACGCTACGCCTGCCGCTGCTCGGACGCGCCGTCGACGTCTTCGTCGGCGGCGTCTGGCGCGACTATTCCCGGCAGTTCGGCGCCGTGGCGATCAGTCGCGACGACTATCGGCGCCTCGGCGGCGATTTCCAGCCCACCGACCTCGCGCTGTGGCCACTGCCCGGCCAGGAGGCCGCCGCCAGCGGCTGGCTCGCGCCCTACGCCACCCGCTACGGCCTCGAACTCCACGAGAGTGCAGAAATTCGCCAGTTGAGCCTGTCGATCTTCGACAAGAGCTTTGCCGTGACCTACGCGCTCGAGGCCGCAGCCATGCTGATCGGCCTGTTCGGACTGGCCGTGACGCTGGCGGCGAGCGTCTGGCTGCGCGCCCGTGAACTGGCCACGCTCGGCGCCCTGGGTTTCAGCCGTCGCATGCTCAGCCAGTCGGTGATGCTCGAAGGAGCGCTGATCGCCGCGCTCGGTCTGCTCGTCGGTCTCGCCTGCGGCATCGCCATCGGCGCCGTGCTGACGCATGTGGTCAATCCACAAGCCTTTCACTGGCGCATGCCGCTGGCCATCCCGTGGTCGGCGCTGCTCGCCGGCGGCGTGCTGACCCTGGCCGCGGCCGTCCTGGCCAGCCACTACGCCGCGCGGCAGGCCATCCGGCTGCCGCTGGCGCAGGTGCTGGCCAGCGCCCAGTAGGCCGCGATCGACGCCGATGCGACGCCGCAGCTTCCTCGCGACACCGTTGTTGCTGCCGAGCCTGACGGCGGCACAGCCGACCGCAGGCGCGCCGGCGTATCCGCCGGTGACGCGCGGCGTCCGCCTGGTCTTCCCGCGCGACCACGGCGCCCATCCCGACTTCCGGACCGAATGGTGGTATGTTACCGGAGCGCTGGACTCGCCACAGTCCGACGTTGGTTTTCAACTGACGTTCTTTCGCAGCCGGCCGGGAACCGGAGAGGGCTTGCGCTCGCCGCTTGCGCCGCGCCAGATACTCTTCGCACATGCGGCGCTGACCCTGCCGGGCGAGCGCCTGCGCCACGCCGAGCGTGCCGCGCGGGCCCATCTCGGCGCCAGCTTCTCCGCCCTCGACTGCGACATCAGCATCGGCGCCTGGCGTATGTACCGGCAGGAACACAGCGCCGGTGAGGTCCTCAGGCTGCAAATGCAGAGTCCCCAGTTCTCCTGGGAGCTCACGCTGACCCCGGCGCAACCGCTGCTGCTGCAGGGCGACAACGGCTACTCGCGCAAGGGCCACGGACCCGAGCTGGCGAGCTATTACGTCAGTTGGCCGCAGTTGCAGGTCGCCGGGACGCTGGTGCGCGACGGTCGACCGCAGGCGGTCGCCGGGCGCGCCTGGTTCGATCATGAATGGTCGACGGCGCTGCTCGGCGATGGTGCGGTCGGCTGGGACTGGCTGGGAATCAACCTGGCCGACGGCGGCGCGCTGATGGCGTTCCGCATGCGCGACGCCGCTGGCGCGACGCTGTACGCGCATGCCGCCTGGCGCGACGCGGCCGGCCGCCTGCGCCAATTTGCCGCCACCGAGGTCCGCTTCACGCCGCTGCGCCGGTGGATTTCGTCGCGCAGTGGCGCGAGTTATCCCGTCGAGCTCGAAGTGCGGATCGGAGAATTCACCCTGCGCACGCTGCCGGTGCTCGACGATCAGGAACTATCCACCAGCCGGCCGGCACCCGTGGTCTACTGGGAAGGACTGGTGCGCGTCGAGGGCTCGCTCAGCGGCCGCGGCTATCTCGAAATGACCGGCTACGCCGGCCGACTGCGGGTTTCGGGCAACGCTGGCGCTGGCCGGCCGGCCTGAGCCACGGCGACGAAGGCGATGTGCTCAAAGCCCGAGGTAATCGCGTATCTTGTCGAGCATCCCTGTTTTCGGCGCCGCCTCGCCAGCCGGCAGGTCAACAAAGCGGCGAGAGAATTCGTCCATCTCGGCCTCGCGGCGGGCAAGAATCGCCGCAAACGCGTCGGCAAGTTCCGGCCGCGAGTGAATGAGGTCCTCAAGTGTCGTGTGATCGAGCCGGTAGCACACCACATCGGTCTTGGCCACGACCGTATCTCTTCGGTGCTCGCCGGTCAGCACGCCGCGCTCGCCGAAGGTGCTGCCGGCGTCCATGGTACGAAAGAGCTGCCGCGGCTGGTCCTGGAACTCCATCCACACCTCGGCTTCGCCGGCCGTCAGCAGGTACAGCCAGTGCGCTGCGTCGCCCTGACGGTAAATGACGTCGCCACTGACGAAGGGAGCGAAGACCAGGTGTTGCGTGATGGTCATCAATTCCTTGTCCTTGAGGCCCGAAAAAATCTCGAACTTGCTCAGGTCGGCGACCCGCCGCTCGGTCTCTCGCCGCTGGATCGATTTGCGGTGGGCATCGTTGTCCTTGGTGACGAGCAAGGACTGTTCCGGCACCGCCAACTCCATGCCGCCACGCTGCAGAGCGGCGAGTAGATGCACGCGCACGGCGGAGTCGGTCGGGTCGTCGGGCTGCGGATCGAGCATCCAGTAGCGCAGCGCGTAGCGCGCGTAACCCGGGCCAAACTCCATCAGCACGCAGGTCGGGACGGGTTCAGCGGCGACGTTGGGAATTTCCGCCACGCTGATCGCCTTCTCCACCGCCTCGATCACCTGCTTCGGGGGCGAATCATAAGTGACGTTGAACCACACCCAGCGCCGCCACGGCCAGTTCGCAATGTCCTCGCGGCCATAGACCGTAAACCGGCCACGCATCAACTGACTGTTCGGAACGACCACCACTTCGCCGTTGCGCGTCCGGATCGTCGTCTGCCGCCAGCGCACCTGCGCCACCCGGCCGTTGATGTCGTCTATCCTGATCCAGTCACCCGTGCGCAGCGAGTTGTCGAGCTGCAGGGCAACCCCGGCCAGGACGTTGCCGAGGGTGTCCTGCATGGCGAAAGCCAGCACCGCGGTGATCAGCGCCGAGGTGGTCAGCAGACTCGACGGGTCGAGGCCGACGAGATGCAAGCGCGCGAGAATGAACGCCGCGTACAGCACGAGCACGGTGATGTCCTCGGCGATGCGGGCGATGACGATGCCGACTCGCGGCAGGATCGCCCGGAAGACGAAGATCGCCGCCAGCCTGAACAGCGCCATCCCCGAGCCAATGACGAAAATCTCATGCACCATCACCGCCGCGCGCGAGTAATCCAGCGCTTCGAGCACGGCACCGAAGATCTGGCCGAGCAGGCAGAGGACGAAAGCGATGAAAGTCGTCACCACCCGACGGCGCTCCCTGGCAAGCAGGCGCAGCGACAGCAGCGTGACGATCACCGCGGCGGTGATCACGACCTTGGTCTCGGGCAGCCAGAAGTAGGCCCAGGTTCTGTTGATCAGTTGGTCCATCGCTCCTCCTCTACTCAACCTGCGGAACGAATCCGCCCGAGATGCTCTGCTCCCGAGGTGACCCGCTGCCTATCGGCCCGTCGAACAGCAGCAGCTTGACGGAATCACCGCCAGCGAAGCCGCGCGAAGGATAACTCACAGAACCTGCCGCCGTCTCGCTGTTCCCGGGAGCAGGATCGCGGACATTGGCCAGTCGTGCCGGCAGCCCAAGGCTTCGATCCGCAACGACAGCGCCCGCACCGAACCTGCACAGGCCGCGGGAACGATTCGTTTCTCCTGGCTTGAAATTCGCCGCTCACTGGTCAACACTGTAGTCAGCGCAGCCATTCTGACACAAGACGATGTCGTAGCTACGTGGTCACAGAACGAAGTGAACGCCATGACGAGCGATGACCGCGTTCGTGCTGACGAGGAGAATACAAATCCTATGAGCAATCCTCACGAATCTGATTCGCCGGCCATTATCGAGGCTCTGATCGCCAACTCGCGACGCAACTGGACAGATGCTCCCAGGTATCTGGGATCAGACGGACTGACGAGCTGCCAAAGATACATTCATGACAAGTTTGCCGAAATCATCAACATCCCGTCTTTCCAGTACATCAGCAAGACGTCTGCGGGCTGGTTGATCGTCGGAGACAATCGCGCCGAGGTGTCCGCCCGCGTCTCTCTGCTCGTCGAGAGGTACGGGATCGGCGTCGGGATGATGGTCCTGCACGCCCAGCAAATGTGCTCCCGGCATGTTTTGACCGAGATCACCGAGAATGGCGTTACGCACGACCTCCTCCAACCCACTGAAATGCTTTGCGGAGCCGGCAACGAACGGGTTCTCTACGCTCCGATACGCAGCTTCCGCAGTGACACCAGCAAGCTGGCGCAACTGAGCATCGTAAAGCCGAAGGAGTTCTGGGATCAGTCCCGACTCGTGGCGCACAAGCGCGACAGCAAACCCTTCTGCTTTTATTGTTCCGCTTCCGAGATCAATCCGGCCGAGGTGATTGTTGACCTTTCCGGAAGACGCCTGGGCTTGTCACGCGACTACAGCCTGGGCTTCACTTTCGCCCCCTTCGGCAACCCCTTGTCGGTGATGCACTTCCTGGCCTGGGATCACGCCTCGAATCCGCTGGACATGAGCCGCGCGCCGATGACGGTTTCCGATCTCGTGCGCATGACCCGGCTGATCAATGTCTCGATAAGGGATTTCTTCGAAGGACGCGGCTGCACGCCTCTGCCGGTGGTCGACGGTTTCTCCAACGGCTGGGCGGGAAACAGCATCTATCATCAGCACTTCCAGTTTTTCCAACCGGAATACCCAGGCCCGTTGGCGGAGCACGGCCGGATAGGCAAGGACCTGCTCCTCGAGCGCGATGACATTCGGGTCAGCAGGCTGCGCTGGCCAGCACCGATGTACCAGATTACCGCTGACCACACCATCAACGTCGGCCTGGTCGGCAACGACACGGCGGGAATATGGCGCTTACTCGGCATCAAGGGAGAAAAAGGCCGCATGCACACGCAGAACCTCTATGTCCGCGGGCACGATCTTGGACGTAGCGTTTTCATCATCCTGCGAGATCGGGACAAGGTGAACTTCGAGCCTTCGGAAACCGACTTCGTCGATCTGCAGAGAGAGAAGAAATCCCAGACCAAAACAAACATGGGCGTCCTCGAAGCCTCGGGAACACTGATCGTCGATGACTACGCGTCGTTTCAGGAAATGGCGGGCTGGCAAGCGGAAGACATTTCCGAACAAGTACGCCAGATGACGACTGCGATCGCCCCCTCACCTGTCGATATTGAGGAATTCGAGAACACGATCATCAGTCTGTTTGCTGCGGACCAGGAGTAGCGCCGGCACCGGTGGTAGCCGGAACCCTGGGCAAGGCACCGCCTTGCTGCCGCGTACGGCAACTGCCCTGCGCTCGGTGCCCCCAGCAACCTGCACGCAGTCACACGCTTTTCACACCAACCCCGCGAACAGTTGCACGCTCACCGCATCGCCGGCAGCGACGTTGCCGCGATCGTGTTCGAGGACGATGAAGCAGTTCGCGTCGGACATCGAGCGCAGGATGCCCGAACCCTGCGCGCCCGCCGGCCGGACGCAGCAGTGCCCAGCGGCCTGACTGAGGACGCCGCGCACGAACTCGCTGCGACCGGGCGCCTTTTTCAGCGCCACCGTGCACACCGCTGGCAGCAGCGGCACGACGGGAATCGGTGCGGCGCCCATAAGCGCGTACAGTGCCTCACGAACGAACTGGTAGAAGGTCACCATCACCGCCACCGGGTTCCCCGGCAAGCCGAACAGCCAGGCCTCGGCGCCACGCTCGCCGCCCGCCAGCGCACCGGCTATGCGGCCGAAGGCCATCGGACGACCCGGCTTCATGGCGATTTTCCAGAACAGCACTTCGCCGAGTTGCGCCAGCAGCGGCTTGACGAAGTCGGCCTCGCCCACCGAGACGCCGCCGCTGGTGATCACCACGTCGGCAGCAGCAGCCGCCTCCCGCAAGGTCGCTTCGAGCAGCGCCGGTTCATCGCGCACGACACCGAGATCGAGCACCTCACAGCCCAGGCTGGCGAGCATCGCGAAAAGGGTGTAGCGGTTGCTGTCGTAGACCGCGCCCTCCGCGAGCAGGGTGCCGATCGAGCACAGTTCGTCGCCGGTCGAGAAGAAAGCGACGCGCAGTCGGCGATAGACGGAGACCTCGGCACAACCCAGCGAAGCCAGCAGACCCAGTTCCGCCGCACCGATCAGGCGACCCGCAGCGAGCGCCGGCTTGCCGGCAGCGAGATCCTCGCCGGCAAGCCGAACATTCTGGCCCGAGCGCTGCCCCGGCGGGACGACGGCGCGCTCGCCCTCGACGCGGACGACTTCCTGCATCACCACCGTGTCGCAACCGTCGGGCAGCACACCGCCGGTCATGATGCGCACGCACTCACCGGCCGCCAGGCGATCGCTGAAGGTTTTCCCGGCAAGTGCCGTCCCGGCGACCCGTAGCGACGTCTCGCCGTCGGCGGCGAGGTCCGCATGGCGCAGCGCGTAGCCGTCCATCGCCGAATTGTCGTGCGCCGGGACAGCGAAGGGCGCGATCACGTCACTCGCCAGCACACGCCCCAGAGCGCTGCGCAGAGCGACGCGCTCGCGCGTCGCTAGCGGCCGCAACTGACTGCCAATGAAGGCCCGCGCCTGCTCGACCGACAGCGCCTCGGGGTCGTAATCGCTGAAGCAACTGAAGCGGGCAGCGAGACTCATGACAGACTGACTTTCACGGTGGAAGGGTGGGTCGGCCGGCGGCGCGCCGTCGCTGCACTCACCCGGCGGCAGCGGCGAGCGATCAACCGCCGGTCATCGACATGAAGCGCAGCACCTGCGGTGCGTCCATCTGACTGCTGAAGTCGTGACCCTTGGCCTTGATCCCCATGCTATGCATGATGGCTGCGCGCAGGGGGCGGTTGTCGCTCGGGTGCGCACGCAGCAGCGGCAGCAGCGGCTGCGCATCGTTGTTGCCCAGGCAGGGGTACAGCTCGCCGCGCGCCGTGATGCGCACACGGTTGCAAGTGTCGCAGAAATTGTGACTGTGCGGCGAGATGAAGCCGACGCGCGTCGAGCTGCCGGGAATCCGCCAGTAGCGCGCCGGGCCACCGGTGCTTTCGGTCGACGGGATCAGCACGAAACGCGTCTGCAGGCAAGCCAGCGCCTCTTCGCTGCTGAAATAGCTGGCCTGCCGCGCGTGGCCCACCGTGCCCAGCGGCATTTCCTCGATGAAGGCGATGTCGATCCCGCGCTCGACGACAAAGCGCACCAGGTCGATCAGCTCGTCGTCGTTGCTGCCGCGCATCATCACCGTATTCAGCTTGACGCGCTCGAAACCGGCTGCCTGCGCCGCGTCGAGACCCCGCAGTACCTTGCTCAGGTCGCCGACGCGGGTGATCGCACGGAAGCGGTCGGCACGCAGTGTGTCGAGGCTGATGTTGATGCGCTTGACCCCGGCGGCGTGCAACGCCGGCGCAAAGCGCTCGAGCTGCGAGCCATTGGTCGTCAGCACCAGTTCGTGCAAGCCCGGCAAGCGGGCGATGCGCTCGAGCAGCCAGACGACGTCGTGCCGCACCAGCGGCTCGCCGCCGGTGACCCGCACCTTGCGCACACCGAGATCGACGAAGGCCGCAGCCAGGCGCAGGCACTCCTCGAGCGTCAGCACCTGCGCCCGTGGCAGGAAAGTCATCTCCTCGGCCATGCAGTAGCCGCAGCGGAAGTCGCAGCGGTCGGTGATCGACAGGCGGAGGTAGGTCACGTGCCGCCCATAGCGATCGACCAGCGTCCCGTCGGCGTGCCGCGAGGTCGCCGGCGAAGTCGGCGGGATGAAACCGATCAGCGAATCGGGAACGGCTTCCGGCGTCAGTGATTCATTGCGCATGAGAGCAAGTCCCTCGGGCGTGCCCGTGGCGATGGGAAAGTCAGAACGAATTACTCGGGATTATAGCCGAGTTTGCCCGGCCTTCGCGCGCTGTTCGCCAGCGCAGGGATAGCCGCCAGCTTAAGAGATCGGTTCCTGCGCCCCCATCTCCCTCCCAGCCTCCCCCTTGAAGGTGGAGGAGTCTCTTTGGCGACCCTGTCCATTCATCGGAAGTCGGGGATGTCTTTTCCCGGAAATCGCCTGAACGCGATACGTTCCAGGAGGGGAGCGATGAAGGTCGAGCTCTGCCAGTTCGGAGTTCCCGAGGTCCGTTCGCTGCGCCTGAGCAGAGAGGCGACTCTTCGGAAAACTGTACAATCCTCCCCGAGAGAGGCGCTGGCTGTTCGCCCTAGACCCGGATACCCTGGTGGGTTGCGTCGTTCTCCAGGAGTCCGACTTGCAGCGAAGACGATCTGAGCGATGCCTGACCACAACTATTTCTCCAACCTGATCTGGCAGATCGCCGACCTGCTGCGCGGCCCGTATCGTCCGCCGCAGTACGAGCGCGTGATGCTGCCGATGACCGTGCTGCGCCGCTTCGACTGCGTGCTGGCGCCGACGAAAGGCACGGTGTTGGCCGAGTTTGCAAGGCGCAAGGGCGGCAGGCTCGAAGGCGACGCGCTCGACAGCAACCTCAACAGGGCCGCCGGCCAGCGCTTCCACAATCACTCGCCGCTCGACTTCGAAAAGCTGAAGGGCGACCCCGACCACATCGAGAAGCACCTCGTCAGCTACCTCAAGGGCTTCTCGAAGAACGTTCGCGACATCTTCGACTTCTTCGAGTTCGAAGCGGAGATCGAACGGATGCGCGAGGCGAACATCCTCTACCTCGTCGTTGCCAAGTTCTGCGACGTGGACCTGCACCCGAACGCGGTGCCCAACGAGCAGATGGGGCTGATTTTCGAGAACCTCATCCGCCGCTTCAACGAACTGGCCAACGAGACCGCCGGCGACCACTTCACGCCGCGCGAAGTCATCCGGTTGATGGTGAGCATCCTGTTCATCGACGACGACCCGTTGCTCGCCACGCCCGGCACCGTGCGCAAGCTGCTCGACCCGGCCTGCGGTACCGGCGGCATGCTGGCCGAGGCACAGAACTACCTACGTGAGCACCACGGCGCGGCCAGGCTTTACGTCTACGGGCAGGACTACAACAAGCGGGCCTTCGCCACCGCCGCATCCGACATGCTGATGAAGCAGGTGGACCACAACGGTGCCGGCAACAACGTCCGCTACGGCGACAGCTTGACCGAGGACCAGTTCGCTGGCGAGACCTTCGACTACTTCCTCACCAATCCACCCTTCGGCGTGGACTGGAAGAAGCAGCAGAAGGAGATCCAGCAGGAACGCGACAGGCGCGGCTTCGACGGGCGCTTCGGCGCCGGGCTGCCGCGCGTGAACGACGGCTCGCTGCTCTTCCTGCAGCACATGGTCGACAAGTTCGAACCCGTGCGCCCGGCGGAGCACAAGCACGGCTCGCGCCTGGCCATCGTCTTCAGCGGCTCGCCGCTGTTCACCGGTGGCGCAGGCTCGGGCGAGAGCGACATCTGCAAGTGGATCATCGAGAACGACTGGTTGGAAGCCATCATCGCCCTGCCG
>WBZT01003619.1_pt1 | contig 10075 bp, 6 predicted proteins | sample 5204241 | NCBI WGS metagenome assembly WBZT01 (sample SAMN12344358, study PRJNA552823) | activated sludge metagenome | biome: Activated sludge suspended growth; feature: Nitrification reactor; material: Wastewater; isolation source: activated sludge from nitrification reactor of wastewater treatment...
CCTGCAAGGTATCTTGGCTTAGTTCAGAGAAATGCTATCATCGCATGGTTAAACAGCGGAACTGCCGGTAACAGGAAAACACTTGTTCACATCGGCGGTGACCTTGGCTACAACTACAGCAGAACAGGTTCAGGCGGACTTGACCTTAATTTCTCTAACACAATTTCAGGTTATAACTACAAGCTTGATAATGCATATCCTTCACCGGGTAACGTTGTAGGTGTAGGTATTGATGTTGGCAATACCAGGACAATTTCCGGAACCACAAACTACTACCCGGATGGATGTTCAATGACCAACGGTTCATTCCCGCTTTACAGGTATGGTAATCATACAGTAGCTGATACTCTTGCCGGCGTAATGAGATACACTCCGACATATGAAGTAAGGTCACTCTTCAATGATCCCAGGTACTATTCCGGTGCCGGCGGATGGCAGCCGGTTCTTGCTGCGCTTTTAGGAAACATTGTTGGTGTTAACCAGGTTAACAACACAGTTCCTGAAGTTTACACGCTCAGCCAGAACTATCCTAACCCGTTCAACCCGACGACAAACATCAAATTCTCAATTCCTCAGGCAGGAAATGTGAAGATGGTTGTGTTCGATGTATTGGGCAGGGAAGTAACCACACTCGTAAATGAATTCAGGCAGGCAGGAAACTACGTAGTAGATTTCAACGCCTCATTGCTTTCAAGCGGTGTTTACTTCTATAGAATTGATGCAGGTAACTTCACAGAAACAAAGAAGATGTTACTTGTAAAATAATCTTTTTCAGCTAAACGCTGTAACAGGTTAAATTGTATTAAATTCACAAGCCGGGCTATAGAAATATAGCCCGGCTTTTTTATAGCCCGGAATGGATAAGGATCCCTGATTATTCATAAAATGGCTTTTTAAATTGAATTTATCTCAAAAATTGCATAATCTTGCATATGCGTAAATACTTTCTGGCTTTTACAATTCTTTTATCTGTTTGTTTTACTGCCTTTGCACAGGTTAACCCGCTTTTTATCAATGACAGCAGGAATATCGATCCGCTTGAACATTTGAGGGGAGATACTACTTACCTGGTGAACGGAGCCTGGAGCCCATTGGCTTCTTTGCCCGCGCCAAATGCCGGGGTTAATGCAGTGTATTGGGAATCTCTAAGTAAAATATTTATCTGCGGAGGCACTAACGACTCCAACCAGCTTTCTGCATTGTGCTATTGGTTTGACCCTGCTTCGAACAGTTACTCACCGGCAGCTTCGCTGCCAACCGGCAGATGGGCAGGCAAGCTTGTTAAGGTTAAAGATGCATTATACCTTGTTGGCTCAATAAACAATTTCAGCGCGCCGGACGGGCTTATCTATAAATATACACCTGCTGTTGACCAATGGCAGCTTATGGATACCATGCCGGTTCCATTTGTGCAAGAGTCAGCAGTATGTGTGATCAATGACAGCCTCATCTTTTCTATAGGCGGCTCAACAGCCGGTTACAGCTCTCCAAAAAATTATATCAGGATTTTTAATACTTACACAAACACCTGGGCTTCAAACGCAGGAACATTTCCTGTCAATATTACTTCTTCACACGCAGAGGTGCTTACAGGTGAAACAGATACCTCAATTTATGTTGTGGGTGGTTACAGCGCTGGAAACCTTAACACAGTTTATGGAGGCGTGGTTTCTTTAACTGACAGCCTGACCTCAATTGCATGGGAGCTTATTGGGCAAACCCCGTTCGGGCTTGGTGTTTACAGACCTGCAGGAGGAAAATGGAAAAACTACCTGGTATTCGGACCCGGTATGAATGCAGGAACGCCAATTAATACAATGTGGGGATTGACCCTTGATTCAGAAGGTGAGCCACTATGGTCAAACTTTTTGCCGAATGCACCGGATTCGATAGCGAACATCTCAACTTTCGGAATTAGCTCCGGGCCCGATTCAAATTATTTCTATCTTTTCGGCGGATATTCGCACGGTGCTGCTGTAGGCAATGCGCAAAAATATTCCTTTATTACGCCGGTTCCTATCGGAGTTCAGCAAACCGGAACGATTGTGCCTTCGGAGTTTGAGCTCTATCAAAATTATCCTAATCCTTTCAATCCGGTTACACGGATAAGATTTGATATAAACGCTTCAAACAACAATTCACCTGCGGAGTTTTTCGTTTACGATCTGTTGGGTCGTGTGGTTAAGCATGAAAAATTGGGTGAACTTAATCCGGGTACATTTGAATACGATTTTGACGGCTCGGGGCTGGCAAGCGGAGTTTATATTTATTCTCTCAAAAAAGGTAACCTGATGAAAACAAAGAGGATGATTCTCCTCAAATAATCAGGTTATTCGTTAACCGATATCGTGTTGTAAAGGCTTCAATTTCTCGCTATTTTGAGTAAGTAATTAAGTGTAGTCTTGCTCAATGGGGGAGAAATGTTAAAAGAACTTAGTTTACATACTTTCACCTTTGCTCTTCTAATTTCAGTATTTGTACCCGGGAATTTATTCCCGCAGTTCACTACGCATGAACCCCTGCCCGGGATTGGCACAATCTGGGGGCATTCGGCTGCATTGCTCGGCGATACTATTTATATAGCAGGCGGCTCAATTGACGGAACGCCTTCCCGCTACTTCGCGAAATACTCTATCAACAGCAGTAAGTGGAAATATTCTGAAGAACTGCCCGTGCCGCGTTCAGGCGGAGACATGGCTGTATGCGGCAAAAGAATATACTATTTGGGCGGCGGAAGCAAAAGCATTGATGCTGCTGATAAGGAAGTTTTTGTGTATGACCCTGCTAATGGTTTGTGGAAATATGAAACTGATATTCCCGTACCCGTATCGGGTAATTCAGCAGAGTGCTTCAATGATAGCCTTATCTATTCATTTTTAGGCGGCTGGAAAATCAGCGAGAATGTTATACAGGTTTATAATACCAATAGCCGCAAATGGTTTTATGCAGAGCCAATTCCCGGAAGCACAGGAAGACGCAGCTTTGCCTGCGGGATCGATGGGAATATCATATTTATATGCGGGGGTTACTCGGGTGGCTTCAGAAATGACCTGTGGACCGGCGTTATTGATATCTCATCACCAGAAAAGATCATCTGGAGCATGAAGCCTTCACTTGCTGTGAATACCAGCAGACCCGGGGGAACAGCAATTGGTGGAAAGTTCATCGTGGTTCCGGGTGAATTGCCGGGAGGAGTTGTAACTGACACGGTGGCAGTTTGGTCAGTTGTAAACGATCAGTGGACATACATTGACGGAAAACCAACCGGAATAAGTAATCTCAATAACTGCGTTATCAGCAGAAATATTGATTCAGATGAGGGATATTTGACCCAGGTTTGGTTCACCGGGGGTTCATTCAGGGGAGTATCTTCCCGGCCTATGGAATCGCTGGTCATAAATGGCGGGAATACCAAAGAAGTTCCGCAGCTTAAAACATCATCCACCATTCCAAACAGATTTGAACTATACCAAAACTATCCAAATCCGTTCAACCCGGCAACTATTATAAAATTCGACATTCCATTTGATTCATACGTGAGGATTGGAATTTATGATATTCTGGGAAAATTGATCTCACTTCCGGTTTTGGGCAATTACAGGTCAGGCACTTACGAAATAAGATTAGAGGCCTCAAATCTTCCGGGTGGCTGTTATTTCTGCAAATTCTCAGCAGGCAGCTTTGAAAAAACTACAAAAATGGTGCTAATCAAGTAGGATTTTGTTGTGCATTTCAATGTCTAACGTTAATACGTGATTGAATCATACTTTACAGCTACTTAAATTAGGGTAATTGAAAACAGGAGAAATAATGATTAAAAAACTAATATTTACCGCCTTGTTTGTGACAGCGGGGCTGGTATTAGCTCAAAATCCGGATTTTGAACCTGGTTCCGGACAGACTGGTAACTACGATCCTGTTTACTCTCCATATATGTTATCAGGAAGCTGGAACCCGCTCACAAACACCCCAAACAGTGTTTCAAGAAGCTGCTGCGCCTATGTTGAGATCGCCGGCGTTCCATACATCTACCAATTTGGCGGTGGCAATACTTCAACAGAAATGAAGCGGGTAGCCAGGCTAAATCTGCTTACCAACACCTGGCAAAACAATTACTCAACAATGCCAACCCAGATCAGTTCAGGCACTGCTGTAGTAATAAATGGCGGAACAGAAATTTATGTTTTCGGGGGCAACAACTCACCGGGCACACTAGGAAAAACTCTCAAGTATAATGTAAGCTCAAACTCCTGGCAAACCAAGGCCGATATGCTGACAAAAATTACAGATGCGCTTGTCGTGAAATATGACGACAACAGGATCATCGTAGTTGGCGGCGGTGACGGTTATTTTGGCTCAAGCACATTAAAAACAAATAAAGTACAGGTTTATAATATAAGCTCCAATTCATATTCATACAGTACAAATTATCCAATTAACTGCGCAATGCTTGGCGGCGGCTTGTACCGTGATACAATTATCGCAGTAGGTGGTTATACGACCGGCGGCTCGGCAGTTGCTAATTGCTATAAAGGGGTAATAAACCCGAATACACTGAATATTACCTGGACAGCAATCGCGCCTTATCCCGCAGGCACTATCACAAGAATGGCTTCATATATTGCGGTTAAGAATACCGGTGTTGGTGTTATGGTAACAGGCGGCGCATTGGGCGGGTCAACACCTACAGCACAGACACATTTTTGGAATTTCTGCACGCAGTCATGGCAGCCAGGTTTGCCGGATAACGGGCAGGCGAGATCAAACTACAAAGCATGCGGAAAAGGATATGATGTTATTTATACTGTAGCCGGTTTCACCAATACCGGTACAGGTAAATGCGAGTATATTACTTTGAATGTCATAGAAGGTCCATGCATGAACATGGTAGGCACAAACAATAACAACCTGCAGATACCTTCATCATTTGAGCTTAAACAAAACTATCCCAACCCGTTCAATCCCGAAACAAAAATTACTTTCGCACTTCCGGAAGGCGGGAAGGTTTCTCTGAAAGTAACTAATTCTGCGGGAAAACAAGTGGCAGTACTTGCAGATGGGATTTATAATGCCGGGGTTCACAATGTAACTTTCAAAGCAGGTGATCTATCAAGCGGAGTATATTTCTATACACTTTATGCCCCGGGATTCAGAGAAACCCGAAAGATGCTGCTGATAAAATAAGCTGCAAAACAATTGTAGATGAGTGCTGAAATAAACAGCCGTCAGGTCTTAAAATCCTGGCGGCTTTTCAGTTTATATGCCCCACACCTCTTTCCCAACCTCGCACCCACACCTCTTTCTCAAACTCCACAATCTGTCTCAAAACAACATTAACCCCAGCTTTTAAGCTGGGGATATTGCGAATATAGATTGAAACGGGCTTTAGCCCTGACCAATTTATTGTAATGGGAAGTTTTGAGGCAAACTCTCCAGTTTGGGAATGCAAAATAAGCTTGTCATTCCTGCGAAGGCAGGAATCTTAGTTCGTTTTTAAATTCAATTATAGGGTCGGAATGAAGATCGATTGAAGAACCCGCTGCTTTCATTAGTACGTATGTAAGGTCAGTGTTTCTGCAGGTAGTCCCATGCCAGGTACGCAAGGAAACCTGCGCCCTCGGCAAGAGCCTTTTCATCAAGATCAATTGTAGGGGTATGAATATCAGTCGTATTACCAACGCCTATCCTGTAAAACGAGCCGGGCACTTTCTTAAGGTAATATGCGAAGTCTTCTGCGCCCATTAGTCTTTCGCAGGTGAAAACATTCTTTCTGCCCGAAAATTCTTCGGCGGAGCTCCTTGCGAAAGCGGTTAGTTTCTCATCATTGTTCAGTTCGGGATAGCCGGGTGAAATATAAAACTTGTATCCTGCTCCCGCCGCTGATGTAATGCCTTTTATCGTTCTTTCAATAAGCTTCAGTGATCTTTTCCGCAGCTTTTCGTTGAGAGTACGTATAGTACCCATCATCTTAACTTCTGAAGGAATGATATTAGTCGCAGTACCGCCTTCTATCTTTCCGATAGTTATCACAATAGGCTCGTAAGGATCAGTATTCCTTGAAACGATCGTCTGCAATGCCAGTATAACCTGCGAAGCGATCACAATAGGATCAACTGACTGGTGCGGCTTAGCGCCATGTGATTGTTTGCCGTAAATGTGTATGTACAGCTCATCCTGTGACGCAAACGTAACCCCCGGGCAGAAACCAAGAGTACCGGCAGGTTTATCTACAATTATATGCTGTCCGAAAATTGCATCCACTTTTGGATTTGAAAGTACACCTTTTTTTATCAGCACCGATGCGCCGCCCGGATTCTTTTCTTCAGCAGGCTGGAATATCAGTTTGACCGAACCTTTTAGATCTTCTCTTATCTCAGACAAAATATTTGCTGCGCCAACGAGCATAGCTGAGTGGGCATCATGACCGCATGCATGCATTTTTCCGGGATTGCGTGAAGAGAAGGGGAGACCGGTTTTTTCTGTGATTGGGAGTGCATCAATATCTGCTCTAAGAGCTACACATCTGCCTTTAGTGCTGCCCATTATCAGGCCGATCACTCCGGTTTCAGTGATGCGTTTTGCGCTTAATCCTTTGATCTGCTTTAGCTCTTTTTGAAGGAGTGCTGTTGTTTCAAATTCAGTAAATGCCAGCTCGGGATTCCTGTGAATTGCCCTTCTTACATCAATTACTTTCCGGGCATACTTGCCGGCAAGTGATCTTATTTTCGCTGCGGTGCTGTTCATCAGTAATCCACCCTGAAGCTGCCCCAGAAGATACTCTCGCCATAGCTTGAGCCTGTTTTAACCAGCTCATAATTTCTGCGCTGGTACCTGAGTGTTATGAAATATTGTTTGATGGGCTCAAACTCAAGCTCTGCGATTATCACATTCCTGTTGATCCTGGTTCCGTCGAGGAACGAGTTCTTTCGTACGAAGTCCCTGCTGCCATCAAGTATATCAGAACCTACGTTGATAAAATTACCTGCGCTATCGGTATAGTTTTCTCCGGTACGCTGCATTTTATAGGTTACTGCGAACCTTACCCTGCTTCCGAATTGATATGAAAGCCTGAATGCATGCTCATCAGAATTTGGATTAAGGCTGTGCCCAAGAGGCAGATTCCAGTTGGAATATGAATTATTAACTTCCCTGTGTGCGTAAACAAACGGGTCAATTCTGGTATATTCATAAGTAAAGCCAAGATTTGGCAACATGAAAGCGTTCTGCCAGTTCAATCCGCCCTGGAATCCGAATTTATTATCATTGCCCTTGGTTGAGTCACTGCTTAAAGTTTCGAAGTTCAGGTCATCTACCAATATGCTTGCTTGCATAGAGAGATTCTTCACCGGGAAAAGCTGGAAATCGAGTCCCAGCAGTGTATTGTTTGAGTTTTTTCCCGGCAGCTCTGTATTCAGATCTGCTGAGGTTAAGAAGCTAATCGGGTTTATAAATGCGAAGTTGATAGGGATATTACTGTAAACAACCATTTCGTTGAAGCCGATCTTAAATGAATTGTTGAAGAATGGTCCAAGCTCAAGCCTGTGGAACACGAAATATTTGGATTCAAGCTGTGAACCGTTTGAATCGTTGCCGGTTATGCTTGAATGAAAAAATGAATATCTTACCTTTTTATAGTGAAGGTCTAATTTCAGAAAATCAAATGGAGCTGAGTTTTGATTGGAAAGCATCATTTTATCAATATATCCGGCTCCAAAGCTAAGCGCCTCTCTTCCGACTGTGAGCCCGATCCATTCCTTAGCAGGTGCATACCGCAGGTAGCCTTCATAACTGTCAAAAGTCTTGTTTCCTTCGCTCCTGTATTTCCTTATTGATGAAAGGACAGGATCAATAAATGCTGTCTGCTGGGCATCTTCCGAAGTACCTCCAAGCCTTACGCCGTTTGAAATGCGCAGGTAATAACCAACTGAATTAAATAGTGTTCCCCTCAATCTTGTGCCAAGCTGCCCGAGCAGCACATGCGGCTTGCCGGTTGAATCGCCATCGAGACCCATATATCTTACTTCGCCAAGCCCGTCCCAGAAAAATGTAACATTTGAATCGGCTGAAGAATACAGGTATTTCTGTTTCTTCTGGGAAAAGAGCTCTCCAATTCCTTTTTTTGAAAAGAAATTTGATGCTTTTTTCAGCGTTCCGGAGATCTCGTACTCAAACTCAGTGAAATAATAATCAAGCAGGGCTCTATCAGTTTTTGTAAGCTTTTTCCTTTTGGTATCAATTTCTTTTAGGATATTTGCAGTTTCTCTTCTTGATATTGGTCCCATTGAAGAAGAGTAACTCTCTATTACCTTGTTGGTGAACATTCTATCCATAAAGCTGTAAACCGGATTAGAAAGAGGGACCAGTTCAACCTGTGAATAAATATTTCCTGCGAACAGGAAAATTAAAGAAGATAACAGGAAAAAGTATTTTATTTTACCCATGTTGTTGGTTTGGTTTTCTGCGGATCTTTTGAGGAATATCTTACTGAATTTCTTTAAACTTTTCTCTCAGTTCAAGAATAACATAATGAAAGATTATCGAATGAACGCTTTCGGCCGTGCACATTTCATTTAACGGCACATGAACTGCGTGATGCGCCATTTTAAGCAGTTTGCCGCCGTCATAACCTGTAACGCCTATTGTTACCAGTCCGTTATTGTTAGCCCATTCAATAGCTTTAACAATATTAGGACTGTTGCCTGAACCGCTGATAGCTATAACATAATCGCCTTTACGCGCGAATGTGCGAAGCTGCTGCTCGAAAATGGAGTCATATCCTTCATCATTTCCCTGCGCAGTAATGAAGGGCGTGTTATCAGTCAGGCTGAGCGCTTTGAGCCTTCTCGTTTGGTCAGGTGACTTGCGTGTACCTTTGGCGAGATCCTGTGCCAAATGCGAAGCATTTGCTGCGCTGCCGCCGTTACCGATAACGTACACAAACTTATCGTTCTTGTATGCATCAACCATCATATCCATAAGCTTATCTATCTCTTTTTCATCAACTGTATCAACAACTTCCGTCATCATTTTTTTATAGCTATTGAAATCCATGCGTCTTTTTGCTTTCTTTTTAGTTTAATAATCTGACAAATATAGTATAAAAAGTAATTAACTCAATGTAATTTGAAGCATATGCTTAATTATGCGTTATTTACCTGAATTTGATGGTTTTCTTACAACATCCAGGTTTTTCATTGTCTTTTCGGCGTAGTCGAGTATATCCTGAATATCTGTTTGTGCGTTCAGGTAGTCCAGGTATTCCCGCACGCTGTCTTCAGCAGTTCTTAGCGGCGACCATCCCAGCGACTTTAGCTTTGATATATCCGAACATGCATTGCGTGTATCGCCGAAGCGGTATTCGCCGGTTATGTTAGGGGCTATTCCGGATTTGCCGGACTCTGCAGCCACAATTTCAGCAAATCCCTTAACACTGTACGCTTTTCCTCCGCCTACATTAAATGCCTGGTAATTTGCCCTTGGATCCTGCATTACAAGCATATTTGCATCCACAACATCATGGACATTCACAAAATCCCTCAACATCATGCCGTCTTCATAAACTGTTGGGGCCTTATCGAAGTAATAGCTCAAAGAAAAAATACGGCATGCCCCGCTGTACATATTATAGAAAGACTGTCTGGATCCCTGCACTATGGAATAGCGCATTGCTACGCTGGGAATATCATACCTTTCGCCGAAGTTGAGCGCCATAAGCTCCTGTGAGTATTTTGAAATTGCATACTGGTTGGGCGGACAAGCGTAGGTTTCAGGTGTCCACACATACTCCATTTCATTTCCTTCCTCATCGGTGAAGTCCCACTGGCTTTTTTCAAGCTGTTCGTTGGATCTTCTTTTGGGATAAAAAAATGTTCCGTCTTTTTTCCTGTAGATGCCTTCACCGTTTACGAACTGTGAAGAGGCAACTACTATTTTTTTTATGGGCAATTTCTTTGCAACTGCAATTTCATAGATCAATGCTGTGCTCACGGAGTTAACGTGAAAGAATGTCGAAAAATCCGGCAGGTAATCCTGGTAAGCAGCGAGGTGAAAAACATAATCAACGCCTTCAAGCGCT
>WBZT01003620.1_pt1 | contig 10071 bp, 6 predicted proteins | sample 5204241 | NCBI WGS metagenome assembly WBZT01 (sample SAMN12344358, study PRJNA552823) | activated sludge metagenome | biome: Activated sludge suspended growth; feature: Nitrification reactor; material: Wastewater; isolation source: activated sludge from nitrification reactor of wastewater treatment...
CGGCGTCAGGGGTTCCCAGGACCTATGTCGGCGCTGGGAGTGCCCAGACGCCGATCGTCCGCGGGGTGCGAAGGATGTAGGCGGCTAGGCACAACAACACGAACACGCGCACATCATCCGCATGAAGCGGGAGGGCGTGATCGGCATGCAGGCAATCATGCACGACACGGGAGGAGGGCACAAGACCGGGGTCGCGTGTTGCGCACCACAGTCGCAGATCCGCATAGTGACCACCGGTGCGCCAAGGGTCCGTTAGGCGTGCAATCGCCGTGCCCGAATCGGTAGGTTCCAGACACCACTCATCAAGGGAGACCACCATGGCGCACGGACCCCTTCCCGGAGCCGGCGACACCGGCCCGGTGGTCGAGGAGAAGTACCACACCGGTCGCGTCCTCAGGATGGCGATCGTGGCGGCCCTCGGTGGCTTCCTCTTCGGCTTCGACTCCGCGGTCGTCAACGGCACCGTGGACGCTCTGAAGGCGAAGTTCGACATCGGGGATGCCATCGGTTTCGTGGTGGCGATCGCCCTGTTGGGGTCCGCTGTCGGTGCGTGGTTCGCAGGATCCTTGGCCAACAAGTACGGCCGTCGCCGGGTCATGGTCATCGCGGCAGTCCTGTTCCTGATCGCGGCCGTCGGACAAGCGTTCCCGTTCAGCGTCGTCGACCTGATGTTCTGGCGTTTCATCGGTGGTGCCGGTATCGGTATCGCATCGGTGATCGCCCCGATGTACATCGCAGAGATCGCCCCCGCACAGCTGCGTGGCCGCCTGGGATCCCTGCAGCAGCTCGCCATCGTGTTGGGCATCTTCACGACTGCGGTCACGAACTACTTCATCCTGAACGCCGCGAGTGCCGGCAAGCCCACGACCAACGCGAACAACACCTGGCTGCTCGGTCTCGAGGCGTGGCAGTGGATGTTCCTGGTGATGCTCGTCCCGGCTCTCGTCTACGGGATCCTGGCGCTCACGATTCCTGAGTCGCCTCGCTACCTGGTGGAGATCGGCAAGGACGAGGAAGCCGCTGAGGTGCTCTCCCAGGTTCTTGACGGCGATCAGCACGCGAAGGTTGCGGAGATCAAGGCATCGATGGCCGGCGATCACAAGCCCCGATTCGGTGACCTCAAGGGTGCGGTGCTGGGGCTCAAGCCGATCGTCTGGATCGGCATCGGTCTCAGCGTGTTCCAGCAGTTCGTCGGTATCAACGTCATCTTCTACTACTCGAACAGCATCTGGGCATCGGTCGGCTTCGACGAGTCTCAGGCGTTCCTGATCACCTTGATCACCAACACCACGAACGTCGTGGTGACACTCATCGCGATATCCCTGGTGGACCGGATCGGCCGGAAGCCGCTGTTGATCATCGGTTCTCTGGGTATGGCGGTGACGCTGGGAGTCATGGCATTCGTCTTCGGTACGGCGGAGACCTGTACCCAGGCCTTGGTGGATGCAGGGCAGGCCGGCTGCTCCGGGGCCGAGTCCATCGGCACGCCGTACCTGACGGGCATCGCAGGGCCGGTCGCTGTGGTAGCGGCAAACCTGTACGTCGTGTTCTTCGGTGTGTCGTGGGGTCCGGTGGTCTGGGTCCTGCTCGGAGAGATGTTCCCGAACCGCATCCGGGCTGCTGCACTGGCGGTCGCGGCGGCGGCCCAGTGGGTGGCGAACTTCATCGTCAGTGTCTCCTTCCCGGTGATGTCGTCCATCGGACTCGGTTTCGCGTACGGCGTCTTCACAGCCTTCGCGGTCCTGTCCTTCTTCTTCGTGGTCAAGTTCATCCGTGAGACGAAGGGCAAGAGTCTCGAGGACATGCAGGAGGCATGACGCCGGTCGCCCTGCGCCGAACGGGTGCGATCACGTTTCGTGATCATTGATCGACCCGCTGTGATCGCGTCGCGTCCTGACCGCCGACTAGTCTGAACGCAGACGAGCGAAAGGTTCCGACCATGGCCAACGGAAACCCGTCACCGGGGTGGTACCAGGACCCGCGGGACCCCGCGCAGGTGCGGTGGTGGGACGGGGGTGGCTGGACGCAGAACACCCAACCGATGCCGGGGGCACAGCCGGAGGTCCCGCAGACCCCCGCGGCGCCCGAACCGTCCTTCGAGCAGCCGGCCGATCCCTGGGCGGCCGCGAGCCAAGCACCTGCCCAGCAGCCTGAAGCCCCGGTGCAGCCGGAGCAGCAGTGGGGACAGACCCCGGTACAGCCGGAGCAGCAGTGGGGACAGACCCCGGTACAGCCGGAGCAGCAGTGGGGACAAACCCCGGTACAGCCGGAGCAGCAGTGGGGACAAACCCCGGTACAGCCGGAGCAGCAGTGGGGACAAACCCCGGCGCAGCCGGAGCAGCAGTGGGGACAAACCCCGGTACAGCCGGAGCAGCAGTGGGGACAAACCCCGGCGCAGCCGGAGCAGCAGTGGGGACAAACCCCGGCGCAGCCGGGTGCCGAGGGTGGCTGGCAGCAGCAACAGCCGGGCGCCTGGGGTAGCGCCGTTCCGCCGGCGCCGGTCCCAGGGGGTCTGGCGCCCGGATCGCCGATGGGTCAGACCAATGTCTTCCCGACCGCCGAGACCGTGGACCCGATCACCGGAATGCCTGTGGCGCCCCCGGAGACCGGTTCGAAGACGTCCGGCAAGCGCCTCGCAGCGCTGGTCGGTGGCGCTCTGCTGGTAGGTCTGTTGATCCTCGGTCTGCTCTGGTTCTTCCTCTTCCGACCCTCAGGTTCTGAGGAGGGCACGACCGGGTCGGTGGACGTGACGGCGACCTTCAGCGGGACGGTGGACCCGGCGTGTGCAGATCTGGGAGCCGCCCTCACGGCTGACGACCTCGCGAACACTGTGGCCACGCGCCTGAACGATGTCGCTGTGGCCAAGGACCTCGAGGAGAACCAGGCCTACTTCGAGCAACTCGGCAAGGACATCCAGCCGATCATGGACCAGTACCAGAGTGCCTGCATCGCCGCGGTGTCGGCGGGAAATGCACCGGAGTTCTACCGCACGTTCGTGGAGACCTTCCAGGCCTCGGTGACCGATGGTGAGGCGGTGTCCACCAGCGCGCTGCAGAACGGGGGACAGGTCACCCCGGAGGAGGCGGAGCGCCTACGCGCGGAGGCGAGCAAGCTGCAGGCCAGTTCGGAGGCCGTGGTCGCGGTGTCCGGTGGGCCCTCGGCCAGCGCCACGCCGGAAGCGTCGCCCACTCCCGCCCCGTCAGAGTCGCTGCCCGCGTCGCCGGCGCCCGAGACGGTGGTTCCCAGCGCGATCGGTTAGCGGCACATGAGTGGGCCCTTGTGGCAGCCGGATCCGGCTGCCGTGCGCAGAACCGCCCTCGACCGTGTCATGCGGGAGGTCGAGAAGATCACCGATCTGCCGATGACCACCACGGCTGATTTCCATGACTTCTCGATCTCGTCCCCTGGGGATTTCTGGGATCTGGTGTGGGGCGAGTGCGAGGTGATCGGGGACCGGGGTGATGGCTCGGCAGTGGTGCCGCCGCCTCCCGGACATGACCTTCGGGCGACCCGCTTCTTCCCGGCGGCCCGGCTGAACTACGCGCAGAACCTGTTGGCCGGGGGCGACCTCCCTGGAGCGCAGGACACCGCCTTGGTCTTCCGGCGCGAGGACGGCGTGCGCCGGGTGTGGTCGTGGGCCGAACTTCGCAACGCCACCGCCGCGGCCAGCAAGGCCTTGCTCGAGGCCGGTGTGGGCGCCGGCGATGTCGTCGCGGCGTGGATGCCGAACACCCCTGAGACGGTCATCGTGATGCTCGCCGCGCAGAGCCTCGGGGCGGTCTTCACCTCGACGAGTCCGGACTTCGGCCCGTCGGGAGTGCTCGATCGGTTCGGCCAGGTGGCGCCCAAGGTGCTCGTCGCGGCCGACGGCTACGTCTACGGCGGGAAGAACCACGATCGCACCGAGGCGTTGGCACAGATCGTCAGAGGGTTGCCGACGGTGCAACAGGTCTGGCTGGTCCACGAGCTCGACCACGACGCCGAGCCCGAGGTGCACATCCGCACGCGGTACCTGCGCGACATCCTGGCTGTCGGCGTCGATGACCTGGAATTCGTGGAGATGCCCTTCGACGCGCCCGGGTTCATCCTGTATTCGTCCGGGACCACGGGCGCGCCGAAGTGTCTCGTGCATCGATCAGCAGGCCTGCTGCTCAAGCACGCCAGCGAGCACAGGTGGCACTTGGACGTGCGGCCGGGAGATCGCGTGTTCTGGTTCACGACGTGCGGCTGGATGATGTGGAACTGGTTGGTGTCGGCGCTGGCCGCAGGCGCCACAGTCGTGCTCTACGACGGTTCGCCGTTCCACCCGGAACCCGACCATCTCTGGCGCATCGCTGAGGAGGAGCAGATCAGCCTCTTCGGGGTCAGTGCGAAATACCTCGACGCGTGTGCCAAGCAGGGCCTGCGCCCGCATGTCGACCGGGATCTCAGTTCGCTGCGGACCATCGGGTCGACCGGATCCCCCCTGTCTCCGGAAGCCTTCCGTTATGTGTATGCCGATGTGGCCCCCGAGGTGCACCTGGCCTCGATCTCCGGGGGTACGGACATCTGCGGGTGTTTCGTCATCGGCGACCCGACACTGCCGGTCTGGCCTGGTGAACTGCAGGGACCGGCACTCGGTGCTGACGTCGACGTGTTCGACGACGACGGTCGCAGCCTGCACGGCGAGGCCGGAGTCACCGGCGAACTCGTGTGCCGCAACGCCTTGCCCAGCATGCCCATCTCCTTCCTCGGTGACCCCAACGGCGATCGCTACAACGCCGCGTACTTCGAACGTTTTCCCGGGGTCTGGTCACATGGTGATTTCGCGCTGTGGACCGACCACGACGGGATGATGATCCTCGGGCGCTCGGATGCCACCCTCAACGCCGGAGGGGTCCGTATCGGTACGGCGGAGATCTACCGGCAGGTGGAGGCCTTCGACGAGGTGCTCGAGGCGCTGGCCATCGGCCAGGCCTTCGACGACGACACCCGGGTGGTGCTGTTCGTGCGACTCGCGCCGGACCACCACCTCGACGATCTTCTGCGCGCCCGTATCGTGAAACGGTTGCGTGAGCAATGCTCGCCGCGCCACGTCCCGGCGAAGATCGTGGAGGTCGACGACCTTCCGCGGACCCGGTCGGGGAAGTTGGCCGAACTCGCGGTGGCCGATGTCGTCCACGGTCGCCCCGTGCGCAACACCGAGGCCTTGGCCAACCCTGAGAGTCTCGGGCTCTTCACCGACTTGGAGGAGTTGAGGACATGACCGTTGTCGCCGAGGAGACCCCGGCGCATCACCTGAACCGCAGAGTGGAACGCGACATCCCCCGTCGGCGGTTCGTGCCGGGCAGCGGATGGACCAGCCACGTCCCCAACATCCTGCGGACGCTGATGCTGATCTACGCGGCGTTCAGCGCTATCACTGCGATCTTCCCCGCCCTGGCACGCTCGCTCGACGGGGTCCGCGCTGTGATGGAGGTGGTCTTCGTACCAGCGCCACCAAACATCGCCTGGGCGGCACTTCTGGTGATCTTCGGATCGGCGCTCGGCAAGCGCAAGCGGTCCGCCTGGTGGTTCCTGGTCATCATCCTCGTGCTCGGGATGGTGGAATCGGTCGGATTGCTGGCCACCGAGTCCGACCTGCGGGTCATCGAGTCGGCCACTCTGGTCACGACCGCGATCCTCGTGGTGGTCCTGCTCATCTCGCGCCGGGAGTTCTACGCCATCGTCCCGCGAAAGAACGTGATCATCGCGTTGGTGACGTTGGTCGTGGGCTTCGCCATCGCGATCCCGCTGGGGTGGGCCATCGTGGAGGCGCTGCCGGGCAGCCTCGCGCGTTCCGACGGTCTGCTCTACGCCGCGAACCAGGTCATCGGCGGACTGGGTTCACGGGACACCCTGGGTATCGACGGCCGGCCGCTGCGCCCCGTGCCGTTCCTGCTGGGCACGCTCGGGACGCTCGTCTACGTGGCCTTCGGGCTCGCGCTGTTCCGCACGCGCGGCAACGAGCGGCTGATCAGCGGACAGGACGAGGTGGACCTGCGTGTGATCCTGCACGAGCAAGGGGACCGAGACTCCCTGGCCTACTTCGCGACCCGTCGTGACAAGTCCGTGATGTGGTCGCCGTCGCACAAGGCAGCCGTGACCTATCGCGTGGTGAACGGCGTCAGCCTGGCGTCGGCCGATCCCATCGGTGATCCGGAGTCCTGGCCCCCCGCGATCGAGGCATGGCTGGAGGAGGCCCGCCACTACGGGTGGGCGCCGGCTGTCATGGGTGCTTCCGAACTCGGCGCGGAGGCCTACGTGCGCGCGGGCCTCGAAGCGCTCTCGCTAGGCGATGAAGCCATCATCGAGTTCTCCCAGTACACCCTGGACGGCCGTCACATGCGTGCGGTCCGGCAGGCGGTGCATCGGCTCGAGCGGGACGGCTACACCACCCGGGTCCGTCGCCACCGGGACATCCCGGCCGACCAGTTGGCAGAGGTCGTTGCGGACGCCGACCGCTGGCGCGACACCGACAACGAGCGCGGCTTCTCCATGGCGCTCGGACGCCTCGGCGACCCTCTGGACGGGGACTGTGTCCTGACCGAGATCTTCGACGCTGAGGGCGTCCGGCGTGGCCTGTTGTCGTTCTCGCCCTGGGGCCGACGCGGCATCTCCTTGGATCTCATGCGGCGTGACCCGCAGGCGGAGAACGGCGTCATGGAGATGATGGTCACCGCCACGGTCAACGCCGGGCCGGTGATCGGCGTCGATCGCCTGTCCCTGAACTTCGCGGTCATGCGCGCCATCTTCGAGGAGGGCGCGAAGATCGGCGCCGGACCGGTGATGCGGGCCTCCCGGGCGTTCTTGATGTTCGCGAGCCGCTGGTGGCAGCTGGAGTCGTTGTACAAGTCCAACGAGAAGTACGAGCCGGACTGGGTGCCGCGCTTCCTGCTCTTCGAACGGTCCGGTGATCTGCCACGCGTGGGCATCGCGGCAGGGCTTGCCGAAGGGTTCGTCGAGAAGCCGCGCAGTCCTTTCTCGGGCCGTTCGCGCGAGTCGCTGGCCGACGGCGTCGCTGACTCGCCGGTGGCGCTGTGGGCCCCGGTCGCCGAGCAGTTGGCCGAGCAGGACGCCGACGAGGTCGCGATCGCGGCCCGCCGGCTGCCCGAGCAGGAACTGGTCCGCAGGCGCAAGCTCGAGGAGATCCGCGCGCGTGGGGTCGACCCGTACGCCACGGACTTCCAGCGCGACGACATGATCGGGCCCATCCGGGAGCGGTTCGCGAACCTGGAACCCGATTCCCGGACAGGCGAGACCGTCCGCATCGCGGGCCGCGTGATGCTCAACCGGGTGACCGGCAAGTTGGTCTTCGCCCAGGTCAAGGACTGGACCGGTCAGATCCAGGTGATGCTGTCGCTGGCGGAGGTGGGCCAGGAGATCCTCGACCAGTGGAAGCACGAGGTGGACCTCGGCGACCACGTCGGCGTCGTGGGTCAGGTGATCACCAGCAAGCGCGGCGAGTTGTCCGTGATGGCCGAGGAGTTCGTGCTGACCTCCAAGTGCCTGGTGCCGCTGCCCGACAAGCACGCAGGCCTCACGGATCCTGAGGCCAGGACCCGGCAGCGGTACGTGGACCTGATCGTCAACGACTCCTCGCGGGAGATGGTCCAGGTCCGCTCGACTGCGATCCGCGCCCTGCGGGAAAGCCTGTGGAGCCGGGGGTTCCTCGAGGTCGACACGCCGATGCTGCAGACGGTCCACGGAGGCGCGAACGCGCGGCCGTTCATCACGCACATCAACGCCTACGACATGCGCATGTACCTGCGCATCGCCCCGGAGTTGTTCCTCAAGCGCCTGCTCGTCGGGGGTGTGGAGAAGATCTTCGAGGTCAACCGCAACTTCCGCAACGAGGGTGCGGACTCCACGCACAACCCGGAGTTCAGCAGCCTCGAGGTGTACGACGCCTACGGCTCCTACGAGACCATGCGGGTCCTGACCCGCGACATCATCCTCGAGATCGCCACGGCGGTGTACGGCCGTCCGATCGCCCACCGGCCCCTGCCGGACGGCGGGTACGAAGAGGTCGACCTGTCTCCGGAGTGGCCGAGTATGACCGTCCACGAGGCGGTCAGTCACAAGGTCGGTGAGGAGATCACGGTCGATACCCCCGAGGAACGGCTGCGTGCCATCGCGGCGAAGCTCGAGATCCCGATGGACCCCGCGTGGGATGCTCCCGCCTGCGTCCTGGAACTCTACGAGACGCTGTGTGAGAGCACCACGACCTTCCCGACGTTCTACCTCGACTTCCCGACCGAGGTGTCGCCGCTGACCAGGAAGATGCCGTCCGAACCGCGGCTGGCGCAGAAGTGGGACCTTGTCGGGTGGGGAGCCGAACTGGGCACCGCCTACACGGAGCTGATCGACCCGCTCGACCAGCGTGATCGGCTGGTGGCACAGAGCCTGTTGGCGGCAGCCGGCGACCTCGAGGCCATGGAGGTCGATGAGGACTTCCTTCGCGCGCTGGAGTACGGCATGCCCCCGGCCGGTGGGCAAGGCATGGGGGTCGAGCGGGTGATCATGATGCTCACCGGGCAGAACATCCGCGACACCATGCTCTTCCCGTTGGTCAAGCCGGAGTAGCCCGTCACGACCGTTGATCAAGTGTGGAACCGGGCTTCCGTTATGGAACCTTCACGTATTGCTGCCGCCCCGCGGGTACATGTCACGTGACCTGAACCGCCCGTTCATCACACCGCAACAGGAGTCCGCGACGCTGGTCGTGGGCGAAAGGTGGCACACCCCATGCAGAACCGATTGGCAGCCTTCGCGAGTCTGGCCGGCGAACTCGGCCAGTTGACCATGTCGATGGGCGGGATCATCGTCCGCACGCGACGACAACGGACCACCTACTACGAGGATCATTTCTGAGTCGTAGCGTGGAACCACGCTCCAGTCCCCTGAGGCCGGAGCGTGGGAGGTGCTGATGAAGCGCGCAGCTGTGTTGATCGCGGTCGCCGCGGTCCTGGTCGGGTGTTCGCAGGACAACGCGAGCCCGCAACCGCAGGACAGCGAGACGATCGCCGTGTCACCGGAGCCGACCGAGCCCTCTGCGATCAGTTCGCCCACGGCGGTCCCGACGACCACGACTGCCGCCCCGAGCCCGACGGCCACCAAGACCAAGAAGACGCAGCCCGGCGCGGACGCGTTCTGCACCTATCTGGAGCAGACACAGGGTGCCCAGCAGCAGATCGAGGATCCGGCCCAGTTCGTCGAACTCGTCGAGGGGGCCGCTGCCGTGGCCCCCGGCGCCATCGCGGAGGACGCCGCCCTGTACGCCGAGTCCGTGCGCGCATTGGCGACGACCGTGACCGGCTCGCCGAAGAAGGCCGCGCAGGCCGACGCCTGGCTGTCAGAGAACGAGGACGCCATCGCCGCGGCCGAGGCCAACCTCGATTCCTACAGCCAGTCGACCTGCGGGCTGCCGTTCATCACTGGAGAAGGATGACACGCAGTACCTGATTTGCAAAGCATGAACTACAATGCGTTAGTATGGGTCCATGCTCAAACTTGTCGCGACCGGCACCGCCCTGGGCCTGATCGCCTTCCTCGCACTGTGCGTCGCCTTCGGGGGCGACGCTGTTGGTCCGCTGCTGCTGACTCCCGCGTCCATGCTGCTCGGCGGTTTCGTGCTGCTGATGGGCTGGCTCGTAGCGGCCTATTCAGCGCGGAACCTGCGTGGTCAGCGTCGACAGGCGCGGTATGCCGTGCTGCTGGCCACCGCCATCGGCGCCTTGTGGCTCATGGTCGTCGCCGAGCCCCTGGTCCTCATGGCACTCGGCTGGACGGTCAGCGGCCTGGCCATCGCAGGTCTTGTGGCCCACAGCGACACCGCGTCAGCGCGCAGCGCGTCCCGGAGGGTCGCCGGGCGTCTGCTCGTCGGTGACGTGGCGCTGTGGACGGCAGTCGTGCTACTGCTGAGTGCCGGGGTCAGCGGCCGCGCGGGTCTGGAAGGAGTGGGCTGGGTCGTTCCGGCCTTGCTCGCGGTGGCCGGTGTGGTCCGTTCGGCACTGCTGCCCGCCTGGCGCTGGCTGCCCCTGACGGCCGAAG
>WBZT01003622.1_pt1 | contig 10069 bp, 7 predicted proteins | sample 5204241 | NCBI WGS metagenome assembly WBZT01 (sample SAMN12344358, study PRJNA552823) | activated sludge metagenome | biome: Activated sludge suspended growth; feature: Nitrification reactor; material: Wastewater; isolation source: activated sludge from nitrification reactor of wastewater treatment...
GTCGGCCAGGTCGAGCAGCTTCACCTCGCGGCGATGGCGCACGGGCAGCCGCAGCAACGGCTGCGCGTCGCGCGCGAGCGGCTCGGACTCGAGCACCTCGCGCACCGCGGTGGCGTTGCCGCGGCGCCCGCCGGACTCGGCCTCGGTGCGCACGCGCTTGAGCGTCTCGGCGAGGCGCTCGCGGCGGATGGGCTTCAGCACGTAGTCGAGCGCGGCCAGCTCGAACGCCTCGACGGCGTGCTGGTCGTACGCGGTGACGAACACGACGATCGGCGCGTCGTCGCCCTTCAGGTGCCGCGCGACCTCGAGGCCGGAGAGGTCGGGCATGTGGATGTCGAGGAACACCGCGTCGGGCTTGGTGCGCGCGATGTGCGCGAACGCTTCGGCGCCGTTGCGCGCCGAGCCCACGACCTCGACGCCGTCGTGCTCGGCGAGGAGCCGCTCCAGGAACTGCCGCGCGCGCGGCTCGTCGTCCGCGATCACCACGCGCAGCGTGTCGGTCTTGCTCACTCGGTGCCTCCCTCCAGGCTCGGCCAGCGCATGCGCACGACGAACCCGCCGCCCTCGCGCTGCCCCGCGTTCACGTACGCGTCGGCGCCGGCGAAGCGGCGCACGCGCTGTTCCAGGTTCTCCAGTCCGACGCCGAGGCCGGGGCCGCCGTTGCCGTGCGGCTGCCCGTCGTCGGCGAACTCCAGCTCGAGCCAGCCACCGCGCCGGTGCGCGTCGAGCGTCAGGTGCAGAGCGTCGGCGCCGGCGCCGACGCCGTGCTTGAGGCTGTTCTCGACGAGCGGCTGCAGCAGCAGCGGCGGCACCGCGGTCGACAGCAGCGCCGGCTCGCCCACGTAGCGGAAGTCGAGCGCGTTCTCGTAGCGCTCGCGCGCGACGCCGAGGTAGTCCTCGACGAACGCGATCTCGTCCGACAGCAGCGCGGCCGGCCGCTTCCCGGCCTCGACGGTGTAGCGCAGCATGTCGGCGAGCCGCTCGGTGAAGCGCTGCGCCGCGGGCGGATCGGTCTCGATCAGGAACGCGAGCGCGTTGAGCGCGTTGAAGAGGAAGTGCGGCTGCACCTGCGCCTGCAGCGCGCGCAGCTCCGCGCGCGTCGCGGCCTCGCGCAGCTCCACGCTGCGGCGCTCGGCGGCGGCGCGCTCCTGCGCGAGGCGCAGGTTGTCGAGCCGGATCGCGGCCTGCCGCAGCAGCGCGTCGACGCCGACGCGCGCGTGCTCGGGCACGGTCTCGTCGTCGTCGAGGCGCGGGCCGGCGTCGGCGGGCCAGTCGAGCGCGACGGCGCGCCGCAGCCCGCGCTGGATGCCGGTCTCGACCGCGCCGCGCACTTCGCCGGGGTCGAGCGCCGACAGCAGGTCGCGGCCGGCCTGGTCGAGCGCGCGCTGCAGGGCGACCGGGTCGCGGCCGAAGCCGCGGTCGATCATGCGCTGCACGCGCTCGCGCAGCGGCGCGAACGCGAACGCGAGCACGAGCGCCGCGAGCAGGCTGAAAACGAGCGTCTGCTCGCCGGTCACCGACGCGAACGCGCGCTGACCCCCGAGCACGACGGCGAGGTAGATCGCGCTCAGCACCGCGGTGAGCAGCGCGTACGGCAGGCCGCCCGCGACGAGCCGGCGCGGATCGAAGAGCGGGTCGTCGGCGATCAGGTAGGCGTAGATGAACGGCGTGGACAGCCACGCGACGAGGATGCTGCTGAACACGAGCCGCTGCGCCGACGAGGGCATCGACGCCTGGAAGCGCGGATCGGCGGCGACGAGGTTGAGGAACGCCGAGCTGAGCACCGCGAACGCCGCGAGGATCGCGAGCGCGCGCTGGTGCGCCGACGGCTGCCAATCGGCGCCGGTGCGCAGGTAGCGCTCGAGCATGAACGTCACGCCGACCGTGAGCGCCAGCGCCTGGTACCAGTTGTAGACGAGGTCCGACGGCGCCTTGCCCGCGTCGCCCGCGGCGAGCCACAGCACGACCGGAGCGAGGTACGCGGCGATCGTGAGCAGCAGCCACGGCCCGATGCGGCCGGCGCGCAGCCGCCAGCGCGGACGCGGGAACACCGACATGAAGTGGACGAAGCTCGCCGGATAGAGCCACGACAGCCACTCGTACACGCGCAGGTAGAGACGGAAGCCGGAGCCGAGCTCGCCCTGCGGGAACTGGTACAGGCCCCAGAGCACGCCGAGTCCCTGCAGCGCCGCGAACCACAGGAACGCCCACGCGGTCGCCAGATCGGGCCGCCGCCACACGAGCACGAACGCTACGAGCGGCGCGGCGATCACGGCGGCGATCGGATAGAAGTAGACGCGCAACCGCGCCCACGTGCCGAGGTGCACCGGCGGAACGACGAGCGGCACGAACTCGCCCGCACGCTTCACGGTGAGCGTGAACGGTCCGTGCGGCCAGCCGTGCATGCGCAGCGAGTCGCGCACGCCGGGCCGCGAGAACTCGAGGCCCTCGACGGACACGAGCTCGTCACCGGGGCGCAGCAGGCCCTCGGCCGGCGGACCGACGATGCGGTCCACGACGCCCTGGTTCACGTACGCGCCGAGTCGCTGGTAGGGCGTGTGCGTGAGGAAGCGCGGCAGCGCGACGAGCACGGCGACCAGCACGGCGAGCACGGCGAGCGCGCGGCGTGGGGCGATGTCGGGATTCACTTCGCGAACCTTCCCACAGGAAATCGAGCGGCCCAAGCGGCCGGGCGCGCCACCCGGTGCGGCGCGCGAAGGCCGAGCATGACGGCTCGCCGCGGCCGCGACACCGGCGCGCCGACGAGCGCGGAACGCGGTCCGCCGAGCGTGACCCGCGGCGCGCCCGACCCGCGAACGAAAGCGCGCGCCGTCGCCGCACGAGCGCTCGCTTGTCCAAGAAGCGCAAAAGGCCGCCCCGCGCGGGGAAGAAGCTCTCGGCCGCGGGCGTATTGGGATGCGACCCTCCGACCGCGTCGCTATACTGCGCCCCGCTCCGGCTGCCGGTTCGCCCGTTCGGGTGCGACGAGGCCGGAACGCGTCTTTCCACGTCGTCCGCCTCTCGCTCCGGAGCGGCCGACCTCGAATGGAGGTTCTCTTGAAGTTCGCCCGCCGCGCGGCCGCCCTGGCGTCGCTGCTCACCCTCGCCGTCACGCTGCTCGCCGCCGCCGCCCCGACGCGGCCCGCCAGCCGCCCCGCCGCCAGGCCCGCCGCTCCCGCCGCGCGCCCGACCACCCCGGCCACGCCGCGCACGCCGACCATGGCGGCCCCGGCACCGGCCGCCGATCCGCTCGACGCGGTCGCGGCGATGGTCAACGACGAGGCGATCCTCGTGAGCGACGTCGAGGAGGGCGTGTTCGCGTTCCTGCAGCAGTCCGGCGCGCGCCCCGACTCCGACGAGGTCGACACGCTGCGCAAGCAGGTGCTCGAACAGATCATCGACGACCGGCTCATGCAGTCCGAGGCCAAGCGCCAGGCCATCACGGTCACCGACGCCGAGCTGAACCGCGCGGTCGACAACGAAATTGCCAACGCCAAGGAGCGCATCGGCGGCGAGCAGGCGTACCAGGAGCAGCTGCGCCGCGAAGGCCTCACCGAGGCCGCGCTGCGCGAGCGCTTCCGCACCGACCTGCGCAAGGCGATCGCGGTGGACCGGCTCAAGGCGAAGATGCTTCCCGAGCGCCGCGTGCCGGCGACCGAGGCCGAGGCGTACTTCCGCGACCACAAGGACCGCTTCCCGCGCGTGCCGCCGGAGGTGCGCCTGCAGGTGATCCAGATCGTGCCCGAGCCCGACTCGGCCACCATCGCCGGCGGCCTCGCGCGCATCAACGCGGCGCGCAAGCGCATCGTCGCGGGCGAGAAGTTCGCCAAGGTCGCGGCGGAAGTCTCCGAGGATCCGGGCTCGGCGAAGGCCGGCGGCGATCTCGGGTTCGTCACGCCGGGCCGCATGGTGAAGGCGTTCGACGACGCGCTGTTCGCGCTCAAGGTCAACGAGCTCAGCCCGCCGGTGCGATCGCCGTTCGGCTGGCACGTCATCCAGGTGCTCGAGCGCGACACGCTGAAGACGGTCGCCGGACGCGACTCGCTCGACGAGAACGGCAAGATCATCCCCGAGGTGCACGCCCGCCACATCCTCATCCACCTGCAGCCGACCGAGACCGACGTCGAGCGCGCGCAGGCGACGGCGACGCGCGTGCGTGAGGAAGCGGCGAAGGGCACGAACTTCGGTACGCTCGTGCACCGCTACAGCAAGTACGATGGCCCCGCGTCGCCCGAAGGTGACGTCGGCTTCGTCTCGCTCGGGCCCAACATGGCGCCGCAGCTGCGCGCCGGGCTCGACACGCTCGAGATCGGACAGGTGAGCGAGGTGATCCCGAACAACGCGGGCTTCAACATCTTCAAGCTCGTCGATCGCCACCCCGAGCGCGAATACACGCTCGAGGAGGTGCGCGACGAACTGCCCAAGGCCGTGGGTGACCTGCAGCGCCGCGACAAGTACGAGGCCTGGATCAAGTCGCTGAGGGCGAAGGCACAGATCGAATACCGCTGATCCGCCGGAGCCGCGGCCCCATGGACGAGGCCGCGAGCAGGGAGGCTCGATGATCACGTTCGAGCACGTGACGAAGCGCTACGGAGAGCGCCTCGCGCTCGACGACGTGTCGTGGCGCATGGACGAAGGGGAGTGCGTGGTCGTGCTCGGGCACAGCGCCGCGGGCAAGACCACGCTGCTCCGCCTGATCACGCACGAGACGCAGCCGACGTCGGGCTCGGTCGTCATCGGCACGTTCCGCGGCGGACGGCTGGCGCGCGGGCACCGCGCGCTGCTGCGCCGCACGATCGGCGTCGTGTACGAGGACTTCAAGCTCCTCGCCGACCGCAGCGTGTTCGAGAATGTCGCGCTCGCCGTGCGCATCGCCGGGCACTTCGCCGAGAGCGAGGTCGTGCCGCGTACGATGCGCGCGCTCGAGGAAGTCGGGCTGATGCAGCAGCAGACCGCGCTGCCGTCCGAGCTCTCGTTCGGCGAGCGCCAGCGTTGCGCGATCGCGCGCGCGATCGTGAACCGGCCCGCGGTGATCCTCGCCGACGAGCCGACCGGCGCGCTCGAGGCGCGCAGCGCCGCCGACGTGCTCGCCCTGCTGAAGGCGATCCACCGCGAGGGCTCGGCGCTGCTCGTGGGCACCACGCGGCCCGAGGTCGCCGAGGCGCTCGGCGGACGACGCCTGCTGCTCGAGGAAGGCCGCCTGAGCGAATCGACACCTGCGAGCGCCTTCCAGCCGCCCGTCGCGGCCGCGCCCGCGGCGCCCCCCGCGTTCCAGCCGCCCCCCGCGTTCCAGCCGCCGCCCGCGGGCCCGGTCCCGGGAGGAGCCTGACATGCACTTCTTCTTCTTCCGCGAGGCCTGGCGTGCCTTCCGCACGCATCGCGGGCTCGCGCTCACCGCGATGTTCTCGCTCACGGCGGCGCTCACGCTGTGCGCGGCGTTCCTGCTCTTCAGTCACAACGTCCGGCATGCGCTGCTCGCGATCGGCGACCGGCGCGAGATGATCGTCTACCTGAAGGACGAGGCGGGCGACGCCGACGTGAAGCTGCTGCAGGAGAAGATCCAGCAGTACTACGGCACGTCGACGTTCGTCAGCCGCGCCGAGGCGTGGACCGAGTTCTCGCAGCAGGTCGGCGACGCCGGGCTGCTCGACGCCGTCGACACGAACCCGCTGCCCGCGTCGCTGCGCGTGCGGTTGCGGCCCGAGCTGCAGAGCTTCGCGTCGATGGACACGTGCGCGCGGCAGATCGAGCAGTTCCCCGAGGTCGAGGCCGTGCGGTTCGGCGCCGAATGGGTGCGCCGGCTCGACGCGATCAACGCCGCGGCGCGCACCATGGCGATCGGCGCCGGGGTGCTGGTGGCGCTCGCGATCGTGTTCGTGCTCTACAACACGCTGCGCCTGTCGGTGCTCGCGCGCCGGCAGCAGGTCGACGTCATGATCCGGATCGGCGCCACCGACCGCTTCGTCGCGCTGCCGTTCGTGATCGAGGGCATGATGCAGGCGCTCGTCTCCGCGCTGGCCGCCCTCGGCATCGCGTTCGCGCTCTCGCGGCTGCTCGCGCAGCGGCTCGACACCGTGAGCTTCCTGCCGCTCTCGTGGTCGCTCGCGTTCGTCGGCGGCGCCGTCGTGCTCGCGTGGATCGCCTCGTCGCTCGCACTCACGCGCGTGCTGCGCTCCGTGGGATCGTGATGCGCGTTCGTCGGCTCCTCGCCGTTCTCGCGCTCGCGGCGCTCGCCGCGACGGCGGCGCTGCCGCTGCGCGCGCAGGACAGCGTCGAGACGGCGAAGAAGAAGGAGCTCGAGGAGATCCGCCGGCAGGCCGCGGCCAAGCGCCAGCAGGCCGCCGCGCTCAAGCCCCGCGAGACGCGCGCGCTCGGCGAGCTGCGTCGCACGGAGCGCGAGCTCTCGCTCACGCGCCGCCGGCTCGCGAACCTGCACGTGCGCCGCGAGGAGCTCGGCGCGAAGCTCGAGGTGACGCGCGCCAACCTCGAGCGCAGCATCGCGTCGCTCAACAGCCAGCGTGCCCGGCTGCGCCGGCGGTTGCGGCTCATGTACGAGTACGGTCCCGCTCGCGAGCTCGAGTACCTGCTCAGCGGCCAGTCGTTCGCGCAGCTGATGACGCGCTGGGACTTCCTCAACATGGTCGCCGAACAGGACCGCGTGCTGCTCGAAGGCATCCGCGCCCAGAAGGAGGCCGTCGAGGAGAACCAGCAGCAGCTCCAGTCGAGCCTCACCGAGGTGCGGCGCACCGAGACCAAAACGACGCGAGAGACCGCGAAGCTCTCCGGCCTGCGCCAGCAGAAGGCGCGTACGGTCGCGAGCATCCAGACGCAGCGGCAGCAGTACGAGGCCGCGGCCGTGGAGCTCGAGCGCACGGCGAAGCGCATCCAGAACCTGCTCGCGCAGCTCGAGCGCAAGCGGCGCGAGGAAGGCGATCGCGCCCGCAGCGAAGGCCGCAATCCGCAGCCCTACAGCGGCGACTTCGCGCGCGGCCAGGGCCAGCTCGACTGGCCGGTGCGCGGCTCGATCGTGGGCCGCTTCGGCATCGAGACGCACCCGCGCTTCGGCACGCAGATCCACAACGACGGCATCGACATCTCGGCGCCGATCGGCACCGCGGTGCGCGCCGTCGCCAAGGCGCGCGTCGACTACGCCGGCGACTACGAAGGCATGGGCGGCATGATCGTGCTCAACCACGGCGATGGGTACTTCACGCTCTACGGCCACCTGAACGACGTCTCGGTGCGCAACGGGCAGGAGGTCCAGCCCGGCGCGATCATCGGCCACGTCGGCGACGAGGAGTCGCTGAAGGGACCGATCCTGCACTTCGAGGTCCGCAAGGGCTCGTCCGCCATGGATCCGGAGAGCTGGCTGCGCTGAATCCGGCGGCGGCGCGACCGGAGACCGGTCGGGACATCCTCGGGCCGGCAAGCAGGCCCGCCGGCTCCTCGCGGGAGATCGCTTCGCGGCGTGGCCCGCCGCGGTTCGGGCGTATCATTTCGAGCGAATCCCCCATCGTGAACGCCCCACCCGAGGAGGGTTTTCCATGCGCCTCTCGATCCTCGTTCCCGCGCTCGCTCTGGGCCTCGCGGCCTTCGCCGCGCCCGCCTCCGCCATCGTGATGGATGGCCAACTCGACCCCGAGTACGGAACCCCCGTCGTCGTGCAGACGGCGATGACCCAATCCACCGACGCGACGTCGGGCCTGCTCGGTGGATGCAACGGCGGCGAACTCGACGCCGCCTACGCGGCCGTCGATGCGACCACGCTGTACCTGTTCGTGGCCGGCAACCTGCGGTTCGAAGGCAATCCGGTCGAGTACGGCGCGCTCTACACCGTGCTGCACGTCTTCGTGGACACCGGCGAAGGCGGACAGGGCACGCTCAACCTGCCCGTCTTTCCTTACACGCCTCACCTGAACGGGCTCACGTTCGACGCGGGCATGTCCCCGTCGCGCGCGTTCGACTGCGTGGGCAGCCTCGCGAACTACTACGACCCGAGCAGCGCCTACACACTGAGCGCATCGCTCAGCACGCTGTCGGCCGGCGGGGGCGGCTCGCGCGTATGGCTCGGCTCCACCGGCGCCGGCGGGCCGGGCACGCTCAGCGGCGGCACGAACCCCGACGGCGTCGAGGTCGCGATCGACAACCGCAACGTGGCGGGCGTGACGAGCGGTTGCGCCACTTCCTCCGGCGAAGACGTCGGCACGGGCATCGAGTGGGCGATTCCTCTGTCGGCACTCGGAAACCCGACCCAGTGCCTGAAGGTGAGCGTCGTCATGACCCGGTCGTACTGGGGGATCGTGCAGGCCCTCGGCCCGCTTCCGCTCGAAGCGTTGTGCACGGGCGGAGTGGCTGCCACGACGGACTTCTCCGCGATCGGCGGCAACCAGTTCTTCACGATCTGCCCGCCGGGCGTGCCGGTCCACCGCGCCACGTGGGGATCGCTCAAGACGCTGTACCGCTGACGCGCGCTCCCGACGAATCCCGCACGCGGCTCGCGGCATCCACCCTCAGGTGCGCCGCGAGCCGCTTCGTTCGCGGCTGATCCCGATCCGGAGGAGTCCCCGTGAAGAACGTCGGCAGCTACGCGCTCGAGACCACCACATCGCTCCCGTACGACGACGCCATCGCGCGCGTCACCGCGCTGCTCGCCGAGGAAGGCTTCGGCGTGCTGACCGAGATCGACGTGAAGGCGACGATCAAGAAGAAGCTCGACATGGACGTGCGCCCCTACAAGATCCTCGGCGCCTGCAATCCCACCTTCGCGCACCGCGCGCTCGGCATCGAGCCGCACATCGGCGTCTTCCTGCCCTGCAACGTGATCGTCTGGGACGAAGGCACGCACCGCGTCGTCACCGCGATGGAGCCCCGAATCATGTCCCAGATCGTCCCGAGCCCCGAACTGCTCGAAGTCGCCAACGAAGTCAGCGCCCGCATCCACCGCGTGATCGAGAAGGTCGGCTAGCGTCCCCGCACCACGCAGCGCCCGACGCGCAGGCGTGCGCCACGCACAGCACGGGCGCGAGCGCGGGGATGGGACTCTCGGGCCGGGAAGGGAGCGACGGGTCCCGTGCGAGCATGGCGCACACCGAAGCGCCGGGCGCGTCGCTCGAGCGCCCAGCACCACGCAGCGCCCGACGCGCAGGCGTGCGCCACGCACAGCACGGGCGAGAGCGCGGGGACGGGACTCTCGGGCCGGGAAGGGAGCGACGGGTCCCGTGCGAGCATGGCGCACACCGAAGCGCCGGGCGCGTCGCTCGAGGGTTCTCGCGTGAGCGACACCCGGCGGGCGCGTCGCTCGAGGGTTCTCGCGTGAACGACACCCGCGTCCCGCGACCCGCGCACCACGATCTGCTAGCGTCCGCGCCCATGCCCGCCGTCTCGCTCGCACAGTTGCTCGGCCAGTCCGACGTCTCCGCGTTCCTGCGCGGCATCGTCGGCCGCGGCCGCTACGGCAACGCGTACCTCTTCCACGGCCCCGCCGGCGTCGGAAAGGGCACCGCCGCGCTCGCGTTCGCGCGCGCCGCGTTGTGCGACCACGTGCCCGGCTCCGCGCCCTCCGCGCCGCGCGACGACGGCCCCTCGCTCTTCGGCGACGCGCCGCCCGCGCCCGTCGTCGCCGACGGCGACGACGCCTGCGGCGCCTGCCCAGCGTGCGCGAAGACCGGCACCCTGCAGCATCCCGACCTCAAGTTCCTCTTCCCCGTCTCGGGCGAGGAGAAGGCCGCCGAGGAATCGATCGTCGAGACCGTACAGGCCTGGCGCGACGATCCGCTGTTCACGTTCCAGTACGAGAAGGCCGCCTCCGTCCGGCTGTTCCAGACGCGCGAGCTGCAGCGTGAGCTCGCGTACCGGCCGTACGAGGCGTCGCGCCGCGTGGTCGTGATCCGCGACTGCGACCGGATGCGCGAGGACCAGTACTCGGCGCTCCTCAAGTCGATCGAGGAGCCGGGCGCCAACACGCTGTGGGTGCTCACCACGTCGCGTGCTTCGCGCGTGCCCGCCACGATCCGCTCGCGCTGTCAGCGCGTGCGCTTCGCCCCGCTGCCCGAAGCGATGGTGCGCGAGT
>WBZT01001291.1_pt3 | contig 10065 bp, 8 predicted proteins | sample 5204241 | NCBI WGS metagenome assembly WBZT01 (sample SAMN12344358, study PRJNA552823) | activated sludge metagenome | biome: Activated sludge suspended growth; feature: Nitrification reactor; material: Wastewater; isolation source: activated sludge from nitrification reactor of wastewater treatment...
AGGAAGGCAAAGATATGCTTTCTGTATGTAGAATATTTTGGTGGCTGTCAAAATAAGTACAAGTCTTGGTAACCGTATCCACCTTCCAATATTGGATTCCACAGCTTGCAGATTGTTTGCAAAAGCTCATATAATTCGATTGACCTTGTTGGTGCTGCCAAAGAAATTCTTTAAAATGCGCTGCATTACCAATTTCAGAAATTATTAATTCAGGATATTTAGGATCTGATCGCAAACTAAAGTTATCAGGGCCATAAAATAGCGTGTGTCCATCTGAAACAAAGGTTACATAGGAGACAACACCCAACGCTTTAAGCTCTTGAAGATAAGTCGGAAAATCTGAGCCACTGTGTACTTTGGCATGGGCAGATTGAATTTGTGCAAGGGTAAACATAGTATCTTGATTTTAAAAATTTACAACTTAAGAAACCAGTCCAATTTTCGATTTTAATTCTCTGACATTGTACGTTAATAAGTCTTCGTAGTTGAAGTTGTGGTACAAATTAGTCCTCGTTTTTTTTCCCCTGTAAAAAGCTTTAATAACAGCTTTTGGGTTAATACATAATCCTACGAAGACGGCCCCTGAATTTAAAAACCATGCAATAAAATAATGTCTGCAGCCTGTAGCTAACTCCCAGGCTCCGATTTCTGCTTCACCCAGCCAGTTGGCAGGATATCCGGTGAGTACATGGTGCATATCGTGAAAGCGCGCGATCCTTACACGAGCCGGAATATTTGGAACAGGAAGGGCGAAGTTGCCGATCTGAATGTAAAATGATTTAGCCGTATAAGCATTCGAAGGAATATTAAATCTATGGAACATTTCCTTAACGGCGTCTTCAATCATCATTTCATCTGGATAGCATTCCATGGTGTTGCTACAAATTTAAAAGGTGTAGGATAATGCTTTTACTAATTTAACCATTGGATTAAATCTCTAAGATTTGCAAGACAGATTTCATGCTGAACATTATATTCTTTATACACAGGGCTAAGGTGTACACTCTTTAAATAAGTTTGCGCTTCTCTTGCATTGGCGACAGGAATAACATTATCCAAGTTGCCGTGTGAAATAAAAATTTTCATTGACTTCAATTTCTTGGAATGACTAATTTCAGGTTTTATTTCCTCCAATAGTTTGCCGCTCAATACGGCAATTCCAGCAACAAGCTCAGGTTTGGTTAAGGCAAGGCTATAACACATTATGGCACCTTGACTAAATCCACATAAATAGATTTCAGCGGGATCGATAGAATACTTCCGGCTTATCTTCTCGATGAATTGAATCAGTCTTCTTCGGCTTTCCTCTTCTTCCTTAAAATTAAATTTTTGCCTGCCGTTGACGATATCTAATGAATACCATTTGAAACTTTCATCAGCGATTTTTTGAGGAGCTCTGAGACTGAATACCATATATTTTGATGGCAATTGGTCAGCAAATGAATATAAATCTTCTTCATTACTTCCATAACCGTGAAGCAGAATAAGGACCGGTGGTTTGGCGGTTTTGAGGCCAGGATTTCTAAGAAGATAATGAAAGCCCGCTATGGTATCACCAGCTATGCCATCAATACTCATTAGACCAACGAATAAAGCTATGCATAGAAATTTCATACGGGCTAGATATTTTCAATTTTAACGGAAGTCATTGTAAGTGAACCAGCCAATGCCTTATCATTAAACAAGCTTAGCCTATCATTGTTGTCCTTTAAGGCTAAAGCATAGAGCAGAGGTAAATAATGTTCCGGAGAAGGTATGGCCAAATCAAATGCCTTGCCCTGATTTCTGTAATGAATTAAAGACTGATGGTCACCATCTAAAATGTAGCGCTTCATTTTTTCACTGGCCTCCAGTGCCCAATCGAATGCATAAAATTCATTGAGCTTTGTCCATTCGATTCGACCCAGATTGTGAACCATATTGCCACTTCCAATGATAAGTATTCCTCGCTTCCGCAAGGAGGACAATTCTCGCGCCAATTCATAATGATATTGGGCTGGTTGATTATAATTCAAGCTCATCTGAAGTACTGGAATATTTGCTTGTGGATATAAGTGTTTGATAACCGACCAGGCCCCGTGATCCATGCCCCATTTTTGATCTAAACCGATTTCTGTTTTTTTAACCAAAGACTTGATTTGACAGGCTAATTCAGGATTGCCGGGTGCCGGATACTGAACATCGAATAAAGCTTTGGGAAAACCGCCAAAGTCATGAATCGTCGGTGGTTTGTCCATGGCGGTAACGAAGGTTCCCTGAGTTTCCCAATGTGCCGAAATACAAAGGATGGCATTTGGCCGCGGAATGCTTTGTCCCAATGCTCTGAATTCTCTTACAAATTCGTTTTCTTCAATGGCATTCATAGGGCTTCCATGACCCAAAAACAAAACCGGCATTTTTGAAGTGCTATCGAATGAATTAGATAATTTTTCAAGTTCATTTAGTTTCATGATGGCTCCAGCTAAGGGTAATAGACCCAATGATTGAATAAATTTTTTTCTGTCCATGTCAGATACTAAGGTATTCTTAGGCTTGCTTTACCATTTGAATTTCAGCGTTAATTTTGACCTCGTCGCTCACTAATACACCTCCGGATTCCAAAGTAGCATTCCAGTTTAATCCCCATTCCTTGCGACTAATTTTTCCCTGTAAGGAGAAGGCCATTTTTTCATTGCCCCAAGGATCTTTATTAAGTCCTCCAAATTCCAGTTCAAGGCTTACCGGACGAGCAATACCTTTGATGGTCAACTCGCCCAAAAGTATGTATTGATTATCATGAAGATGCTCCATGGAACGACTTTGGAATTTGATCTGCGGATGATTTTCTGCATCAAAAAAATCTGCTGCCTTCAAGTGTCCATCTCTGGATTCATCATTGGTATAAATAGAAGAAGATTCGATCACCACCTGAATGGGAGCATTCATAAAATTATCTCCATTCATTTCAGCTGTAAATTTTCGAAAGGCTCCTTGTACATTAGAGATCATAAGGTGTTTTACTTTGAAGGAGAGTTCGCTGTGTGATGGGTCAAGCACCCATTTTGAATGATTGATTGATTCTAAATTTGACATTGTATTTATTTTATTGTTTAAATAATTTAACCCTGCAAAGTTGCATCGATATGCCAGTTTAGCAGTTATAGAATTCGGAAATCCTGTTGCACTTTTTGGAAGATTCCTAAGCTTAGAGTAACTGTTTCATCTCTTCTCGAAATTCCGTTGGCGTCTGACCTGATTTTTTCTTAAATACGTTGGTAAAATAAGATTTTTCATTATAGCCTAATTCATAGCCAATTTCTGAAATACTTTTTTTCGTACTGGCTAATAGATTTTTAGCTTCAATAAGCTTTCTTGTTTCGATAATTTCTGAAACACTTTGCTGCATTATGTCCCGGCAGATGTTGTTGAGATTTCTTGAAGACATAAATAATTTTTCAGCATAAAAATCTACGCCAACGGGTCTGTGAAAATTTTCTTCCAGAATTTTTAAGAAATTTTTAAACGTAATATTCTGTAATTTATTTTTTTCATCAAAGGTGGTCATTACTTTTTTTCGTTCAGATTCAATCATGGTAAACAAAGCACAGAGTAAGTGTCTTACAACGCCTAAATCCGGAATATCCTGTTTCATTTCACCCTGCATTAACTCGCATAAAATAACCAATCTCTGAAAACAAGTGTTCCTTTGCAAGGCTAGGCTCGCTCTATCGTGATAGTATGAATACAATTGAAAGGTTGTCTCCGGAATGAACTCACTTTTAAATCTCAGGACCCAAAAGTTGCACTTTCCTTCGATCAATAGCGGAACAACCCGATGAACCTTACCTTTGGTGACAAAGGAAACAAATGGAGACATTATTTTTTGAGCCTTAAAATCAATAAAATGCTCCAGACCACCTTCTATTCCTACTATGAGTTCTTCAAAATCATGACTGTGGGGTGCGTCTGGAACGGAAGCAATCTCATGAGCTTCCCGTTCATCCAATTGAAATATTTTAAATAGTTCTTTCATAGGATCTAAGACTCAAAATGTATCTTCACTTTTTGTGATTCATTTTTATGGTTAGAATGGTAACACAAATATCCGCTTCGTCCATTACAATATAGGCTTATTAAAGTATTCACTACTCAAATTATAATTATGTTTTTAAAGAATACTTTTAAATACATTCTTCTACAATGAAATGGCTAACAATTCCTTTTCCAGACGATCGAAATTTTCTTCGTTCTTGTCTATAACATATGGCCTTAATTTAGCACATTCTGCCGCACTGCTAAAAATCATATTAAATGTATTCCTGGTACTTACCTCATCCATGGATTCAAAGCGGGCAAGAATATTAAATAAGGGTTTAGAAATTCTTTTCCATGTAATGACGCTGTTTTTTTCAATGATCAAGAATTCACATTCATTGACGTAATTACCTTTGTCTGGTCCATGCATGATAAATTTCCATTTACCGCCAACCCTAAAGTCAAATTCATGAAAGGTATTTGTAAAACCTTTAGGTCCCCACCAATTCTTCAGATGAGCTGGTTCTGACCAGGCTTTATACACTAATTCGATGGGTGCATGTAGAATCCTTGAGCATTCAATTGTACGGTCAGAAGGGAGATCCACCCAGTGAATATTCATGAAGTAATATACAATTGAGATCTGGAATTGTTTGAATCGTGAAGCTATAAATTATGACCTCCTTAAGGATGCACAAACCCAAAGTTTTATATTAAGCATTTTTGATCAGCAGGATTGGTTGGTAAGATTAGACCATTCATCCCGTTCAGCAAAAATTTCTTATAGGTACATCCGATTAAATGAATTCATCGAAGCATGATAGAAGTTTTTAATAATATTGATCAACTTCAATTTTTATTATAAGACGTTAGAATATTCATCTTTGTTAATAAGCGATTCGATGAGAAATTAAAAGCCAACTTTTTAGAAAAGGGTAGCAATATCTGGTATGTCCAACAATTGAATTCTGGAGGGAATACATCTTATTCCGGTGATAAAAATATTTTCATACGAATTTGCAAAAAATGTAAATTTGTGAAAATTCTGAGCATTCAATGATTATTAGTTCATGTATTATTTTTGAGTGAATAATATTCATTACTCCGGATTCATACTATCTTAAATTAATTATATGATGTTAAAGCAGTTCTCTGATGAAGCCGAAAAAGTTCGATTTGAAACTTTTATAGATGCCATTCTGGCTATCATCATGACTATTCTTATTTTGGAATTTAAAGTTCCCGAAGAATCATTCCCATCTGATGGCAGCATCAAGTCATATCTCCATCACCTTATACCTTCTGTATTGAGTTATTTTGTTTCTTTTTCTACCATTATTGTACTTTGGATTGATCATCATAATCTCTTCCGAATACTTAAAAAAGCTGATATACCGCTGGTCTTATTAAATTTTATTTTTATATTATTTCTTTCCGCTACACCTTTTACAACTTCTCTGGCTGGTAGAAATTATTTAAGTCCATATGCGGTTACGATTGTAGCATCAAATTACATATTAATGAACCTGGCGTTCTCATCCATATGGGTTTATGCTTTGATTAAAAAATTGTTGAATGATGAAATGCAGCAAAAGCTTTCTACGAAATTTGAAAATACGATCATTCTTGCAGGTATTCTACTTCAATTCGCCAGCATTCCTTTGGCGTATGTGAGCACTTATTTATCTTTTCTGATGTTCATCCTGGTTCTGGTACTTCATCTCATTCGATTATCAAGACACTGATTTATATTGTTTGCTATAATCCCAAAATCGTCATTTGGAACAGCGATTTCAATGTATAAAGCTTGAATAATTCCCAATGATAATTCCCGGATAAATTTATCGGGTAGATGATGGTGTGATGAAAGTACTTCTAAATTTATTTTTTTTTAATTAAAAGAGCGCATACTTAATGCAGCGCTCTTTTAATTATTAGTAAAGCTGAATTTATACCAAAATGGTCATTAGAAACAGTTAATGACAATTCTCAGTTTATAATTTGTAATTCAAAGTCATGGAAAACATTCTACCCAACTGACTAAAATGAGAGCCATCATAGGTTACAACCGGATATCGCCCATTGAAAGTTAGCAAATTGGATTGGCTAGAAATGTAGGCCGCATCTTTTATCTTGTCTTCACCGGCCTGATTTTCCGCTTTGAATTCCCATTCTGGTAAAATATTCAAAAGATTATTGACATTGACATTTACCGTCCATCTTTTGTTAAATTGATAACCAATTCCTAAATCAGTTACGACTTTTGGTAAGAATCTCGTATAAAGATCTTCATCTATTCCTGCTTGTTTAAATGTTACAGGTCCGAACAAAGTATTGTTCAGCGTAAATAGCCAGGACCCGATTTCATAATCAATACCTACAATAGCTTTGTATTCAGGTCTGGAAGTAAAGTATAAATGTTCCTGTGTTTTGTTGACCACTGACTGACCGGCATCTTCAATTATTTTTGGATTATTCACATACTTATTTGCTTTTTTATCTACAAAATATTTGTCATTGGCAAGAACATAATTTCCGGCCAGATTCAAATTGAGTTTGCCTGAACCCAGATTTAGTCCTCTATAGTTCATGACCAGATCTAATCCGGAAGTATAGGTATTGAGTGCATTCGCAAAAAAACTTACGCTTGTTAAATTCCCTTCCATCAGCACCTGATCCAGTTTGGTATTGCCGGAATCTGTAGGCGTAATTTCTGTACTTAACACAATTCGATCGCGAATATCTATGTAATAATAATCCAGAGTGATGTTAAGGCTTTGTACAGGTCGTAAGCCAAGTCCTACCGTTATGTTTTTAGACTTTTCAGGATTAAGGGATGCAAGTCCGAGAAGTCTTGCTTCACGAGATACATTATTGATCAAACCGGAGACCTGAATTCCTGATCCCGGTACGAAGGTATATTGCGCCTTTTGAAAATAAATCTGATGAAGGGTGGGGGCGCGGAATCCTGTTGAATACGATGCGCGCAAGGTTGCTTTATCATTCCAAAGCAGGTATCTTGAACTGGCTTTCCAAACTGTCGCGTTTCCAAAATCACTATAATTTTCATGTCTGACCGTACCATTGATTAAGAATGCTTTGCTAAGATCAATGGATAAGTCTCCGTAAGCACCAAAATTGTAGCGGTTGAATTTACCGGAATTGCGAATGTCGTTGCCCGCATAAGAATCGGCTCCACCATCTTCATAAGAGGCAGCATCACCGGGCTTTATTTCGTAATTTTCAGATCTGAATTCCGATCCTAAAGCTACACTGAAAGTTTTATTAAGTTTTTTACTGATATCCAGATTACCAACTATATGTTGAAAGGATTCTCCTCCGGGTCTGAAGACAATAGGACTGTTTTCCCTGTATTTATTGGTGCCATCCGGATTCTTGGTATCGTTGCGATTTTGTGAATTATAAACCGTGTACAACTGTTGATTTCCTCCCGTTGTTAAACTTGCATCTGTAGTCCAACCATTGTTGATATGTCGAAGACCAATGGTTCCATTGTAATCGGTCAAATCACCATCAAAAGTTGGCTGATAGCCAATGTATTCACCATTTGGACCATTCGGGAAGAAGTCTTTCAGATAAGGATAATCTGCCAGGGTTCGCCAATAGGGTGTGCGAAAGTTGGCATTGGAATTTACTTTCTTATATACATAAGCTGCGTTGGCATAAAGATTGGTTTGACTTGTTAGCTGTGAACCACCGTTGATCTCGAATTTGGCTGCAGCAACAGATGGTGAAGAATTGTGATTTCTAGCATCAGGATATTTGGCAAGATAAGCTTTTACCTCATCGTAATCGGCTTCAAAATCGGAAGCCTCTCCATCTGCGCTAACAACTCCGGAACGCCTTGCTTCATTGGTTTTGGAAAGATCTATAGTGTAGTTCAGGAATCCATTCTTTCCCAGGCTTGTTCCATTATTCAGTGCAACGCCGATCATTCCACCATCACCTTCACCGGTAATTCCTGTTCGCAAACTTATATTACCTCCTTCAGCGTTGTCTTTAAGTATGATGTTCATAACACCAGCAATAGCATCTGATCCATATTGTGCGGATGCTCCGTCTCGCAATATTTCAACCCGCTTAATGGCATCTACCGGTATGGCCGAAATATCAGAACCGGTCTCGCCCCGCGCCGGAGAAGTTTGAATATTCAACAAGGAACTTAAATTTTTTCTTTTTCCATTGATGAGAATTAAAGTTCTGCTGGGTCCAAGATTCCTTATTTCATAAGGGTCCAAAAGCGAAGTAGCATCATTAACAGGTGTCTGAACTACGTTAAATGATGGTACTCTGTATTGAAGAGTTTTGTCAAAAGTATTTTGTCCGGTACTTAATAATTCTTTATTGTCCAGGACATCAATTGGTAAAGGCGTTGAGGTCATCGATCGAGGAGAATTCCGGCTTCCGACAACAACTACATCCTCCAGCGATATTTCAGTTTCCATTAAAATTATAACGGGAAGCTCATTGATTCCTTCGGTAGCATTAATGGATACAGTTTGACTTACATAACCCACGTAACTGAAATTGAGTTTATACTCACCCGGAGAAACTACCATGGACCAGTTTCCATCATTGTTGGTAACTGTACCGACAGTTCCGGTTGACGTACTTACGTTTGCGCCAATAATTGGATTTTTATCTGCATCTTGAATGTGTCCACGTAGTAAGGCTTTTTGAGCCTGAGCACCCAACAAAGTCAGTGCGAATAACAGGAGAAATGGTGTTAGTTTTTTCATCTTGTTTCATTTGTTTTGTGAATAATAAAACAAATATATAAAATGTAAGGACTTATACAACATATAAAAGTCGAGTTACAAGAATTGTGAATTATGAATGAACTATGAACTATAATCTATGAACTATGAATGAATCATGCATCTTGAAATCCTTCGTATTTCGAGGATCATCGATAACTCATCCCTAATTACTTCAAAATTCGAGGATCTTCGATAATACATAATTCAACAGTTTTCTACAGAAAAACCTAAAATCAGTGGTTTTCCCTATTGATAATCTAAAAACCCGCTATTATCTTTGTAGAGTTGGAAGCAGCATTCAGGAGATTGGCTGGGTCTTTTGAATGGCCATAATTCGTAGATAAAGGATCAGCAAGGACAAAAAGAAGATAAACCCATTTCAAAATTATTAGGTGTTTATTTTTTCTTAACCGGCAGAGGAAGCTCTGTCATAAAACAATTTTTAAAAGTTATTTAAGGAGCAAAAATGAAATCTCATAACTTTGCAACATGTATTTTTATTCTTATATTTATTATTGAGAACTCTCATGCTCAAAACTGCTCTGAAATAAAAGATAGTAGTCTTTGTTATAGATTAGAAAAATTCAAACCAAAAATTACTGGAATTGAAAAAAAATTAGAAATTACTCAACCAGTTCTTGACGGATCTATACAATTAGTGGCCGATATAAATGGAGATTGTAACTCTGAACTTATCACATTCTCAACTAGAGGTGACTCAATTTACATCTTTGATTTGATATCAGCAGCTACTATAAAAAAATTTCCAATTAAATTTGTTAGCTCAAGAACTCATAGTATTTTATTAGTTGACTTATATGGTGATAATTCTCTCGAAATTATCATACAAACGGTTAGAAATCCAGCCAATCCTGATAATTTTGATAGCGACAGGCTTATTTGTTATCGATTGGATGGTTCGATAGTTTGGATATCTGACACAACAGTGAATGCAGTCAACAACGGAAATGCTCAGTCAGGAACAATTGGAATCTGTGACTTTAATAAAGATGGGATTCCGGAAATATATACTTCAAATAAAATCTTTAATGCTTTAACCGGTATTAAGTTAGCAGAAGGAGGAAATAATGGGTTAGGGTTCAATAGATTGTCGATAAGTTCTTATATTCCAATAAGTGTTGCAGGCAATTTAGATCCAGATACAACCGATTTGGAATTGGCAGCAGGTTTTAGTATTTATAAGGTAATTATTACCAATCCAAATGGAATGATAGGAAACATGATGATTGCTAACAATATTTTATTCAAC
>WBZT01003625.1_pt1 | contig 10064 bp, 6 predicted proteins | sample 5204241 | NCBI WGS metagenome assembly WBZT01 (sample SAMN12344358, study PRJNA552823) | activated sludge metagenome | biome: Activated sludge suspended growth; feature: Nitrification reactor; material: Wastewater; isolation source: activated sludge from nitrification reactor of wastewater treatment...
TGAAGTTGAAGCTGCCGGAGCCGTTCGGGCTGGTCTTGCGGATCTGCGGCACAATGAGCGTGCCCCCGTTCAGATTGTAGTTGTAGTTCCCGGCGCTGATTTCCCATGGATTCGGCCCCGATTGATTACCAAGAATCAGACTGCCCGCGCCGCCCACAGTGGTGCCGCCGTCGGCGTAAAACGTGACCGTGCCGCCATTGTGATGGAATGTGGCGACGCCTGCGTTGCCATTCACGCCGAAGATGAGGGACGCGTTGTTTTGCAGGTTGAGCGTTCCGGAATCCAGGGTGAAGGCGGCTCGCGAGGTGTCCCAAACCGTCATCTCCATGTTGCCGCCGCCGCCGGTGTTGACGTTGATGGTGCCGCCATGGTTGGTGACGGTTCCGATGTCGCTGCTGTTGCCGGCAAAGCCGAGCGTGAACCAGCGCAGCGAATTCACTGTACCGCCCGCGACGTCAAGCAGTCCGGTCACTGTGCTGACGTTGTTGTTGCCACGGCCCACAGTCACAATGTCGGCTGTCACGGTGCCTCCGCTCACCTTCATCGTGCCCGCGCCGCTGGTGCTGTTGCCGCCAACTTCCAAATCCCGGCCCACGGTCACTGTCCCGTTGTCCAGGTTGAGGGTTCCCGTTGCCGCATTACCTCCGATCACCAGGTACTCGCGCACGGTCAAGGTCCCGGATGAATTCATGTTGAGCGTTCCGACGCCATTACCGAAACGACCGATGAACAGATTGCCGCCGCCGCTGCTGCCACCGACGAGCAAGTTGCCGGCTCCCATACCGAAGCTCGTCAACGCACCTCCCGTGGTCGCGGTGTCGGCCAGGTTGTAAGTACCGGTGGCGCCATTCTGGCCGACGAACATCCAATTGCCATTGCCGGTGAAGGCGTCGCCCGCGCGATGGTCCACCCGGGCAATCCGGCCCGTGCCGTCTCCGACGAAGACATCAACGGGGGTCGCCGAGAGGGTGTTGGTAATCGTGGCGATGTTTGGAGCGTTGGAATTGATGATGGCGTTGACGCCGTTGGGAACGCCCGCGGACCAGTTAGCCGCCGTGTTCCAGTCCGGATCAGTGCCGCCAATCCAGGTGCTTTGAGCGTGGCTGGCGAAAGGACTGGCAGCCAAGCCTAACAGCAGGCACGTGGCCGCCAACTGCTTCGTTCGGAGGTGATGCTTCGAGGTACGCCGAAAGGCGTGGTGTTTTTGGTTGTTCATAGGGGTGGGTTTGATGCGGAATGAAAACAGAAACGGGGGAATTGCCGGGCTAAAATTCAAACTTCGGACTGCTGAAGGAATTGGTCATGCGTTTGAAGGCTCGCCAGTCCACGTGCGTATCGAGGAACAGGATATTGCCTCCGGCAGGGCGGCCACCCTGATCCAAATGGCTGGTCCGCTGCCGGGTCGACGCCGGCAGTCCGCCGATGGGCACGTTCGCGTAGCTGCCGTTGTAACTGATCACCACGTCCGTCACGACCTCGGCGAGGGAGGGGCGATTGGTAGCGTCGCCTTGGAGCGAATAACGCCAATAACGGTCGGGCATCTGCGCCGTGCCGGGCAGCATCCAAAGATAGCCCGTGATGCGGAACGTGGGTGGATTCTGCCCGAGGAACAGGGTGGCGAACCACCAGGTGTTGCTTTGATTAAACTCCGCGTTGGATGGGCAGAAATAGATGTTTTGCTTTGCACCGTAGGGGTCCATGGCGTCAATGAAGACCCGGGCCAGGTCCCATGGCCAGGCGCCGGGCGCGGTGCCGGGATACGGCGGAAACGTCACCGCCGGCGCGTAACGCAAATCCATGAGCTTGTCTTTGTTGTCGTTGCCGTACATCTGCATGGCAATGCCAAGTTGGTGCAGGTTGCTCTTGCAGCCGGCGCGCTTGGCGGATTCCTTGGCCTTGGTCAGCGCAGGCAGGAGCATCGCCGCCAAAATCGCGATGATCGCAATGACGACCAGCAATTCGATCAGGGTGAAGGCGGCGAGCCGGCGCTCACGGCCGGGTGGGTTCAGGTGGCGATGGGGCATTGCTGCTCTCGTTTTGCGTTTACGGGCGGACGACGCTTCCGGCGAAAGCCGCGGGCAACGGCGCGGGGCCAACCGCATTCGGATCCGACGCGGGTTGGGTGTGCGTGCGCTGCCGAGGTAATTGCCGCTGGACGTTCATGCCTTAGGCGTCTTACCCATACATGCGCCGGTCGGACGGCAAACCCGACAAATTAGTTTTTTTCGCGCCGCGTGGAGATCACGGCTCGCTGATCATCCGACGGAGGGAATGCGGCGTTTCCCCCACCACCGCCGAGGCTTCCCGCATCAGAATGCGGGCGGCCACCCAGTCGAACCAGAAACCATGCGCCGAGTTGCCCGCCTCCCAGCCGCGGCGGGCCCGCGTTTCGAGCGTTTCGCGGCACTGGTCCAATTCCGCCCGCGCCTCACCGAGTTCACCCAGTTGGGTGTACGCCATCGCCATGATCAGCCGCGCGGTGGCCGTTCGCGCCGGATTGCCGCCGCCTTCGTTCAGGCACTTCGTCGCCCATTTGAGCGCTTCGGTGGCCTGCCCACGCCGATACTCGAACAAGGACAACGACAGGCAGCGCCAGCCCAACTCCTGCCGCTCGTAAGAAGTGGCTTCGGATTTGGCCAGCGATTTGGCGAGGGTGGCGGCCAGTGGCGCGACCTGATCCAACAACGCTTTTTCGGGCGGCGCCAACAGGGTGTTCTTCAGCACCCGTTCCGCGACGAGCGGTTCGGGCGAGTTCTCGAATCGCGCCAACCCGCTCCGGCGCGCGCGTTCGCTGCCGGCGGGATCATTCGCCTCGATCAGCGCCACTACCGCGCGCAAATGATCCAGCGTGGCGGCGTCCAGGGTTTCCTTCTCGTTCGTTCGCAGTAGAACCAGGAATCGATCCGCCGCCGCGCGCCAATTGCCGCTGGCCGCCTGCCAGTCACCGGCGGCGCGGTACGCGCCAGCGGCACCATTGGTGGCCGTCAGGTTGACCGGGGATACCTCACTCAACAGCCGGTCCGCCGCCGCGGGTTGTTGTTCCTCGAACATTTCCGTCGCGCGCCGGATTTTTTCGCGGTCCTCGGCCTGCCGCCGCAATTCGGCCTCTTGCGCGCGGGCGTGTTCGGCTGCCTGACGACGGCGCGTTTCCTCCTGCTCCCGGGCCACGGCGCGCTCGCGAGCCTGGCGTTCCTGGATGAACATCCACGTGGAAAGCGCGAAGCCCAGCAGCAGCGCGAGCGCCACGCCGCCCACGCCGAGGAATACGCCGCGATTCCGGCGCACGAGCTTCCGCAACCGGTAAATCCGGCTCGGCGGGCGGGCCATGACCGGTTCGTGGTTCAAGTAACGCTCGATGTCCATCGCCAGCCCGTTGGCGGTTTCGTAGCGGCGCTTGCGGTCCTTTTCCAGCGCTCGCATCACGATCCAGTCGAGGTCGCCGCGAATCTCCGAGATCAGCCGGGGCGGTTCAATGTGCCGGTGCCGGGCCGTCGCCGTGAGTTCGTCGTTTTGCAGCGTCGTGAGAATCTTCGACGGCTTCTGCGGCTCCCGCTCCATCAAGGTACGCCGCATGCCGTCGAAACCCTGTTCCAACAACTGCTTCGCGTCGAACGGCGTCCGGCCTGTCAGCAATTCATAGAGCAAGACTCCGAGGCTGTAGATGTCCGCCCGCGTGTCCACGTCCAAACCGCTCATCTCCGCCTGCTCGGGACTCATGTAGGCCGGCGTGCCCACGACCTGGGCGTAAGCGGTGAACAGCGTTTTCTCCGTGAGCTGGGTTTCGGTGGCCTTGGCGATGCCGAAATCAATCACCTTGGGCACGGGGACGCCGTCGTGCAATGTCACCAGGATGTTCGAGGGCTTGATGTCGCGGTGAATGATGCCCTTTTGGTGCGCGTGCTGGATGGCCTGGCAGACCTGGATGAACAGGCCCAGCCGTTGCTGCGGGTCCAGTGCGTTCGTGTCGCAGTATTCGGTGATCTTCAACCCGCGCACCAGTTCCATGACGAAGTAGGGCCGCCCATTTTCGGTCGCTCCGGCCTCCAGCACCCGCGCGATGTTCGGATGATCCATCATCGCCAACGCCTGCCGCTCCGCCTCGAACCGGGCGATCACCGACTTGGTGTCCATGCCCAGCTTGATGATCTTGAGCGCCACGCGCCGGCGGACAGGCCGCTCCTGCTCGGCCATGTAAACCACTCCGCAGCCGCCCTCGCCGATGCGTTCGAGCAATTTGTAATTCCCAATCTGCCGGCCCGCCGGTTCGTCCTCGCCTGGCTTCGCCGGTGGGTGGCCGGTCAAAGCCCGCAGTTCGTCGCCGAGCGATTGCACCGCCGCGCCGCCGTTGGCGAAGAATCCTTCGGCGGCGCCACCGGCCGACAGCAGTTCCTCCACGTGACGACGCAACTCCGTATCCGGCCCGCAGGCGCGCGCCAAAAAAACGCCTCGTTCCGTGGCATCGGCAATCTGCCGGGCCTGTTCAAAAAGTTCCTCTTCCAGTTTGAGGGACGGATTCATCGGCCAACCTTCACGGAATCATGCGCCGCTGAAAGGCGAAAACCGACAGGGGATCGCCGCGGGACGGGCAGGCGCCCTGCCCGCGTCGGCACTGACGTGCCGGACGTTGACTATTCGTCAGCGGGGCCGCGCAGGTGGGCTTGCTCATGCTACAGTTCGGAGCGGATACAGCGGAAAATCCACGCCTTGGCGAAGGCCCATTGCCGCTCGATGGTGCGCTCCGTTACGCCCAGCGATTGCGCCACTTCCTGGTTGGTGAGTCCGCCGAAGAATTTCAAGGCCACGATCCGCGCTTTCTCGGGGTCCTCACGCTCCAGCCGGACCAGCGCCTCGTCAATCAACAGAACTTTGTCATCGGGTGTGGTGTCCGCGAGATCGAGCCCCTCCAGTTCCACGCGCAACTGGCCGCCGCCGCGTTTGAGCCGGGACTTGCGGCGCGCGTTTTCGATGAGGATGCGCCGCATCGCTTCGGCCGCGGCACCGAAGAAGTGGCCGCGGTTCTGCCAGTTCCGGTCGCCCTCGCGGACCAGCCGCAACCAGGCTTCGTGGACCAGGGCGGTGGGTTGTAGCGTGTGGCCGGCCGCTTCCCGGGCCATGCGCGCGTGGGCGAGCTGGCGCAACTCCTCATAGACCAGCGGAAGCAAATCGGACGAGGCGTCGCCTTCACCTCGTCCGATCCGTTCCAACAGCAGCGTGATGTCACTCATGACATCGGTGGGCCAGGGCCGGCCTTATTCGTGCAGATAAACATCCCAGCCCAGATACTTGCTCAACGCCTCGCGCGTGCCGGCCGCAACGCGCGTGGGGTTCACGGCGACGTGATGCTCGAAGCCGTTGTCGCAGATGTAGCGCAACAGCTTCTGGAAATCGCGAATCTTCACGACGCCATAACCGCCAAAAGTTTTCAGCGGATCGTTCGTGAGTTCCCCTTCGCCGAGGTAGGCGCGGACATTGCCGGCCGAGTCGTCGGTGCTCACGCGCAAGTACGTCAGGGGCGCGACGGCGAGCCGGCCTACGACCGTGCCGTAGGTGTTTTCCTTTCCGACCGTGCCGGCGATGATTTCCTGGAAATCCATGACCGGCGCGTCCGCGCCCTTCGTGACGAACAAATCCTTTGGCAGGTTCGAGCAATGGAAGATCACGCCCTTGTCCGGGTCCGTGCCGTAATTGTTGTTCCAGTCCACCAAGGCGCTCGGTTGGCCGCTGGCTTGCGCCATCGCATACATCGCCACGGTGCCGACGACATCCACTTCGCAAGCGCTCGAAAGGCCCATGTTCGACATCATGCTCATCAACGTGCAGGGCACGACGCCGAAGAATTCCTCCATCGCTGTCCAACACTGAATCGCCGTGGCGTTGAGCTGCGTGTCCTTGATCCATTTGTCCACGGCCACGCCGAACTTTGCCATCTTCAGCAGCGCAACCGGTGGAACGGATTTCGCGTTCACGTACTTCTGAATCTCGGCGAGCTTGTCGTTCACCGCCTTGTCGCTGTCCTTCATTTTGTTGATCCAGCCGAACAACTCGAAGAGGTCGAGTGTCTCGATGCTGATGCCGGAGTTCTCGAGCAGCTTCTCAGAATAGCGCACCGTGTTGAACGCCGTCGGCCGCGCGCCGAGCGCGCCAATGCGGAGATTCTTCAGCCCGCGCACAACGCGGCACGTGACGGCGAAATCCTGCAAGTCCTGGGCGAACGTCTTCGTGTCCGGTCCGTCGGTGTGCAGGCGTGTGAGCGTGAATGGCACTTGATACTGCTTGAGATTATTGCAGACGGACATCTTGCCGCAGAAGGAATCGCGCCGGTCCTTGATGGTCATCGTTTTTGGATCGTCGTTGAAAGCATGCACGAGCACGGGCACTTGCAAACCCGACCAGCGGATGGCGTTGGCCACGCCACGTTCGTCGCCGAAATTCGGCAGCGTGACGAGGATGCCGTCAATTTTGTCGGCATTCGCCTTGAACAGCTCGGCGCACTTTTGCGCGTCACTCATGGATTCAACCGCCCCGAACTTCGTGGCTTCGGGGTCGAGGATGACGACGCCGATGCCGAGTTTTTGGAGGGTCTTGAGGATTTCCTTGCGACCGGAATCGCAGAGGTGAGCGGGGAAGAAGCCGCGATTGCCGACGATGATGCCGAGTGTGATTGACGTGTTCATGTTTGGTTCAGTTGTAAAAAGCTGCGCGCGAGTCCAAGGCGCGGGAGGATTGTTGCCAAATGGCCACGCGCAGGGCAACTCACCTTTTCCGGTGAGTCGGCCACGCGCGGCGGCGGGGGGGAGATTGAATGCGGCGGATTCATTGAGCGGGTAGCGCGGGGCGGCGGGAGCGAAACCAGCGCACAAGCCGCACGATCAGGCTGGCGATGCCCATGACCCAACCCACCGGATAGGGCAGCAACAGCAACCCCCACCACATCGAGCGGCCGGAGTTCCCGCCGAACCCGCCCAACGCGCTGAGACCGAAGAGCGCCGCCACCCCAACCGCAACCAAGAGGAGGATAACAACCCAGTCCAGTCGCTCGCGACGCTCGCACTGCCCAAGGAACGTGCCAAGCGTCACCAGCCCGCAACCGGGCAGGATGACGAGCGAGCCTTCCAGCGGGTCCAACGCGCCGACGAGCATCGCCAGGCCGCCAACTGCCACGGTGAGCCTCGCCCAAAACCTGCGTGCGTTTGTCATATTCATGGGCGCATCATGCCGCGAACCCCGTCCGACATGTGAATTGAAATTTATCGCCAGCCATCAAGCTGCTCAATGGCGCGGGCTGAGAAATAGGCCTGGGTGTGTATCGGGCAATGCAAGGCTTGGCTTGACGCGCAAGCCTCTGGGCGGGATGGTGACCGCACTCGGGATTCGTAGCCGACCTCGCAACGACAGAGCTTCATCATGAAACCCAAAAAATCCTGGCGGGAAAAATTGGCGGACGACAAGGGACTGCCGCAAGTCCAGCGGGTGGAAGGCAAGCTGAGCCAGCGTTGGGGCGCGGGCCTGATGGTCATCCCCGCGCCGCGCGAAGTGGATGCGTTGATGAAGCAAGTGCCGTCCGGAAAAGTGACGACGATCAATGAACTGCGCGCCGCGTTGGCGAAGAGGCACAAGGCCGACTTCGCCTGCCCAATCACCACCGGAATCTTCTCCTGGATCGCCGCCCACGCTGCCGCCGAGGACGCCGCGGCAGGGCGCAAGCGCATCACGCCCTACTGGCGCACGCTCAAGCTGGACGGGGAACTCAACCCGAAGTACCCGGGTGGAATTCCCGCGCTGAAGCAGTTGCTCCGCGCCGAGGGGCACAAAGTCGTGCGGCGGGGAAAGCGATTCTTCGTCACGGATTTCGACCGCGCGTTGGCCAGTCTGACGGCATAATCACTGTTTGCCCTTCACCAGCGCCTCCACCACCTGCGGGTCGGCCAGTGTCGTCGTGTCGCCAATCTGATCCGGGTGGTCTTCGGCGATCTTGCGGAGGATGCGGCGCATGATTTTCCCCGAGCGCGTCTTTGGCAGGCCGGGTGCGAATTGAATTTTATCCGGGACGGCAATCGGCCCGATTTCCTGTCGGACATGCAGCGCGAGCTCCCGTTTCAGTTCCTCGCTGGGTTCAACATGGTCCTTGAGCGTGATGAAAGCATACAGGCCCTGGCCTTTGATCTCGTGTGGCATAGGCGCGACGGCCGCCTCGGCAACTTTGGCGTGGCTCACCAGCGCGCTCTCGACTTCCGCCGTGCCGATGCGGTGGCCGGAGACGTTCACGACGTCGTCCACGCGGCCCATCAGCCAGTAATCACCATCCGCATCCACGCGGCAGCCGTCGCCGGTGAAGTACAGGTTCTTGAACATGGTGAAATAAGTATCAATGAACCGGTCGTGATCGCCCCAAGTCGTCCGCATGATGCCGGGCCACGGTTTTTTGATACACAACTTGCCGCCTTCGTTCGGCGCGCATTCACTGCCATCGTCGCGTAACACCACCGGTTCGACGCCGAAGAATGGCCGGCTTGCGCTGCCGGGCTTTAACCTGTGCGCGCCGGGCAACGCGGTGATGAGAATGCCGCCGGTTTCGGTCTGCCACCAGGTGTCCACGATGGGGCAGCGGCCTTTGCCGATGACGCGGTGATACCACATCCAAGCCTCGGGATTGATCGGTTCGCCCACTGAACCCAGCACGCGCAGCGAACTCAGATTGTGTTTGTTCGGCCATTCCTCGCCCAGCCGGATGAGCGAGCGGATCGCTGTTGGGGCGGTGTAAAAGACGGTGGCTTTGAACTTCTCGACGATTTGCCAGAAGCGCCCTGCGTCGGGAAAGGTCGGCACACCTTCGAACATGAGCGAGGTCGCGCCGTTGCAGAGCGGGCCATAGACAATGTAACTGTGGCCGGTGACCCAGCCGATGTCGGCCGTACACCAGTAAATGTCGTCGTCGTGAACATCAAAGACGTATTTGTGAGTCAGGCTCGCGTGGAGCAGGTAGCCGGCGGTGGAATGCACCACGCCCTTGGGTTTGCCGGTCGAGCCGCTCGTGTACAGCATGAACAAATAATCCTCCGCCTTCATCGGCTCCGGCGCGCAATCGGGCGAGGCGTTCGCCATCAATTCGTGATACCAGAGGTCGCGACCGGCGGTCAGGTTGCACGGCGTCTCATTGCGTTTCAACACGATGACCTTCTCCACGCTCGGGGAATGCGCGAGCGCAGCGTCGGCGATGTCTTTCAGATGAATCGCCTTGCCGGCGCGCAGGCCGACATTGGCCGTGACCAGCAGTTTGCAGGTGGAGTCGTTGATGCGCCCGGCGAGGGATTCGGCGCTGAAGCCGCCGAACACCACGGAATGAATCGCCCCAATGCGTGCGCAGGCCAGCATCGCCACCGGCAGTTCCGGCACCATCGGCATGTAGATGGACACGCGGTCGCCTTTTCCAATGCCGAGTGACTTCAACACGTTGGCAAATTTGCAGACTTCCCCATGCAATTGTTCATAGGTCAGGGTGCGCACGTCGTTTTCCGGTTCGCCCTGCCAGATGATCGCGGGCTTGGTGCGCGCGGCGGTCTGGAGATGCCGGTCCAGACAATTGACGCTCACGTTCAGCAATCCATCCTCGAACCAGGTGTGCTGAATCCGCCGGGCCGCCGTGTCCCAAGTGTGGCGGCGGCCAACCTTCGGCTTTTTGAACCATTCCAACGTGTCACTCTGTTCCAGCCAGAAAGCGTCGGCGTCCTGCACCGAGCGCTGGTACATTTGCCGATAGGTTTCGTCATTGATCCAGGCGCGCTTCGCTGTTTCGGGGGCGGGCGGAAACGAGCGGGTTTCCTGCAAAAGGGAATCGGTGGAAATGGTTTTGGTTGGTTGCGTCATAATGCTTCGGTGCGTTGAGTGCCGCGCATTTCGGCAGAACTGATTTGCGTTGTCAATCGCGCCTCGTGTCCCGGCAGCGGTTCTCATTTTGAGCGTCTGGCAAGGCGATAGGCTGGGGGGAGGTAAAACGCTGAAAGGGAACAGCGGGTGCGTCACCTCATCGTCACCCTTTGTCACACAATTGTAACTGTACTTTTGCG
>WBZT01003627.1_pt1 | contig 10062 bp, 7 predicted proteins | sample 5204241 | NCBI WGS metagenome assembly WBZT01 (sample SAMN12344358, study PRJNA552823) | activated sludge metagenome | biome: Activated sludge suspended growth; feature: Nitrification reactor; material: Wastewater; isolation source: activated sludge from nitrification reactor of wastewater treatment...
GCGCGATGAGACCGTCAAGGCCGAAGAAGCCTATGAGCAGGCGTGCGATCAATTCGGTGCGGAGTCGCCGCAGGCGCTGGCCGCCGCCGAGGCGTTCGAGAAGGTAAAAGCCGGTTGGTTGAAATTTAAGGCAGCGCACTCTGCCGCATGACGGGGAGTGAGATAGCATGTTCTGGGACAACACCTATCGTTTCACCAATGAAGTGCGCGGGCGCGGTCACATGGAGGTCCACACCGAGCAGCATATCTGGCGGGTGACGTTTGTCGGTGATCCCGGCCAATGGGACGGCGAGTTCCGCCTGGCGCGTCGCCGCAAACGCGCACGCGTCAGCGAAGACTGGCCGACCGTGTTTCCCGCCACTCCCGACGGGATGCGCCAGGTGATCGACACCCTGGAAGAGGCCGAAATACGGGCTGGCGGTGATCCGCGCCGTTGGACGATCGGTTTCCCAGCGTCCGGCCGGCGCGGCCTGTCGCGCTGGGTGACGCCGTGGCAATTGGATTCGGACGCTGCACTCACGCGGCTGTTTGAGCAACTGGACGAAGAGGACGATGAAGACGAGTCGTTGACAAGTGGTGTATAATTTGATGTATAGACCCGCTCGGGAGGCGACACCATGACCCACATGCTCCGCAAACAAATCTACATCCCCAAACGCCAGCAGGTGATCCTCAAGCGCCTCGCAAAAGCACGCGGCCTCAGCGAGGCCGAGATCATCCGGCAGGCCATCGAGCGTGAAGTCGCTGTCAGTGCAGCTCGTCCCGTGGTCGGGGATCGCTCCGCGTTGGAAGACTTCATTCGCTTCGGGTTATCGCGCCAGGCCACGACCGAGTCCACGCAGCGCTCCTGGACCCGCGATGAGTTGTACGACGATCGTTTGAGCCGCGCCTCACGCGGCGAATAGCCTGACCATGCCTTTGATTCTGCTGGATACCAACGTCCTCGTCTATACGTGCGATCCGGGTGACCCGATCAAGCGGGCGCAGGCTGGCGCGGTGCTGCGTGCCTGTGAGCAAGCGGGCAACGGCCGCCTGAGCGTGCAGTGCCTGTCGGAATTTGTGTCGGCCTCGACCCGTCGTCTAAAGCCGCCGCTCACCCTCGCCGAAGCAACCCGTCAGGTTGAACGGTTGAGCCAGTCATTGCCAGTGTTCGATCTCACGCCCATGATTGTCCTCGAAGCCTTGCGCGGCGTGCGCGATCACGGGATGTCCTACTACGACGCTCAAATCTGGGCGGCGGCCCGACTCAATCAGGTGCCGGTGGTCTTCAGCGAGGATTTCAACACCGACAGTGTGTTGGACGGCGTACGCTTCGTCAATCCCTTTGCGACCGACTTCGATCTGGCTGCCTGGGTGTAGCCTGATGCCCGACAAGCCGCGCCTGCTGTTTGTGTGTGGCCGCAATCAGTGGCGCAGTCCAACCGCTGAGTGGCTGTATCGCCACGATGAGCGCGTCGAAGTCCGGTCGGCCGGCACGAGCGCCGTCAGCCGGCATCGCGTGTCGGCGGCGGACATCCAGTGGGCGGACTTGATCCTCGTCATGGAAGCCAAATATCGGGCGTGGATTGTGACGAATTTTCGGTCGATCAAACTGCCGCCCATCGAGAATCTGGACATCCCCGACGAATACGGCTATCTGGACGAGGAATTGATCGACCTGCTGTACCGGGGTGTTGAACCCCACCTTCTGCGCCTTACCCTGTCTCACCGAACGTGAGAGGACTTGCCCATGCCGGAAATCTATGTCAGCACCGATGTGGAAGCCGACGGGCCGATCCCTGGCCCGCATTCCATGCTCAGTTTTGGCTCAGCCGCGTTCCTGTCCGACAAGACGCTACTCGGCACGTTTGCGGCCAATCTTGAGACACTGCCCGGCGCGACCGCGCATCCGCAGACGATGGACTTCTGGCAGACTCAGCCGGAAGCGTGGGCCGCCTGCCGTCGCGATCCACAGCCACCGGAACTCGTCATGCCGCAGTATGTGGCGTGGCTGAAAACCCTGCCCGGCCAGCCGGTGTTTGTGGCGTATCCCGCCACGTATGATTTCCTGTTCGTCTACTGGTATCTGATTCGCTTCGCCGGCGAAAGTCCGTTTGCCCATCACGGGCTGGACATCCGCACGTATGCGATGGCGTTGTTGAAGACCGGCTACAAGGCCGCCGGAAAAAACCGCATGCCCAATCGCTGGTTCGATCCGGTGCCGCACACGCATCAGGCCCTGGATGACGCGATCGAACAGGGCCGGCTGTTCTGCAATATGTTGGCCGAAAACCTGAAGCCATAGTGGGTGACTTTCCACCGGAATCATCGAGTCCACTGACAGCGTGCCCATTTATGCCGACCCACTCTGATTCACCCGATGATCATTTCGATGCAACGATTCAGCAGGGCCGTGCCGTGGTGCGCCTCATCGAGGCCATCGACGTGTTGCTCTTGGTCGCGGCTGAGCCGGCGGCCAGTGAATTGCGCGTGTTGCAGCAACACTATCGCCGCCGCTTCGCTCCTTCACACAACAAAAACGCCAGTACGGTGTGGACTGGCGCTTTTTAGGTTTGTTCCTCGGTTGTCAGCCAATGCTCCTAACAGCGGGGCATCTCTTATCGATAGCGATGATGCCCCGGACGGTGAAACAACCCGTTACCTGAATGACGGGCGTGATCAGAGTGGCGGTGGAATTACTTCAGTTGCCGCCTGTTTATATCACGCTGTGTTTGGATTGTTTGGAAATATTGACCGAAAAATAAGTAGTAATACGTATTGACATTCGCCCAGGTCTTCGCTATTCTTATTCGCGAATACGCAAAGTGAGCCGATCGCGGTAATTGTTCTGGTTAACCGCGCCGCTCACCTGACGTGAGCGTAAAGTTGCCAGCAGATGTTTCACTCGCCCGCCTTGCTGCCGAAGGCGCATCGGATGAACTACTCGCACAGCCAGCCGCAGGGTATCTAATCCAAACAGAAATAAACTCCAGTATCACCGTTGTCGTTGACACGCTCTACTCCGTCGTGGATATTACAGACGCGATGGAGATTTTTGCGGGGATTCAGCTGTAGAGCGCTAAAGTTTAGCCTGGGGAGGCAGACACTCACTATCGAGGAGTCTGTCATGCGTCGTTTATCCGCCGCTACGTTCGACCGTTTCATTCGCAGTTTAGTTGTCATCGCCATACTTCTAGCCACTTTCCCTATGACTCGTCCTCAAGTGGCTTCAGCCTCAGCGCGGCCGCGAATGCCCAATAAGCCGGCCCAACTGAACGTTGCACCTCCACTCCCGATCATGCGCCATAAAAAACTAGACACACCCCAACCAACGACGCACGCTGTTGCCACTAGCGAATATCGTCCAAGAAATAGTGTTTTGGCGGCAAGCACCCCCACGACGACTCTGGCTGTTCAGCTCACGGCCGAAATCGGCCAACATAGCATTCCGTACTCGGAGTGGTACAAACCCTTCTATAGCACCACGGTCACCTTTGAATATCACAGCGGCCGAGTAAAACTCGCGGCGCGGTCGGACGGCGGCGGCGCGTTTGTTGTCGACGATCAAGTCCTGTTGAAAGTCACGCATCCTGACGGAAGCATCGCGACTTACATCCATGATTTTTGCCAAGCGGGATGTGTCGAGTTATCGAACGTCGATCTGACAAGTGACTTCGCGCCGGGGACAAACAGTGTGTACATCGAACTGGACGATGTGCATGGGCATGAAGTAGGAGCTCATCCCGCGTTGTGGTTAGTCAGTGCCAAGCCCGAAGACGAGAGCTGGGCAGGCAATGAATGTCCTATCTGTGGCAATAAGGCCCGCTATAACTACCTGGGCGATCCCATCAATACGAACACGGGGAATTACAATTACCAGATGACCGATCTATCGATTGCGACGATCGGCTCAACTCTTAGCTTTGAGCGCAGTTACAACGCTCAATCTTCAAGTCTCATAACCACGAGCGCTATCTACAGCAGTCCACTTGGCTATGGCTGGACGCATAGTCATGATATTCACCTCACATTCCCCAGCGATTCCGGCGGCGAATCCGGCACGCTTATTCTCAAAGCGCCACATGGCTCACGCATCCGGTTTTATACGGATGGGCAGGGAGGCTATTTTGCGTCACCCGGCGTCCCGGCTACGATTACGCAAACCGGAAGCACAACCACTACGACCTTCTATACTGTTACGACCACCAATCAGACGCTTTATCGCTTTGACTATCTCGGTCATCTCGTTGCGCAGCGCGATCCGGCCGGACACATGATCAGTTACACTTACTTCCTGACTGGACCGCTCCAATTGGCAGCCGATTCAACCGGTCAACGCTATGTGCGCTTCGCCTACGACACTCAGCAGCGACTAGTGAAAGTCACGGACCCGATCAGCCGTAACGTCCAGTTTGGTTATGATGCCAATAGCAACTTGACCGTCGTGACGGACACTCGGGGTTTACCATGGACTTATATTTACAGTGGCACCACTCACTTACTCATGCGGGTGGTGGATCCCGATGGGCAAACGGTCGTGCGAAATGAGTACGACACTCAGGGACGAGTGATCCGGCAGCTGAATGGCGTTGACCAACCGATTGCTTCGTTGGACTATTCTGACGGATCTACCACTACGCTAACAGACGCCCTGAATCGTACCCTGATCAACCAATACGCGAACGGCGTCTGGGTTGGTTCCACTGACGCGGCTCGCAATGTACTGACCCGCACCTATGATCTTAACTTTCAACCCAGTCAATTGGCCGACACGAACAACCATATCACGCAACTTACCTGGAGTGCTGACGGGGCCAACGTGACTCGCCTCGTCAATGCTAGTGGCTTCACAACGACGATGCAGTATGACCGCCTGAATAATCTCAAGCAAATCACGGACACGCGCGGATATACCACTAGCTATGTTTATTCAGGCACACTGCTGACTCAGCAAACGGACGCGTTGGGCAACACGATGATTTACACCTACGGGCAGAATAATTTGCTCACTGCCCAGCAGGATGCGCTAGGGCGAATCGCGCAGTTTGAGAATGGCACGTTCGGCGAGCGAAAAGCCGTTACGGTTACTGATGCTTCGGGTGCGATCTATAGTGTCACGCGGTATCAATACGATCCGGTTGGCCGGCTGATCACTACCACCGATCCCATCGGACGGATTACCATCAATAGTTACAACGACGGTGATCAATTGATCGCGGTGACGAATAACTATACGACGGCGTCAACGGCTCCGAACTACCTGAGCGCCTGGAATCTGATCACGCGCTATGGCTACGATGGTTTTGGCCGTCAGACTGCCATCACGGACACGCTGAGCCAGGTGACACGCAATTGGTACGATGACGCGGGACGACTGATCTCGGTTACGGCGAATTTCTCGCCAACTGTGGGGCAGAACTACTCCACGACTTACAACTTGATCACGCGCTATGGCTACGATGCGGTAGGCAATCGCATCTGGGTGACCAATACCCTGATGCAGGCCGCGCTCACCGAGTACGATAACTTGAATCGGCCTGTCACGGTAACGACCAACTATAAAGATGGTGCATTCAATCCGGGTCAGCCGGATGAAGACGTCCAGCGGATCACGCATTACGATCCGGCTGGCAACGTCATCGAGCAGATCGAGCCGCCCAGCGCCAGCGGGGAACGGCGTGTGACGCGCACGTGGTATGACGCGCTCAATCGAGTCTTCTCGACGACCGTCAATTTCACGACCACGTTGAGTGCCGATCCAAACACGTACAATCTGACAACGTGGTACGAATACGATCCGGCGGGCAACCAAATCGCGATCACGGACACGGCCAAGCACGTGACGCGCAACTATTACGATCGAGTGGGGCGGCTGATCTCGACCACGGTCAACTATTCGCCAACGCTGGGCGTCAACGCGCTGAATCAATTCAATCTGACGACGCGATACGAGTACGACGCCGTTGGCAACCGGGTGGCGATCACCGATCCCGTGACCCTGACCACGCGTTACGCCTTCGACGCGCTCAATCGGCTGGTGGTGATAACGCAGAACTTCACCATCACTACCGGACTTGATCCCAGCCTATACAACCTCGCTACCCGCTATCGCTACGATGCCATTGGCAATCGGCTGGCGGTGACGGATGCTTTGACGCACACGGCGGTCTACACTTATGATGCCGTGGGGCGGCTGATGGCAGAAGGCAATTCAGTTATTGGGAATGTCACCCGCTATCAATACGATGCGCTAGGTCGCACGGTGGTGGTGACTGATCCGTTGACGCACACTTTGCGCACGTATTACAATGCGGCCGGGCGGGTGGTCAGCACGACCAATGCCCTGACCGGCACGACGGTGATTACGTATGACGCGCTGGGACGCAGGGTCGGTGTCATCAATGAGAACGGCAAGTCGAGCACTACCGGCTACGACGGGCTGGGCCGGACCATCGCGCTGACGGATGCCCTGAGCAGTGTGACGCGTTATGGCTACGACGCGGTGGGCAATCGAGTGACCATCACCGATCCGCTGACCCATACGACCGCCTTTACGTATGACATCGCGGGGCGACTGATCGCTCAGCGGGATGCCATGACCAACACGACCCGTTATGGATATGATGGCCTGGGCAATCGCCTCGTCGTGACGGACGCCAACGGCATCGCCACCGGCTATGGTTACGACGCCCTGAACCGGCTGAGCGTGGTGACCGAGAGCCTGACGACGACGCTGGGGCTGGATGCGACCCGCTACAATATCACGACCACCTATGGCTATGATGCGATTGGCAACCGGACCATGATGACCAATGCGCGGGGCTACACCACCACCTACGGCTACGACGTGTTGTCGCGCTTGATTTCGCTGCGTGATCCGTTGGGCAGCACCACGCGCTACAGGTATGACGCGGTGGGGAACCGCGTGGCGATGACGGATGCGTTGACGCAGACGACAGCCTATCGTTATGACGAACTCAATCGCGTGCTGGCTATCACCTATACCACGGGAATGTCCAACGTCGTGTATGCCTATGACAAGGTCGGAAACCGCACGTCTATGACCGATGCGGTGGGCACGACCCGCTATGGGTATGACGCGCTCAACCGCCCGATCAGTATCACGGATGCGCTTACCAGCACAATGCAGTACCGGTATGATGCGGTGGGCAATCGCACCCACCTGATCTATCCCGACGGCAAAGTGGTGACCTACACGTTTGATGCCGCGAATCGACTGACCGCGACGCTCAGTTGGGATGGGCAACGAACGACCTATCAGTTCGATAAAGCCGGGCGGTTGCTCACGACCACGCTGCCCAATCAACTGCGCCTGGTGAACGCGTACGATGACGCCGGGCGGCTGTGGAATTTGACTCAATGGGGGGCCAACTGGCAGTTGGCGGCCTACACCTACACGCTGGATGCCATCGGCAATCGCATCGCCGTGGTCGAACGGGTCTTGCCGCCAACGCCGCTTGATTACTTGCCCCTCATCATGAACACTTACAGTGATACCCAAGAAATGTTGCTTCAGGGTGATCTGGATTCGCCCTTTGTGTCGCCCTTGCCGGCACCCGATGACACCACCTCGCCGTTTGTATCGCCACTGTCGTCGTCCAGCAGGCCGTCGGACACTGCCTCGCAGAGCGGCGCGGCCAAGCCGTGGCCCGATCCGTCGCTGTGGGTCTCAGCCGCCATTGCCCTGGCCGCGATCGTGGCTCTGCGCAAGAACGGCCGGAAATGGGCCTGGCCGATCGCGCTGCTGGCCGGTACGGTCGTGGCAATGAGTGCCCCGCAGCCGGGCCGTGGGGCCGCACCGCAGCCCAGGCCCTTCTTGTCGCCACAATCAGAGCCGGCGGGGTGCACACTGCCGACGGCCAGCGGCGATACCCGCGTCATCAGTTACACCTACGATCCGCTGTCGCGCCTAACCAGCGCGGTCTATTCGTCAGGCGAATGTTATCAGTATGCCTATGATCGCGTCGGCAACCGCACGGTGCAGACGACGACCGTCGGGGCGATCACATATCAATATGACGCGGCGAATCGCTTAAGCAGCGTGAATGGCCAAACCTATGCGTGGGATAATACCGGCAACTTGCTCAACGACGGCAGCGCCCTGTATCGCTACGATCAGGCTAACCGGCTAATCAGCACCACGCTGAGCGGGGTAACGTCGCTGTATGCCTACACTGGTGATGGCGTGCGCCTCAAGCAAACTGTCGCCGGTGTGCCCACCACGTACACGCAAGACCTGGCCGCGCCCTTGCCGGTAGTCATGCAAGCGAAAACAGGCGTCACGACCACACGCTACCTGTATGACATTAGCACCCGGCCGCTGGCGCAGTATACTTCAGACGGCGCGGAGTATTTGCTGGCCGACGGGCTTGGCTCGGTCCGTCAAATCGCTGATGCAAATGGCTATCTCATTCTCACTCAAGACTATGAGCCATATGGGAGTGTGCGCAATAGCGACGGCCTCCGTGGAAGTGCATATGGCTTCACCGGCGAAGAGCGCGATACGACGGGCTTGATCTACCTCCGTGCCCGTTACATGCAGCCGATGCTGGGGATGTTCCTCTCGCGCGATCCGTGGAGCGGGGACGACCTGCGGCCGGCGTCGATGAATGGGTGGAACTACGTGGAGGAGAATCCGGTCAATCGCGTTGATCCAAGTGGACTCAGTCCATGGATACCAACAGATGATGACGGCAGGATCATACATCATCAACTAATCGAACCCGATTTCGAGATATGGGGAGCCGCAAATGGCTACTTTGTGCGCACAGAAGTTGCCATTGAGGGTGCTTCGAAAAAGGGCACCGGACGTGACGGGTTTGCTGATTTGCTAGACATTACTCACCGAATGGTATATGACATTAAACCTTTAGGAAGTGGTATCCAGGCTATGGAAGACGCATTGTGGTATCGAGATCGTCTAAACCAAGATTCATTCTACTCACAGTTTAGACCATGGCAAGCAGGAACATTATACCTTCGTGAAGTCGGTCTCTCTGGGAAAGAAATGGGCATTTGGCCAGGTTATCCAAATTACAGTGTATGGGCCGGCTTTTTTGCTCCCGGCGCTATTGTATATTGGGGTAAGCGCAACTCACCGGACCCAGATCTCTTTCCAAAGATAATCATCCTGAGCAGATTTTGCGAGGAGTTGCTCAAGCAATCTAACCGTAGATTAGGGGTGCCTGAAGGAGGATTAGTGCCGGTACCAAATGCTGTCACGATCACAAATTTCGACGCCCATTCAACCGATCCGTTTTTTGATTGGCTCAATAATATCTTCAACATAAAATTGCGATCTTGTAAGCAACGAGGGCTAACGATGCCAGGGATTAAATTCAAACATATCGTGCTTCGATCAGCGTCCATCTTGATCGCGGAAGGTTATCAGCCAAGCAAATCACATCCTCTCCCGGAAATCGTACAATTCTGGAAAGAGCCGGTGGCGGGTGTGCTTTGCAATGTGGAGTTTCAACTAAGGCCACATTCCTTTCCGCCAGTGAGATCGTTCGAAATTGAACTGCGTCGTACGAGATTGCCAAACTATCCGATAGGTGATTCTCGTTACACTCCACTCATTGGCGACTTGCCCAATCTATTGTGGTTTGTCTACAAGACCCGGGTTCTTCCAATTGGGCAACACTGGGAATTCGCCGATGAACAAAGTTTACAGGAACAAGTGATGCGCGCCCAAGTGTGGTTAAGAGATTACTGCATCAAGTGGCTTGAAGATCCGCAATCTAAAAACTTCTTCTGATCCGAGTGTCCATTGCCAATAACCACACATGGTTTTTAGCCAAGTCCTACGAACCCTACGGCAGTGTGTTGACCAGCACCGGCGTCAACGAATAAACTCGAATCCACGAATGGCGACTCGCGCGCCAGGTGTAATTCGCTGATTCGATAGGTTGGCCCAATTGAAGAAGACCACGCTTTTCGCCGCGAAAATCAAGTCTGATAGAAACACCGGCCTACAGACGTTAGCGATTGACCGTAGCGAAGAGGGGTTTTGGCGGGAGTTCAAAACGGTAGTCCAACTAAAGCAATAACTCGGCAAAGATA
>WBZT01003628.1_pt1 | contig 10062 bp, 8 predicted proteins | sample 5204241 | NCBI WGS metagenome assembly WBZT01 (sample SAMN12344358, study PRJNA552823) | activated sludge metagenome | biome: Activated sludge suspended growth; feature: Nitrification reactor; material: Wastewater; isolation source: activated sludge from nitrification reactor of wastewater treatment...
CTACGTGTGGCCGCGGGCTTGGTCGATGCGCGGCCAGAGCCTGGAGCCGGAGAAGGTCGCCGCCGAGCTGAAGCGGTTCGTGGAGAAGTCGCCCGCGCTCGGCGAGCGCCGGTGCGGCGTCGCGCGGATCGAGCGAGAGGACGGCGCTCAGGTCGTCAGCGCGGTCGTGGTGGATGTCCTGGCCGATCTCGATCCGGTCCCGACCATCACGCGCGTCGGCAGCTGGATCACGGTACGGGGGCGCATGCTCGTGCCCGCGTCCGAGACCAAGGTCGTGCTCCTCGGCCCTCACGGTCCGCCTCGCACCGTCCTCGCCTCTCTCTCCGGCGGCGAGCTGAGGGCGTCGTTCTCGGTTGACCAGCCCGGCTCTGGATCGTGCAGGTGCTGGCGAGCGCGCAGACGGGGCCGCGGCCTGTCCTCGAGGCCCACGTCGCGGCGGGCGTGGATCCGCCGCTGTACTTCGCGCAGAGCGCGGCGCCGGGTGAGGAGGCAGCCGCGAGCTCGACCACCGACGTGGGCTCCCTCCGGGCCATGATCGACGCCGCGCGCGCCACCGAGAAGCTGCCCTCGTTCTCCCGCGACCCGGTCCTCGACCGGCTCGCGGAGGAGCACAGCAAGCGGATGCGCGATCAGCGCGCGGTCGGACACGACGTCGGCGACGGCGACATCATCGATCGCCTCGACGAGGCCGGCGTCACCTATCAGTCGCGCGGCGAGAACGTGGCCGCCGCCTCGAGCACGGTGCGCGCCCACCGGGCCCTCTGGTCCAGCCCCTCCCACCGCTCGAACCTCCTCGACGCACGCTTCACGAGGATGGGCCTCGGCATCGCGAAGGGCGACGACGGGCGCGTGTTCGTGACCGAGATCTTCGTCGACTGACCGACCGTCAGCGGAACACGCCGCGGCGGTAGTGAGAGAGCTCGGCGATGCTCTCCTTGATGTCGTCGAGGGCGCGGTGTCGCTCGCTCTTTTCGGGGGGCGGGACGGCAGGGTACCAGCGCCGCACCAGCTCCTTGATCGAGGAGACGTCCACGATCCGGTAGTGGAGGAGCCCCATCACCCGCGGCATGTACTTCTCCATGAACTGCTTGTCCTTCCACACCGAGTTGCCGCAGAGCGGGGCCGTCTTCGGGGCAACGTGCTGGGCGAGGAAGGCGTAGGTCGCCTCCTCCGCCTCCGCGAGGGTCGTCTTGGAGGCGCGTACCCGATCGGTGAGCCCGTTCTTCTGGTGCATCTCCACCACGATGGGCGCCATCCGCGAGAGCTCCGCCTCGGTGGCGTGGATCACCAGCTCCGGCCCCACCGCCACGACCTCGAGATCCTCGTTGGTCACGAGGGTGGCGATCTCGAGGATGATCGACTCGGCCGGATCGAGGCCCGTCATCTCGAGGTCGACCCAAACCAGGCGCTTCTCGAGCTCGTTCGCGGACGTCATTCGAGGACCGTAATCGACTTCGCGTGATAGTTCACGACCGCGGCGCGCGAGCCGTCCTTCGCCACCGCGACCGAGACCGCGCCCTTGCCGGTGGGGAGGGTGGCCACCACCTCGGGGGGATCCCCCGCCACGACCGCGACCCCCTCGCCGTGAGGCGGATCGTCGCCGCCGCCCAGGCAGATGAAGAGGGTGGAGCGGTCCTTCGTCATCCGGCCCATGCGCGGCTCGCCGTTGAGCATGAGGGTCGAGACGCGCAGCCGCTCGGAGGTCGCCGGCGTCCGGAGATCGACGACGCTCGCGGTGCGGGCGGTGGCGTTGAGGGTGACGCCGAAGCGATCCCCCGCCATCACGAAGCCCGCGATCGGCCCTTGGCCCACGTCGGCGGAGCGCATCGCCGTCTCGCCCGACACCGGCAGGTACGCCGCGGTGTTGGAGGCGAAGTCGGGGAAGAAGATCGCCCCTCCATCGGAGGTCACGCCCCCCGGCCGAGGATCGCGCCCGACCGAGATGCTGCGGCGGGTCGCTCCGAACGGCGTCTCCTGCGGATCGAAGAGATCGATCCACGCGCCGGCAGGGCGACCGGCGTGGGTCATCGCGCCGAGCGCGGCGAGCGCCGGGCGGCCCTCGCTGCGCACCAGGAACAGCTGCCCGGTCGACTGGGGGAGCTTGATGTCGGCGACGAGGTTCGTGGAAGGGAGGTTGAAGCGGCTCACGCGGTGGGCCTGCGTGGTCGCGACGACGACGCTCCCGTCCTCCATCTCGTGGATGTCGCCCGGGCCGGCGCCGACCTCGAGCAGGATGGGATCGTGATCCCATTTCTTCACGTCGAGCACCGGGATCCGCGCGACCCGCGCGTCGGGGCGCAGGATGGCGAGGTAACGATCGAAGAGCAGCTCGATCCGATCGCCCTTCGCCTGGACGGTGGCCTTGTGGACGATCTCGCCGGTGTCGATCTTGTACTCGCGGACGGTCGCGTCGTCGGTGCTGACGTAGACGCTGTCACCGTCCTTCGAAAACGCGATGTCGAGCGGATGGGCATCGACGATCCGGATCTCACGCGTGGTCCACGCGCGCTTCGCCGCCGGCAGAGGGGGCGGCGGCGGCTCGGGAGGCGGGGGGACGTCCGGCCCGACGGCCGCCGGCGAGGGCTCGCTCGTCGCGACCTTGTCACCGGCGAGGGCGGTGAGCGGAGGCGCCTTCGCGACGTACGACTTCTGCGAGGTGAGCAGGACGGACAGCACGCTCGTCAGCGTGATCGTCATGATGATCGCGGCCCGCGGCGCGCGCGGGCCCTCGGGCTGCCACGCCTTGCAGTGCTTGCACTTGCGCGCCCCTTCGATGATCGGCTGCTTGCACGAGGTGCAGGGAACGCGGGTCACCTTGGGGGAAGTGGCGCGGCGGATCATCGGATCACCCAGCCGACCTTGCTTCGATCCGAGATCGCGAGGACGGCGGAGCCGTTCGGGGAGAGCCGCACCCTCGTCGCGGGCTCGGTCAGCGGGACGATCTCGAGCTCGAACGACGTGGTGTCGATGAGGCCGATCGCCCCTCCCGGCGCGCTCGGCAGGGCCACGATCACCTGCTCGCCGTCGGGGGTGACGACCATGTCCGTCGCAGACGCGTTGAGCTCGATGGTGCGGACGAGGGTGCCCGTCTCCAGATCGAAGAACGCGATGGCGCGACCTCGATTGCACCGCACCACCCCGCGCCGCAGGCTCCGCACGAGGAGGAGCTCCTCGGGCTGATCGCAGGTCGGGATCGGATCGAGGAGGCGGATCCCCCCCGAGCTCGTCCACTCCACGGGCCGGAGCTTGCTCGCCTGTCGGAGCGCGATGTAGCTCGTCTTGCCGTCGGGAGACATGAGGACGGAGGCCGGGTTGCCGAGCATCGCCGCGCGGACCCGGTCCTGCGCGGTCGCGAGCCGGCTCGGATCGAAGGCGTAGATCGCGCCCCCTTGTTGGTCGGAGAGCCCGGCCAGCGGGATCAACCCCGTCGTGGTGAGGGCGTGCTTGCCGGTGTCGTCGACGGCGACGGGGCCGACGTTGTCGTCGCCGAAGCGGATCCGGTCGAGCTCGACGTGCATGTCGGTCGAGAGGATCGCGATCGCGTGGGCCCCCGGGAGCGACACGAGCGCGCGCTTTCCGTTCGCCCCGACCGTGACGTCGCTCACGATCGCGCCGAGCTCGAGCGTCTTGAGCAGTCGGAGGTCCTTCGAGTCGAGGACGGAGATGTGCTGGGGACCGACGGCGTAGACGGCGCTCTCCACCTGGACGAGCTTGCGCGTCTGGGAGGCCTCGCTCACGAGGCCGAGGGCTTGCCCCGTGCGGCTCGATCGGATCTCGGTCCCGGTCAGGAGCCCGACCGCGAACCGCTCCTCGTCGAGCAGGATCGCGTCCGTCATGTCCTGGGGCAACGCGAACGGCCCGGCGATCCCGGGGCGGGCCGCCACGTGAGCGACGCCGTTCGGCTTCTGCCACACGCACACCCCTTGTTGGCAGGCCTCTCCGCTCCAGCAATCGGTCTCGCAGGTCGGCGGGGCGGGGGGCGGGGCGCCCTGGGCGGGCGGCCGCTGCGCGAGGGCGAAGCGGCCAGGGGCGAGGTAGCGCAGGGTGATCCCCGCCATGATGAGGCTCAGGATCGCGCCGAATGTCACGAGCGGCCGCCAGTGCATCCGGAGCCAGGAAGCGCCTTCGACGTCGTCGGGGATGGAGCCGCGCGAGGTCGGGCTCATCGTCCCAGGCCCCATGGGCTCGTCGCACTCGGGGCACACGTCGAGGGCGTCCTGGACGAGCTCGCGACAGCAAGGGCAGCGGGCCGTCTTGAGGTCGGGGCTCGCCTCCGGCGACACCGCGTGGGCCCCATCGCTCAGGGTGCGGTCGAAGAGCTTCGACGCGCTCACCCAATCTTCCGTACCGAGGGGGGCGACGCGCGCCCTCCGATAGCGACCAGCCTGGAACCCGTCGCGGAGGACCTTGCCCGGCATCGGGCCGAAGACCTGGTCGTGCTCGGCGACCGCGAACCGCACCATGTCGAGGACCTCGCCCGGCGCGAGGAGGAGGTCCGGAGAAATGGATAGAGGAGCGCCTTCGTCCTTGGGAGGAGCAGGAGGAAGCGGGCCGGCCGAGAGGGCGAGCGCGGCCCACGCCTTCGCCGGCAACCACAAGGGGCCGCCGCTGGACCGCACCCGGGTCGAGTCCTGGAAGCGCCCCGACTGGACGGCTTCACGCAGCTCGTCGTCGGTGAGCGGCCCGGCGATTCGTCCAGCCGCAACTTGCGCGAAGAATCGAAGCGCGCTCACGTGGGTGCGGGCGTAGCAACTTCGCCACGCCGCGTCGAGCAGCTCGAATGTTCGGTGGTAGCCATGACGCAGCGCTTGAACGCGGCCACCGTGTGATGTAGTAGGCGCGCGTCACACATCGACCCCTCCACTGGAGAACGTCATGAACCGCGCCTGGCTGCTCGCTTCGCTCTTGTCTCTGCTCGGAACCGTCTCGTGCGCGCCGGGCTCCCCGACGGGCGAGAGCGAGCGCTCCGAAGGGGACGTGGAAGCGCTGACCCTCGACGTGACGGTCCTGCCGATCACGAAGCCGAGCTCGCCCTCGGGCATCACCGTCATCACCAAGAAGGCCGACTTCGTGGCGTTCTTCGGGCAGCAGCCGCCGGCCGGGCTCAACTTCAACCAGAGCTGGGTCGTCCACTATTCGATGGGCATCCAGAACACCGGCGGGTGGCACGCCGACGTCGCCTCGATCGACCGCGTCGGCAGCGGCGCCTCCGCCAAGCTCGTCGTGCACGCCCAAGAGACTTCTCCGGGACCGAATTGCCCCGTGACCCAGTCGCTCACCAACCCGCAGGTCACGGTGAAGATCCCCAAGCAGAAGAAGGGCATCCCCGTGGAGACGATCTACAGCTCGATCGTCACCGACTGCGGGACCGTCCAGAACTGGTGCGCGACCGCGCTCTGCGGTCCCGACGAGCGCTGTGACGAGTTCCAAGACGCGTGCGTCGACGACCGGTTCTGCATCCGCGCCAAGTGCGCCAACGGCTACGTCTGCGACGAAGACGCGAACGCCTGCGTGGGCCGCCCTTGCGATCCCGACGACTCGAACAGCTGCCCGAGCGGCTTCCAGTGCTCGAACCACATTCAGTGCATCACCACGCCTTGCCCGGCCGACTTCCGGTGCGAGCCCGCGCCCGAGGTCACGTGCGACGACATCGGCTGGGTCGGCGTCTGCCAGGGCCCCACGCTCAAGTACTGCGACGGTGACGCGATGACGGTGGTCGACTGCGCGCCCGGCCAATGCGACTACGTCGACAGCGCGGCGTATTACGACTGCGTGCCCTGACGGGTGGCGGGCGAAAGGCCGGCGGACTAGGCTCTTGCCCGATGCGCCTCTCCCCTTCTCTCGCGCCGCTCGGGGTCGCCCTCGCGACGCTCGCGATCGGCTGCAGCCTCGGGCTGAGCCCCCGCCCCCACGCCAAGGACTCGGCCGCGAACGAGCCGGCTCGCGCCGAGGTCGCGGCCACCCCCATCCCGCGCGCGCCCGATCCCCCGCGCGACCTGCCTGGCGTGGATACGACCTCCCTCCAGGACGCGAGGAAGCAGGTCTTCTGGGATGTCGCGAATCGGCTCTACGCCCCGTGCTCGGAGCAGGCGGTCACGCTCGTGCAATGCATCGAAGAGCGCCGCTCCTGTGACGCGTGCCTCCCCGCCGCGAACGTCCTCGTGGATCAGGTGAAGCGCGGCGTCGCGAAGGCGCAGGCGGCGGCGGCGGTGAACTCGCGGTTCTCCCCCGACGTCGTGCGCAAGGTCACGGTCGGGGCGTCACCGACGCGCGGCTCGGAAGATGCGCCCGTGACGATCATCGTGTTCTCGGATTTCCAGTGCCCCGCGTGCGGCGCGACGGTCCCGCTCCTCGACAATTTGATGGAGCACCATCGCAACGACGTGCGGCTCGTGCACAAATTCTATCCGCTGAAGAAGCACACGCGCGCTCGGCCCGCCGCCTACGCCGCCGTCGCGGCGATGAAGCAGGGCAAGTACTGGGAGATGGAGAAGATCATCTTCGAGAACCAAGAGGCCCTCTCCGACGAAGACCTCGAGCGCTACGCGGAGCGCATCGGCCTCGACATCGTTCGCTATCGGGTCGACGTCTCGTCGCCCGCCACCCAAGAGGTCGTGGATCGCGACGTGGAAGCGGGAGACACCGTCGGGGTCGCCCACACGCCGTACATCCTCATCAACGGCCGCGTCTTCGATCCCGCGTATTACAAGTACGACCGCGATCTCGAGCCGTGGGTCGCGATGGAAGCGCAGCTCGTCCGGAACCAGCACAAAGAGGGCGCGAAGAAGCCCGAGGACGCGGCGGCGAAGATGCCCCTCGACAAGTAAGGCCCGGCGCGTCGGGAACCCCTCGGTCCGTCAGAGCCAGGGGTCGCCGCGCCGCTTCGCCGCCTTGCGCACATCGATCGCGACGAGATCGTAGCCGCGCTTGTCCTTCACCTTCCGGAGCAGGACGAGGGTGTCCTCCACCCAACGCGCGCCTTCGAAGCCGAAGAACCACCCCTCGCTCTCCGGGATGAGCTGGCTCTCTCCCGAGACGAGGTCGACGACGCCCACCGCGCCTCGCTGCATCGGCATCGCCATCAACCCCGCCGCGTTGAGCACGCTCGAACCGACGGCGCGATCGATGCTCTGCGTGCCGAGCACGGTGCCGTCCGCGACGAGGACCCACGTCACGTCGACCGTCTGCTTTCCCGGCACTCCCCGCGCGCCCGCGATCGCGGCCGTGCGCCCCTCCGGGTCCTGGGTGAAGCTCACGTCCTCGAGCCCGCGCACGCACGCGAGCGACTTCGCGCTGCCCGCGTCGGCGGAGACCCGGAACAGGCACCGCTCCGCCGCCCGCGAGCCGACGGTGAGGACGGCGTCCCCGCTCGCCGTCCACATCGGAGCGGTGGCGCGCTGGATCCCCGCGACCCGCTTGGGGCGCGGAAGCTCCGAGGACGCCTCCGACAGCTTCACCACGAAGAGGCCGTAGTCGCACGGCGAGCCCGCGCACCCCACGAACGCGGCCCGCTCCCCGTCCGGAGAGAAGACCGGCGAGTAGCTGGCGACGAGCCCGCCGTCCACGCGGCGGGAGCCGCCGTCCTTCGTCATCGCGAAGAGCCAATCACCCTCGGAGCCGTCGGTGGGGCGCCCGCCGAAGAGCACGCGATGCTTGCCCGGCGCGACCGCGAACGTGGGGCTCCCGATGGGATGACGGAGGTGCCACGGGCCCAGATCCGCGAGCATCCTCGCGAAGCGATCGACGTCGGCGACGAACCCGCCGGAGAGCGGCGTGAACGAGGTCGCGCGCTTCGCCCGATCGGCCTGCTCGGGGCTCGCCTCCCAGCGGTCGACGCGCTCGCCTTTCCGCAGGTCGATCGTGTCGAGCACGAGCCGCGAGGGCTCTTGCGACTCGAGGCGAACGAGGGCCCGCATCCGAGCGGCGTCGATCCCGAGGAGGGTGACGCCCCCGAACCAATCGTCCCGAAAGAGCGTGCGGACGAGGGCAGCGCCCTCCTCGCGGCGAGGCGGCGCGACCGCCGTCGGCGGGGGCGCGACGGCGCGCGGCGCCGGCGGGGGCGGGCGCTCTGCCTCGCGGGGGGGCTCGCACGCGCACAGCGCGAGGGCGAGGGGCAAGCCCCAAGAACGTCGGACCACATGAATTTGGTACGGGGCATCGTCGCCTCGGTCAAGCAACCGGTGGAAAACGCCCGCCACGAGCACGATCGCGCGTTTATCGAACAGCTTGCATCCGCGCGGCGCGCACCCCAAACCCTGCCGATGACCGAACCCACGGAGCAAGAGCGCCCGCGGGGGCCGCAGCGCCCCGCCGACTCCATCACCCGAATGACGGAGTACGTCCTGCCCACCCACGCGAACGCCCTCGGCAACGTCTTCGGCGGGCAGATCCTCGCCTGGATGGATCTGTGCGCGGCGATCTGCGCCCAGCGCTTCGCCTCCACCATCTGCGTGACGGCGGGCATCGACGATCTCTCCTTCGAGCAGCCGGTCCACGTCGGTCACGTCGTGCTCCTCGAGGCGCGCGTGACGGCCGCGTTCCGAACTTCCTGCGAGGTGTTCGTCGACGTGCGCGGAGAGGATCCGTCCACCGGCCGCACCTGGCCCTGCGTGTCCGGCTTCCTCACCTTCGTGGCCTTCAAGGACGACAAGCCCGCCGCCGTCCCCGAGCTCGCCGTCTCGGAGCCGCTCGAGCTGGCGCTCCTCCACGCCGCCCGCGAGCGACGCGACGCGCGCCTCGCGCGCCGTCACAAGCAATCCGCACCGAGCGCGACGGGGGCCGTGGTAACTCCGCGTCCGTGATCGACTTCGACGCGCTCGACACGGGGTTTCGGACTCGCTTCCTCCGCTACGAAGAGCTCACCCGCCAGCTCGAGGCCTGGGTGGAGGCGATGCCCGGCGTCGCGCGGCTCGACAGCATCGCCAAGAGCGAGCAGGGCCGCGACGTGTGGCTGCTCACGATCGGCCCGAGCCCCGACCGGCTGCGCCCCGCGGCGTGGATCGACGGCAACATCCACGCGAGCGAGCTCTCCGGCTCGAGCGTGTGTCTCGCCATCGCCGAGTCGATGCTGCGCGCCCACGACGGGCAGCCCCTCGCCGACCTGCCCGAGCACGTGCGCAAGCTGCTCACCGAGGACGTCCTGTTCTACATCGTCCCTCGCCTCTGCCCCGACGGCGCGGAGCGCGTCCTCGACCGCCACCATTTCGTTCGCTCCAACCACCGCGACCATCGCCCCGGCCACCACGGACCGTACTGGCGCCATGAGGACGTCGACGGAGACGGCCTGTCTCTCCTCATGCGCGTGGAGGATCCCACCGGGGATTTCTGCAAGAGCGCGGACATCGAGAACCTCATGGTGCCGCGTCGGATCGAGGACACCGGCCCCTTCTATCGAATCTATCCGGAGGGCCTCGTCGAGCGATGGGACGGGGTGACCCTGCCGAAGCCCTTCTTCATGTCCGACACGGAGACCGACATGAACCGCAACTTCCCCTCCGATTGGCGGGCGGAGCCGGACCAAGTGGGCGCGGGCCCATTCCCCACCAGCGAGCCCGAGTCGCGCGGGGTCGTCGAGCTCGCCGCCAAGCGGCCGAACATCTTCGCCTGGGTGTGCATGCACACCTATGGCGGGGTCTACATCCGCCCCCTCAATGACAAGCCCGATTCGAAGCTGCCCCATTACGACGCGGCGGTGTTCCGCCAGATCGAGGCGTGGGCGAAGGACTTCACCGGCTACCCGATGGTGAGCGGCTTCTCCGAGTTCACCTACGAGCCGGAGAAGCCGCTCCACGGCGATTTGTCCAATTTCGCCTACGTCGAGCGGGGCGCCATTGGATTCGTGTGCGAGCTCTGGGATTTCTTCAAGCAAATCTTCGGCGAGGTCGAGCGGCCGTTCATCAAGAACTACGAGAACCGCAATCGCCGCGAGGACATCCTCAAGATCGCGCAATGGGATCGGGACCACAACCAAGGGCGATTGATCGGTTCGTGGCGTCCGTTCGAGCATCCCCAGCTCGGCCCGGTGGAGATCGGCGGCTACGATCCGCTCATCGGGGTGTGGAA
>WBZT01003631.1_pt1 | contig 10059 bp, 6 predicted proteins | sample 5204241 | NCBI WGS metagenome assembly WBZT01 (sample SAMN12344358, study PRJNA552823) | activated sludge metagenome | biome: Activated sludge suspended growth; feature: Nitrification reactor; material: Wastewater; isolation source: activated sludge from nitrification reactor of wastewater treatment...
CCTTGCCGCCGTACCACCCTGACCCCAGCGCGCACGTGCCTGACTGACCGACCCTGAGCCCCACCCCTCGTCACGTGGAAGACGACGACCACCGGGACCGACATCCCGGCCTTGTCACACCCCCACGCCAGAATCACCACTCACGACACCGGCAAAGACGCCGACCACGCCCACGACCAGGCCCGATGAAAGATCCAGGCTAACCACACGCGGACATTCCACGTGAGGCACGCACGAACACCATCCGGACATCTTGACGTGAGGCAAGACGACCGGCCAGTTGACTCATGCAAGATGCCCGCGTAAGTGGGGTCGTTGACTCGCTGCAGGATGCCCGCGTGGGTGGATGGGTGGATGGAGGCGCTCACGATGGCTCAGAGTCGACGGCGAGCCGGTCAGCGTCACGGTCGCCACGGCACGCGCAGTCTGTCTCGACTGACCCGCATCGGCGCTGGGCATGCCCAAGGCGCACCAACGTCTTTGGACATGAGGGCTGTCTGTGGCGGGTTCTAGAGCGGACATGCCGTTCGAACACATGTCTGATGGCGTCGGATCGGTCGACCTGACCGCCGTCGAGCGCCTCGCCGTGGTGCGAACGACGGTCGCGGTGGTCGGGCATTGGCGGGGCAGGCGTGGCGGTTGCCCGGCGATGCGCTGGGCCGCGCGGTGACCGTCCTCGACGATATGGTCCGGGCAGCCACCGGCGCGCGAGTGGCACTCACCCCGGAGACTGTCACTCGGGGCGAGGTGGCCGCTTCGCAGGCGGGCAGTGTCGCCGCCTGGGTCGGAGCGCATGCCCCAAATGGCCAAAGCCGTGGCCTGGCACTGCTGACCGCGCTGCGGCGAGCTGCAGGTGCCCCGGGCCAGGCTCGGCCACGACCACTTTGATCCTCACCATGCCCGCCGACTAGTTGGCCAGCGGCACCGGCTCGGGAGCCGCCATCGGCCCCGACGTAGGCACACTGCTCGGCTCCGACACGGCAGGCCGGCTCAGTTGCGACGCCCAGATCCCGCCCGTTGCCCTGGATCCCAGCACCGGGACCCCGCTCAACCTCGGCCGCAGCAGCCGATTGTTCAGCCCGGTGCAGACCCTGGCGTTGTGGCAGCGCGGCCGACATTGCAGCTTCCCCGGTTGCACGATTCCACCGACCTGGTGCGACGCCCCCCACCTGGTGCACTGGACCGATGGCGGAGCTACTGACTGACCTGTCGAACGGCGCCCTGCTGTGCCCACGACACCACGGCATCGTTCACCGAGATCGGCTCATCTGCAGGGTGAGCGCTCAGGGCATCCACTGGGACACCACGCCCGGCGCGTACCGGTCACACCGGCCCCTACCCCATCGACAGCCCGACCGGCACCGTGATCGGCGCGCACTCGTCAGCAGTCTGTCAGTCCGATCGAGAAGGCTCGAGTCCACCGCCAAGCGGCACAGCGGATGGGCCGCCCGATCCACCCATCAGCATCCTCCGACGGAAGGCACGACATGACGGCACGGCACCCGTCTGAGCCGGGATCCGCCCTCGCCCAAGGGATCCCGGCCAGATGGTGGACGGCAGAACAGGTGCGAAGCATCCTCGGCAGAAGAGCTGCTCTCGACCGGGTGGGCCTCGCGCCCGAAGGTCCGGATGGCTGAATGCTGCCTTTCCCTCGACGGCGGGACAAGTGAAGTGAGGGCGGTCGTGTCCAGTGCGGGCCAGGCCACTTCGTCCGCTGCCGATGGGGCATGGGCGCTCGTCCCTCCGCCCGTCGGTAGCGACGCGGCGGCGATGGGAATGCGCGAGGACCCGTTGGGCCGGTGCGTCGTGTCGAGTTGACCCTCCCGATGGCCCGGTACGCCGATCTCCCCCCACACCAGGACATCGCCGGCTCGCTGGTCAGGTTGCATGAACTGCTCTGGGGCTGAGGGGGCGCCGGCTCTGGAGCTGCCCGGGGAGCTCAGCGCTGACCGACCCGATCCGGATCGATGTCGCCGCCCGGTGCCTCCGCCTTGAGGACCCGCATCGCCTCCTCCAACTCGGGAAGCGGATCCGGTGGTGGACCGACAAGGGTGCTCAACCGAGTCCGTTCCAGCGGCCCCAACGGCACGCCGTCCGGCGCCAGAGCCAGGGCCCACGCGGCGGCGGCCAGGTCGGTCCGGTGGGTCGGGCCATCCTCCAGGGCGGCCAAGCCGGCGAGGGCCAGCGCAGACTCCCCGCGATGCAATCGGCCCAGCCGGTGGGCGGCGAGGGTCAGCTCGTAGCGGGCGGCCACGCGGTCGCCGTGCCGAAGGTGGTGCAGTCCGAGCTCCCGTCGACCCACCGCCGCGGTGCGCAGGTTGCCGGTGCGCTCGGTCAGCCGGATCGCCTCCACGAGCAGATCGACGGCGTCTGCCTGACCCTTGACCAGGGCATGCCGGGCCCGTTCTCCCGCAAGCAGAGCGCGCACGTGAGGCAGTGCCTGCTCGGCGATCCGGTCGCCAATGTCAAACTCAGGCCCTGGGTCACGACCCGCCAATCGGGCCAGGTTCGCCGCGAAGTGCATGCTGACCGCCGCCGCATTGGAATCTCCAAGGTCCGCGAATTTTTGGGCGGTGCCCCGCGCCAGCGGTATGCCGCGCGCCGGGTCGCCGCGTAGCACCCAACTCAGCGCAATGGCCTGGTCGAGGTTGAGGTAGAAGGGAGAGCCCAGGTCCGCCGGCCCCGCCATCCGGGCGGCTGCGGAAGCCTCTTCGAAGCCGGTCAGGTCTCCGCGCCAGCCCAGGCCGACGGCCCGAACGCCCTGCGCGGTGGCATACACCGGCCCCTCGCTGATGCCCGCTTCCCGCAGGATCGAGAGCGCCTGCTCGATCATCGGCAGCTCCGCAGCCATCGTGCCCAGTCCCGACCCGAGGGAGAGCTGGACCAGGGCATCGGCGCGTTCTTCGGGCTCGGGCTCGTGCAGCGCCAGGGCCTGACGCAGCAAGTCCTTGCCCTCTTGGGCCCGGCCGGCCCATCGCCAGAAATCGCTCATCCGCAACGTGGCCTGGAAGAAGCGCCGCGGGTCGCGGGCGCACCACCAGGTCAGTACCCGGCGGATCGTGGCGAGCTCGTCGAGCAACTCCAGCTGACCCGCCTCATTCGTCACGGCGAAGGAGTCGACGCGCAGCCGAGCATCGACCCAGGCTCCGACCCCCTGGTATGCCGCGTCTCGAGCCGCGGCGTCGACCCGCCCGGACTGCGCATCCATGATCGGCTGCAGTACTCGGTACCGGATCATCGAGCCACCGGTCGCCGAATGGTCCGGCACCGACGTCACCAGGGACGTGCCCACCAACTCCCGCAACAATCGCTGCCGACGCGCCGGTGGTCCGTCGATGCCTCGGGTCAGGGTCTCGACCAGGCTCGCCGGGGCACCGGCCGGTAGGACCAACAACGCACGCAGCAACTGGCCGCTATCCGGAGCCAACTCCTCGAGCACCGTATCGGTGATCCGCTCCAGGCCCAGCTCGGATGCCGACCCCGGTGGGGGCCCGTCGATGCCCGATGCCGCGATCAGCTCGATCGCCAACGGCAGACCCCCGCTGCGACGAGCCACCTCCCGGGCCACCTCGGGCGTTGCCCCCGGGTCGAGCCGAGAGGCCGCCAACGTCACCGCGTCCGCCGCACCGGTGTTGTGGGCCCCGGCCATGCCATTACCCCCGCCGGAGTTGTCGGCGCTGCCGAGATCCACGGGGTCCACCGCCAGCGGCGCGAGCGCCATGACCCGTTCACCCGGCAGGCCCAGGGGGCTGCGCGAGGTCGTCAGCACCACCAGCTGGGGCAGGCGGCCCAATAGGTCAGAGACGAGCTCCGCGACGTCCGAGACAACCTCGTCGGCGTTGTCCAACAGCAGGAGGGTGGGCAAGGCGCTGGTCGCCGCCACGATGGTGTCCAGGACGTGGTCCGGTTCGATCCCGCCCGGGACCAGCCCCAGGTCGTCGGCCACCCGGGTGATCAGCTCTGTCGAGGCCACACCACGCAGATCCACCCACACGCTCGAACCCGCGCGACCCGATCGGTGCACCCATTCACCGAGCAGCCGCGATTTGCCCACTCCGCCCAGGCCCACCAGCGTGATCAGCCGGCTGCCCGCGACGAGACGTTCGAGCCGGTCGAACTCGGCTGCCCGCCCGACGAACGAGGTGACCGGGCGTGGCGGCAATCGCGCGGCCAGGCCGGTCGTGGGCCGATCTGCCCGACGATGCAGGTGGAGGTCCTGGCGCAGCACCGCTTCCTGGGTCAGCCGCAGCTCCCGGCCGGGTTCGAGTCCGTAGTCCTCCAGCAGGGTATGCCGCGCCGCGGCATACACCTCGAGGGCCTCGACCTGACGGCCGGCTCCGGCCAACGCCCGCATGGCCAGGCACCATCTGGTCTCGCGGGTGGGCTGCGCGCGAGCCAAGTCGAGGATCTGGTCGGCGTCGCCGGTGGCGCCCAACCGAACGGCCAGATCGGCCCACATGTCCTCGGCGCCGAGCATCCGGTGTTGGAGTCGGCGAACCAACTCGTTCCACCCCGACAAGTCTTCCTCGACGGGCGGGAGCCATTGCGCCAGTGCCCGATTGAACTCGGCGAACGCCGCGAGGGGATCCGCCACGGACATTGCCTCGGCGCCGGCGATCCGGCCTTCCAGGTCGGCCAGGTCCAATTGGTCCGGGCGCAACAGGTAGCCGTCCGATCTGGATACGAGCCGAGCCGCGGCCAACGCTGGCTCCGGTGCCAGCAGCCGGCGCAGCCTGGACACGTGAGCCTGGACCGCGTTGGCGGTGCCCTCCCGGCGCGGACCGTCGGGCCACAACGCTTCCGCGATGGCATCGACCGAGACCCCGCGCTCGCCACCGGCGACCAGCGTGAGAACCAGGCGTCGCCTCAGCGTCCCCCTGACGTCCACCGGTATGCCGTCGACGCTCACCCGAAGTCCGCCCAGGACACAAACCGACAGGCCGACGGTCCCGGGCTGTCCCGGCGCCGGGGCAACTGCGGTCGGCTCGGCCACGAGCGGAGTGTTCCAGACCTCCGTCCCCGCCGCCACTGCGCCAGGACGCGCCCGGGCACGGACCGCGTGGACGTGCGCTCGCGGCGGCCCGGCGACCAGCGGGCTGGCTGGGCCGCGCTGCGTGCAGATGGCTCAGCGTCAGCAGGGGTGTGTCGGCACGAGCGTCGAGCATCGACTCGTCGTAGACCCAGCGTCGCCGACCGACAGACGCACCGCGGAGGAAGACCATGTCGAACCCGAAGTCCCTCGCTCCCGCCGTCCTGGCGCTGCTCGCTCTCGGGTTGGCCGGTTGCGGCGGGACCACCGCGGTCCCGCCGCCCGGCGCTGCCCTCGGGCACCGGTGGCCCCACGGCGGCCGTCGGAGGCGGCACCGCCGCTGCGGCGCCCACGACCCCCACCGCCGCAGCGCCCGCCAGCGCGCCGGCATCAACGATCCGGCGTACGGGTGGAAGGGCAGCAGCGACGGCAAGGGGACCTGCGCCTGGGTCACTGCCGCCCAGATCAACAGAATCCTGGGCAACCTCGCACCGTCGGTGTCCGCCGGTCTCTACTCCGCGTATGACGACAACGCCCCCGGAACCACCGACGGGCTGTCGATCCGAAGCTGTTCGTCAGGCTCACCGCCGATGGCACCTGGCGCTCGGAGATCGAACGAGCGGCCTAGACGCCCCCGGCCACCGCGAAGGGATCGTTCGACGGCGCTAGCTGGGCGACCAGGGACAGCGAGAGCTCGAGGTGCAACCGGGGGCCGGCTGGTGGCGGGACATCGCCGTGCGCACCGGAACGACCGGGGTCATGATCCGGCTCAGGATCGCCTCGGACCTCGAGGAGGAGGCACAGCTCCCCCACCGCCCCGAGCAACTGCTCGCGCTGTACCGCCTGTTGCCCGCCGCGTGAGCCGAGCAGGTCGACGGCGGTCGAGCGTTGCGCAGCACCCGGCGCGGTCGGCCGAAGCCCGCGCACGTCAGCAGAACGTCAGCGCGTTCGGACACCATCCACGTGCAGTGGCATTCACCCCAACAGGCATCTCTACCACGGAGGACACCATGCAGAACCCAACGATCCGGGTCGCGGCCGGGCTTGCGGTTGCCGTTCTCGGCCTGGCCGGCTGCGGCGCGGGGACCCCCAGCACCGGGTCCGTAAGCCCTTCAGGCGCCGGTACGGCCGCCTTTGCCCCGAACTCGGCCAGCGCAGGAACGACGACCTCCTCGTCGTCTCCTGCCGCCGCCGGGATCGATGACGCCGTTAACGGCTGGAAGGGCAGCAGCACCAAGACCCTCACGGGTGGGTGTGCCTGGCTGACCCACGACCAGATCGCCGGTGCGCTCGGAGGCCTCGCGCCGAACCCATCGATCGGTACCTACTTTGGCGCAGACCTCGGCGCCAACGACATGCTAAACCCTGGTGGCTCGGTACGACTCTGCGAGTTCACCCTCGGCGCCGATAAGGCATCCCGCCTCGAGATCCGGAGGACGACCTACAAAGACGTCGCCACCGCAAGCAAGTCGGTCAGGTCTATCGGCGGGGCGCAAGCGGTCCCAGGACTGGGCGACGAGGCATCCCGTCACTTTGGCATAGCCATGCCGAGCGAGATCTGGATCCACATCCTCTCCGTACGCACCGGGAACGCAGTGGTCAGTATCGATCTCATGGTCGCGACAGATCCCCACGAGGAGGCCCAGCTGCCGAACCGGACTCCCGAGATGACCGCGCTCTATCGCCTGCTCCCCCGCGCATGAAGTTCCCCCGGGTGCGTCGTGGGGGTCTCAGGACGGCCACCTCGCACCCGCGACTCCAGGCCGGACCGGGAACACGGCCGCACCCGAGACTGTCCGGCTTTCGGTGTAACTGGCTCGACACGCCGAACGGGTGTTCGGTGAGGAAGGTTGGTCACCGTGACCGAGATCCTGGCGGGTATGAGCCCGTTGGAACAGGCAGCACGCAAGACAAAGACGCCCGAGCAGGTGGAGCGGGCCGCGATCCGGGAGTTGGTGAAGGCCGCCCGAGCCCGCGGCGACGATCTGATCGGCCCGGACGGGCTGCTCAAGTCGATCACGAAGCAGGTGATCGAGACCGCGTTGGCGGAGGAGATGACCGAGCACCTGGGGTATGACAAGCACGCCGTGGAAGGCCGCAACCACGGCAACTCCCGCAACGGCACGCGAACCAAGACGGTGTTGACCGACAACGTCGGCAAGGTCGACATCGAGGTCCCGCGGGACCGGGATGGCACGTTCACGCCGGTGATCGTGGGTAAGCGTCAACGCCGACTCAGTGACGTGGACGCGGTGGTGATCTCGCTGTACTCCCGGGGGTTGACTACGGGGGAGATCGCCGCGCATTTCACGGAGGTGTACGGGGCGTCGATCAGCAAGGACACGGTCAGCCGGATCACCGACAAGGTCATCGAGGACATGACGACCTGGTCCAGCCGACCACTGCAGCACGTGTACGCGGCGATCTTCATCGATGCCATCTACGTGAAGGTCCGCGACGGGCAGGTCGGCAACCAGCCGTTCTACGCCGCGATCGGGGTCGACCTGGCCGGTCACCGCGACGTCCTCGGGTTGTGGGCCGGCACCAGCGGCGCCGGCGAGTCGGCGAAGTTCTGGCTCGCCGTGCTCACCGACCTACGCAACCGCGGCGTCAAAGACGTGTTCTTCCTCGTCTGTGACGGGTTGAAGGGGCTACCCGACTCTGTCGCAACAGTATTCCCCGCGGCGATCGTGCAGACCTGTGTCATCCACTTGATCCGCGGCACGTTCCGGTACGCCTCCAAGCGCTACTGGGAAGCGTTGGCCAAAGACATGCGCGCCATCTACACCGCCCCCACCGCCGCCGCGGCGTGGGCCGCCTTCGAAGAGCTCGAGGAGAAGTGGGGCAAGCCCTACCCGGCCATCCCCAAGCTCTGGCGCAACGCCTGGGACACCTTCATTCCGTTCCTGGACTACGACGTGGAAATCCGCCGCGTCCTGTGCTCCACGAACGCCATCGAGAGCCTGAACGCCAGATTCCGGCGCGCGGTGAACGCCAAAAGCCACTTCCCGACCGAACAGGCCGCCACCAAGACCCTCTACCTGGTCGTGCGGTCCCTGGACCCCAAAGGTCTGGGACAGGCACGATGGGTCACCAGATGGAAGCCCGCACTCAACGCGTTCGCCATCACCTTCGCCGACCGCATGCCAGCCGCAGAGAACCTGTAAGAACCCAATGCCAGTTACACCGAGAAGCGGACAGACCCCCGCCCCCACGCGACAGTTGACGGAAGTTAATGGGCTCATCCCAATTGAGGGTGTAGTTGTGGTCTGAATCCGCCGGCCTCTAGGAGGCAGCGGGTGATGTAGTTGGTGAGGTTGCGGAAGCCGAGGGCGGAGCCGCGCAGGTGTTCGAGTCGGCCGTTGATCGGAGGGTGTCAAGCGGGTTGAGACACGTCTGGTTATGCGGTCTGTATGAGGGCCTCCTGTGAGGGCTGGTTGATCCAGGCGACGGCGGGCAGTTTCGGTGGCTGGGGTCGGCGGTTCCCGAAGCGCTCGGGGTGGGCGGTGTAGGCGGCATTCAGGGTCTGCTGCCGTAGGGCGCGGACCTCGGTCGCGGTGCCGAAGTGCACTGACGCCGGGGTGTGCAGGCCGATCCCGGAGTGGCGATGATCGTGGTTGTTGTAGCTGAAGAACCGCTCCCCGAACGCACGGGCATCGGCCAGCGAGCCGAACCGCTCGGGGAAGACCGGGGCGTACTTCAACGTCTTGAACGCGGCCTCGCTGTAGGGGTTGTCGTTCGACACGTGCGGACGCGAGTGCGAGCGGGCGACGCCAAGGTCGACCATCAGCTGGGCGACGGGTTTCGAGGTCATTGAGGTGCCGCGGTCGGCGTGGACCGCCTGGGGGATGCCGTGTACGCCCATCGCCTGCTCGAGCATGGTCTTGGCGATCTGGCTGTCCTCACTGGCGGCGATCGTCCAGGCCACGACGAAGCGCGAGAAGATGTCGAGCACCACGTAGAGGTCGTAGTAGACCCCGCGGTTTGGGCCACGGAGCTTGGTGATATCCCATGACCAGACCTGCCCCGGCTTGGTGGCCACCAACTCGGGCTTGGTCCTGGCCGGGTGCGTGGCCTGGGCACGGCGCTCACCGCCAGCCCCGTGGGCGCGCAGGATCCGGTGCATCGTCGACATTGAGCACAGGTAGGTGCCCTCGTCCAGCAGCGTCGCCCAGGTCTGGGCCACCGACTTGTCGACGAACCGGTCACTGGTCAACACGCCGAGCACCCGCTGGCGTTCAGCCTCGTTGAGCGCGTTCGGCGGCGTCGTCCGAGGCCCCGCTGCTCGGGCCGGTTTGGGTGCCTTGGCCCGGTAGTGACTGCCGCGAGGGCGGCCGAGCAGGTCGCAGGCGGTCTTGACGTTGGTATGCGAGGCGAGCTCGTCGACCAGCGGTTTGATCACCGCGGCGACCGCTTCGGCGGCTCCGCGCTCTCGGAGAGCGTCTCCAAGAGCGCGTGTGCTTTTCCCACCAGGTCCAACGCCGCGCGGGTCCTGGCCAGCTCGGCCTCGGCCTTGGTTACCCTGGCCCGTAGCTGCTCGATCTCGCGGTCTCGGCGGTCCCTGATGGCCGGGGTCAGCCCGGAACGGGCACCAGCATCGGCAGCCTTGCGCCACTCCACGATGTGCGAGAAGTACAGGCCCTCGCGGCGCAGGATCGCACCACGCTCACCGCGATCTGCTGCCTCGTACTCGGCAAGCAGGTTCGCCTTGTACTCCCCGGTGAAGGTCCGGCGCTTGGGCCGGTCAGCTCGAGGTCCCATGCCCCCATCATCGACGCAGGAATCAGCCAAGGTCATCGTCATCAGCAGCAACTCGATTCTCGCCCCGTGCAGGGAAGGAACTCAGCGGATGTGTCTCACCTCAGCCTGCAAGGCCGCCGCCAACATGCGCCGCGCCCCTTCACGGGCCAACTCGTCCAACATGTCCCCACCGACCGCGACCGGTGCATGCGTGTCGTGGGCATCGTCAACTACGGTGAGCATGAGCGCACCTTCCCGAACCAGCGCGCCAACGCCGGTCCTGATCAGAG
>WBZT01003632.1_pt1 | contig 10058 bp, 6 predicted proteins | sample 5204241 | NCBI WGS metagenome assembly WBZT01 (sample SAMN12344358, study PRJNA552823) | activated sludge metagenome | biome: Activated sludge suspended growth; feature: Nitrification reactor; material: Wastewater; isolation source: activated sludge from nitrification reactor of wastewater treatment...
CAGCAGTCGCTGAACGCGGGTGACCACGAGGCGGTCGCCGTCGGCTTCAACGCGCTCGGCAACCTCATGCACTACACCGGGCGCTACGAGTCCTCGGACTCGCTGTACCGGCTCGCGCTCGCGATGCACCGGCGGCTGAACGGCGACCTGCACCCGGACGTCGAGGTCGACCTCTCGAACCTCGGCCAGCTCGAGGTCGATCGCGGCCACATCGAGACCGCCGAGTCGCTGATGGTCGCCGCGCTCGAGACGGGACGCCGGATCTTTCCCGGGGACCATCCCGACCTGATCGCGAGCCTGACCGGCCTCTCGCAGGTGCTGCGGCGCAAGGGCGATTTCGCGCGCGCGGAGTCGCTCGACCGCGAGGCCGTCGCGATGGCGACGCGCATCGACGGCCCGGGCACGCCGCCGGTGGCCAACGCGATGTCGCACCTCGCCTCGGTGCTGATGGAGAGCCGCGGCGCGGCCGCGGCGCTGCCGGTCGCGCGCGAGGCGCTCGCGATCCACGCGCGCACGCTGCCGCCCGGCGACGCGCGCCTCGCCGGCAGCCTCGAGACGATGGCCAGCATCTACTCGGAGAGTGGTGATTTCGCCGCGGCCGACTCGGCGTTCCGCGCGGTGATCCCGCTCTTCACCGAGATCTACGGCGCGGACAATCCGAACGTGCTGCTGACGCTGAACAACTACGCGCGCATGAAGCTCAATGCCGCCGAGCTGGCGTCGGCCGACTCGCTGTTCCGCCGCGTGCTCGCCGGGCGCCGCCGCGTGCTCGGGGAAAAGAGCGACCAGGTGGCGGTGACGATGAACGATCTCGGACTGCTGCTGCGCAACCGCGGACAGCTCGCCGAGGCCGAGACGCTGCTCACGCACGCGTCGGCGCTGATGGATTCGACGTTCGGCCCCGAGACGATGAACGCCGCTTTCGTGCGCGCCAGCCGGGGCATCGCGCTCGCCGAGATCGGGCGCACGGCCGAGGGCGAGGCGACGATCCGGCGCTCGCTCGCACAGCTCACGAAGCTCTTCGGTCCGGCCGACGCCAACGTGGTGTGGCTGAACGTCCACCTTGCGCGCGTCGTGGCCGCGCGCGGCGACGTGCGCGTGGCCGACTCGCTCTACCGCGCGCTGCTGGGGTCGAAGCCGGGCCTGCTCGATGCCGGCGACCTGATCGACACGCGCACCGGTTACGGCGCGCTGCTCGCGCGCACGGGACGCTGGGCCGAGGGCGAGAAGCTGCTGCTCGCGGCCGAAGCGGAGCTGCGCGCGCCGAGGGGAGCCGGGCTGCGCCGGCGCGTCGCGGTACTGCAGGCGCTGGTCTCGCTCGAAGCGGCGTGGCAGAAGGCGGCGCCGGCTCCGGCGCGCGCCGCGGCGCTTGCACGCTGGACGCGTGCGCGCGACGCCGAAGTGCCCGAACTCACCGCGGCCATGAGCGGCCCCGGCGTGGCCGCTGTGCCGCCGCGGCGCTAGGCGGCTGGCGAGCGGCTCAGCCGCTCGCGGAGTCGTCGCCGGGCGGCGCCGCGAGCACGGGAGCGTGCGGTTCCACGTAGTCGGGCATCGGCCGGCGGAAGAAGAGCACCGGCAGCATCGTCGCCAGAAGCGTGTGCACCACGACGCCTCCGAAGATCCACGCTGGGACCGCGAAGCGATCGCGCAGGATGCCCGCGATCACGAGCCCGAAGACGAGCGTCGGCAGCATCGCGACGCTCACGCGCAGGCCGGCTCGCGCGGGCTCGCGCAACGCGAGGCGACGGTGCAGCACCACGGCGCCCACGCGCAGCGGCACGACGGCGAGCAGGAACGCCAGGCCCAGCCCGAGCGCCGGGGGACCGAAGTCCTCGCGTCGCAGCTCCAGCCCGGCGTTGAAGAAGTAGAAGGGCACGAAGAAGGACGCGAACATCTCGATGGCGTGGATCATCTGCTCGGACGCGAAGGCGGGCAGGCGCGTTCGGAAGCGCTGCGCGACCATGCCGACCACGAAAGCGCCCACGAGGTAGTACACGCCGAGTTCGCGCGTGACGAACGAGCAGATCACCGCGACGATCAGCAGGAAGGCGAACTCCGAACGCGGAGCGAACGGCACGACCACGGCCGCGAACGCGCGGAACGCCCACGGCAGCACCACGAACATCGCAACCAGCACCGCGAGCGACCCGGCCATGCGCACCCCCGACGTGGACTGCAGCGTGCCGAACAGCACCAGCAGTGCCAGCAACTCGGTCGCGATCGCCTTCGACTTGATCCACGTGCGCTCCTCGGGCGCCAGGCCGAGCCCGTCGAGGCTGTCGAGGATGAACCCCGTCGAGGGCGTGAGCAGCGCGAGCGCAAGCAGCGTCGCCTCGCGTCCGGTCAACGGCAGCCACCGTGCGAGCAACACCGCCACGGCCGCGAGCATCACGGCGCGCACCGCGAGGTGCTGAAGCAGGATCGCGCCGTGACGACGTAGATCGCTTCCGTCCACGTCGAGGCCTGCAAAGAGAAAGAGCGCGACGATGCCGAAGGCCGCGAGCAGGTGGAGCGTCGTGTCGTGCTGGAACCAGCCCAGTCCGAGCCCGGCTCCGGCGCCGAGCGCAAGGCTCGTGATCGCGGCGGGCAGGCCGGCACGCTGGAGAGCACGCGGGACGACGAAGAGGGCGAACAGCAGGCCGACGTAGACGAGTTCGGGAGAATGCGTCCAGTGCACGTGCGGACCTCCGGAGGCGGACGTGTCCCTCAGCGTGATCGTGAAGGCGGCGGCCCGGGTGAGGGCCGCACCATCGGGCCGTGCCGGACGCCACGTCAAGCGCGGGCAGAAGCCCACGGTGTACGCCGGGCGCACGTCCCGGCGGCCCCCGGCGGGAGGATTGGCGCCCCTCATCCGGACCCGGCGCCGGCCGATACTCCCGAGGAAGGCCCTTCGGGGGTCGGCACGGGGAGGCGGTCGCGATGCGCTCCACGCGGAGCGGTCCGGAGACGAGCGAGCGGCGCGGCGGTTCGCGCGCGCGTGGGAGCGACGCGTGAGCGCCGCGCTCGACACGCTGCGCGCGTGGGTCGTCACCGCCGACATGGGCTTCGGCCACCAGCGCGCGGCGCATTCGCTCGCGTACCTCGCCGAGGGCGGCGTCATCACCGCCGGCGCGCCCGACGCGACCGATCCCGACGAGGAGCGCTTCTGGAAGCGCCTGCAGGGCGCGTACGAGTTCCTCTCGCGCGCCAAGGCGGTGCCGGTCGTGGGCCACGCGCTCTTCGGCGCGCTCGACGGCATGCTCGCGATCCCGCCCTTCTATCCGCTGCGCGACCTCTCGCATCCGTCCCCCAACAACTACCTCGTCGATCACCTCATCCGGCAGGGGCTCGGCCACACGCTGATGGAGCGCCTGCGCTCGCTGCGCGCGCCGGTGATCTCGACCTTCTACGCGCCGGCGCTGATCGCCGACCGCATGCACAACGACTCGGTCTACTGCGTGATCTGCGACGCGGACCTGAACCGCGTCTGGGTGGCGTCGAACGCGGGCGAGAGCCGCATCCGCTACTTCGCGCCGTGCGGTCGCGTGATGCGGCGGCTGCGCCAGTACGGCGTGCCGGACGAGCGGATCTTCATCACCGGGTTCACGCTGCCGCGCGAGAACGTCGGCGGACCGTCGATGCCCGTACTCAAGCGCGACCTCGTCGCGCGGCTCGCGCGCCTCGACCGGCGCGGCCGCTTCCTCGGCGTGTACGGCTCGACCGTGCGCGAACTGCTGGGTGAGCGGCCGGACCCCGATCCGACGGCACGCGTCACGATCACGTTCGCCGTCGGCGGCGCGGGCGCGCAGGCGGAGATCGGGATGGTGCTCGCGCAGGCGCTCAAGCCCGGCATCCTCGATCACCGCTTCCGGCTCGTGCTCGTCGCCGGTGTGAACCCGATCGTCGAGCGGATCTTCCGCGAGTTCGTCGCGCACGCCGGGCTCGAGTCCGCGTACGGCGACGGCATCGTGATCGTGCGCGAGCCGGACAAGCCGCACTACTTCGACCGCTTCAACGCGCTCATGCGCGAGACGGACATCCTGTGGACCAAGCCGAGCGAACTGTCGTTCTACTCCGCGCTCGGCATCCCGATCGTGATGGCGCCGCCGATCGGCTCGCAGGAGACCAAGAACCAGCGCTGGCTGATGGACAAGGGCTGCGCGCTGCCGCAGTACACGCCGCGGCTGGCGCTCGAATGGCTCACCGACATGCTCAAGGACGGCGTGCTCGCGGAGAAGGCGCTCTCCGGCTTCATCAAGAACCGCAAGCTCGGCGTGTACAAAATCGAGGAAGTGCTGGCGACGAACGCGATGGGGCGCGAGACGCACCCGCTTCGCCGCTGACGGGCGCGGGACGTGCCGCGCGGAGTGCCCGCGCTCCGTCCCGCCGACCAGCCCGCGCCGCGCGAGCCGCCGCGCGCGGTACCGCCGTCAGCGTGCGCCGCCGGTGAGCAGCGCGCGCGCGGCGGCGATCGACTCGCTCGTGCCCGCGAGCGCGACGACGTCGCCCTCGCGCAGTTCCTCGTGGCCGTCGGGAACGAGCACGACGTCGTCGCCGCGCGAGATCGCGATCACGCTCGCACCGGTCTGGCCGCGCAGCGCGACGTCGGCGAGTCGCCGGCCCGCGCACGGCGAGCCCGTCTCGATGCGCACCGGCACCGGCTCGCCCAGCCCGGGCACGAGCTCGTACGCGCGCTCGAGCGAACGCTCCGGCGTCGAAGCGTCGCGCTGGCGCACTTGCCGGTCGATCGCCGAGACGATCGCCTCCGCCGCGGCGCGCACGTGGCCCTGCAGGTCGGACGCCGTGCGCGAGAGGCGCACGCCGAGCACGACGAGCACGACGAGCAGGACGCCGATGCCGACGAACGGCGGCAGGAAGGGCTGCAGGATCGCCGCGAGCGGCGCGCCGACCGCGAGCACGGTGGTGAGCTGCACGGCGACGACGAGCGAGCGCCGCGGCGCGGCGGCCGGGTCGAGCTTTCGCGGATCGGGCTCGGCGAACGCGCGCCGCGAGAGCGCGAGCCCCAGCGCGCGGCCCGTGCGCACGATGCCGACGAGGAACGGCAGCGCGAGCAGCACCGCGGCCACCGGCACGAGCCAGCGCACGCCGGCGAGCGGCCAGCCCGTGCGCGCCGCGAGCCACGGGCCGGTCGCCGCCGCCGAGACGGAAGCGCCGATGCCGATCGCCGCAGCGACACCGGCGTCGATCGCGAGCGCGCGCGTCGCGCGGGCGATGCGCTGGCGGTCGTCGGTGGTTTCCGGGTTGGCGCGCAGCTTCTCGATCCACGTGCCGTAGAGCACGGCGAAGGTCTGCAGCCCGCGCGGCAGGCGGCCGTCGACCCACTCGGCGATCTCGTCGGCGTGGCGCACGAGCCACGGCGTCGCGAGCGTGGTGAGCGCCGAGACCGTGATGACGACGGGGTAGAGCGCGGCGGGCGCGGCGCCGCTGCCGATGCCGACGGCGGCGATGATGAACGAGAACTCGCCGATCGGCGCCAGCGTGAGGCCGGTGCGGATCGCGGTGCGGATGCCGGCGCCGGTCAGGAACGTCGCGAGCGCGACCGAGGAGGTCATGCCGAACACGACGAGCGCGAGGAACAGCGCGATCGTGGCCGCGTGCCGCGCGACCAGCACGGGTTCGATCATCATGCCGACCGAGACGAAGAAGATCGCCGCGAACACGTCCCGCACCGGCTCGACGAGCCGCTCGACGTGCTTCGCCTCGCCCGACTCCGACACGAGCGAGCCGGCGAGGAACGCCCCGAGCGCGACGGAGTAGCCGATCGCGCGCACGAGCAGCGCCATCGCGAAGCAGATGCCGACGCTGACGACGAGCGTGATCTCGGCGCGGCGCATGCCGATCACGAAGCGCACGAGCCGCGGCACGGTGAGCAGGCCCACCGCGAGCAATGCCGCGAGCACCGCGACCAGCCGCACGATGGTGACGCCGAGCACCGACGCGTCCGCGGTGCCGCTCGCGGCGGGCGTGAGCAGCGCGAGCAGCAGGATGGCGACGAGGTCCTCGACGACGAGGATGCCGAACACGAGCTCGCGCGACGCGCGATCGCCGCCGCCGCTCTCGGCGAGCGCGCGCATGACGATCGTCGTGCTCGAGACCGCGATCGCCGCGCCGGCGTACAGGCTGCCGAGCGTGCCCCAGCCGAGCAGCCTGCCCGCCTCGTAGCCGAGCCAGAGCATGAAGCTGCTCGGCAGCACCGCGGCCACGATCACGCGGCCGCCGGCGTTGAAGAGCCGGCGCACGCTGAACTCGAGCCCCATCGAGAACATGAGCAGGATCACGCCCAGCTCGGAGAGCGTGTGCACGGTCGCTTCGTCGGCGACGACCGGCAGCGGCACGTGCGGGCCGACGATCAGGCCGGCGAGCAGGTAGCCGAACACGACCGGCAGGCGCAGCCGCTGGCTCACCACGGTGGTGACCGCTGCGACGCCCAGCACCAGCGCGAGGTTGTAGAGGAAGTCGTGACCGTGCACGGGGTGGGGACCCTTTCGCCGGAGATGCGATTCCGTTCGTGCGCGCGCCCACGGCCGGTGCGCGCCGCGCGCAGTCTAACCCGGTCCGCCGCGGGGACGGGAAGGAAGCGGCTGCCGGGCGCGGCCGCGTCGCGCGTGCGGCGCCGCAGCTGAAGGTGCGTCGTTGTGGGCGCCGCGCCGCGGGCCTACGCTGGTTCGTGACGACTGGCCACGAGCCACGGACAACCCGCCCGCGGGCCCGGTGGCCGCCAGAGGAGGGTCCGGTCATGCCGTGCACCCAGCGCCTGCGCGAGCTCCTCGACTCGCACGCATCGAAGTACGTCGTCGTCACCCACTCGCGCGCCTTCACGGCGCAGGAGATCGCGGCCAGCCTGCACGTGCCCGGCCGCGAACTCGCCAAGTCCGTCGTGGTGCGCACGCCGCGCGGACTCGCTCTCGCCGTCGTGCGCGCGCAGGACCACGTCGATCTCGCCCGCGTCGGCCAGGAGCTGGGCCGGCCCGTACGGCTCGCGTCGGAGACCGAGATCGCCGGCGCGTTCCCCGACTGCGAGGTCGGCGCGATGCCGCCGTTCGGCTCGCTCTACGACATGCCGACGCTGGCCGACCACGAGCTGACGAAGGACACGGAGATCGTGTTCAACGCCGGCACGCACACGACCGCGGTGCGGCTGCCGTGGATCGAGTACGCCTCGATCGAGCATCCGCGCGTGCTGCCACTCACGCTGCGGATCGGGCACCTGGTCGGCTGAGCGTCCGGGAGACGAGGGGCGCGGCCCGGCGGCGAGGACGCCAGGCCGCGCCGCGTCTCACCACACGAACGGCACGAGCCGCTTCGTGCGCGCGGCGTACGCCGTCCAGCGTTCGCCGAAGTGTGCGGCGAGCATCGGCTCCTCGAAGCCGATCCGCACGATCACCTGCGGCAGCGTCGTGATCGCGAGCGCGACGAAGCCGATCGCGCTCGGGTTCCACACGCCGCACGCGACCGAGAGCAGCACGATCCCGGTGTACGAGGGATGGCGCACGAACGCGTAGGGCCCGTGCGTCACCAGCGACTGCCCCTCGCTCACCTTGAGGTCGTAGCTGAACGCGCGCGCGAGCGTGCGCATGCTCCAGAGCCGCAGCGCGACGCCGGCGAGGAAGAGCGCGGCGCCCGCGATCCGCACCGGCTCGCCCGCGAGTGTCGAGACGTGCAGCCGCTCCGCGTCGAACACCGAGAACGCCAGCGCGACGAGCCACAGCAGCCGGCTCACGGTCACCACCGGGTGCTTCGGCACGCGGCCCGCGAAGCTGCCCTCGATGCCGGTCGCCTCGACGAGCCAGAAGCCGCCGAACAGAACGAGCCCGGTCGTGAGCGCGCGCGGGCCCGCGTGGACGGCGAGCGAGGCCGCGAGCCAGGCGATGAGCGCGCCCGCGGGCATCATGTGGCGCTGCAGGGTGAGCCGGAGCATGGCGCAGTAGTAGCGGAGCCGCGCCGCCCACGCCAGCCGCGGCGGGCGCGCGTGCCCCGCCGCCGCGCTGCACCCGCGGCGCGGAGCGGCCGATAACGCCGGCGTCCGTCGCGCGCTGCGCGACGTCCCCGCGGCACCGCGCCGCGGGCGTCACGATCGGTCCCGGGAGGTGGGGTCATGTCCGAATCGTCGTTCAGCGGCCAGCGGCTGATCGTCGCGCTCGCGCTGGTGCTCGTGCTGCCCATCGGCCTGCTCGCGGGCTGGGGCATCGGCAAGCTGCGCGGCCCCGACGTGCCGCCGCCCGCGGCCACCGCCACCGCGACGCCCGCGCCGGAAGCGGGCGAGACGCCCGCGGCGCCGGTCGTGAGCGCGCCCGCTCCGGCGGCGCCCGAGCCCGCGCCCGACGCGAACGCGGTCGTCTCGGAGTGGACCACGCTGCAGCTGGCGTTCGACGAGGCGGAGCGCAACGGCAAGCCGATCCTGATCGACTTCAACGCCGAGTGGTGCGGGCCCTGCCAGCGCCTGAAGACGGAGGTGTTCGACGACGGCGGGCGCGGACTCGCCGTGCGCACCGCGGTGATCCCGGTGTCGATCGTCGACCGCCAGCGCGAGGACGGGCAGAACTCGCAGGACGTGACGAACCTGCAGCAGCGCTTCGGCGTGCGCTCGTTCCCGACGCTGGTCGTGCTGTCGCCCAAGACCGGGCAGGCGATGAAGACCGAGGGCTACATGGGCGCCGACGCGATGGTCGACTGGGTCCGCCAGGCGGCGCGCGCGGTGTCGAAGCAGTCGCCGTAGCGGCGCGCCGTCACTCCGCCGGCGCGTGTACCGGTGCGGGCGCGCCGTTGCCCTCGCCGCGCGTGCGGTCGTGCAGCAGCAGCGTGAGCGGCAGCAGCACGAGCATCGTGAAGCCGGTGAGCATGAAGATGCGCTCGAACGCGATCATCGCCGCCTGCTGGCGCACCATGCCGTCGAGGGCCCTGAGCGCGGCTTCGCGCGCGTGCGCGAGGTCCATGCCCTGCGCCACGAAGCGCGCGGCCAAGCCGGAGACACGCCGGATCACGTCGGGCTGGTAGACGGTGACGTGCTCGGCGATCGCGGCGCGCGCGCGCTGCTGCGACTGCTCGAGCAGCGTGCCGTAGATCGCGAGCCCGGCCGAGCCGCCGAACTGGCGCACGAGCGCATTGAGCCCGCTCGCGTCGGTGAGCTGCGTGCGCGCGACGTGCGAGAGCGCCACGGTGGTGAGCGGGACGAACAGGCACGAGAAGCCGACGCCCTGCAGCAGCAGCGTGGCGACGATGCCCTCGGTGCTCGTCATCAGCGTGAAGCGGCCCATCTCGATCGAGCCCAGCGCCACGCACGCGACGCCGATCGCCACGAGCAGCTTGGGCGAGACATGGTTGTAGAGCCGGCCCACGATCGGCGTCGCGACCATCATCACCAGCGCGCGCGGCACCAGCGCGACGCCCGACTTGAGCGCGGTGTAGCCGAGCAGCTCCTGCATGTAGACGGGCAGCAGGAACATGTTCGCCATCAGGTTCGCGAACATGATGCCGCCGATCACGGTCGCCGAGGCGAAGGTCGCGTCGCCGAACAGCCGCAGGTTCACGGCGGGCACGCGCGCGAGCAGCTCGCGCACCACGAAGCCGACGATGCCGGCGATCGCGAGCACGGTTCCGACCACGATCGCGCGCGACTGGAACCAGTCGAGCCGGTGGCCTTCCTGCAGCACGTACTGCAGCGCGGCGAGACCGACGCTCATCAGCACGATGCCCTGCCAGTCGAAATCGCCGCGCATGCGTTCGGCCTGCGTGCGGTTGGCGAGGCGGATGTCCTCGGGTTCGTGCACGAAGCGGCTCACCATCGCGACGCCGAGGATGCCGACGGGCAGGTTGATGTAGAAGATCCACGGCCACGACCAGTTGTCGACGATCCAGCCGCCGAGCGAGGGGCCCACCGCGGGGCCGATGACGACGACCATGCCGACGATCGCCATCGCCATGCCCTGCTCCTTCGCCGGGAACGCCTGGCGCAGGATCGCCATCTGGATCGGCTGCAGCGCGCCCGCACCGAGGCCCTGCAGCGCGCGGGCCGCGATCAGCTCGGGCAGCGTGCGCGCGAGGCCGCACAGCATCGAGCC
>WBZT01003633.1_pt1 | contig 10056 bp, 10 predicted proteins | sample 5204241 | NCBI WGS metagenome assembly WBZT01 (sample SAMN12344358, study PRJNA552823) | activated sludge metagenome | biome: Activated sludge suspended growth; feature: Nitrification reactor; material: Wastewater; isolation source: activated sludge from nitrification reactor of wastewater...
GACCGGCTGGAACCCACGGGTCGCGCCCGTTTCGTGGAGTTCACCACGCTGCTCGACCCGGTGCAGCTGCCGGGCCAGAAGAGTCACGCCTTTCCCTGGCCCTACGTCGAGGGCCTGCGGCTCGACGAGGCGCGCCACCCGCTCACCCTGCTGGCCACCGGCCTCTACGGCAAGTCGCTCCTGGGCCAGAACGGGGCGCCCATCCGGCTGGTGGTGCCGTGGAAGTACGGGTTCAAGGGCGGGAAGTCGATCGTGAAGATCCGGTTCACCACGTCCCAGCCGGCCAACACCTGGGCGGTCATCGCCCCGGATGAATACGGGTTCTACGCCAACGTGAATCCCGCCGTGGACCACCCGCGCTGGAGCCAGGCCCGGGAACGGCGCCTGGGCGAGTTCTTCAAGCGGAAGACGCTCCCCTTCAACGGGTACGCCGACCAGGTGGCCGGGCTCTACGCCGGGATGGACCTCGCGAGGGAGTTCTGAGCGCCGGGCTCCCACCGGGAGGCCCGGCGGCATGACGCGCGGCGCCATCGTGGGCCGCTTCCTGTGGCCCGCGTGCTTCGCGGCCGCCCTCGGACCGGCCTGCTGGCTGGGCTGGGCGGCCTTCGGCGGCGGCAGCCTGGGTGCCGACCCGGTCAAGACCCTCCAGACCACGACCGGGCTCGCGGCGATTGTCCTGCTGCTTGCCACGCTCGGGATTTCGCCGCTGCGGCGGCTGACCGGCTGGGCCGAGCTGATCCGCCTGCGCCGGATGCTCGGCCTCTGGAGCTTTGCCTACGTCCTGCTGCACGCGGTCATCTACTTCGTCTTCGACCAGTCGCTCGACCCGTCCCTGATCTGGAGCGACACGGTGGAGCACCCCCGCATTGCGGTGGGCTTCGCCGCCTTCCTGCTGCTCATCCCCCTCGCCCTCACCTCCACCACCGCGATGATCCGGCGGCTGGGCCGCCGCTGGGGGGTGCTGCACCGCCTGGTCTACCCGGCGACCGGCCTGGCGCTGCTCCACTACCTGATGGTCCAGAAGCTCGATTGGCGGGTCGGGACGTGGTACGTCGCGGTCTTCACGATCCTCATGCTCCTGCGCCTGGTCCGGCGGTCCGCGCCCGGCCGACCCGCCGCGGCGGGCTGAGGCGCCGACCCCAGTTCCCTCCACTGGCGGGAGTGGCTACCTTCCCGCCACCATGCCCTCCCGCTCGATCCTTCTCGACGACCGGGCAATCGCCCGGGCGCTCACCCGCATGGCCTCCGAAATCGTGGAACGCTGCCACGGCACCGCCGACGTGGTGCTGGTCGGGATCCAGCGCCGTGGCGTCGAGCTCGCGCAGCGGCTGTCCCGTCTGGTCGAGGGCCAGGAAGGCCGTCCGCTGCCCTGCGGCAAGCTCGACATCACCCTCTACCGCGACGACCTGCAGGCCATCGGGCCGCGACCGGTCATCGGCGAGACCGACCTGCCGTTCGACCTCGACGGTCGCTCGGTGGTCATCGTCGATGACGTGCTCTACACCGGCCGGACGATCCGCGCCGCGATGGACGAGCTGGCCGACTTCGGGCGCCCCCGCCGGATCCTGCTGTGCGTGCTCCTCGACCGGGGCGGGCGGGAGCTCCCGATCCAGCCCGACGTGGTCGGGGTGCGGCAGGAGGTGGGGCCGGCCGACCGGGTGGACGTGCTGGTGCAGGAGCTGGACGGCCGCGACGCCGTCGAACTGGTGAGGGCCGACCGATGAGCGCGCCCGCGCTGGGCAAGGACCTGATCGGGCTGGAGACGCTGAGCGCGGCGCAGATCCGCCTGCTGCTCGACACCGCGGAACGATTCAAGGAAGTGAGCGAGCGGCCCATCAAGAAGGTGCCGGCCCTCCGCGGCAAGACGATCGTCAACCTCTTCTTCGAGGCCTCCACCCGCACCCGGATCTCGTTCGAGTTCGCCGAGAAGCGCCTCTCGGCCGACACGGTGAACGTCGCCTCGAGCGGCAGCTCCGTGAGCAAGGGCGAGACCCTGGTGGACACGGCGCGCAACCTCGAGGCCATGCGGATCGACATGGTGGTGATCCGGCACCCGGCCTCGGGCTCCGCCGAGTTCCTCGGCAACCGCATCCGCTCCAACGTGATCAACGCCGGTGACGGCAAGCATGAACACCCCACCCAGGGGCTGCTCGACCTGCTCACCCTGCGCGACCGGTTCGGCCGCATCGAGGGCCTCAAGGTGGCCATCTGCGGCGACGTGACCCACAGCCGGGTGGCGCGGAGCAACATCTGGGGGCTCAAGAAGCTGGGCGCGGAGGTGGCCGTCTGCGGGCCCGCCAGCCTGGTGCCGCGCGACATCGCCGCGCTCGGGGTGGAGGTGATCACCCGGATCGAGGACGCCATCGCGTGGGCCGACGCGCTGAACGTGCTGCGGCTCCAGCTGGAGCGGATGACGAGCGGCTTCATCCCCTCGCTGCGCGAGTACAACCGGGTCTTCGGGATCACCTCCGAGCGGCTGGCCCGGGCGCCCCGGGAGCTGGTGATCATGCACCCCGGCCCGATGAACCGCGGGGTCGAGATCGACAGCGACGTGGCCGACGGGCCGCACAGCGTCATCCTCCCCCAGGTGACCAACGGCGTTGCCGTCCGCATGGCGGCGCTCTATCTGCTCGCCGGCGGCTCGCCCGACTGGCAGGGCCAGGGAGGCAGTGAGTGATGCGTCCGATTCTCATCCGCGGCGGCCGGGTCATCGATCCCTCGCGCCGGACCGACGGCGTGGCCGACGTCTACCTCGTCGAGGGCAAGGTCGCGGCGGTCGGGCGCAACATCACCGGCGAGGACGGCTGCCAGGTGATCGAGGCGAAGGGCCGGGTGGTCACCCCCGGCCTCATCGACCTGCACGTGCACCTCCGGGAGCCCGGATTCGAGCATGTCGAGACCGTTGCCACCGGCGCCATGGCCGCGGCCGCGGGCGGCTTCACCGCCGTCTGCGCCATGCCCAACACCGACCCGCCGCTCGACAACCAGGGCGCGGTGGGCTTCGTGATCAGCCAGGCGCAGAAGGCGGGGAAGGCCCGGGTGTACCCGGTCGGGACCATCTCGCTCGGCCAGAAGGGCGAGACGCTCTCCGAGTTCGGCGAGCTGCTCTCGGCCGGCGCGGTGGCGGTGAGCGATGACGGGAAGCCGATCATGTCGAGCCACCTGATGCGCACCGCGCTCGAATACGCGAAGACGTTCGGGATCCCGGTGGCCGATCACTGCGAGGAGATCACGCTCGCCCACGGCGGCGCGATGCACGAGGGCATCGTCGCCACCCGGCTGGGCCTCAAGGGGATTCCCGCCGCGGCCGAGGAGATCCACGTCGCCCGCGACTGCATCCTGAGCGAGCTCACCGGCGGCCACATCCACCTCTGCCACATGAGCACCCGCGGATCGGTGGAGCTCATCCGCCGGGCCAAGGCCAAGGGGCTCAAGGTCACGGCCGAGGTGACCCCGCATCACTTCACGCTGACCCACGAGGCGTGCGAGGGGTACAACACCAACGCCAAGATGAACCCGCCCCTCCGCGAGCCGGAGGACGTGGAGGCGCTCCGCGAGGCCCTGCGGGATGGCACCGTGGACGTGATCGCCACCGACCACGCGCCGCACCACTACGATGCCAAGGAACGGGAGTTCGACGACGCGCCCAACGGCATCCTCGGGCTGGAAACCGCCTTCGGCCTCGCGGTCACGGAGCTGGTGAAGCCCGGCCTGATCCCGCTCCCCGACCTCCTGTTCCGGATGAGCACCCGGGCGGCCCAGATCTACAACCTCCCCGGGGGCACGTTGGCGATCGGCGCCCCGGCCGACATCGCCATCCTCGACCCCGACGCCACCTGGACCGTCGACCCGTCGCGGTTCTACTCCAAGAGCCGGAACACGCCGTTCGGGGGCCGGCAGCTCCAGGGGCGGTGTGACCTCACGATCGTCCGGGGGAGGGTGGTCTACGACCGCTCCGCCGAGTAGCCCGCGGCTCCCGAGCCTCGCCGAGGCCGGGGACGCGATCATCCGGGTGTGCCGGCGGCTGTGGGAGGCGCGCCTGATCGCCGGGGCCGATGGCAACGTCTCGGTCCGGGTGGGGCCCGACACCCTCCTGGTCACCCCGCGCGGCCTCCTCAAGGGGGAGCTCACGGCCCAGGATCTGGTCCGGGTTTCCCTGACCGGGACCCCCCTGGGCGGCTTTCGTAAGGCCACGAGCGAATTAGATTTGCACCTGCGCATCTACCAGGCGAGGCCGGATGTGGGGGCGGTGGTGCACGCCCACCCTCCCACCGCCACCGGGTTCGCCGTGGCGGGCGAGGGCCTGCCGGCCACCGTGCTGCCGGAGCTCACGGTGCTCTTCGGCGAGGTGCCGCTGGTGCCCTACGCCACGCCGGGCACGCCGGCCGTGGGCGACGCGATGGCCCCGTTCCTCGGGCGGCACGACGGGGTGCTGCTGGCCAACCACGGCGCCGTCACCTGGGGCGCCGACCTGATGTCGGCCCAGATTCGCATGGAAAGCCTGGAGCACGCGGCGCGCATCCTCCTCGCCGCGCGCACCATCGGACGGGTAGTGCACCTGACCCCTGAGCAAGTCCACGAGTTGGCACGGCCACGAGGGAAGTCCGGACATGACCAAGCCGAGCCCTGAGGGCGGGACCTCGATCGAGAAGCTGCTGGAGGACCGGGCCCAGTTCGTCAGCTGGCTGACCCGGCTCAACTCCACCGCGGGTGCGCCCTCGCCGGTGCCCGAGGCCGTCCGCGGCCGGGTGCGCGCCGACTACGAGCGGCGCCTGGAGGCGGTCCTCGAGGAGCTCCGCAGCCACACCAGCGCGCTCGAGGACCAGGTGGCCGGGCTGCAGGCCCGCGCCGGCGAGCTCGCCGCCCGCGAGAGCGAGCACAAGGAGCACCTCTCCGAGGCCGAGATCCGCCACATGGTCGGCGAATACGACGACTCCAAGTGGGAGGGGATCCGGACCGAGCTGCTCAAGGTGCTGGCCCATGTGCACGACGAGCTGTCGCAGACCCACGCGGAAATTGACCGGCTGAACGAGGTGCTGGGCACCATCCGGAGCCCGGTCGCTCCGGTGGTTCCCGATCCCGAGCCGGCCCCGATCCCGGAACCCCCGCCTTCTCCGGCGCCGCCGACCATCGCGTCCGGGCCCCGGCCGGCGGTCACCACGTCCGGTTCGCGGGCGGCCCTGCCGCCGGAGCCGATGGCCCCCCCGCCGGTGCCGGCGCCCGCGCCGCCGGTGATGGAGCCGCCCCGGCCCGCGGCCAGTGCGCCGGCCGCCACCGAGATCCCCTTCCGCCCGGCGCCGCCGCGCCCGCAGCCCAAGGCCCCCGCGCCGCCGCCCGCACCCAAGAAGGAGGAGCAGCCGAGCCGGACGCTCTGGTTCCCGAGCGGCAAGCCGGCGGAGGCGGGCGGGGGTGGGGCAAAGCTCGACGAGTTGGCGTTCCTCAAGTCGGTGACGGGTAACGAGGCGCCGGCAGCCCCGCCGCCTCCCCCCGCGGCCCCGGCCCGGAGCCGGGCCAGCGGCGGGTTCACCCGGGCACCGGAACCGGCGATCCCTGAGGCGCCGCCGGAGCCCAAGGCCCCGGCAGCCGACACCGCCAAGGACCGCTCGAGCGGCAGCGGCCAGAAGACCCTCAAGTGCGGGGAGTGCGGTACGCTCAACCGCCCGACGGAGTGGTATTGCGAACGGTGCGGGGCGGAGCTGGCGGCGCTGTAACGGACGCGACGGGGGGGCAGGGGGACATGCAAACGGGCGGGGATCCCTCAGGGGATCCCCGCCCGCAGTGCTTCAGGGGCCGGGTTACTTCTTGCCGGCGACGAGCCTGGCCAGGCGGCTCTTGGTCCGGTTGGCGGCGTTCTTGTGGACCAGGTTCTTGCGGCCGGCGCGGTCGAGCAGCTTCGCCGCCTCGACGAACGCATTCTTGGCCTCGGCCCCGTTGGCGGCGGTCCGGACCTTCTTGATGGCGGTGCGCAGCTGGCTGCGACGGGTGCGGTTGCGCTCGTTCGCAGCGATCGACTTCCGCAGCGCCTTCTTGGCGGACTTGATACGGGGCACGGACAACCTCTCGTTCGGTTCCTGACGGCCGGCCCGGATGGGCCGGCGGGAAGCCGACAACCTAGGCAGGCGGAGGCGCAAGGTCAAGCGGGGGGCGGGTTTTCCGGGCTGGGAGGGCGGGTTAGATTGGGCCTCCCGATGCCAGACCTCCGTGAATTCGTCCTCATCGCGCCCATCCTGCTCTTCTCGTTCGTGGCGCACGAATACGCCCACGCGCGCACCGCGCTGTGGCAGGGGGACGATACCGCCTACCAGCTTGGCCGGGTGACCCTGAATCCGCTGCCGCACATCGATCCCTGGATGACCATCCTCCTCCCGGCGCTGCTGTGGGTGGTCTCGAGCGCCGCGGGGATGCCGTTCACGTTCGGCGGCGCCAAGCCGGTGCCGGTCGTCCCGCGCAAGTACCGCAAGTACGTCCGGGGCGACCTCATCGTCTCTTCCGCCGGGGTCGCCACCAACTTCGCGCTCGCGCTGCTCTGTGCCATGCTCTTCGTGGCGCTGGCGCCGCTGGCCGGCCTGCTCCCGGGCATGGCCACGGGGCTCGCGCTGCTGCAGCGGATGATGATGTGGGGCATCTGGCTCAACCTGGTGCTCTGCTTCTTCAACCTGATGCCGATCCCGCCGCTCGACGGCTCGCACCTGCTGTATCACGCGCTGCCGCCGGCGTGGGGTGCCCGGTACCGCGCCCTGGGCCAGTTCGGCTACCTGCCGCTGATGGCGGTACTGCTGTTCCTGCGCCCGCTGACCAACCTGTTCCTGGCGCCGGCCTACTGGGGCTTCAGCCAGCTGTACGGGCTGGTCGCGGCGTATGGCATCGGTTCCACCTGGAAGCCCTTCGGCGCATGACCCACCCCGACGCCCCCACCGCCGCGCTGGGCGCCGAGCCGGCGTTCGTCGTCCAGCTGGACGCCTTCAACGGGCCGCTCGACCTGCTCCTGCACCTGCTGCGGGAAGAGCAGATCGACATCGCCGACATCCCGATCGCGCGCATCGCCGACCAGTTCCTGCAGGCGATCCAGCACCTCGGGCTCAACCAGGCGGCCGACTACCTCGAGATGGCGGGGCGCCTGCTGCGGCTCAAGGCGCAGATGCTGCTGCCCCGCCGCGATGGCGAAGAGGGGTGGGAGGACCCGCGGCACGAACTGGTGCGGCGGCTGCTGGAGTACCAGCTCATCAAGGAAGTGGCCGGCTGGCTGGAGCGCGCCGCCGACCGGCGTGCGGACCACCACGCCCGCGGCTACCTGCCGGCCCCGCCGGACCTGCCGCCGCCACCGCTCACCCTGGACCTGGTGGAGCTGCTGCGGGCGGTCGAGAAGGTGGTCAGCGAGATCCCGTCGCCGGTGCTGCACCGCGTGGTGCCGCGCCCGCTGGATACCGAGGGGGCTACCCGCCGGCTGGAGGCGCTGCTCGAGGAGCGGGAGGAGTTCTCCTGGCTCGAGGCGCTGGGGCCCCGGCCCACCATCGTGGACCTGCTGTCCACCCTGCTGGCGCTGCTCGAGCTCGCCAAGCGGGGCCGCATCCTGATCACCCAGGCCGAGGCCTTCACCTCGTTCCTGATCCGGCGCCGCGCGCCCGAGCCCGAGCCGGAGATCGCGCCGCGCGCCGGGGCCGCCCCCGTGGACGCGGCCGCCGGCCAGCCCGTGGCGGAGCCGCCCCTGGTCTCCGCCGCAGAGGAACCTGCCCCATGATGCCGCTGACCCAGCTGGTGGAGGCCGCGCTCTTCGCCGCCAACCGCCCGATCACCATCGAGGAGCTGCAGACGCTCGAGCCCGAGGCGTCGCTGGCCGACGTGCGCACGGCCCTGGACGAGCTGCGGGAGCACTACGACTTCGACGGCCACGCCGTGGAGGTGGTGGAGCTGGCCGGCGGCTACCAGGTCCTCACCCGCCGCGCCTTCGCCGAAGCCATCGAGCGGGCGCAGATCGCGGTGCGCACCCCGCGGCTCACCGCCGCGGCCATGGAGACGCTCGCCGTGATCGCCTACCGGCAGCCGGTGGGGCGGGCGGAGATCGAGGAGATCCGCGGGGTGTCGGCGGGGGGCGTCCTGCGCAGCCTGCAGGAACGGGGGCTGATCGAGGTGGTGGGGCGCAGCGAGGCGATGGGCCGCCCGCTGCTGTACGGCACCACGCCGCTGCTGCTCGAGCTCCTCGGGCTCCGCGACCTGGGCGAGCTGCCACGCACCGATGAGTTCACGGTGGCGCTGCAGCCGCACAAACCCGAACAGGCGGATTCGGCCGAAGCGGCCGCGTCGGTCCCGGCGGAATCATGAGCGAGATGCGGTTGCAGCGGGCGCTGGCGCGCGCGGGGATCGCGAGCCGGCGGGCCGCCGAGGAGCTGATCGAGTCGGGCAAGGTGCGGGTCGATGGCGCGGTGGCGACGCTCGGGATGAAGGTGGATCCCGACCGGCAGAAGATCACCGTCGGCGGCAAGGCGATCCCGCGCCTGGAGCAGCGCTGGCTCGCCTTCCACAAGCCGATGGGGGTCGTCACCACCGCGAGCGACGAGGAAGGCCGCCGCACGGTGTTCGACTTCGTGAAGGACCCGCGCGGGCTCACCTACGTGGGCCGGCTGGACGTCAACACCACCGGCCTCCTGCTGCTCACCACCGACGGCGAGGCGGTGCACCGCCTGACGCACCCGAGCTCCCGGATCCCGCGCAGCTATACCGCGCTGGTGCATGGCCTGGACCTCCCCGCCATCGAGGCGGCGATCAAGCGGCGGGTGACGGTCGACGGCAAGCCCGTGGTGCCGACCGCCGTGCGGGTGCGCCCCGGGCGGGACGGGCGGGCCATCCTTGACGTGACCCTCACCGAGGGCCGGAACCGGATCGTGCGGCGCTGGTGCGAGGAGATGGGGCTCAAGGTGGAACGCCTGGCCCGTCTGGCGTACGGCCCGATCCGGCTGGGCGAGCTCCCGGTGGGCCAGACCCGCCCCCTCACCCCGGCGGAGGAGGACAAGATCTACGCGGTCCTCGGCCGGGCCGCCGAGGCGCGCGCCCGTACCACCAAGGCCGCCACGCCACGGGCCCGGCCGGCGCCGCGGGCACCCGGTGAGGCGCGTCACACGCCGCGACGCCGGGGCTGACAACGCGCCGGGGCGCGACTATCCTCCCACATCCCTCAACCCCCGCGCCCCGCCATGACTGCACGACCCTCCGTTGCCTCCCGCACGGTCGACGCCGGACCCGTCCAGCAGGTGGTGACCGAGGTCGGCCGCCGGATCGTGGGGCAGGAGATGATGGTCGAGCGCCTGCTGGTCGGCCTGCTGACCGGCGGCCACATCCTCCTCGAAGGCGTCCCGGGCCTCGCCAAGACGCTGGCCGTCAAGACGCTCGCCGAGGTCGTCGAGGCGAGCTTCTCCCGCATCCAGTTCACCCCCGACCTGCTCCCCGCCGACGTCATCGGCACCATGGTGTTCGACCCCAAGAGCCAGGAGTTCCGGGTCAAGCACGGGCCGATCTTCGCGCAGATCATCCTGGCCGACGAGATCAACCGCGCCCCCGCCAAGGTGCAGGCGGCGCTCCTGGAGGCCATGCAGGAGCACCAGGTGACCATCGGCGGCACCAGCTTCCGGCTGGAGGAGCCGTTCCTGGTGCTGGCCACGCAGAACCCGATCGAGAACGAGGGCACCTATCCCCTCCCCGAGGCACAGCTCGACCGCTTCATGCTCAAGGTGCGGGTGGGCTATCCCACGCGCGACCAGGAGAAGGAAGTCCTGCTGCGCCGCAGCGGCACGGAGGAGGCGCCGGTGCGCCAGATGCTCGACCCCGCGACCATCCTGGCGCTGCGCGAGACCATCGCCGCCACGTTCGTGGACCAGAAGGTGGTGGACTACATCGTGGACCTGGTGCGCGCCACCCGCGACCCCTCGGTGGTCGGGCTCGCCAACCTGCGGCCGCTGGTGGCGTTCGGCGCCTCGCCGCGGGCATCTATCGCGCTGGTGCAGGCCGCCAAGGCCCACGCCTTCCTGCGCGGCCGTGGCTACGTGATCCCCGAGGACGTCCGGG
>WBZT01003636.1_pt1 | contig 10049 bp, 7 predicted proteins | sample 5204241 | NCBI WGS metagenome assembly WBZT01 (sample SAMN12344358, study PRJNA552823) | activated sludge metagenome | biome: Activated sludge suspended growth; feature: Nitrification reactor; material: Wastewater; isolation source: activated sludge from nitrification reactor of wastewater treatment...
ACACCTGATCGCCTATTGCGGCGTCGCCTCGGGCGGTGAGTTTTGATCCGTCGGGGAGTTCGACGGTGCGTAGTTCGGCGCTGATCGAGGTGACTTCGCCGACCAGCAGGGGGGCGGCTGGGAGTAGGGCGCGGAGCTGCTTCAGGGGGTTACTCACGGCATTCGATTTCCACTATTTGACGCACTCTTGGGAATGCGGCCTGGAGCGTCAGGGCGCGCACCAGGCCCATTTTTGAGGCGCCGTTGTCGGTGAATTCGACCATCGAGCCGACGGGATAGAGGCCCACTTCGGGGAGAATGGGCGTCTCCAAAGTCAGGCGCATTTGCGGGCCGGTATCGGCCAGGATCGCACGGCCGCGCTGGCTGGCTACCTGGCTGGCGGTGTTGAGTTGATCGATGAGCATCGGGGCAAGGAAATCGCCGGCGGTACCGGAGCGGCGGACTCTGGCGAGCACGCCGGCGCCCTCGCCGCTGACGTAGACCGCATTGTAGGCCGGTCGCTCGAGCCATTCGACGGATTCGCGCAGGGTGGCGGCCGCGGGGAGCGAGAAATCAGGCGTTTGCAGCGGCCAGTCCCAGGGAGAGACGGGGTAGCGGTGGCGGACGATCAGCGTGCGCGTGGCAGGAGCGGCCTGGACGTAGCCGCCGGCGGCTTCGGCGATGCGCGTGACGGCGTCGATGTGCGTGCCGCTATGCGACCACACGCCGGCAGGGACGAGCCAGTCGGTCAGTTGCCAGTCTACCGTCCAGCCGATGCCTACGCCGTTTACGGTGAGGGCGGCATTGGCGAGCTGTTGCGCGGTTTTGTCCGTGGCGTTGGTGCGGCTGACGGCGGCGGCGTAGGGGTCGCCGAGTTCGGCGGCGATGCCGCGGCCAGAGACGGTGATCCGGCCCGAGGAGAAGGAGCGCTCGCGCGTTACCTTTTCGGCCAGGAGCAGGAAATTAACGCCGTTGACGCTGGCTTCCAGTTCGACCGGATCGCCGGGCGCGGCCGGCAGCACGTCGTCCAGGCTGCTCGCCGGCAGGCTGGCTTGCCAGCCCCACACCCAGGTATCCACGTCGATTTCGAGGCTCAGCGAGAGCGCCGGCAGGGCGAGGTTGTTGGCTGTGCGGATCAGGGTAACGGCGTTGACCACGAGGTAGCTCCTTTGAATCGGGATGAGTATCCGAGCGCGCGGGCGGTAGAGGTGCGGGCCACCGAACACCAGGTGCGTGGGGATCGGTAGCGATTCGTCGAACAGCAGATGGACCTGATCGCCACGCGGCGGGATGTAGCCGGCGCCTGGCCCGGGCGGGTCCGGCGGCTCGGGGCTGATGCCGTGGCGCGGCAGCCAGGCGGCTTGCCACGGGATGCGCAGCACCCGCAGCACCGGGCGGCCGACCTGGAAGGGGCTGTCGAGGAAGGTGCTGAGGCGGATTCCAGCGCCCCAGGGGACGACGATCTGCGGGCGCAGGTGGCGGTGCAGCGGATGCCAGCCGCTGGCCACGCGCTGCGCGCTGTGCCCCACGGCGGCGCTGAAGGGGAGTGCGCTCGCCGGGCGCAGGTGGGCCAGCATGCTCTGCCAGGAGGAGTCGTAGCGGGGGCTGCGGCGCTCGCCGGCGCCCCAGGGCAGCGCGGCGACCGGGCGCCGGTCGCGCGATGGGGTTTGCCAGGGGCTGCTCTGGTCGCGGTCGAGAGACTGCGCAGCGCGGGCCGGCAGACGGACGCCTTGCGCGAGGATGGCGGCTTGCTGCTGCGGCAGGGCAATCCCGCGGCTGAGGCGCCGGGCGTCTTGCTGCGGCAGGCGAGGATAGTGGCCTGGGCCGCGGTGCACCGCCACGTCGTAGGTAATGACGATCGGCCCTTGTGGGGCGGCGAGCAGGGCGGCGCTGGCCAGCGGCAGCGGCCCGACGAGCAGGGGCGCTGCGAGGATCGGCGCCGGCAGAGTCGATGCGCCGCCGAGCGGCAGCAGGTTTTCGTTGCCGGACTCGACCGCTCCGAAGAGCAGGTCGGTATCGGCCAGGCCTTCCTGGAAGAGGAGGTTGACCGCGGCCATCGGGCGGTCAGGGCTCCGTCAGGGTGGCGCCGGAGAGAAAAACGAAGGCGCCGAGCAGCAGCGTGTTGTCGTCGAGGGTGAACGCGGCGTCCGGGTCGCCGGTGATGCCGATGTCGCCATCGCCGATCCACACGTTATCGCCGTCGTACAGCCGCGCCCACAGCACGTCGCCGCCCGGCGTCACCTGGCCGGGGGCGGTGGTGGCGAAGTCGAGCACGCCGTCCGTGACCGTGCCGCAGGGCTTTTGCAGGCGCATCGTCACCTGCGGCGAGCCGCCGGCGGCGCCTCCGGCGGCGGGTTGCGTCGTCGAATAGAGTTCGATCTTGCCGCCGATCGTGCCGGCGTCGATCCGGTCGGCGAGCGCTTGCGCCCGCGCGCTGCGCACGGCGTCGGAAAGCGCGAGGCTCATGGCATGGGCTCGGCGAGAATCGACGCAGCGATGACCGCGTTGAAGGCGCCGGTATGGTCGTGCGACAGCACGTCGTAGAGCTGCCCTTCGAGCACGTTCTCGAAGCGGTATTCGCCGGCGGCGTTGCTCCACACGACGCGAATCACTTGCCCATCGCGCTGGCGGAGCAGGCGCACGCGGCGCACCACCGGGTAATTCGGGTCGGGGGGCTCGGCGTAGTTCTTGGTCGTGCCGGCGACCAGGCCCGTACCGCTGTCCTCGATCTGCAGCGCGACGACTGGCGGGGCGGTGGCGACGACGGTATAGGGCGGCGTGCCGGGCATGTCAGATCAGCGCCACGGGCCGGTGGAGTCGATGAAGGCGAAGGCGTGCAGGCCGTCGAAGCCGGCGCCTGAATACGGCACAACGCGCACTTTCTTGCCGGTCAGCGCGCCATCGCCGTCAAACTCGGCGTTGGCCGACATCCAGTTGATGGGCAGCGTTTGCGGGCAGCAGTACAGCCCAGGCGACAACCCGCGCAGACACACGGACGCATTCTCCATGATATTGTGAGCGGTCAGATACAATCCGCCATCCGGCCCGTTGGGGTACTGCTGGCCGGCGTTGCCGCTTTGATAGGCGACGAGGGGCAGGTACATCTTCGCAAACCCCTTGCGCGCCGCAATCGCTCCGACGGCGCCACCGTGGGCGCGAGCGAGCCAGGTGCCTGAGCTGGCGTCGGCATCGCACGTCGGATACCACTCGAAAACGTAAGCGATTTCGCCGACCAGATCGGTCGTGCACCCGTTGATCACGCAGGCCCAGGCATCGGCGGACTTGACCGAATTCAGATCTCCGAAAGCGACAAAAGTCGAGTTGGCTTCCTGCTCCGAATCCGACCGCAGCGCGAGATAGGCGATTCTCCCGTCGCTGGCGACGATCCAACCGCGCGCGGTTGCGTCGGCGGTGATGCTTTTGTCCCAGTACACCCCGCCCGAGAGCTGGACACTGGTTGGAAACGGCCGCAGGCCGGTGCTGTGGCCGGACATCGTCTCATAGCCGATCGCTCGCGCGTAGCGCGCGTTGGTGTCGTTCACCCGCAGGTAGCAGCCGGTGCCGGCGATATCGAGGCTCTTGTAAGCCGCTATCGTCGTGCCTGAGTAGTAGCTTTTCTCCCACCCCGCCGGGGCGAGTTTGACGCTGATCGTGCCGGTGGCCGTCTGGTCGCTGATGCCGGTCGCGTCGAAGGTCAACGTGGTGTTTCCGCCGCCTACACTGAGCACCTTTTTCTCGCCGTTCAGCGCGCCTGGCGTCGCGCCGGCGATCAGCACGACGCTCCCCACTTCGGCGCTGTGGCCGGCGGTGGTGGCGGTGGCGATGCCGCTGGAAACCACCAGGCTGGACACCGCCACCAGGCCAAATCCATTGACCAGGCAGGCGTCCAGCACGGTAATCAGCGCGCCGGCCGTCCCGTTAAGCGTCGGCGCCCCGGCCATCTCCGAGTGGAAGTATTTAACGCTGGTATCCGCGGGCATTGAACGAGACTTTCAAAAAAAAGCAGGACAGGATTTACAGGATTAACAGGATGAAGAACAGGATAGAACCCCTGGATTTTCGCTTTTCATCCTGTGTTTCATCCTGTACATCCTGTCAATCCTGTCAAAAAAAGACCCCAGAATCACGGCTGATCCACATCGCCGCGGATGCCGATGGTGAACTGGTCGTCGTCCTCGGTCGGCGGCCCCTGCAGCACCGTCCGCGCCACCCACACGGGGAAATTCGCCGCCACAGTGTTGAAGCGCAGCGCGTTGCCAGCCTCCCACCCCGCCCCCCAGCCGAGCGCCGGCACGCTGAAGTACGCCGTGCCGGTCGCCGGATTCAGCGGCGCGAGCGCGTTGGTAATCGCGTGCCCGGTGACGATCTGCCCGACCGTTTCCCCAAGCACATTGACCGTCGTGGTGTTGGTAAACACCACCATCCAGCGCTCGGTGAGCGCGCTGCGGTTGGTCACCGTGATCGGGTACTGCACGCTGTTGAAGCTCGCCGCAGCGGCCGGCCCGATGGCTGCATCGGCCCACTCATTCGCCCACGTTTCCTGATCGAAGATCAGCGACACCCGCGCGTGCAGGTCGCCGAGGATCAGCGCCGAGCTGACCAGAGAGCCGAGCGGGAATTCATGCGTCAGCGCGCGCGTCACGCGCAGTTCGCCGTTGATCTGCGCATCCGAGCACAGCGCCATGTCCTCGACGCGGTGTTCGATGCGCACCGGCTGGCTGTAGCCGGCCACGTCCACAAAGGTCACCGTGCCGGCGTCCAGATCCTGCGTGTAGCCGGTGCTGATCGTCTGGTCGTCAAAGCCGATCACGCGCAGGCGCGCCAGGCGCGTGCGGCCGAGGTTCACCGTCTGCGCGTTGCTCACCGTCGCCGGCGCCGTCGTCGCGCTGTGGTGCACCACCAGCACATCCCCCGGGCGGAGCATCGGCACGCGGCCATCGACCGGCAGGCGAACCGGGTCCAGCCCGAGGATTTCGGCCGAAAGCGGCAGGTTGGACACGGCGACCGCGTTGTACAGCGCGGTGTCCGGCAGCATCAGCGTCGGGCGGAAGATGAAGCCCTCGACCACGCGCGACGGGTCATACCACCACTCGGCCTTTTCCTCGACCGTCAGGCCCGAATCGAGCACCAGCGCGCCGAAGTCGATTTCGACAATCCCCAGTTGCGCGTCGACCGTGCCGGCCGAAGCAGCGCCGTCGAGGCTGCCTTCGAGGTCGCTAGCGACGCTCACCAGCACGCTATCCGCGGCGCGATTAGCGCGCAGCGCGAGGCTCGCCGGCTGGAGCGGGGCGCCCGTGACGCGGAAGCTGAACCGCCATTCTTCCCATAAGCCCTTGCGCGTCAACGCCGCGACCGACAGCGTCGGCGCCCCGCCGCCGGTGTACTCGGCGAGCGTGATCCACCCCGAGGTGTAGCTCACCGTGCCGGCGTAGGTTCCCGCGTTGGTCTCAGCCGACACGTCGCGCAGCAGCGAACCGGCGCGGTCGATATACACGCTGCCGCCCAGCTCGAAGCGCAGCGAGCCCGCGACCAGCGTATTGCTCACCGTCGGCAGCAAATCCAGGCGCAGCGGCGGCAGCGTCTGGCTGATCTGCTGCGGCGCGCCGTGGGCGTTGCCCGCAGCGCGGTAGGTGGCCGTGATGTTGCCGCTGGCGACGACCGTCGTCGGCGCCGTCGACCAGGTCCGTGTTTGGTTGAAATCTTCCTCTGCGAACAGGCCGGTCAACACCCTCGACTGGCTGGTCGCTGACAGGACGATCGACGCGCCGAGCGCGACCGCGCCGGAGCCGTAGTTGATCGATCCGGCGATGCCGGCCGTCGACGAAATCGCTACCGATACGCTGCTGTCACCCGCGCCGCCTTCGCTGCCGTTGCCCGTCGCCGAGAGGCTGGCGGCAATCAGCGCCAGCGCCCCGGCGCCGTCGTCGCGCACCGTATATTCGCCGCCGACCGAATCCTGAAACGTCAGCGTCACGCTCTTCGGCAGCACCGCCTGCGCCAGGCTGAAGTTGTTCGACGCGCCTCCGGCGGCGTGCACCTCGGTGATCTGCACCCCTTGCCGGTAGTTGGTCACCAGATCCGACTCGCTGTCGGGCAGAAACGACGGCAGCAGCGAAATCACCCCGTTGGCGTAATCCACCCAGCCCGTGCCGTGCCCGGTCAAGCCGCCGGCGCCGTTGTCGGTGACCGTCTTGGTCACTGCGCCGGCGAGGTAGGTAATCGACAGCGTGCTCGGCGAGAGCGCGCCGCCCGGCACCTCGATGCGCACCGCCGGCGCCGCAAACACGCTGGCGCCGACGCGCGGCGTGTAGTGCACCGGCGCCCCCCAGGTAAACAGCACCTCGGTATCCACGTCGGGCAGCGCGCCGAGCGTCACCACCAGCGATCCGGTGGCGTAATCGACCAGCCCGGTCCCCACCCCGTCGTCACCGGAAAGCCCGCCGCTGCCGTTGTCCACCAGCCGATACCACTTGCCGAGCGCCCGATAATCGACGCTGACCGAGCCCGGCGCCGGCGGCGGCGAGAAGTTCTTGACATAGTTGTACCCTCGGTTGCCGACGCTGATCGGCGTGCGGTCGGTATGCCCGGCCACCGCCACCGCCGCGGCCAGCGTGGCGGTGAACACCGCGGTGCTGTTCACCCCGGCGGTGTGCGCCAGGCTGACGGCGCCAGTCGCATAGTCGACCGTGCCGGAAAATCCCGCGTTGGGGACGATGCCGCCGGCGCCGTCGTCGACCAGATCGATCCCGTCGATGGCGACGACCAGCGAGGCGCGCGCGAAGGAGCGGCCGAAGTAGCGCGTCACCGGCTGGCCGGGGTTGCCCGACAGCGCCGACTCGAACGACAGCGCCGCGGCGCCGGTGATCGGCACCAGCAGCGTGCGGTCGCCGGTGCAGCGGGCATCGACGATCGGCGTTTCGGCCAGCGCCGAGGGCACCAGTTGCGTGTAGACCGACTCGGCGCGGAGCGTCAAATCGCCCACGTCGGCGGCGTCGGCCAGCGGCGACACGCCGTAGTAGTGCGTCGCGTCGGCGGCGAAGGTCTCGTGCACCCGCGTCTTCGGCGTGAACCAGTCCTCGGTGTAGCGCTGCGCCGTCGCTCCGTCGAAAGCCAGCCGCAAGGCGTCGGAGATCTCCAGCGCGAGGAGGTCCATGAGGTAATCGCCTCCGGAATCGGAGTAGAGCACATCCACCAGACGAGACAGAATCCGCGTCACGCGAACGAACTGGTAGGCTTCCTCGTTGTCGCGCTGCACCAGCCCGAGCACGTCGCCGATGCCCGGCGAAGCGGTGGCGCGGGCGCATCGCACCTGCACGCTGCGCTGCCCGACGAGGTGATTGCCGTAGAGCTGAAAGCGCGACTCGGCGCCCAGCGCTAGGTACGACTCCAGGCGGTTGGCCGCGTCGGTGCGCACGTCCGACGGGCTGCCGGTGGTGAACAGCGAAGCCGACACCAGCGGGTCCGCCGGCGCCTCGGCGATGATGACGTGGGCGCCGTAATAGCCGTCGGTGGTCAGGGTAGTGACTGCGGGGAACACCTTGCGCAGCGAGATCCGGCCATAGGTGCGGTCCAGCTCGCTGATGTCGTTGAAGAGGTTGTTGGAGACCCCGTCGACGATTTCGTTGCCGGTGGCCATGCCGCCGCCCTCGGGTACGTCGTCGAGCACCTGGGAGGCGAGCAGCTTGATATCGCCGTCGAGAATGGGCATGCGTTAAACCTCTATCAGTTTGACGGTGGTGACGTACCACCAATCGGCGCCCGGATCGGCAATCGGCACGATCGGCTGCGCCGTAATCGGGTCCTCGGGCGCGAAGACCACGTTGAAGCTGCGCGTGTCGGCCAGCGTCAGCACGTATTGGCCGGGCAGCGCGCTCGCCAGCGTGCGCAGCGCATCGACCGTGGCGCGCGTGATCCATCCGTAGTCGTCAGCGCCGGCAAGCGTGATCGGTCGCCCGGCGAGGCGCTGGGCGGAATCGACGACCAGCGCACCGGTGAGGGTGTACTCGGTGGACTTGACCACCGTCGGCCAGGTGAACTCATCGGTCCACACCATATCGGCGGGGAGCGGGAGGTTATGCAGTAAGTGCTCGGCCATGGTTTAAAAGACTGACAGGATTGACAGGATTAACAGGATGGAACGCAGGATGAAAAGCGAAAAACAAAAGGGTTTATCCTGTTCATCATCCTGTTAATCCTGTTAATCCTGTCAAAAAAAATCTTCCTCAAGCCGCCACCCATTTCAGCCCGTCCCATACCTGCAGCGGCCTCCCCGTTTTGCTCGCCACCCCGTTCGCGATGTGTTCATCCCGGATGGCCTGAAAGCGCCGATCGCGCCGAGCAATCTCGAAAATCGCCTCGATGGCCGCCGCGCTGCGCGGCATCTTGGCCCAGCCCAGCGCATCCTTCGGCCCCATCATCCGGCGGGCGTCCGCTTGTTCAGCGAAGTCAGCGTGTCCAGCAGCGCCTTCGCCGCGGTCGGGCTGGCGGTGTCGACGGCGGTCGTTTTGCCGCCGAGAGTGATTTCGACGCGGTGCGTCGTCGCCGGCGTCGTCGGGGTTGCCCGGGCGGCTTGCAGATCTCGTGCGCGCAAGTTTTTCTTTACCTGATCTTCTGCCCGCATCTCGGCGCGCTCAAAAGCTCCGTAGTAGATGGCTTGTGCCCCCCTCGCGCTGACCGGGCCGCGATTGGTCCTCCTTGTGGCAGCCATCTCCTCATTCAGCAAGTCGCCAAAGAGCTTGATGAATTCCTGGACTGCGTCGCCCGTAAGCCCTCGGTTGCGCGCCACGTCCTCAAAATTTACCAGCTCGGTCCGCGTGTACATTTTGACGACGCCATGAGCCTTTTCGGTTTCAGTCGTCTGACGATCGTCGTAGTAGCGCTGTATCTCGCTTTGCGAAAACCCCTCCGCCTTGAGCTGCTCGACGGTCTTTTCACCCGACGTATCGCGCAGATCGATAGCTCCGGCGAAATCGCCGCGCTTGCCGACCGACCCGCGGACCGACCCCTCAAGGCGCGTCGGGCGGGCGCTCTCTTCGCGCAGGCCGCGCACCCGGTCGGTCGTCCGCTCAACGGCGTTGCCGAATTCGTCCACCGCCGCCGTCGATTTCCGAAAGCCGTCGCCCATGCTGCCGGCGGCGTCGCCGGCGTCGCGGGCGGCGTCGGCCAGCTCGCGGATGCGCTTCGCCGCTTCGGCGGCAATCTCGGCTTCGACCTGCTTGACGCGCGCGCCTGCTTCCAGCGCCTGCAGTTCGGCTTCCTTGGCTTCGGTCAGCAGCCCGGCGGCTTGCAGCTCGGCCCGCTTCGCCTGCACGGCGGCCAGGGCGGCGTCGGCTTCGGCTTTCTTGGCGCGCGCCAGCAGTTCGGCGAGCTGGATTTCCAGGCGCTTCATTTCGAGCAGCGCGCGCGTCGCCGCGCTTTCGTCGCCGCGCGCGCGCGCCACCTCCAGCGCGGTGCGCTGCTGCTCGATGGCCAGGCGAATCAGCGATTGCTCGAGCGAGAGCTGCGCCTGCTTGACGACGGCGTTTCGTTCAATCGCGGTGGTCTGGTCGTTGAGCGCGTCGCGGTAGAGCGCCGCGGCCTGCGCTTCGACGATCTGCGCCTCGGCAAGCTGCGCGCCGACTTCGACGCCGGCGAGCTTTTGCGCTTCCAGCGCTGCCCGCGCGGCCGCCGCGGCGCCGTAGGCGGCGGCGAGTTCCTGCACGCGCGCGCTGTTGTCGGCCGTGGCCAGCGCCGCGGTTTGCGCTGCGGCCGCCGCTACGGCGGCCGCCTGCGCGCCGGCAATCGCCGCGTCGGCTTCGCTGCGCCGCGCTTCGATCAGCTTGAGGAGGTTGTCGATTTGTTGCTGCTCTTGCGCGCTGGCCTTGCCGCGGGTGGCAATCTCCGCCTGCAGGCTGGCCAGATGCCGCTCGGCTTGCGTTAAATCGGCCTGCCGTTCAACGGCCAGCCGGCGCAGCGCTTCGGCGGTCGCTTGCTTGGCCGCCGTGTTCGCCCGCTGTTGTTCGCTCTCGGTGCCGAGCGCAGCGGCCAGCGCGATGGCCGCATCGCCCTCGGCCTTGCGCGCCGCGGCGTTC
>WBZT01003637.1_pt1 | contig 10047 bp, 17 predicted proteins | sample 5204241 | NCBI WGS metagenome assembly WBZT01 (sample SAMN12344358, study PRJNA552823) | activated sludge metagenome | biome: Activated sludge suspended growth; feature: Nitrification reactor; material: Wastewater; isolation source: activated sludge from nitrification reactor of wastewater...
ACGAGGACAACGTATGGGAGCGGAACGCGTGGACGTGGCGAATCGAGGTGCGAGCGTGAACCAGCCTGAGCCCAGCAAGCCGCTCCCCCCGTTCTGGGGTTACGAAGAAAGCACGCCGCTCGACTTGTTCTCGCTGCCCAACATGGCACCGCGTCCGGGCGATCCAGACTGGCGGGATCCGATTGACCCGCTCGACCTCGGTCCGCTGTCGGACGAACCAGCCAACGACGGGGGCCGCGATGTGGGCTTCCGATGACCGCGATCCGCCGACCACCCCAAGCCTGCGTGGTGGTTCGGTCCGCGAGCGCCCCGTGACAGTTGAATTCCAGGAAGCCCCGTCCGCGACACCGGCATCAACGTCGGTCCCGCTCATCCGGGTTGCCCGCTGGATGCAGGCGGCTGCGAAGGGCACCCTGACGATGGGCCCCGGCGCGACGTCGACACATTCCGCGCTGCTCGTGGCCGTTGCCCAATACCAGGGCCAGAACGAGTACAGCACGGCAGGCCAGCGCACGCTCGCAGCGTTTGCCAACTCCGTCGAGCGGACGGCTCGGACGGCTCTAGCGGAGCTGGTGGACTGCGGGTGGCTCATCCGCTGCGCCGACGTTACCGGCGAGCCAGCCAGGTACGCCGTTGCCATGACCCCGGGCCGACCGATCCCCGATCGCCCCCCGGCAAAGAATTCCGCCACCCCCCGGATTTCATTGCCGGGGCAGTCCGACACCCCGGCAAACGATTCCGGGGGACCCCGGCAAACGATTCCGGAGGGGTCCGGAAGTAATTGCCGGGGGACCCCGGATTTTATTGCCGACAAAAAGACCAGTGAAGAGACCATCCAAAAGACCAGTGAAAAACCCATCGCGCCCGCGAGCGCGCGCGGGGTGAATGCCCAGGGGGATCTCTTTGGCTCCCTCGGGGTTGAGCCCGTTGCCTCGCCGCCGCCGAAGCGACCCGGGAAGCGGGGTCCCTCGCGGGAAGCGAAGCGGCCACGGTGGCGCGACTACGCCGACGCCTTCCGGACGGGATGCGCGGACGCTGGGGCAAACATCACCCCCCTGACCGAAGGCGAAGCCGCCACGATCGGGCGCACCGCAGCGACCCACGCGATGGGGCTAGACGGCAAGCCGCTCACCGGTCCCGACGTGGACGCCTGGATTCGCAAGACGGCCACGACGTTTGCGCGGGCTGGGGGGAACCTGACCGCTTGGAACTTCAAGAACTACTGCGACCGCGCCCTCGGCGGTGCGCGGATGTCCCCACCAGCACGCGCCGCGCCGATTCGCGTGCAACCGGGGGGCATTGCGGCTGAGATGGATCCAGCGTGGGACGATGAGAGCGAGCCATGAGCGAAACCGAAACGACTACCGAACGCGACGCGCCCGAACCGACGGATGAAGAGTTGCGCAACCTGTCCAGGCAGGCCCGTGAGCGAGCGGGCTTGTCCGGCGTCCGACCGATCCGGGACCCCTTTGCGAGTCTTCCTGCGATGATCTTGGAGGGCCTGATTCAGCGGGCCCACGACGCCGCCGCTCGGTTCGGTGAGCCACTGGAGGTGCCAACCAACTGGCGCACCACCCCGATCCCCGCGCCCATCCGCGAGCGGATGGCGGCGCTGGTGTCGCGGGCCAACGTCGCGGAGTGGGAGGCCGAATGCGAGAAGGCGCGTTCGGATGCCAGAATCCCTTACTCGCGATTTGCTCAGTGCGTGGCGGGAGCCATCCCGAAGCGGTACGCCGAGGCAAGGCCGCTACCCGCTCCAACCGACCCGCAGCACGAGGTCATTCGCGACGCTTTGCGACGTCGGGTGAAAAGCCGCGAGGCGTACAAGGCGACCATTGTTGCGGCGCGCGGGATTGCCGAAGGCACAGTGAGGCAGGTCCTTTTCGTCGGGTCGTCCGGTGCTGGCAAGTCGACGCTGGCAGCGGTTCTTTTGCATGCTGTGGCCGAGCATCTTGCCCACCTTGGTGGGAAGATTGAGGTTCGCGTGCGTGCTCGCCCGGAGGACTTGCCCGCCGACGAATTCGCACTCCAACCGCGATTGGTCGCCGAGTCTTCGGGGCGCCCGGACTACCCGATGACCACGCAGCGAAGGGTGATGCCCGCCGGGTGGAAGCGTCTCTGTGAGGCGCATGGGTTCCGCGTGACGGCGACGTCGAACGAGAGCCCTGTGCAATGGGCCACGGCGCGCGACGTGTTCCGAACGGCCGCAAGCCCGCCGCGCCCTCGCTTCGGTGAGGATCCTGTGGATCCGCTTCATGTGTGGAAGCACGCTCCGATGCTGGTGCTCGATGACATCGGCGGGGAACCGGAGCAGCGCAACATCGAGGCAGTTGACGGGATTCTGTGGCACCGGCACGATGCGGACGATGACGTCGTGACCGTCGCGACGACTGGCTTTTTCGATGAGACCAGGGTGCCACAAAACATGGACAAGGCGACCGAGGGTCAGGTCTTGGATCTCCTCGCGCCTCTCACCGCGCGCTACGGCGCCTCGCTTGTTCGAAGGATCGCGGAGCCAGGGCAAACGGTGGTGATCCCGGTGCTCGCCGGGGGGCGGTGATGACCCCCACGAACTACTTCAAAGCCGGCCGCTCGATCGTACCCTTCGAGGAGTCGACCGCGTCCGCGGTGCGCCTGGCGTTCACGATCGCGGAGAGCCTTGCTCGGCGCCATCGGGCGCAGGTTGCGGTCTGCTACCCGGTCGTGCATCCCGGGCGCTGGTCCGAGGTCCCCGCCGTGCTGTCGCGTGACGTGCTGCCGGCGGTGCATGCCTTCCTGCCGCGTCGCGAGCCGCTGGACTTCGTGCCCTTCGGGGAGGGCGGGTGCCTGTGACGCGCGACCGCAGCAGCAAGGCATTCGTTCTCTCGGCTCTGCGCCGGGCGGCCCATGAAGCCGACCGTCGGGCGGACATGTTCGCGCACCATCGGCGGAACCGGCGCTCCGAGATGAGCGCGCACCTGTGGCGAATCTCCCAGGAAAGCGCGGAAGCGGCGCTCCGGCTATGGGCGATGGCCGCGGAAGTGAAGCGCTCATGACCAATGGGAGACGGCCCCCGCGACGGAATTCGTACCTGAGCATCTTGTGGCGAGGGAGACCTGTGGCCATTGTGGAGCCCAGCGCCGGACGGCCAACACGGGCCGGCGGCAAGGCGCCCTGCGGACGTACAGCACCGACGGGCAGGCGTGGAGCCGGGTGAGCCCGGTGTGCGTGGCGAAGAGAATGCGATGACCCCGCAAGAGACGGCAGAGAAGATCGTGGCCAAATTGATGGCCCTAGGGTGCCAAGCGCAATTTGGCCCGGGGATGCGCGGCGCGTGGGTCAGTGTGGGAGACGGTGGCCTCGAAGAGACTGTGTTCGATATCGGGCCTGAAGAAATCGTAATGTTGGGCGCGCGCTGGTGGCAAGTGGGCTCCGTCCGGAAACGGATCGTGAAGCCTGGCAGCGCGGCCATTTATGAGCGAATGCGCGAGGTGGCGGACCTCGTGAGCAAGGCCAAGACTCGGCAAGAACAGAGCAATCGGGCGTGGGCCGTTCGCGACGTATTGAGGGGGATTGGATTGCCGGCGACGGCCCACGATGGCCGCGTGGTGATCGAGTTGATCCTCTCGCCTGACTACGCGGCAGAGGTCGGGCCGAAGATCGCGGCCGTCATGAGCGAACGAAAGGAAGGTGCGGAGTGAGTCACGATCCTGCTCCCTGTATCTACTGCGGCAAGCCAGCGGAGCACCGTGCCGGCAAGGACCCTGTCCACTGGCCGCCGTGCGCCCACTACACGGCATGGCTCTGGGCGGCGCTTGCGGACCCCGACATGGCAGAAGGCGCGGCGGTGTTGTTGGACGTGGCAGGCGTGAAAGTGGGTGTTTCGTGAGCGGCAAGGTGATCATTCGGTGCGGTATCACCGATCCTGACTACTTCGTTTGCGACGGCGCACAGAGGGACTGTCCGCGCATGTCGCCGGTACAGAGCACGGCGCATCGGTTCGATGACTTCGACTCTGCTCGCGCCAAGATCGCTGAGTTGTCGGCCGCAGGATACGCGTGGGCGAAGCGTCTTCGGCCGGTGCGGCTCTCGGGCGTGCGCACCGTCAGGCGGACCAGGGCCGGAGCGTCGCCGTCATGAACCGACTCGACATCACCACTGTCGAAGCCGCGCGGATCCACGCGGGCATACCCACGGAGGTCCGGCGCCCCGTCGAGAACCCGCCGCGGTTCTGGTCCTTCATGGATGGAATCGACGGCGTGGCCTACCCGACTGGCTACAGGCAGGTGAAGCCATCGCTGACCGGCCTGTTCATCTGGTCTGTCGACTGCCGCAACCCACAGCCGGCGCGGACGGCACCTCTCGGCAAGCCCGGCGATCTGCTCTGGACCGCAGAAGAGTGGGCCGCCCACTGGATGTATAACGACGTCGGCGGGTCGGACTGCCGCTCGGGACATGACGGCGACAACTACTGGTATCGTGCAGATGGAGACGATTCAACTGGATCGTGCGGGCTCAAGGCGAGCGGCTATCGCGGGACATGGCGCGCAGCCGACACGATGCCGCAGTGGGCTTCCCGCGCCACGGTGCGGCTGACGGCGGTTCGCGCGGAGCGGACGGGGGATACGTGGGAGTGGGTCTACAGCGTGGAGAGATCCGAATGAACGACGTGGTGATCATCGAAAGCGTGACCGAGGCTGGCACCGAGTGGCTGGTGTCCTTCGACGGTCCGAACCCCGACGACGACAAGTGCATCCGGGTCGCGAACGCCGAAGAAGCAGCGAAGTTGAAGCGGCTCGTCGACGCCGCCAAGGTGGCGCCCCTGGCAGCCATGCTGGACCGGCTTGGCGGCGATGGCGCGTATCACGCGCTCAATGGGCACGACGTGGCGACCGTCGCCGATTCCATGTTCGCGTTCAGCCAGTGGCTCGAAGCGCGGGCCCGGTGTGATGCCTTGGCCGACACGCTCAAGGCGATCGACCCGTCGGCGTTCGTGACGTTCATGCAGACCACGGGGGAGGCACGCGGAAAAGAACAACTACGAGGAGTGGCGCGGCGAAATCAGCGACGTCGAGGTTGAGCGGCGTCATGAAATGATGCTTCGCGAGGCCATCGTGGACGCGATGCGCGCGCTTCGGGGCGACGCCAACCCCAACGCCCGCCCCGAGACAGGCCCCATGCGGTTCGCCGACGATTGGTCCGGCATCTTCCTTCGCGGCGACTACGCCTGTCCGATGGTGTTCGCGCTCGACGCAGCGCTCACGGCCATGGCCGACGGGAAGGCTCCAAGCCCCATCACGATCGCCCAACTGCGGGGGCTAGGTCGCGTGCTCGCCTCGTGCAACGAAGGCGACGGCGAACCGGCCAACGTTCAGCAGATGCGGCCCTTCGCAGCATGCGTGGAGCCTTCGAAAGGAAACGACCAATGACGACCGCGGACGTGCTGTTTCTGTCCCGCGCCATGGGCGCCCCTGTTCCTGGCGGCGCCGACCCGGTCAAGTGGTGCGGCGCGGCCCTCGCGAACCCCGTGCGACGTGCCGCGGCCCATGCGCACATCGATGCGCTGATCGGGCAACTGCCCACCGAAGAAGACGCCGCGCTGACGCCGGTGGAACGCGAGCCGCCCAAGGCACAGCAGCAAGACAACATCGTCACGGACGGGGACGGCTACACCCTCGGCGAATGGCGCGCTGGCAAGTATGGCGGCTACTGCCCTTGTGAGAGCGGCGAGATGTTCCAGGATTGCCACGGCACGGTCAATGGGCCCGATGACGGGTGATCAAAAAGCCATTGCGGCCAACGCGGGCAATGCGCAGGATGCGGCCGGAGAGGAGACCACATGATCAACCTGACCGCCCATCTCAACCTCATCAAGTTTTCCGAGATCGCCAACGGCCTGCCGCGAGAGGACGCCGAGCGCGTCGCCACGGCGTTCCCCGACATGTTCAAGGACGCCATCGAGTTCGGCCCCGCGAAGGAGCCCACGCCCAAGGACGAGCCCACCGGGCCGCGCGTGGCCAAGGTGCGGCCAGCCAAGTCGGAAGCCCCCATCGACAAAGGCCACGTCAGGGAACTCTGCCTGCTCTACGTCCGCGAGCATCCCGCCAGCAAGGCGGAAGACGTCGCGGCGGCGCTCCACGCCCCCCCGTACGACCGCGAGGCATTCGGAAAGGCCGTCAAGGCAGCGCTCGAATCCCTCGTGGACAGCAAGGCTCTCTCGTGCGAGGGCGAGCGGCGCGGCCGGAAGTACACGATCATGACGCCCCGGGTCGACCCGCAGGAAGCGGCGGAGTAGGGCGCGTGCCGCGTCGCCCTTGCACCGAAGCCCCGACCCGCGCCATGATGCGGGCGAGGGAGAATGGCTCAAGCGGCAACCTGACAGCCTCGAACGGAGACACATCCTGATGACCCTGCGCGACGCGCCCGAACTGTACTACGGCGACGCGTCGGCTCTGTACCACGAGCCACCGAAGAGAGACCCGCGATGAAACGTGAGTACGCGACCACGGCTGACTGGTTTGTGGGCAGGGGGTACAACCCGAGTCCGACGCCTCCCCCCGGCGAGGGATGGCGGCTCGTGTGCATGGCCGCGGTCGCGCCGCTGCCCAACAATGGCAGCGTGACGTTGTTCTGGTCCTGGGAACGCGAGCAGGAAGAGCCTGTCCGCCGAGCGGAGATGCCCATGACCATCACGAATCTCCTCCGTTCGGCGCTTGGGCTCAACTACAAGGCGGACCCGTATCGCAACCACTACACAGCCAACCCCGAGAGCGAGATCGTGAAGGATCTCGAAGCGCTCGTGGTGGCGGGCCTCATGAAAAGGGGCAAAATGTCTGACGAGGTCGTCTACCACGCCACGCCCGCGGGGATCGCGACGGTGTGGGGTCGCCTCGCCATCTACGAGCCCACTGGCGACGAGTGTGTTGCCAGGGACACCGACAAGAAGGCGAAGATGCTGTGGACGGCGGCCGACAAGGGGCGGTTCAAGACGGGGGACGTCTACCAGGTGAGCAAGAGCGCGTTGAGGTGGCTGTGATGGGTGCCCACGGATGTGTTCTTTGCAAAACGTGCCTCCGTTGCACGATCTGCGGCGGCTGCGAGCATGTGGTGGATGCCGGATGGGGCGTGCCCGAAAGCAATAGTGAGCGGAAGGCGTGGGCGCGGCTCGTGAAGGCCGCCGCCGGGGATGCGGATTCACTGGCGGCGGTCTCACAAGACGCGTCGCTCGCGAACCTTCGGGAGCACGGCCAGAGGAACGTGGAATACTGGGACGCGGTGCAGGCGCTTCGCGACCTCGGGGTGCCAGTGGACGCGCTGTTGGAGGGCTCGTGAGGTATCAAGTCGTTTTCGGTCTTGGCCTGCTTGTCTTTGCCTTCGGCCTCGGGCTTCTCGTTGGCGATGTGGCGTTCTCATGGGTGGCGTTCATGCTTGGCGGCGCTATCTCGACAGGTGCGGCCATCGTGAGCATCATCAGCCTGCGCAAGGCGTCGCGCCCGAAGCCTGAGACGGTGCCATTCGTCGTGGGCGGTCGCGAAGTGACACGGCTTCGCGTGGTGGACACGACGATCCGAGACGAGGCGCGGCGATGAACTGCCAGAAGTGCCGCGTCGCAGAAGCGACAATCCGATGCCCGCAGGCGCCGCACAAGCGCTGCGACCGATGCTGGACGATGTGGTTCAACGAGGGCTACATCCCCGGCCGTCGCCGTCATCCGGGCCGCTGGTCCGACAAGACGCGAGTGAAGCGGCAGAAGCGGCTGCTGAAGGCGTTCCGTCGTCGCGTCGACCGATGGGTGCGAGAAGTGGGCGCCCGCCGGGACTACCAGCCTATGAAGTTGTGTGGGCGCGAACTGCCCGGCGACGCAATGTGCATGGACGAGAGGTTTCACCCGTGGGCATGTACGCCAGCGGTTCGATGGGACGCTTCAAAGCAAACTTGGGTGTCGGTGATGTCATGAAGGTTCAAACGAATCAGGGCGAGTGCGAGCTGACGGCGGAGATGGTCTGCCGCGGCATGGTGTTTCAGGACCCCAAGATCGGGCCGTATGCGCTTGTGGGCTATGACCACTACGCGCAGGCGTGGATCACCGAAACCAAGGGCACAAGGACCGAGGCTGAGGTGGCCATTGCCCACGTGTTCCTCGGCTGCGACCCGGCCATCGCCTCCCGCGCCGACTGCGAGCGCTTCGGTGTCTACGGCGACGCGGATGCGCACGGGTTTGCGAGGCTCAGGGACGGGGGCGCGGTGGACTTGTATCGGGAGAGCATTCCCGGGCTCGTGACGGAGGACGGCATCGGGCAGCGACGCGTTCTCGACGGTGTGCAGCCGGTGCCCCGCGACGAACGCTTCCTCGGCCTCGTCGCGCGCCTCGCCCGCCCCGAGGACGTCGAGCGGCTGTGCTGCGGGGAGTACGGTCCGGACCAGATTGACAGCGGCAACCGCACGACGTGGGTGCCGCGCTGCACCCTCGCCATCGGCCCCCACGACGAGCACGAAGACCTTGCGACGGGCGCGCGGTGGCGCGATCCGGAGCCTGTGCCGGGGACGCCGCTCACGGCTAGCTACTCGGCGCCGCCGCAGGAGGGAAGGCCCAAAACAGCAGCGACGTGGACCTATTCGGGCGCAAGCGCGGTAACGTGGACCACTGAGTCAGGGTTTCGTTTCGAGGATGACGGTGGGTATCTCCGCAAGGACATGCGCCTCAGTGGTGTACTCTGCGGGAGGTGCGCGAAGCCTGTCGACTCAGGTCCCTTCGGACCGATGATGCTGGTGCTCCCCGATGGCGAGCAGAAAGTCTCTGCGCCGATCTGCCAGGTGTGTCTCGCGCACGTCAACAAGGACATCGGCGCTTGGCGGATTCGTGGTGGCAGCATTGAGGAGACCTCGCCGGAGGACGTCGCCCGCTACGGGGGCTTCCCCGAGCCCACGGCCGAGCAGTGGGAGCGACTGCGGGCCGCTTTTCCGGCGCATTTTTCGGCTGGCCGCTCAGTCGGGGACCCGCATCCCATCTCGGGTTCGCTCGCGGACGAGCGCAGGCTCCACGACTGCCCCCGGTGCGCTTCCGGACCGCGCCGCACTTACTGCTCGGTCGCATGCGGCGACGCGGAGCAGGCCGCGCGCCGCGCGGCCGATCGCCGACAGCGGGAAGCTCCGCTTGTCGCCCTCGTGAACGCGTGCCCCAAAGGCCTGGACCCGGTGGGGTGGCGCGCCGCCGTGGCGGCCTACTTCGAACTGGCGCGCGACAGCGTTGCAGCTCGCCTCGCGGTGGCGCCGACGCTGCTCCCACAGTTGCTCCGCGGCGACGTGGTGACCGGCTGCCACGCGCACGTCGTCGACGCCTACCAGCGCGCGCTCGCCCCGCGCGCCAAGGTGGCTCCGGAGCGGAAGGGGATGACCTGGAAGACGCGCGGGCCGAAGCTGCCTGTCGACCACGGAGAGGACTGATGTACCAACAAGCGATCACGATTCGGACCATGAACGGCACGCGGAAGCACCGAGAAGGCGCCGAGCTACAGGCGCACCTCGCCCGCGTGAATGCCATCCACCAGCGGGCTCGCGCGGCCCTTATCGCTCACGGTGCGACGGCGGATGACCTCGACGACTACCTGGAAACGGGTATGACCCGGACGGCGCGCCTTGCGAGCGCGTGGCAGCGGTTCTCCGAGTCGCTCACCGATGCTCAGTGGGCGGCGATTCGCCCCGCGTCCCGTGGCGGAGACGCCTGGCAAGGGACCGTCGCAGACCTGTTCGACGGCTGCCGCGTGAGCGGCGGCAGCGTGCGGTGCCTCGACGAGGCCGTGCCCCTCGCGGAGGTTCTGTGGCCGGCGTGAGGACGGGCGCGGAGTTCACCGACCTCGTCAGGCGAGCCACGTGGGAAGCCATGGATGAGGTCCACCGCGAGGACCGGCAGCACTACTCCGAGGAGATGCGCGAGCGGCTTCAGGCGGCCGTTGCGCGCGGCATCGGTGACCTCTCGGGGTGTTCGGCGTGGATGAGGAGCGTGGATGAAGAGACCCTGCGTGCGCTCACCCGAGACATTGTGCGACAGGCCATGACCGCAGAGAGGCC
>WBZT01003638.1_pt1 | contig 10046 bp, 7 predicted proteins | sample 5204241 | NCBI WGS metagenome assembly WBZT01 (sample SAMN12344358, study PRJNA552823) | activated sludge metagenome | biome: Activated sludge suspended growth; feature: Nitrification reactor; material: Wastewater; isolation source: activated sludge from nitrification reactor of wastewater treatment...
TTTTTCAATAATTTTTGCATTATCATAAATCATTTTACCACACCTACCTGTTATTGATAATCCAACATATCCTTTTATTTCTTTACCTACTTTATCAGAAATTATAACTTCGAAAGTTTTCCACCCTGTAAAACCATTATCTATTAATAATTTGACTACTCGTTCAGAAATTAAAAATAGATTTGGCCATCCGGTGTCAATAAAATCTAATAGTTTTTTTCCATTTTTTATTTTAAATTCAATAGGAAAAGTAATATTTTCATAATTTCCCAAGATTAGTTGATGCGCAAGATATAAATTGTCTCCAACATTTAAGCCAATATACTCTGAATTCACATGTATATTCTGTGAAGATAATTTGGAATTTAATAGAAAAAATTTTTTAGATTCTATGTTCATATTGTTAATACCGAACCTTTAAGCCATATCTGTTCATTATTTCTCGACCAAAATCTAAAATTTGAACTTTTGAAGGGGCTTTACTTAAAAAATCTGCCCATTCAATATTATAATCATATTTTGCTTCTAAATGACTCTTTTTATCCCACCAATTCATAAATTTTGGGTCGTGGATATTTATACCTACTTTTTCGAATAAGACTTCATATTCTTGCGGAAAAACATGATGTGCGTGTACATCTGGACCTGGATCAAATCCAGTAGACTTTATTAGATTATCACGATAATTATTTTTTGTAAACTTTAAAATTTGCAGGTCAACCCCATTATCAATCTTTTTTAAATATTTTACTCCTTTTCCAGTATCACCAATAACTGGAACCATACTACTTCCAGATATGAAGGCATTTTTATAATCGCCTTCAGTGATATAAACAATTGCATTAGTTCCATCAGCTAATTCTCCTAACACAGGAACTAAGCCTAATACATCTAAAGTAAAATGTATGTTCTTAGATGAAAATGTTTGCTTAAAGCCTTCCGTTAAATTATTTTTTACAATTCCTGCATAATCTGTTGGAAAAGGCAAGCCACCAGTATTACTTGATCCAAATCCACCATTTGAATTATTACCACTTGATGATGAATAACCCCCACTATTATAATTTCCTCCTATTACAGAATTGCCACCATCATTATCATAACCGCCATTCCCAAAACTACCACCTTTAGATCCATATCCTCCGTTTACATTATTTCCTCCGTTAACATTTGAACCTCCATTGACATCGTTTCCACCACTTACATTGTTTCCTCCTTTAGATCCATATCCTCCGTTTACATTATTTCCTCCGCTAACATTTGAACCACCACTTACATTGTTTCCTCCGTTGGTTGAATATCCTCCATTTACATCATTTCCTCCATTTGATCTATACCCACCATTTACATCATTTCCGCCATTAACATCGGAACCACCAATCACATTACTTCCTCCGCTTACATTTGAGCCACCGCTTACATTGTTTCCTCCGTTTGTTGAATACCCACCATTCACATCATTTCCTCCGTTTGATCCATACCCTCCATTTAGATTACTACCTCCATTTGTGTTATATCCACCACTTACATTATTTCCTCCGTTTGTTGAATACCCACCACTAGACCCATATCCTCCTTTATCTTCATATCCTGCTTTAGTATCGTATCCTGCCTTGGTGTCATACCCAGCTTTAGTGTCATATCCTGCTTTGGTATCATATCCTGCTTTCGTATCGTATCCCGCTTTAGTGTTATACCCCGCTTTAATATCATACCCCGCCTTGGTATCATATCCTGCTTTCGTATCGTATCCCGCTTTGGTATCGTATCCTGCCTTGGTGTCATACCCAGCTTTAGTGTCGTATCCTGCTTTCGAATCATATCCTGCTTTGGTATCATATCCTGCTTTAGTATCGTATCCTGCCTTGGTGTCATACCCAGCTTTAGTGTCATATCCTGCTTTGGTATCATATCCTGCTTTAGTGTCATACCCCGCCTTGGTATCATATCCAGCTTTAGTGTCATATCCTGCTTTAGTATCGTATCCTGCCTTGGTGTCATATCCTGCTTTCGTATCGTATCCCGCTTTGGTGTTATATCCACCTGTTGTGTTGTAACCCCCGGATGTATTGTATCCGCCATTGGTGTTATAGCCCCCAGATGTATTATACCCACCATTAGTATTGTATCCCCCAGATGTATTATACCCACCTTTTGATTCATATCCACCACTGGTATTATATCCACCGTTAGAGTTGTATCCTCCAGAAGTTTTATATTCAGCTTTTTCCCTAGGCTTACTTTGAGTTGGGTTATTTCTACTTGTCGATTGGGTATTAGTAGTTGACTTAGGACTTATTTTAATCCTTTGACTGGAAACAACTGAAAAAGAAAGCAGGGCAATAAAACAAAAGATCAACCGGACCATATTTCCAAATTAAATAGTATGAAAAAATTAAAACCTAGAATATCAAATATACTCACTTAAAATTAATATAAAATTATTCTAGCTCAACAATATTTTTTTAATAAATTGAAATTCAGTCTGTTATAAAATTCATATGAATTGTCGATTAATAGAATAAGCACTAAACGGCCTACAAGGCCTACCGTCAATCATGAGCTTTAAATAAATCTTATAGTTCGGTAAATTAATGAAATCCTCAACATCAAATTCCGGATACATTTCTTTTGCCATCAACATTGCGTCTTCCGTTCCGATACGGAATGATATAATGGTTCCAACATTGCCCAGTACCGCACTTTTAATATCTGAATCAAGTTGAGCCATATACTGATGAGCCATTGTCATTCCAACTTTAAATTTACGAAGCTCGGAAAACATACCGATTAGGGATAAGGTAGTAAAGTTATGGAATTCATCTACATAAACCATAAATGGAACTCTCTTCTCTTCTTCAGTATCTACTCTGCTGAATGAAGCAGAAGCAATGGAAGTAATAAATAAGGCTCCAAGGATATGTGAGACATCAGCTCCTACATGCCCTTTGGAAAGATTAACCATAACAATTTTCTTTTCGTCCATTGCTTTTCTTAATGATACTTCTTCCGGATTGTCTATTAAAACTCTTTTAATAACAGGATGAACAAGCATTCCTCCTATTTTATTCAATACAGGCAATAGATCGTAATTGTGATATTCTTTGAATTCACGTTTCCAGAATTTTTTTACTGATTCGCTTTTGACATACCTTAATGCATCAGTCCGGAAATCTTTGTTTAACAATATTTCTACAATGTCTGCAATAGTAGCTTTAGGGTGATCCAACAAAGTTAGAATTGCGTGCCTTAAGATATGCTCTAATTTTACACCCCAAGCGCTATCCCAGAGTTTAGAAAATACATCTAGAATTCCAGATGCGACCAGTGAACGTTTTTCCGGCGAAACTTTTCTAAACGGATTGTATTTCAATTTTAAACCGGAATCAGGGATATTAAAATAAATTAAATCGACCTTCCGGTTTTCCGGAATACTTCTAACTACCTTTTCAACCAAGTCTCCGTGAGGATCAAGTAGACAGCATCCCCGTCCAGCTTGAATGTCCTGATTAATCATTGTCTCAATCAATGTTGATTTCCCGGTTCCGGTTTTTCCAATCATGTAAGTATGCATTAACCTGTCTGCTTGTCTAATGCCAAATCGTCTTTGCTGGTTTCGGTAAGTGGTAAGTCCAATATAAGTGATGTCATTATTCGAAGTTTCTTGCATCCACAAATCATAGTCAGTTTATCATTTAGATTAAAGACAGTATTTTTTGCCAATACATCAATTTGTACTGTCTTTATTTCCTAAATGGGTTCAGTACACTGTATTGCAAGGAACCATGAATAAAATATCCCGTAAAAATAGAATAGAAGGAAGTGTTTCTCAACTAGAAAGACTTTTTAATGAGTATGTGAATGAGTGTCAATTTTCTATGTGCTTGCGCTCAGAAACGATTCGAGGGTATAAAGCTGTGTTCAGTTTATTCTCTAAAGTAATGCCGGAAGTTTCAACTACAGGTGAACTAACCACTGAGATGTTAAACTTGTTTTTTAAACGTATTAAAACTCGCTCAAGAATTGTAGGTATAAATACGATTAAAACCGGAGTAAAAAGCTCAACAATCAAAACTCAATACAGCAAACTTATTGTATTCTTTAAATGGTTATGCCAAAAAGGATATTTGGAAAAAAACCCTTTGAAAAATATTAAGGCACCACAAGTAAACTATGATGATTTTCGGAGATTGGAAGATGATGAAATCAATAAAATATATTCTGCAATTACCAGATGCTCTAACAATACATTGCTTCTTCGACGGGATACTGTCATGGTCAGCATTCTTTTGTTTTGCGGGATAAGAAAAGGCGAATTTGTTTCTCTTCAAGTTAAGGATGTTGATATTGAAAAGAAAGAAATCACGATAAAGGGAGAAACTTCTAAATCAAAGAGAACACGAGTTTTAAAAATTCATCCAACACTTATACTTCATTTAAAAGATTACTTAAAAGAAAGGAAGAATTTAAAAACAGAATGGCTCATTGTTTCTAGTAGAGGAGATAGCGGTTTAACCAGAGAAGGATTAAAGCATTGGGTTCAAAGTATAATCGACAAATCCGGCGTAAAGTTTCATCTTCATGAGTTTCGCCACACTTTCGCCTGTAAACTTGCAGAATCAGATGTCAACATCTTTAAAATACAAAAAATGATGGGACATCAAAATATTTCCATGACAATGAAATATGCACGATCTTTGCAAACAGAAGCAATGGAAGAAGACATTGGTAAAATATCCTTTTGAGTTCCTTTAAATCATTAATTTTAATCATTGTAATTTTATTCAGAAACTTATATTAAAAAAGAGAAACTGTTAGAGATATTTTAGTTAAATTTAACTTTTACTTGTACAGAACAATAACTACAAGTGTTTAAATTATTTACAATGATGAAAATAAATAAAATAGTTGAATACTCAGATTTATTTGATAACTATGAGCAAATAGATATTAATGATTTACTTGGAACAATTCCATCAAGATTTATTTTAGAATTTGCATCATTTAATGAAGCTAACCTATTTACAAAGGAATCTAATTTTAGTTTTCAAATGGAGATTCTCAAAAGATTGGGCCATAGATTTAAAGAGGATTTAATAAATAGAATCAATGAATTATTCAGTGAATTTAAAAATAAGGGGTATGGAATTATTGTCTTAAATCATATTTCAAATTTAGAACTGGTTCAGTTTGCTTTGAAATTTGATATTCCCGGAGAGCGATTTGATTTGACCGAATTAGAAGAGCTAAACTTATTTAAAGCTTGCTTATATTTTAATCAAAAACATTCAAGTAAGCAATTAAAAAACTTACCACCAATTGAGGGTATTGAACTTGATGAATTTGCTAAGGTTTATGTACAAAGTCAATTGGTTCAACTCACTTTAAATCAAAATTTGAATATAATTACAGAACTGTATAAATCATTCTTTCTGTTTAAGTTTTTGTCGCAAAATGATTTATTTAAACAGCTTTATCTTAAATTTCTTGAATATTACCGTCTAGACAGTTGGCAACAATATTTAAAGAATATTATAAATATATTTATCTCTGGATTTATTAATGGTAAAGGCTTTTCACACAAAATTAATTTACAAGATGATCATCCTCAGAAGGAATGGTTACTAACATTAGTAATTAATGGAAAAGTAATAGATGAATATGAGTATTTTAAGTTATTTAGAGAGTATCCAATTTATCAACTAAAAAACGACTCATTCATTATTCTAAATTATAATTTCTTTTCAGAGAAGTTGTACAATGGAATTCAATTTGATATTGTCAAACCCGCTAAGAAGTTTAATATATCAATATTGGGTCAACAAATTGATAGCTTTCCAAAATTTAAATCCTTGTATTCAGATTATTTTTCTGAGGCTGAACTGTTTCGCTATTTGATGAATTATTGTTTTGAGAAGTTTAATTGGATTAAATACTTTGATCCAGATTTCAATAATTTAAATTTAAGATCAGTTCCTGATTTGCTGATGTTTAATGGAAATAATGTATTTGTGTTCGAATTTAAAGATAAAATCATTACGGCTGATTCATTACATTCTTATGATTACTCAAAAATTGAATCTGAACTATACAAAAAGTTGGTTGAAGATAATAAAGGAGCTAAATTGGGTGTCAGTCAACTTGTAAATATTATAGAGGATATTTCTGATAGTAAATACATATTTTTAAATAGCAGAATTAAGAAATTGAAAATTTATCCAATTTTAATATATACTGATTTAGTATTGGAAACAAATGGTATAAATTACTTACTTAATTTAGAATTCAAGAAGCAGATCTCATTATTGAATCTTAATGGTTCAAACGTTACCGATTTAACGTTAATAAATCTTGATACCTTTATCATGTATCAAGATTATTTTCATAATAAAAAAATTAGATTAAACGAATGGCTCGATTCATTTAACAAGTATTTACTATCAAATGGTAAGGATAAAAATATATTAAATAAATATTCTAGGAGAATATCTAATATTGATGATTATATTAAGCTGTTTTTCAAAAACAAAAATATTTTGTTAGATCACCCTCCCTTATTTATTAACGAAATAATGGGTGCATTGATTCAAGAAGATGGATAAAACGAGTGTTATTCATCTTAATAATATCATAAGTTAGGATTTTAATGGATTCTGGACTTCTTGAGAATTTTTACAAAATCTGACATACTGATACAAGTCGAAAAATTTATTAATAATAAGTATCAAAAGCAGAGTATTTTCATTGAAGTTATTGAGTGGTAAACAGGTCGAACGAATTCACCTGTTTAAAATGTCAAAATAGAGTTTTAGCTTTATTTTATATGCGTCAATTTGGAAATGACCGTTCCATTGTTCCTCTTAAGGAAGTGGCCCCTCATTAGAGTCAAAGAAGGAGCACTATAATTGAATTTAAAAAGCTTTTTGAGAAATTTAACGATTTAGAACGACCACTTCCCTTGGTGAACAGGTTCTTGGCTTAACTTCAAAAAAATAATCTGCTTGAATATAAAAATCATGGATTTAGATATTTTGTCGCAGAAGTTTTGCAATTATTCTTCGTCAATTCGTGGATATTCAAAACATACAATACGGAGATATAGAAATGTGATAAAGAGTTATTGTCAATTTGCAAAAATTAGTACGATTACTCAAGTCAATGATGAAAATGTAAGAGCTTTATTTTATCATGGCAGGATAGAGAGAAACTGGTCGGTAAATACATTTATCGTTTATCATAAGACGCTGTTAGTTTTCTTTCGCTGGTGCATAACTCAGGGCTATCTGCAGAAAAACCCAATCATTGATGTTGAAAAACCTAAAATGGAAAAGCGCCTGCCTCTAAGGCTAAATAAACAAGCTTCATTAAGGTTATTGGAGGTGGTTTATAATTATCCTTATGAATACAAGTTTCTCAGATATCGTAATCACGCCATATTTGCAACATTCATTTTTACCGGATTACGAAAACAGGAATTACTCAATCTTAAATACACTGACATAGATACAGACAACTTCACTATTTTTGTTAAACAAGGAAAAGGCAACAAAGATAGAATTGTGCCGATGAGCTATACTTTAGCTCAGAGTTTAAAGAAATATCAAGAGGAAAGAAAAAGATTGAATAAAACAAACCCTGAATTTTTTTCATCACTACGTGGTAATGTTGGCTTTACAGATAATGGATTAAAAAAATTAGTAGAACAGGTACGTAAATCTTCTGGTGTTGTTTTTACTATCCACAAACTTAGACATACTTTTGCAACTCTCATGCTTGAAGGAGGATGTGATATATATTCTCTCTCAAAGATGATGGGGCATTCTGATATTAAAACTACTACAATTTACCTATCCGCAAGTGCTGAACACTTGAGAGGTCAAATGGTGAAGCATCCTTTAAACGATTTAGTATAGCCAATAAACTTGATTTTTTACTGTGCGCCCAGTAGGGATCGAACCTACGACAATTCGATTAAGAGTCGAGTGCTCTACCAGCTGAGCTATGGGCGCATTTGTAGATTGATCTCGCACTAAAGTGGCTAAGATGATAATATCTATAATACACGCTTAAGATTATAACATAGGCGTATAATAATTAAAAGAGAAAGAAAATGCTTGACAATTGTTAATCATATATGCTATAATGGAATTATAAAGAAGGACTGAATGGGTTCACTATCTGGACATCAGAAACTTCCTCTCTCACTTCGATTATGATCAATGTAATCGAATTAAATATTATGGATTACGGTGCCTTTGCACCGATGGATTTCAATCTGCGGTTCCTTCTCCTTACCGCAGATTCTTGGTTCCTACGAGTGCGGAGGTGCCTGATATATCAATCAATACTAATTGAATGCTTATTAAAGCATAGATTTATGTCTAAACTCGGAACTTGGGTGAAAAAATTGCCAATTTGGCAATTAATACCGTCTACTATAGATAACAATAGAAGAATAAACTTAGGGCATCAGGAAATAAATACCTGGTGCCCATTTTAATTTATGTCTTCACCACCAAATTATTTAAGAGTTTATCGAAAGAGATCCGGATTAGTCCAGGAAGATATTGCCTATCTTCTAAATCTTCCGGATTACTCAAACATTTCCAGATATGAGAAAGGACTTAGATCACCTACCACTGAACTACTCCTAACATACCATCACCTTTTTGATGTCCCTATTGAATCATTCTATGAACAGGAATCGGAGAGTATTAGATTCATTCTGATTCAAAGAATAAAAGACTTAATCCAAAAACTAAAAAAAGACAATCAAATAACATTAAAGAACACCCTAAGAATAAAATTCCTTGAACAAGTAATTATAAGATTAACAAATATAAAACAATGAATACACCACAAGAAAAATCAAAAATCGTATTTGCCATTTATCCCAATGCACAAGGTTTCAGTTTCGTTTATATGAACGGGCCAAGAATGCTTTTAGACTTTGGTATTGTTAGAATTAATCCTATTTGCAATTTCCGGACATTGGATAAAATAAAGAAGTCGCTGGATTATTTTAAACCTTCCATAGTTGTTCTTCTAGATCCAGAAGGCAAATCCTCAAGAACTGGTAATCGTATTAAAAAGCTCATTTCCAAAATCACAGCATATGCAAACCAAGAAAACTTTCAAGTCGCTCATATTTCAAGAGATCAAATTCGGGATGTGTTTGAAAATTTTGGAGTCATTACCAAATACGAAATATCTCAATGGCTACTTACAGAATTCAAACAGCTTGAAACTAGACGACCACGAGAACGGAAACTATGGACAAGCGAGGACAGGAATATGGCAATTTTTGATGCGTTATCACTTGGAATAACTTGGCTTTATTTAAATACTTAAAATATACATTAATTAAGATAAGTCTGACAAAATGGCATTTGGTCTTTCTAAAAACAAGAGACAACAAAATTTGGCAGAAAAATAAGCAAAAAAGACAGAAATCTTTGAATGGCACGGGTCTTGACACATTAAATTTTTGGTTAAAGTGTACCAAACCAATGATGTAGAGATTTCTGTCCGTGTTTCGAACCGCAAAGATAGGAACATTTCTTCATCTAAAGTTAGTACCAACAGGAAAAGTTTTCGACTGTAAAAATCGATAACTAGCTAATCATTTTTTAGATGAAGCAAATTTTACAATTTAACAATTCAAGTTAGGTTTCGGCCTTCACCAGAAGCCGAGATTATTGTAAGTACTCATATCAACCCGATTATGAGTTAGAAATCTATTTTTTTAATTTTTAAATTTAAAATATGTATAAAAAAAGTATACAAATTGTAAGAGGTTCAATTTTTCCTATTTTTTGGTTAGGGCATAATGGAGATATCGCCTGTTTAGGAACTGGCTTTTTTATTGATTTCGAAGGTAATTTCATCACCGCGTCTCATGTTGTAAGCTCGCCACCACCAAACGGGCAACTTGTCTACGCTGGAAATGTGCCTAATTTTAATGGTAGTGGGCAATTCATTCCTATTAGCATTTCATCAGTAGATCCACAAAAGGATTTAGCATCTGGAATTATTAATTCGGGTGC
>WBZT01003441.1_pt2 | contig 10045 bp, 8 predicted proteins | sample 5204241 | NCBI WGS metagenome assembly WBZT01 (sample SAMN12344358, study PRJNA552823) | activated sludge metagenome | biome: Activated sludge suspended growth; feature: Nitrification reactor; material: Wastewater; isolation source: activated sludge from nitrification reactor of wastewater treatment...
TGCTCTGCTCGCCAGCCTTATCGAAACCTGTCGCCGTCGCGCCACTTCTGCCTGGCAGTACCTCGCCACCGTCATCGCCGCCGCTCGCAAGGGTTTGCCGCTTCCCCTCATCCCTGCCATCCCGGCAACAGCGTAGGGGAGTGAACGATTACAGATCCGAAGCAATTTGAGGCCGCCTTCCGGCGCTGGGTGGCTGGAGTGGTGGACGCCCTGAGAAGCGTCGTGGCGGTCGACGGCAAGACGGTGCGCGGGTCGGGCAGTGGCAGCGAGAGTGCGATTCACATGGTCAGCGCCTTCGCGACGGAACTGGGGGTTGTTCTCGGCCAGGAAAAGGTTGCCCGCAAGAGCCATGAGATCACCGCCATCCCGGAACTCCTGAAATCGCTTGATATTAATGGCTTGCTGCTCAGCATCGACGCGATGGGGTGCCAGAGGAGTTTTGCCCGTCAGATCACGGACCAGGGTGGCGACTACCTGTTGGCGGTCAAAGACAATCAACCGACGCGGTTGGAGGCGATCCAGACGGAATTCATCGACCCGTATCAAGCGGAGGTGGTTGACCGGCACCGGCAGGTGCTCGCGTCCCATGGTCGAGTCGTCGGCCAGATGGCTTCGGTGCTGCCCGCGGCAGGCGTCGTCAATCTGGCCGATTGGCCCAAGTGCAAGACGATCGGTCTTGTCGACTCCCTTCGGAAGGTGGGCGACAAGGAGTCCGACCTGGAACGGCGCGACTACATCCGTTCTCGTGCGTTAACCGCCGAACAACTCGCGACAGCGGTTCGGGCGCATTGGGGTATCGAGAACCGGCTTCACTGGGTTCTCGACGTCAGCTTCGGCGAGGATGCCAGCACCGTGCGCAAGGACAACGCTCCACAGAACTGCTCCCTCCTGAAGAAGATCGCGCTCAACTTGCTCCGTCTCGATACGACCGACCAGACCAAATGTAGCCTACGCATGAAGCGCAAGAGAGCGGCTTGGGATGACGACATCCGGGCGAGGATCCTGGGGCTCACACCACTATGACAGCCGAGTGGCGAGGCCCTGCTGCTTGCGCTTCGTTCCCATGGCTTACGTTCCTTTTGACCGGTCAGCCTTGGTTTGCCCGACTGTCTGAAAGTGCGTGACCGCCGCAGATCGAATCTGGGGACACCATGGGTACACAGGAGACTTAAAAGATAAAGGCCACTTCTAGAAGTAGCCTAAGATATTGAATTTTTTGGCTCCCCGACCTGGGCTCGAACCAGGGACCTACGGATTAACAGTCCGACGCTCTACCGACTGAGCTATCGAGGAATTCAGGCGTCTATTTTAGTCACTGGAAAAAAGCTCGTCAATGCGCATCTGCCGGAGGCAGGTATTCGCGGGCCTTGGGCACCGCGGGTTCGACGGTTGCGCCGTGCGTCCGGCTCCTGCGCCGTTCTTCAGTAAAAACCGGCTTTGCGCGCGCGCGTGATTTCGCGCTTGCCGGGGGGGCCGGGCAGGTTTTCGACGCGGAAGCCGGCGGCTTTGAGATGGCGTTTCACTTCGCCCTTGGCGCAGTAAGTGAGCAGCAGGCCGCCGTTGGTGAGCAGGGCGTACATCCGGTCGAAGATGGCACGCGTCCAGAGTTCGGGTTGCACGTTCGGCGAAAAGGCGTCGTAGTAAAGCAGGTCGTACGTTTCCTGTGGCGCGAAGTTCTGCAGTCGACCATGCCATTTGAGGAAGGAGAAGGAGCGTCCGAAGGTTTGCGGCACTCCCCAGGGGCTGGCGTGCAGGGCGGCGAATACGGCGGCGGCATCGTGAGCGGCTATTTTTGCCGGGTGGTTGAGCTGGCCGACGAGCGCGGCGGCGAGCGGGTGGGCTTCGAGGGTGGTGTAACTGACCGGCAGCGCGTCGCGCGTCGCGCTTTCCCAGGTCAACAGTGCGTTGAGGCCGGTGCCGAAACCCATTTCGAGCACGCGCAGTCGGCGAGGTACGCACGGTTGGGCCGCTTCGTAGCCGTGTCGGATGAAGATGTGCCGTGCTTCCTGCGCCGCACCGTGCCGGGAGTGGTAGGATTCGTCGATGTGCTTCAGGTACAGCGTGTGCGAGCCATCGGCGGTGGTCAGCAGGTGATGTTCCGGGGTGTCGTCAGCGGGCATGGTGGCGATCTTGCCAGAACGGGTGCTGTCTTGCCAGGCGTTCGGCCGCGGCGCATGCCATCGTTCTCCGGGGTGGCCTCCGGCGGCACGGAGAGTTTACGCACGCAGCAACTCTTCCCGATAGCCGAGCCAGCGCTGCAGGTGCTGCGTGGCGCGCGCCGGATCGTCACGTAGCAGGCAGGCGGCGGACTGCTGCGCCAGTTCGATCAGATCGCCGTCGCTGTCGAGATCGGCGTAGCGTAGCAGAGGTGTACCCGATTGGCGGCTGCCGACGAATTCACCCGGGCCACGCAACTGCAGATCCTGGCGCGCGATCTCGAAGCCGTCGCGATGTTGAAAAATAACTTTCAGGCGCGCGCTGGCGGCGGCCGACAGCGGCGGCTGGTAGAGAAGCACGCATTGCGCGGCGTCGATGCCGCGGCCGACGCGGCCGCGTAACTGATGCAACTGCGCCAGACCGAAGCGTTCGGCATGTTCGATGACCATCAGGCTGGCGTTGGCGACATCGACGCCGACTTCGATCACCGTCGTCGCCACCAGCAGGTCGATGTCGCCGGCGACGAAAGCGGCCATCGTCGCCGCTTTGTCGCCGCTCTTCAGCCGGCCATGCAGCAGCCCGATGCGCAGTTCCGGCAGTTCCTCCTGCAATGTGGCGAAGGTGGCCAGCGCTGCCTGCAACTGCAGCTTCGGCGACTCTTCGATCAAGGGACAGACCCAGTACGCCTGCCGGCCGCTGGCGACGAAGCGGCGCAGGCCGGCGATCACTTCCGGCCGCCGGGCGACGGCGAACAGGCGTGTGCGCACCGGCGAGCGGCCGGGCGGCAATTCGTCGATCGTCGACACATCGAGATCGGCGTAATGGCTCATCGCCAGCGTGCGGGGAATCGGTGTCGCGGACATCATCAACTGATGCGGATTGCCGCCTTTGCGGCGCAGTTCGAGCCGTTGCACGACGCCGAAGCGGTGTTGCTCGTCGACGATTACCAGTCCCAGGCGGGCGAAATCGAACTTTTCCTGGATCAGCGCATGCGTGCCGACGATCAATTGCGCGTCGCCGGCCGTCTGCTGCTGCGCGCGGCGTTTGCTGCTCTGCGACTGCCGTCCGCTCAGCCAGACGACCTGCACATCGAGCGGTGCCAGCCAGGCGCGCAGTTTCAGGTAATGCTGTTCGGCGAGAATTTCGGTCGGCGCCATGAACGCCACCTGATAGCCGGCGGCGATCGCCTGGCAGGCGGCCAGTGCGGCGACGATCGTCTTGCCGCTGCCGACGTCGCCTTGCAGCAGGCGCTGCATCGGATACGGCTGCGCCAGATCGGCGGCAATTTCGCGCGCGACGCGTTGCTGCGCGCCGGTGAGCAGAAACGGCAAAGATGCCTGCAGGCGGTCGCTCAAGGCGTTGATCCTGGCTAGCGGCGGCGCGCCCTTGCGTCGGCGAGCCAGGTAGGCGCGGCGCAAGGAGAGTTGCTGCGCCAGCAGTTCGTCGAATTTGACCCGTCGCCAGGCGGGGTGGCGACGCTGCTGCAAGGCATCGACATCTGCCGTCGGCGGCGGCGCGTGCAGCACGGCCAGCGCGTCGGGCAACGATGGCAAGGACTGCGCGGCGCACCAGTCCGGGTCGAGGATTTCCGTCATTTCGCTTTCCCGACGGGCACGCTCGATCAGCCGGCGCAGAGCGCTCTGCGACACACCGGCGGTCGTCGGATAGACCGGCGTCAGCGCTGTCGGCAGCGCGTCACCCGCCGCTTCGACGATCCGGTAGCGCGGATGCACCATCTCCGGCCCGAAAAAACCATCGCGGATTTCACCGAAGACGCGCAGCCGCTGTCCCTGTGCCTGCGTCTGCTCGAAAGCGCGCCACTGGCTACCGTAGAAATTGAGAAAGCGCAGCACGATCTGGCGGCGCCGTTCCTGCGGTCGTCGATCGTCCGCGTCGACGACGGTGAGCAGCAGTTGCCGGCGCGGTGCCGGTTTGCAGGCGATGTCGACGATCTGCACCTCGCACTGCACGGACTCACCGAACGGCGCTTCCGCCAGCGTCGTCAGCGACGTTTCATCGTCGTAGCGCAGGGGAAGATGGAGGACGAGATCGATCTGGCGTTCAAGGCCGAGTTTGCGCAGCTTGTCGCGCAGCGCCGCGGAGGCCGGAATCCCGTCCGTCGCCGAGCTCAATCGGCGAGCACCATGATCGCGTCGGCTTCGACCAGCGCGCCTCGCGGCAGCGCCGCCGCGCCAATGGCGGCGCGCGCCGGGAAAGGCAGCGCGAAGTATTGGCTCATTACCTCATTCACTTTGGCGAAATTGGCCAGATCGGTGAGATAGACCGTCAGCTTGACGACGTCGGCCAGCGTACCACCGGCGGCGCTGGCGACGGCTTGCAGATTGTCGAAAACGCGTACGATCTGCGCGTCGATGCCGTCGACCAGCTGCATGCTCTGCGGGTCGAGGCCGATCTGGCCGGATAGATAAACCATGCTGCCGACGCGGACGGCTTGCGAATACGTGCCGATGGCCGTCGGCGCCTGTGTGGTGGAAACGATCGTTCTGCTCATCGCGGAGTCCTTTACAATGTGCGGTCGAAAAAGTGGCGAGTCTAACGGACGCGGTGGCGTTTGAACCAGCGTGCCGACTGAAAAGCCCGACGCCGAGCAGGGCGGCTCGCCGGATCGCCGCTCTCCATCACTCTGCTTGCCAATCCACTCGCTTGCACACGCCGATCATCGCCAATCTGGAAAAAATGCTCGACGGACCGCGCGACGGCGCGCTGCTGCGCTATTCGCTGGGCAATGAGCTGTTGAAAGCGGGCGACCCGGCGGCCGCGGCGCGGCGCTTGCAGGAAGCCGTGGCGCGCGATCCGGGTTTTTCCGCCGCCTGGAAACTGCTCGGCAAGGCGCTGAACGACAGCGACCAGGCGGAGGCGGCGCTGGCCGCCTACCAGCAGGGGATCGTCGTCGCCGAAGGCAAAGGCGACCTGCAAGCCGCAAAGGAAATGCGAGTCTTTGCCCGACGTTTACAGCGAAGCCTCGGGACGGCGGACGGCTGACGCGCGGCCGGGCGACCGGCATTCGCTGGCGGCTTGGTGCCGCTTTCCATGGGTTTCTCTGGCGTTTTTCTAGCGCGCGCCGGGCCGCAGCCGCTGGAGCGAACCGTCGATACCCAGTTCGCTCAGTTTGCGGCGTGCATTCTCGGCTTCGGCACGGCTGCGGAACGGTCCGATTTGCAAACGCGTTTCGACGGTCGAGGGAATGCCGATCTCTGCCAGTTTCGCCTGCAACTCCTCGGCACGCGCCGTGTCGGGCAGGCGCGGCGACTGTAGCACGTAGCCGTTGCGCGGTGGCGCGGACGGCGTATCGCTTTGTGTGGAGCCGCTGCCTTCGGCATTCGGCAAGGCCGGCCGGGCGGCGATTTCCGGCGGCGGCGGTGCCGGCATGCGCCCAGGCGCCGGCGCTTCGATTATCGCTGCCGATGCCGCCGGCGCCGGGCGCAGCGGAATCGACTGACCCATGGCAGGCGGTACCGATGCCGTGCCTGCCGGGGCGACGGTCGCTGGCGTTCCTGAAGGCTTTGGAGTAGCCTGAGTAGCGGGAACTGCTGGCAGCGCCGGCGCCGCCGGCACAGGAAGCGTCTTCGACGCTGCCGGGGCCGCTGGCGACTCGGTTGTCATTTTCTCTGGTACGGGCGTCGGCGCCGTTTCCGCCGTCGGTGCGACGGGCGATTCGCTGTCCGGAACCTTTCTGATCGGTTTTGCCGGCTCGACGCTCTGCCCGCTGCGTGCATCGCGGGTATCCTCCTCGTCATCGAATTCCGGCGCCGAGTTGAACGAATCGAACAGTGCCAGTCCGCCGAGCAGGGTGAAGATCAGCAAGGCGGCGATGCCGATGCGGCGCAGCAACTGCTGGCGCAGATCGAGGTGTTCGTCGGCAACGGCCGGCGACCGGCGGCCACTCACACCGGATTTGGCAGCGAGCGCCTTGATCGCCGTCGCTGAGCGGGTAGGCTTGCCCGTCGTGCTGGTTTCATCGCCGTGGTTGTTGGCCATCGTCTAAAGCCCCATTGAAACGAAATGCCGGGCGCGCGAAAAGCGCTGGGCAGCAAGCGGCCGGCAGAACGATCATTCCGCCCGCCGCCGATCGGATAACCCCTCGCCACGGTTGCGCGCCAGAGCCACCACCAGGTCCGCTTCGGCGCGCGAGATATGGCATTGATGGGCAATGGCCGTCGCGTCGTGCCCTTCGCTGGCCATCTGCATGGCGTCGTTGTACTGCGGCGACGGTGGGGGCGGCGCATCGATCGAGTGGGACAGTTGTTGCCGCACATCCTCGCGCGCGGCGAGCACTTCGGCGCGCAGTTCATCGACTTCGCAGCGCAATTGATAAAGCTCCTGCTGCAAGGCCTCGAGCAGCGCCGGCGTGGGATTGTCGGCTGCCGGCTCGGACCACGTCTGCTCGGCTTCGCCGACCGTCAATGCGGCCGCCGGCGGGGGAGGGAGCGGTGGCGCCGGCGGAGACTCTTCGACGGGTGAAGGTGCAGCAACGGCCGGCGGCTCGGGGCTTGCCAACGGCGCCTGCATCGCTGCATAACTGGCCATGGCGGCATTCGCCGCCTGCGTGCTGACGGCCTGGCGTTCGTTCTGCAGGCGCCGCAGGCGCATGAGCAGCATCGCCACGTAGATGACGAGCAGAACGATGATGGCGATCAAGCCCTCGCGCCAGCCAGGAGTACCCAATATTTCGAAATCCATCGGCCAAGTGGTTAACGGAACGAAGGGGCATTATGCCAGACACTTGCCTGAACCAAAGCGCCAATTCTCGTCGGCGGGCTTGGCCGTCTCGACCGTCGCATCCGGGTCGGCAAGCCAGGCGATCGTCCGCGCATGGCCAAAGCCGGAAGAGGGCCGCCGGAAAGACGATCGACCTGCGCGGCCGGCACGCGAATGGTATAGAATCCCGGCGGTATGGCGTAACGCCACACCCTGCCCGGCAGCGACGGCGAATCACCGATTCGCGCCATCGCCCGGCGTCCGGGCGATCGATTTCTCCGTCTTCCGTAAAGAAGCTGATGCCCCATAGAGTTCTCAAGGTCCCCGAGCGCGGCATGCTCGACGCTTACGAGCGAGTGCTCGCCGAGCGCCATTTCACCGCCGACACGGCGCAACTCAACGCCGCTTCGCGTCTGCAACGCCTGTACTACGAATTGCTTTCGTTCAAGGTCGGTCGGCGTAGCACTTTGCGCCGTTTCTTCTCGCCGCCACCGATCCCGCGCGGCGTCTATTTCTGGGGCGGCGTCGGGCGCGGCAAAAGCTTCCTGATGGACTGTTTCTTCGATTCGGTGCCCTATCGGCGCAAGAAGCGCATCCATTTCCACGCCTTCATGCACGGCCTACACCAGCAGTTGAACGCGCTGAAAGGCGAAAGCGATCCGCTGCTGCGCGTCGCCGACCGCATCGCCACCGAAGTGCGGCTGCTCTGCTTCGACGAATTCCACGTCTCGGACATCGCTGATGCGATGATCCTCGGCCGGCTGCTCGAAGCGCTGTTCGAGCGCGGCGTCGTCTTCGTCATGACCTCGAACTACCCGCCCGAGCGGCTCTATCCCAACGGGCTGCAGCGCGAGAATTTTCTGCCGACCATCGCGTTGCTGAAAGCGAAACTCGACATCGTCGAAATCGACGCCGGCATCGACTACCGCCTGCGCACGCTCGAACAGGTCGAGATCTTCCACCACCCGGCCGACGCCGCTGCCGAAGCCAAAATGGCCGAGTACTTCGTCGCCATCGCCGCCGGTGAAGGCGAAAGCGGCGGCGCCATCGAAATTCTCGGCCGGCAGATCCCGGCCCTGCGCCGCGGGCACGGCGTCATCTGGTTCGACTTCAAAGCGCTCTGCGGCGGCCCGCGTTCGCAAAACGACTATCTCGAACTGGCGCGCGGTTACCACACGGTGCTGCTGTCGTCGATTCCGCGCATGTCGGCGAGCATGGCCTCGGAAGCACGCCGCTTCACCTGGCTGGTCGACATCTTCTACGACCATAAGGTCAAGCTGATCGCTACCGCCGACTGCGAACCCGACAGCCTGTACACGCAAGGCACCCAGGCCAGCGAATTCTTCCGCACTGCCAGCCGGCTGACCGAAATGCGCTCGCGCGATTACCTGGCGCTGGCGCATCTTTCCTGACCGCGGACGGCGGCGCGCCGGCGGGAAAGCCACATACGCCTGCCGGGCAGCTGCCGGCAAAGGATCGTCCTCGGCGGCGCGGCGGAACGAGTGGCGCCGGCGCCAGACTGCGCTGCGCGCCTCTGCCGCCCCGGCGATACGCCGAGCGGCCGTACTGCGCCGCGTCGGCAAACGGCGGACCGCGAAGCGCGCGCTGTGGACAGCCGCTGACTGGCGCCGGCCGCTTGCCCGGGCTGCGTCGCCTCTTTCCCCGAGCGGACGTGCCGGCAGCGGGAACGCAAGGCATCTGGCGTGGCATGAACGCTCCGGCCGCGGCAGCCGCACGCCCGGGCAGCATGAAAAACGATCAAAAACAATGCGCTCTGGCAGATGGCAACAGTTCTCATTTCAAATTCCATGGTAGGAGGTGGTGAGGGTAAGGACTGTTGGAAGGGGCAAGTCAACTGGTGTCTGGGGCGTTGGGAGCGAGGCGCTGCTGCATGAAGCGCATGAGGTGATCCCAGTCATCGAACGGCAGGTACTGTAGCAAGGCGCGCAGGTGTTCGAAGAAGGTGCGGCGGGAGGGCAGTAGTCGGCGCACCTTGGCGTAACGGGTGTCCATCCAGTCCAGGGCGGTATGGACCAAGAAGGCCAACAAGATCAGGGTGGCGAACAGGTTGGCCAAGAACTGTTTGCCGTGTCCGAAGTTGTGGTCGAAATGGTAGCCCTTGGTCTTGAGGGTGTTGTTGTTCTCGTTCTCGATTTTCCACCGCGCCCGCCCGGCGGAAGCCAGAGCGGCGACGTTGTGGTCGGTGATGGCATGCGAGGTGGCCCAGGCGTTCTTGAAGACGATGGCACCGCGGGCATCGGTGGTGACCAGTTCCAGCCAGTTGGCCATCACGGCATCGTCCGTGTTGCGCAAGGGCACTTGATGGACATAGCGATAGGTGTCGGTAAAGTGCTTCTTGCCGACACGTCGCGCCTGTACGACGCGGCCGAGTTGCCCGTTGCGCTGGAAATCGTCGACCCACTCGTAGAGCGTGGCATGGGATTCGGGCTTGCAGGTGAACAGGAAGTCGGCCTGTTGCGCCCGCACCCGCAGGCAATGCGACTGATGGCAGTACAGGTCGTCGCCCAGGTAGGTGATGCGCCACGGGCGGTAGTGCTTGCCCCAGCGCGCCAGCCAGCGGGCCGAGGCGGCCAATTCGCAGTCCTGCTTGTCCTGGCCGTCCTGGGGCTGCACGAATTCCGGCGGCAACGGGATGGCGTTCGCCTGGCCCGGCGCCACCAGCACCGGCGTCACGGCAATGTGGCGATAGAGAACCCTGCCGTTCTTCAGGCGCGTCTCGCTGCAACCGGCACAGGAAATGTTTTCCGAGGAGAAGAAATCAGTGCCGTCCAGGGCAATCAGCAAGGTGTCGTTGATCGAGCGAAATCCCGTCAGATAGCCTTGCTGGTACAGGGCATCGCCAATTTCGGCCATGACCGGGTATAACGATCCCGGCGGCACCGGATCCAGCAGATTGCGAATCTGGTTATCGCAGGGAATCTCATGCACCCCGAACAGCGAAGAGGCATTGTTCCGCCCCAACTGCTTCTGCATCCTGACTTGGCTATCGAGGAAGGACGGACTTTGCGAGAAAAACACGGCGAAGGCCGACAGGGCCGCATCCTCCATCTCATAGAGCCGGGCGTTGCTCTGCTTACGCCCGTCCGGCAAAGCCCGGAATGCCTCCCGAACCTTCTCGATCAAGGCGACGGCAGAACTCGGCAAGGGG
>WBZT01003642.1_pt1 | contig 10043 bp, 12 predicted proteins | sample 5204241 | NCBI WGS metagenome assembly WBZT01 (sample SAMN12344358, study PRJNA552823) | activated sludge metagenome | biome: Activated sludge suspended growth; feature: Nitrification reactor; material: Wastewater; isolation source: activated sludge from nitrification reactor of wastewater...
CGCACCCGCTGGCACCTGCGCCCAAGCTCCAGCTTGCGCGCCAGCTCGTAAACCGCATTGCCGTCCTGCTCGAGCAGCGCCGATGAGCCGCCTGGACCTTCGGGTAGACGTCAAGCTGCTCGATCCCCGCCTGCGTGACCAGCCGCCGCATTATGCCACCTCCGGCTCGGCCGGCCTCGACCTGCGCGCTTGCATCGCCGAACCGGTAGAAATCCGGCCTGGGGAAACGCTGCTGATTCCGACCGGCATCGCGATCCATCTCGGCGACCCCGGGCTGGCGGCGATGATCCTGCCGCGCTCGGGACTCGGCCACAAACATGGCATCGTTCTTGGCAACCTGGTCGGGCTGATCGACTCCGACTATCAGGGCGAGATCATGGTGTCGACCTGGAACCGCGGTCAGCAGCCCTTCACCTTGCAGCCACTCGATCGTCTGGCTCAATTGGTGGTGGTCCCGGTCTTGCGAGTCGAGTTCGATGTTGTCGAAGAATTCATCAGCAGCGCACGGGGCGCATGCGGTTTCGGGAGCACCGGTCATTCCTGAACGGCAGTAGCGAGACGTTCTACCTGCGCTCGCCGCGCCTCACCACCAGCAACCCGGCAGCAACGAGAAAGGCCAGGAAACAAAGACCTGACCAGTTGGCCATCGACAGTCCGAGGAACACCCAATCCTTGCTCGAACAGAAACCGGTGGCCATGAACAGCGACGGCCAGCGTATGCCAAACCAGTCGACGATCTGTTCGATCAGCGTTGGCTCACCAAAACCACATTCCATGCTCGCGTTGGGCAGATACTGCAGCCAGCTCTGGTAGGCCGCAGTCGCCAGTCCACCGGCTGCAGTCAGGCCGAGCAGCACGCTCCAGAAGCGGAATCCGCCGGGCAACAGTACGCCAGCCAGTGCGAGCAAGGCGATCAGCAGATAGAGCAGGCGTTGAAAGATGCATAGCGGACACGCCTGCAGCTTCATCACCTCGCCGAGCAACCATCCGGCCAGCGTCAAACCGAGCGCCATCAGCCCCAGCAGACCAAAGGCGACACGTGGCGAAACACGCATCAGAGGGATTCGATCAGGCCAGGACATAACTGCGCAGACGCAGCGAGAGTTCGTGCAACTGCCGAACCCCGGAGTTTTCGGCACGCTCGCACCAGTCCTGCAGCACATGCAGCAGATGCTCGCGGGAAGCATTCGAACGCTCCCAGACGACTGCCAGTTCCTGGCGCATGGCATAAGCGATTTGCAGCGCACGGCTCTCGCCGAGCAGCAACTCGAGCTGACTGCGCTGCTCCTGCGGAACGGCGCCGGCATCCGCCGCCAGCCAACGCTTCATGCCCTTGAAGCGATGACCGTTCTGCAGCGTGGCAAGTTCATCGCGGTATACCTGTTTCAGCGAACGAGCATACTGAGAGAGCACATCGTAACGATTGATGATCACCGCCTGGAGAGTGTCGAAATCGACGACCGGCCGCAGATCACCCAGACGCGGCCTGGGTGCCACCTTCTTCACCTGCGCCAGGTCAAGCGCAGCAAGGATGCGGATATAGAGCCAGCCGACGTCGACCTCATACCAGTGGATCGACAATCTGGCGGAGGTCGGAAAAGTGTGATGGTTGTTGTGCAGTTCTTCTCCGCCGATCAGAATTCCCCAAGGAGCAATGTTGGTGCTGGCATCCGGAGAACTGAAATTGCGATAGCCCCAGAAATGCCCGAGACCGTTGATCACGCCAGCCGCCCAGAACGGAATCCAGGCCATCTGTACCAGCCAGATCAGCGTGCCAGCCAGCACGCCGAAAACCGTAAGGTCGATGAGCAGCATGAGCAATACGCCAAGCTTGTGCCACGGCGTGTAGAGATGGTTCTCGATCCAGTCATCGGGTGTGCCGCGGCCGTAACGCGCGATGGTGTCCTGCTGGCGGGCTTCCCTGACGTAGAGGAAAACGCCCGCCCAGAGAACCCTGTGGATGCCGAACACCTGCGGACTATGCGGATCTTCGGCAGTCTCGCACTTGGCGTGGTGCTTGCGGTGGATCGACGCCCACTCCCTGGTCACCATGCCGGTGCTCAACCACAGCCACAAGCGAAAGAAGTGTGCGATCAGCGGATGCAGATCCAGCGCACGATGTGCCTGATGGCGGTGCAGAAAGATGGTCACCGAAGCGATGGTGACATGCGTCAGACCCAGTGCCATCAACATATAAGCCCACCAGGGCCAATCGACCAATCCAGCGTACATAAACACCATCCTCTGAGGAACAGGCTCACGATTCTAAGGCAATCAGCCGCTGCGCCAAAGCGTCTTGTCACTGGCCTGACAACCCCTGGAAGCGACGCTGCCGGCAGGCTAATCCTGGCCTTCTGGCCTGCGGGTGTGTACGCACCGCCACAAGCCGTTATCATTGGCGAATGAAAACACGTATCCTGCTGGTCGAGGACGATGAGCGCCTCGCCAATCTGACTGCCGAGTACCTGCGAAAGAACGATTTCGAGGTCCTGATCGAAGCACGTGGCAATACCGCCCAGACACGTATTCTCGACGAGCGACCCGACCTGGTCATTCTCGACGTCATGCTACCCGGCAAGGATGGATTCGAAGTCTGTCGCGCCGTCCGCCCGTACTACGGCGGGGTAATCCTGATGCTGACGGCACGCGACGAGGACTTCGACCAGATCCTGGGTCTTGAACTGGGCGCCGACGACTACATTGCCAAACCGGTACAGCCGCGCCTGCTGCTGGCGCGCATCAAGGCCCTGCTGCGCCGCTCGCCGGTCCATCCGGGCAGCGCTGGCGGCGACACTGCGGAACCGAGCGAACCCTCCGAGCTGGCTTTTGGCCGCTTTCGCATCAGCCAGGCAACACGCAGCACTCACCTCGACAACGATACGATCGACCTGACCACGGCCGAATTCGACCTGTTGTGGCTGTTGGCCCGTCACGCCGGCAACATCCTGTCACGCGACGATCTGCTCCAGGAGTTGCGCGGCATCGGTTTTGACGGGCTCGACCGCTCGATCGACGCCCGCATTTCAAGGCTGCGCCGCAAACTCGGAGACGACCCGGAAAACCCGACGCGAATCAAGACCGTGCGCGGCAAGGGCTATCTGTTCAGCAAGCATGACTGGCAATAGCAACAAATTGCTCGCCATCCTTGCGACTTACAAGCCGGCGCCCTGGCGAGGGCGCTACAGTCTGTCCCGGCTGTTTTTCAATTTTTACCTGCTGGTCATGGGCTCCTTCGTAGCGATTGCGATCTTTGCCGACTTCGTCATTTCGACGGCGGTCAAGGGCATCACCGACGACTACACCAGCCGCTTCATGCGTGGCACGGTGCTCCTGATCGAAGACGAACTGTTCCGCAGACCGCGTTCGGAATGGCCAAAGGCGATCGAGGCGCTCGATCGAAAATTCGCCTATAAACTTGGCATCGTAGACCGCTGGACGCTCAATCTACCTCCCACCCAGGCGGCGAGACTCGATAGTGGCGAACTGGCAATCGACGTGCAGGGAGACATCATCTACCACCGCCTCAAACAGACCCCGCAAATTCTGGTGGTCGGCCCAATCTCGCCCGAGCGCAACCCGGAATACCCGCGCGGGATTCCGCTCGACCTACGCATCAGTCTGCTGACCTGGAGTCTGATCGGGGTCTGTCTGGCGATTGTCGTATGGCTATGGGTGCATCCGGTTTGGCGGGACCTGGAAGCGATGCGCCAGACCGCACGCGCCCTCGGCGAGGGACTCTTCGAAGCACGCGCTCCAAGCATGCGCAGCAGCGCTTTCAGACCACTGGCAGAAACCCTGAACGGCATGGCCGAACGTATCCAGCGACTGATCGCGACACAGAAGGAGTTGTCGAGTGCCATCTCGCACGAGTTGCGCACCCCGATTGCACGCCTGCGCTTCGCGCTCGAGATACTGGCGGACACCCCCGACCCGTGCGAGCGCGAGCGTTTGTCGCGAACCATGGAAGCCGACCTCGATGAACTCGATGGCCTGATCGATTCCAGTCTGACCTATGCCCGCTTCGAGCGCGAACAGCCTGAACTCGACCTGACTGCAGTCGAAATCGCTCCCTGGCTTGAAGAACAGGTGGAAGCCAGCCGCATGCTGGCGCGCAGGCTGGAACTGCAGGTCGACCACAGCACCTTGCCGCCGCTGCTGCGTGTCGAACTCGATCGCAAGAGCATGCCGTATGCAATCACCAATCTGCTGCGCAATGCCATCAAGTATGCCAGAACACGGATCATGGTCAGTGCAGAAGTGCTGGGTGACCAGATCCAAGTGCACGTCGACGATGACGGCATCGGCATCCCGGTTGATGAGCGCGAACGCGTTTTCTCGGCCTTTACCCGCCTCGACCGTTCGCGCGACCGGGCGACCGGAGGTTACGGTCTCGGACTGGCGATCGCACGGCTGGTGCTGGAACAGCATGGCGGCAATGCCAGCGCCGCGGCATCGCCGCTTGGCGGTGCACGTTTCACGCTCAGCTGGCCTCTGTCACAGAACGTCACGGAAAGCTGACGCAATTGCTGCAGACGGACAGTCTGGTCCGCCCCTATCATCGCTTCCCATGTACAGAACAACGCCAAAGGAAAACCAGATGAGCGATTTCAACCTGCACTGCGAGCACTTTCTCGCCACCTCACGCCAACACCTTTTTGCCAGCGACGCGGCCTCTGCCGGCCGGCAGGGCATCCCTGAAGACGATTCCACCAGCCACCACTGCGGCGAGAAAGAGCACGGCGGACATACGGGTAGATGAGGGCGGTGGCGCACCCCCCGCCGCCCTTCCCGGTAACCGAAGGAATCGGTATCTTCATCGGGATCGTCGCCTGGGATGTGCTCAGCGCCGGAGAAATGGAACTTCTGAAGGCTTCGCTGATCGCCGCGACCAGCGCGCTGATCTGGTACGGCGCACGCTGCTGGTCGAGCAGGCGCAAGCGCCGCGGCTCCCTTTGAAAGCCTCGGCAATTGATTTTACCCCCTCCCCTGTAGCCCATCGCAACGATGGGCCTTCAATCCCGTGCCGACTTCGGCACGGGATTTTTTTCGTTGCTCGAACCATCCCCTGCGGTCGCCGGCAGCGCACCACCCAGCAGGCGGATCTCGCGCTGCGGGAACGGGATCTCGATGCCATGCTCGTGGAACGATCGCCAGATCGACAAGTTGATTGCCGAACGAACGCTACCGATCCCGGCCTGTGGGTCGGCAATCCAGAAACCGAGTTCGAGGTTGATGCCACTATCGGCAAACAGTGTCAGCAACGCTTGCGGTACCGGTTCGGCCAATACGCGGGGCTGCGCCTGCGCCGCCTCGGTCATCAGGCGCATCGCCTGTTCGAGATCGGTACCGTAGGCCACCTGCACCGGCACCACCACCCGCAACCGTGAATCGGTGAAGGACTCATTGCGCACGATGTTCGACACCAGATACTCATTGGGAATGATCACCTCGGTGCCAGCCAGCGTGCGCAGGACCGTATAACGGGCGGTGATCTGGGTGACCACCCCGGAAGTCGTCGCGTCGAGGGCGACCAGGTTGCCGATGCGAATCGAGCGGTCGAGCAAAATGATGAAGCCACTGACGTAATTGCTGGCGATTTTCTGCAGTCCGAGTCCGAGACCGACGGCGAGGGCACCACTGAACACCGACAGCGCAGTGATGTCGATACCGACGATCGACAGGCTCAGCAACAAGGCCACCACCGACAGCACCGCCTTGACCAGGCGGCCCAGCACCACGCGCAGATTCGGGTCCAGTGTCTCGCTGGCGAGCAGACGAGCCTCGATCTCGCCCGAGAGCCAGAGTGCGACCAGAACCGTGATGACGACGGTCACCAGGCCAGTCAATAGGGTCCACAGGTCCAGCTTCTGCTTGCCGACGTGAAAACTCACCTGTTCGAGGATCTCGATCAGAGGTTCTGCAAGCCCGGTCAGATAGAGTGCCAGGCAAAACCAGATCGCGGTGGCGATGAAGCGCTCGGAACTGGCCAGCCAGCCACTCGGCGAGAAGGCGTGGCGCAGAACATAGATCGCCGCCCGCACCAGTGCCATCGAGAGCAGCAATGGCACGGCTAGATCAAGCAGGCTGACCGGCCCGAGCTGCCAGTGCCTGAAGCTCTGGCGGACAATCAGCACCGACAGCAGCGCCAGCAGGGGAAAAGCGACGCGCTTCAGGCTGCCGGTACCGAAGGCGCGCAAGGCCCCATGCGCCGTGCTCGCGCGCGCGAACTCGTGCCGTCGACCGTAGCGCGACCCTCCCCAGGCAAGCAGCAGACTCGCACCCAACGCCAGCACCTGCCAGAGAAAAGCGGGCTCCCGAAAATCCCGCCAGAGTTCGAACAGCAGGGCAAACATCGCCTTTTCGTTCATCGCCGCTCCATTACTGCCGCATAAAAGGCGTCGGTCCCGTGTTGATGAGGAAGCAATCGCAGGCGCTCGCCGACATCGATCACGATCCCCTGCCTGGCCAGAATGTCCTGTGCCGAACACGGAACAAAGTCCGGGTGCTGCGCCAGGAAAGCCTGGACCACTGCCTCGTTCTCGACTTCGAGCAGGCTGCAGGTCGCATAGACGAGGCGGCCACCCGCTTTGACCAGACTTCCGGCGGCTGCGAGAATCGCCGCCTGTTTGGCACACAGCTCGGCAACACTTGCCGGCATCTGCCGCCACTTCAGGTCCGGGTTGCGACGCAGGGTGCCCAGGCCGGAACATGGCGCATCGACCAGCACCCGATCGAGTTTGCCGGCAAGGCGCCGGATTTTGGTGTCACGTTCGGATTCGATCTGCAGCGGATACACATTCGACAGGCCAGAACGTGCCAGGCGTGGTTTCAGCCTGGCCAGCCGCCGCTCGGCGACATCAAAGGCATAAAGCCGGCCCTGCGAACGCATCAGCGCCCCAAGCAACAAGGTTTTGCCACCTGCCCCCGCACAGAAGTCGGCGACCATTTCGCCGCGCCGGGGCTGCAACAGGAAACCAAGCAACTGGCTGCCTTCATCCTGCACTTCGATGCTGCCATCAATGAATAATGGATGTTTCGACAGGGCAGGCTTGCCGAGCAAACGAATTCCCAGCGGCGAATAGCGACAGGCCTCGGCCGCCAGCCCGTCGGCCCGCAAGCGCGACAACACTTCCGATCGACCAGCCTTCAAGGGATTGACGCGCAGATCCAGCGGCGCCGGCTGATTGAGGCCGTTTGCCAGGCGCTCGATTTCATCGGCTGCGTACTGCGCGATGAACTCGGCATACAGCCAATCGGGCAGATCGAGGCGAACCGCCGGTGGCAGTTCGTCGATCTTCACCGCCTTGGCCTGCGCCAGCCATTTGCTTTCGGATTCGCTCAGAACATCCGCCAGTTGGCGCCGGTTCATTCCCTGCAGGCAGGCCAGCGCGGCGAGCAGCAACCGCTTTGAGGTCGGCTCGTCGGCACAACGCGCCGACAACGAGCGCTTGCGGCGCAGCACCGCGAACACCGTCTCGGCAACGAAACCGCGGTCGGCATGACCGAGTTCGCGATGCTGGCGAAAATAGCGGGAAACCACCAGGTCAGCCGGGAAAACCGAGCGCAACAGTTCCGACAGCAACGCTTCGGCATGACGAAAAAGGGCGGGAGTAAAACGCGCGCTGCTGGTAGTCATTGCGGTTCCTGGCTGATTTCAATGGCGGTCGCAACCTGCACGTAAAGATCGCCCTTGCGGTCGAGATGCTGAATTTTCACCGGCAACAACGCATGCTGATAGGCCAGCCAGAGCTCGGTCGTGGCCACGCCGGGTACGCGCAGGTGCCGGCAGCGAAAAGTTCCTGCCGGAATTTCGAGGTCCTCGTCACCGACGACTTCGACGCGAAAATCCGCGTACTTCCTGCCGGTCACGATCGGCAAGCTGCGGCCCGTGCCGAGGTCAGGCAGCAAACCCAACTGATAAGGAAAACTCAACAAGTCCTGAGTACCGGGGCGCAAGGCCTGCGCGGGCCGACCGTCGATACGCAACTGCCCTGTCTCCCAGTCGAACTCGGCTTGCTGGCCGGTTGCGCGCCCCCTCTGGTGAGTCACGACCCGCTCGGGGAGCAATCCGGCAACAGTCCACCGACCGCGACTTTCGATTTCGAAACGCAACGGCCTGAAAAAACCGACCAGCCCGCTGGTTTCGGTCACCGCTGTGATCCGGTAGCTGCCGTCGACGACCTCCCAATCGTGGATCGAGAAACCGATCTCAAAACCCTGATCGCCGCGATCGACGCGGTAACGAATCCTGCCGTGCGTCGGCAACTGCGACGCCACCGGCAGCGCCGCGACCGGCGCCAAGGAAGACGGCAGATCCGGTGCAGCCTCGGGCGGGTGCGTTCCCTCCTGTGCGGGCTCCGAGCCGGGTTCCTGCCCTGACCCCGGTGCAGGAATGGGCACCGGCGAATCACGCATAGCCATGACCGACGGCTCGGCTGGCATGGCCGCCGGGCGTCGCACAGAACGCCGATTCGCCGCCACGGGCTTGGTCTCGGGCCTTGCCGCCGGCGGCTGTGGCGTTGGTGTTGACATTGGTGTTGGCGGCATCTTCAGTTCAGCGACCAGCATCGGCGATTCGCTGCCGGTCGACAAGTCGATATCCGGAGCAAAGAGCAGCAGCGAGTGGACTCCGAGCGAGGCAACGAAGGCAATGATCAGAACAACAGGCATCGGTTTGCCGAACTACCCCGCAACCAACTGCGGAGCGATCAGCGCCATGCCACCAGCCTGCGGCATATCCAGCGATACGCGTCCGTTGCGCAGATGCAGGCGACCTTCGGCAAACCAGCGTACCGCCAACGGGTAGACCTGATGTTCCTGCGCCAGGACGCGCGCGGCGAGCGTCGCTTCGTCATCATCGTCAAGTACCGGCACGGCCGCCTGCACGATGACCGGCCCATGATCCAGGTCGGGGGTCACGAAGTGTACGGTGCAGCCGTGAATCCGGACGCCCTCGGCCAGCGCGCGGCGGTGCGTGTGCAGACCGGGAAATGCCGGTAATAGCGAAGGGTGAATGTTGATCAGGCGATTCTCGTAGCGACGCACGAAAGCCTTGCCGAGAATCCGCATGAATCCTGCCAGCACCACGAGGTCCGGTGCGAAGCTGTCAATCGCTGCGGCGACGGCGACATCGAATTGTTCGCGCTCGGCAAACGCCCGATGGTCGATGACGCACGTCGGCACGCCGTGTGCTTCGGCCGTCTGCAGGCCCAGGGCATCGGCCCGGTTGGAGATGACGCCGACGATACGCGCCGGCATCGCTCCGGAGGTCGCTGCGTTCAGCAGCGACGTGAGGTTGCTGCCGCGCCCGGAGATCAGGATCACCATCGTAATCATGCGCTAGCCTTATGGTGTTGCAGCCAGCCGACGAATACCGGCAGCAGCGAAATCACGATGATCGCGACGATCACCAGGGTCAGATTCTGCTGAATCCACGGCAGGTTGCCGAACCAGTAGCCCGCCAGGGTCAGCGATCCAACCCAGCCGAGCCCGCCGATCAGGTTGAAGAAAGTGAATTTTCCGTAGTTCATCGCGCCGATGCCCGCCACGAACGGCGCAAAGGTTCGGAACAGCGGCAGGAAACGCGAAATGACCAGGGTCTTGCCACCGTGCTTCTCGTAAAAGGCGTGCGTCTTTTCGAGTGCCGATCGGTTGAAAAAGCGCGATTGTTCCCAGTGGAAGACCTTCGGCCCGAGATAGCGACCGATCTGGTAGTTGAGCATGTTGCCGAGCACCGCGGCGGCGGCCAGCACCGCGAGCAGGACGCCGATCTGCATGCCCCCCAGCGCTGCCAGCGCACCGGCAACGAAGAGCAGCGAATCACCAGGCAGGAAAGGGGTCACCACAAAGCCGGTCTCACTGAAGATGATCACGAAAAGGATCGCATAGATCCACGGCCCGTATTGCTGCACCAGCATCGCCAGGTGCTTGTCGAGGTGCAGGATGATGTCGATAAAGCTGGTCAGGTATTCCATCGTCGCAAGGGAGGGTGGAGGCAAGGCGCGATTCTACCGGAAGCCGGGCCGGTAGAATGGACCGATGCT
>WBZT01003643.1_pt1 | contig 10035 bp, 7 predicted proteins | sample 5204241 | NCBI WGS metagenome assembly WBZT01 (sample SAMN12344358, study PRJNA552823) | activated sludge metagenome | biome: Activated sludge suspended growth; feature: Nitrification reactor; material: Wastewater; isolation source: activated sludge from nitrification reactor of wastewater treatment...
ACCACGTCGCATCAAACCTCGATGACGGCGGCATGTTTCAAGATCAGCTAGGGGGTAGAGCATGGGAAATCAATTCGCGGGGCGCAATCTGGCGGTGACGATTGGCGGGACGGCCGTGCCGTGCCCCCAGTCCGTGACGGTTACGCCGTCGCAGGACATCTACGAGTACTACTGCACCGGGGCCAGCGGCAAGCAGAAGATTCTTCTGGGCACGGCGTGGAGCGGGTCTTGCATTTTCTTCCCGGAGGACAACGACCAGGCCGACATCACGTCATTCAACACGACCACGGCCGCGGCGGTCATCGTCTATCCGGACGGCAACACGAACGGCTCCATGAAGATCACGTTTAGCGCCTATTGTTCGACGGGGCTTGACCTGAGCGTGGGTAGCGCCGGGTCGTCTACGGTGAATTTCATGATCGACGGCGATGTGACGTTCGGCTCGGCCACGGGCAGCTAGACAGAAACAGGGAGAGGGACATGGCGACATTCAGAGATGATTTGTTACAGCGCGATCTGGAAGCGTACGAAGAGGCAATCAACGACGCGGGGATTGCCGACCTTCAGGGCGCGTCGCGCATTGCCGGCGCGGTTGTCCGGGCGGCGGCCGCGGCCAACTGGTTCACGGACGTGAAGGCGGACGACGTGGGCAACATGAGCGGCAAGGCCATCCGGGCGCTCATGCGCGACGTGAACGAGCGATATGAGGCGCTCACGTCCCTTGACCCTTTGTGATTCTGGCTGCGGCGGACGCGGGGCGCTACAACGAACCCGCCCCGCCGCTACTCCGGCAAGCCTGGCAGTTGAAACGCTGGGAGGCGCTACCGGAGGCGGGCGGACTGCGCGACCAGCCCGCGGGGCTGTTGCAACGAATGGGGCAGTTACTAGACATCTACAACGCCCACCGCGCCTACGCCTCGGCGCTTGTTTCGTATCCCGGCGAGAAGATCGCCCAATTCGAAGCGCAGAATCCCGACATCATGGCAATCATGGCCCGCGTGCGACGGCTCAAGGCGGAGGTGACGACGAATGGCTAACAACGTACTCGGCATTCTCGTCAATCTGACCGTTAGAGGCCGCGAGCAGGTCAAGGGCGTTAGTGACGACCTGAAAGGGCTTGGCGGCGCGTCGCAGGGCGTTACGTCCACAATCGGCAAGCTGGCCGTCGGGTTGACGGCCGCGACCGGGGCCATTGTCGGGGTTGGGTTTGCGGCCAAGCAGGTTTGGGGCGTGCTGAAAGAAGGCGCGGCCATCGACCTCACCCGGCAGCGATTCGACAACCTAACGGAGAGCATCGGCACAACGTCCGACGCGCTCATGTCGCAATTGCGGGCGGCCACGTCCGGCATGATTGACGACATGAGCCTCATGTCATCGGCCAGCCAGATTATCAGCCTGAAACTAGCCGACACAAGCGATCAGGTTGTGCGCCTGAGCGCCGTATCCGGCCAACTCGGCTGGAATATGCAGCAGGTCATCCTCACCTTTGCCAACATGTCTACCATGCGCCTTGACGCGCTCGGCCTGAGCGTGGAAGAGGTGACAAGCCGTGCCAAAGAGTTAGAGGCGGCGGGTATGTCGGCCCAACAGGCGTTTAAAGAGGCCGTGATTCAGGCCGGCGAGGCGCGGCTAGGCACGTTGGGCAGCGAGGCGGACACGGCCAGCGGGTCGCTCAAGGCGGCCGGGGCGGCGGTAACGAACCTCAAGAACGCGTTGCTAGAAAGCGTCGTCGCCACGCTCGACCAGGCCGGCGCATTCGACGCGCTACGGGGCGCGGCTGAGGAGTTGAGCGCGTTCGCGTCCTTCACTGGCGAGCTTGACCGGATGCTCAAAGCCGGGGAACTGACCAAGCAGCAGTACAACGAACTTAACGCCATTATCCGCCGCGGCGGCGTGGAAATGGCCGAGGCCACGCTCAAACAAATGACCATGAGCAATGCCCTGAATGACACGGGCGACGCGACCAAGAATCAGGTTGGCGCGTGGCAGACGTGGGCAACGGCCGTAGCCATTTCACTGGCGAGCGCCGAGGATAACGCCCAGGTCGCGGCGGTCAATATTGTTCGTGACCTCGCCGCCATTCGGGCCGAACTACTGGCCGCCAGCGCCGACGCAGAAAAGCTCGCCAGCGCCGGATTCATGCGGGCGGGGCGGGCGCGGCAAAACGCCATTAGCGGCATGTCCAGCGGCTACGGCGGGCTGCCCTACGCCAGCGCCGACCGGCTCCAGGCGGGCTATCTGGCGAAAGCCAACATGGACTATGACCGGGCGGCCGAAAGCGCGTACTCCTACGGCGGCGCGGTGTCCTACGCCCTGACGCAGGAAGAAGCCCTAGCTGCTGCTCATGCGCGGTTGGCCGACGCTTTCACGAACGAGGTCATGGCGAAGCCGGAAGACGGCCTAATCAACGCCGAAGGGCTTGTCAACGTCACGGCTATGAATGACGCGTTGTACCAGCAAGCGCAAAACGCCGGGGCTAGCGCGGTAGAGCTTGCCATGTTGGGCGTTGCTACCGGCAAATTCACAAAGGAACAGGCCGCGGCGGCGTTGAAGGCGGCCATCCTGCAGGAACAGATACGCAAAGTGGCCGAGGGCGTGGCCGGCGGCAATATCAAATATGACGCGGCGGTCGGCTATCTCGAAGAGTTCCGGCAGAAGTTGGACGCCAGCGGCGGCGGGGCCGAGGGCGCTACGGCCAACGTCGAAGAGCTTGTCGGCATGGCGAAGGAACTAACCGAGGGGCCGTATCAGGCGGATATCAACGCCAATACGGTTCAGGCACAGGCCGACTTGCAGGCAATTCTAGACCTGATTAACGGCATTAGCGGCGTGCATCAGGCGACCATCATCGTAGACGACCAGAACGGGCATGGCGGGAATCAGGGCAACTTCGCGCTAGGCGGGCCGGTCATGGGCGGGCGTCCGGCGATTGTGGGCGAAAACGGGCCGGAGTTGTTCGTGCCGTCCGGCAACGGTTACATCATTCCGAATAACCGGCTTACCGACTGGCAAGGCGGCTCGTCGCTCAATATCTCGATTACGAACATGGTAGAAGGGCGGGTTATCGGGCGGTCGCAACTGGACGACATTACCACCGATAGCCTGATGCACGCGCTACGGGCGGGGGGGGTGGTCTAATGGCGCTGGAAACCTATAGCGAGTACAGCCTCCAGCGGGTCGCGGCCGGGAACATTATCCAATTCGGCTCATTCCGGCTGAACTACTATTACAGCATGGGCAGCTTTGGGGCGGTATTGGTATCGCCTCATTCGATTGCCATGCCGTCGGCTACGGTACACGACGGGATTATGACCTTGGCCGGCGGGCGGGTGTACTCGCCGTGGAGCGCGGCCAACAAGCGCGCGCCGGTGTCGTATGCCCGATATGCGCAGCAGTTTATGTTTCGCGGGGATGCGGACGCTTGCTTGCGGGCCTACGAGGACTTCTTGACGCTGGCCGGGATGACGGCGGCGCTACTGTTTTCTCACGGCCGGGTGACGGCCGGGGCCATGAGCGATTACACCTATAGCCACTTCAACGGCAAGCAATGTAGCGCCATGCTGTTGCAGGTCAACGCGCCGATGGAGCGCGACTTGCAGACGCGGCTATCGCCGCTGCACCGGACGCACTTCATTGTCACGGCGACGTGGCAGCAAGTGGGGGACTTTATCCCGACATGAGCGCGACCGAGGTAGTCCGCTGCCAGATTTACCGGCGCTTGCCGGATGGCAATTTCACGCAACGGGGCGCGGAGTTCGGTTGTACGGCCGCGTCGGGCGGCTGGTACGTCAACCGTATCGGCTATGGCAAGTTGACCGCGCCGGCGCATCTCGTGTGGCTAACGGGGACGCAAGCGAATGACCTGGCGTGCGTGTGGACGGAAGCGGACGACTGGACACAGCCGCGCCGGGTGGCGCAATTTATCATTCAGGCGCGGCAGTATCAGGGCGACGGGACGATTGAACTATCCGGGCCGAATTATCTCGGCGCGCTCCAGGACTGGATCGCCTTTGACCGCATCGGCAATGACGTGACTGTGACCAGCGCCATTGAGGGATTCCGGCCGCATCCCGATATTGCCGTCGCGCCGATGGCGGCGTATGGCCCGCGCCACTACACAACGCACGCGGCGGTTACGAACGCGGGCAACACGCGGTTTGGTGTGTCCGCGCCCGTGTACGCGCGGCCGGGGGATACGCTCACCATCGATTTTAGCACGGCCGATATTGCGCGGGAGCTATTCGTCACCGAAGTGACGTTTGTCAGCGACGGGCGAACGGCAATTGAAATTGCGGACGATTTGCCGTATCAGTTACCGGCCAACTGGCCGTTTACCGTCTACTCCAAGCTAGTCAACGTCGCGGATGCGAGCATCTTCACGATAGGCGAGCGGGTGAAGATTGCGGCGTCGAGTGACGGCTATAACCCGCTGCTCATTGGCACGATTGCCAACACGGAAATAGTCGCCAACAACAGCGATACGATCACGCTGGCGAATTACATCCCCATCGGCATCCCCATCGGCTATTACGCGGTTAGCACGTCCTACAGCGACCCGACGCTAGAGGACGTGGAGCAACTCCTAGAGAACGCCACGGGCGGGATATGGCGGGCGCGGCGGTCGCCATTGGGCTACATGCCGACGAACTACGACCCGAAGGGCGAGACTGTCTTCCAGGTGCTTACCTCGCTGGCCGAAACGTCCGGCTGGCTATTCCGGCTGAGCATGGATGACGCGGCCTGGCTACCGCGCAATCAGGTTGATTATTTTCCCGACGGCTACCCCTACCCGACGCACAGCGCAACGAACCTCGACACGCTGGGCACGGACAATTGGACGGGGCCGAATTACGGCGAAATCATCGAGATCGCCAGCGAAAACGCCAATGCCATTGTGACCCATCTTGTGCCCTTTGGCGGGGGGAGTGGCGATAGCCGGTTCACGATTGCGGAAGCGGATATAGGCGGGATTCTCGGCAACTTCCCCGAACTGGCCTGGGGCAGCGACGGGATCAACCACTATCTATTTAATAAGACCTTTGCCGGGCGGCTTCCGAAGTGGCAGGTGGAGACATTCCCGGAGATTCGGCCGCAGAACGAGGCCAGCCCGACCGACCGGCGCAACGCGGCCAACAATCTACTATGGGCGGCGTGCAACTGGCTACGGGACAACAGCCAGCCGGATATTACCTATAAGGTGACGTGTCACACCGTGGCCGACCCGCGGCCGGGCGATCAGGTTATCCAGCTAAACTACATCGGCATTGAGCAATTCGATATTCAACTGGCCGACATGCGGGTGACGGAAGTCCACCATGAGGTTAGTGGGCCGGACGGGATACGGCTCACCCGGCTCACGCTGAATAAGTGGTCGCGCGGGCGCATGGGCGGTGAGGACGTGGTCGCGCGGCAGTTGCGGAACTTGTCGCGGGGCCAGATGGCGACGAACGCGCCATCGACCGGGGCGGCGCTGGTGACGTATGAGGGCGCGACGTGGCAGGGGCCGGCGGCGTTGCAATCGAACACGGGCGGCGTGGACGTGCTGGCCCTGGGCGGGGAGGTCAACATTGCGGCCACGGATGGCGTAACGGTAAGCGGCTCGCTGTTGGAAGTCAACACGGCCATCAACGCCACGGGTGCCATTCGAACGGATACGGCGGTCGTCATCCGGGCGGATACGGAGAAACAATATCGTTTCACGTCCGGGGCCATTCGCGGCATCCCCCGGCTTTTTGCGACGGAGGGGCGCTAGTGGCGACCTGGTACGTCGATTACGCCAACGGGAGCGATAGCGCAAGCGGGGCGACGGGCGCGCCGTTCAAGACGCCGCAGCGGGCGAATACGGCCGCCTCCAGCGGCGATACGATTAAGCTACGCGGCCAGTATTATACGCCGGCCACGCACTACAAGACGACGCTCAATATCACGAAAAGCGGCACGACGTGGGAGCCGGACACGGGGCACGCCCCGGCGTTTGACGGCAATTGGGATACGAGTTTCCAGCGGGCCGACGGGCAATACAATTGGCCGGACGGCTCATGCATCCCCGATATTGGCACGCCGGGCACGGCCAGCTTCAAAGAGTTCACGGCGACCATCACCATCACCGGCGACGATGTGACGTTCCGGGGCATCCGCGTCCAGAATAGCGCGGGGCAAGGGATTGTGGCAACGGCCGCGCACCGGGTGAAGATCACCGATTGCACCATCGACCATTGTTTCGGCGCGGGGATGGTCATTCAGGGCACGGGGATGAATGACCTGATCGACGGGGCCGAGGTCGGGCGCAACATAATTAGCCGCCTCAGCTTCAAGGGGCGCATCTGGAACTTCGCCGCGCTTATCGGCAAGCCGGGCACGCAGGGCAGTATGAATGTTATTTACTGCACCGGGGCGTGGATTCATCACAACTTGCTCTGCTACGGGATGGGCGAGGGGATCAACGCCGGGCGCGGTGGAACCGGCTCGATTATCGAATACAACACGGTCCATACGTGCAACCATCTCTGTCTCTATATCAACCGGACGAAGAATTGCGTCATTCGCAACAACTTTCTGACCCACACCTACAACCCGGACTTCATCGAGGATAAGCCGGAGGTCAAGGGCGGGCCGGTAGTCAAAGATCAGAACGTCGCGGCCGGGATTGTGCTGGGGGACGAGTGCGGCCAGAAAATGCCGTTGACCTACTACTCCGAGGGGCAGCAGGTCTACAACAATATCATCGTCGGCATGGGCGCGGGGATTGATATTCGCAATTCCTATAAGGTTGACGCGCGCGGCAATACCGACGGGTACGACACGCAACTCAAAAACGCCTGGATTGCCCACAATACGATCGTCGGGCGCGGGCGGTCAACGCGCGGGATTATGGTCGCGCAGACGTTGCCGGAGTGGGGCGGCGGCCGGACGCACGTCAACAGCATCATCGAAAACAACGTCGTGCATATGTGGTACGGCGAGGCCGGGTATGAACTGGCGGTAATCAAGGGCGCTATCCCCGGCGTGTTGTTCAGGAACAACGCCTGGTACGCATCGGCGGCGGCGCTGGCGGCCCTGCCGCGCGCGGCCGTGGGCGCGGGGGACGTGACGGCCGCGCCGGAGCTTGTCAACCCGAACTGGCCGCTGGCCGATAACTACCCCAACCCGAACATCTCCAATCTGAATTGGTACAACTACGCGCTGCGGGAGAACTCGCCGCTTATCGGCGCGGCGAGCAACCGCGGCCGGGCCAACGGACTGACCCCGCCGGCGATGGCTTACGATTACAACGGCGCGGCGCGGGCCGATGAAGACGCGGCGAACGGGCGCTACTACGACATTGGCGCGGTGGAGTATGGCTCAGACGAGCCGGCCGACCCGACGGTGACGGCCAGCTTTACCGCGTCGGTCACGTCCGGGGTCGCGCCGCTCTCGGTGACGTTTACCAGCACGTCCAGCGGGGCCAATGGCGGTGTTATCAACCGCTGGCTATGGGAGTTTGGCGACGGGCGGACGGCGGACACGGCCGGGCCGCATACCCGGACGTATAGCCGTCCGGGAACCTACCCGGTGCGCCTGACAGTCCTGGACACGACGCAAGACCCGGACATTTACAGCATATCGGCCGAGACGGTGATCACCGTCACCGAGACGGGGCCAACGGGCGGGGCGGTGGACGCGGTGCGCGTCGCCATGAGTACGGGCGCGGGGAATCAGACAATCGCCTTCAACCTCGGCGGGGCCGCGCCGGATTTGGTTCTCTTCTTTTTGAGCAACGCGACGGCGGCGGCCACAACAACCGACAACGCGCTATTCGCCATCGGCGCGGCATCGCCCGGCAGCCAGTGGAGCGGGGCGATTTACAGCCGGGACGCGCAAGGGACAACCAGCACGCGGCGCTATTTCAGCGACACGGCGGCGGTCATCAGCATCGACCATACCGGCATTACCGGCGCGGCGGCGGTGACACAGTTCGCCGCCAACTCGGTGACGCTGGCGATAAGTGACACCTTCCCGGCCGCGTATCTGCTGACAGCCGTCGCCTTTGCGGACACGGCGCATTTGAGCAAGGCCGGGGTCATCGACCTGGCGACGGCCGCGGCGACGGGGTTGGGGTTTGCGCCGGACTTCATGCTCCTGGCGAGCACCTTCCAGACGAATCTAGCGACGCTGGGCAATAGCGCCGTTCTGTCGCTATCGGCGCATGGCGACTACCTGGCGACGCTGGGCAGCGCGGACTTTGCCGGGGCGCACCTGGCGCACTTCTCGCGCCACAACCGGGATACAAGCGACGTGGCGACCTATCTCGGCACGGGCGGCTATGACAACCTGAGCAGCGGGGCGTGGGGCACGGTAGACCGGACGGCGAGCGGCTTCCAGCTATTCAAAGATGCGGCCGTGACCGCCAACGGGCGGGCGGGCTATGCGGCGCTGGCGTTGGGGAAGAATCAGGCGGTCTATTATGGCGCTTCACCGGATAGCACCGGGACGGTGAATTACACGGTCAACTCGTCGCTAGGGGACACCGACGGCGACGGCGATATGGAAGAGGAGAATATCGAGCCGGGCCTGTTGCTCCTCTTCATGACGCTCTACGACCCGGAAAACGTAGACGGCGAAACGGACTACGATAGCTGGACGCTGGCCGTGGTGGACGCGGGCGCAACGTATAGCCTGAACTACGCCGACCAGGGCGCGGCGGCCACGTCTAATAGCTGGGTGCGAGCGGACAATTCGCTTGTCATCCGCGATAGCGGCGGGACGGTCAAGGCGGCCGGGACGGTGAGCCTAACTGCCACGGGCTTTAGCATCAACTGGACGACGGTTAACGCGACGGTGGAATACCCGTTCCACGCGATAGCCATCCGCAAGCCGCTGAACGCGGCCGGGCCGGTGGCGGCCTTCAGCGGCGCGCCGACGGAACCGACAGACGGCGTGGTCGCGTTCACTGACCAGTCCAACCCCAACGGCGCGGCCATCACCTGGGCGTGGGACTTTGGCGACGGCCGCACGGCCACAACGCAGAACCCGACCCATACCTATCTCGAATACGGAACCTATACCGTGCGTTTGACCGTGACGAACGTCAACGGCAGCAACACGGTAACGAAGGCGAATTACATCCGGTTCCTCGACCCGGCGGCCGAGCCGTGGCTAGTCGGGCCGTATGAGCCGATGACGGTGACAAACACCACTGTGAGCCGGTTGCATGGCGACGACCCAAGCAGCCCGAACTATGGCCGGGTTGAAATCGGGCTAGACCTCGACGGGCTGCTTATCGACGCCAGCCCCGCGGACGCGGCCGGCGCGGTCGCGGGCAAGTTGCGAATTGTGTCCGATCTAACCAACAACAGGCTAAAGGTGATTCTCCCCAATGGCACGGTTAAGTACGTTAATTTTGCTTAGCGCGTTCCTCCTCGCGGGCTGCGCGGCGGCGCGGGCGCAAGAGGACGCGCCGCCGGCGCTGCTGTTCGTCGTCACGGGGCAGAGTAACGCCGGGCAATTGGGCCGGGGCGGGGCGGCCGTGCCGGGGGCGTGGTATTACGCGCCGCAACTGGCGGCGCGGGTGCTACCGCTGGGGCCGGTGGACGGGACGTTCGGGGTAGAACTGAGCTTCGCCAGAGCCGTGCGCGAGGCGTGTCCGGGGCGCGAGGCGCTGATCGTGAAACGCTGGCGCAATGCCACGGGCATCGAGGCATGGCAGCCGCCGGGCGAGAAGATGTGGAAGCTGACGGCCGCGGCGGTGGAGCGCGGGCGGGCGCTGTTCGGCCGGCCGGTGGAAGCGGCGGGCGTTTTGTGGATTCAAAATGAGTACGACACGCGGACGGCGGCGCGGGGGCTGGCCTACGAGGGGCGGCTGCGCGAGCTAGTGGGCGCGTGGCGTAGCGCCTGGGGGCCGGTTCCGGTCATGATGATGGGCGTGCATACGCAAGGCGGCGGGGCGGGGAGCGTGGCCGCGGCGCTGGAGGCGGTGGCGGCAGACGGCGGCGCGGCCGTGGTGCGGGCCGACGATCTGCCGGTGAAGGATGACGGCGTTCACTTCGATAATGCGGG
>WBZT01003644.1_pt1 | contig 10035 bp, 10 predicted proteins | sample 5204241 | NCBI WGS metagenome assembly WBZT01 (sample SAMN12344358, study PRJNA552823) | activated sludge metagenome | biome: Activated sludge suspended growth; feature: Nitrification reactor; material: Wastewater; isolation source: activated sludge from nitrification reactor of wastewater...
CCTCGGCGCCGCTTTCCGCACCGACGCCACCGAACGGGCCCTGCGCACGGTCACGGCCCCCTTCGGCCGCGGTGAAGTCATCGACGTCTTCGGCCACCCGCTCGAGCTGGTCCTGGTCAAAAACCCGGCCGGCTTCACCGTCGCCCTTGGCACCTACGGCTCCGAGCCCGTGGCCACGATGATCGCCATCAACGACGACTACGCCGACGGCCAGGACGTCTCGTGGCTCTACGACGTGTCGTTCGCCTCGCTGCGCGAGCAGGGGGTCGCGATGACCAGTGGGGTGCGGGCCTACGACATGGCGCTGCGCCTGGACTACGACGAGGTGCTCGTCGAGCAGATCGAGCCCGACCTCGCTGGCGCCCTCGATGCGTTCCTCACGGCATACCGGGGTCAGCCGACCCGGATCTTCTGCACCTACACGGCGATGATGGCGCTGCGCAAGCTCCTCGCCGCGCGCTTCGGTCTCGCTGGCTTCGCGCAGGAGGGGGAGTGAGTATGCCGCCCACCTCACCGTCCAAGGGCCGGATCGTCCTGGTCCACCTCTACCCGCGCGAGATGTCGATCTACGGCGACCTGGGCAACACCCGGTGCCTGGCCGCCCGAATTCGTCGGCACGGTTACGACTGCGTCGTCCACGACCACCACCCTGGTATGCCGTTCCCCCAGGACGCGCACCTGCTCATGGGCGGCGGGGGGCAGGACTCCGGTCAAAGCCGCGTCGAGGACGACCTGGCCGCCATCGGTGACCGCCTGCGCGGCCTGGCGTCCGATGGCGCCCCGATGGTGATGATCTGCGGGATGTACCAGATGTTCGGCCATGCCTTCATCACGAGCGAGGGCGTCGAGCTGCCGGGTCTGGGCATCCTCGATGTCACCACTCGCGGCCAGTCGACCCGGATGATCGGCGGCATCGTCCTCGACACGCAATGGGGCGAGGTCGTCGGCTTCGAGAACCATTCGGGCGCAACGGTTCTCGGCTCAGGGCAAGCGCCGTTCGGCATGGTCCGGGTCGGTCACGGCAATAACGGGCACGACCACACCGAGGGCGCCAGGACCCACAACGTCATCGGGTCCTACCTGCACGGGCCGATCCTGCCCGCCAACCCCGCCGTGGCTGACGCGCTCATCGCCGCTGCGGCCGAGCGCGCGACTGGCCGTCCGTTCGAGCCCGAGCCCATCGACGACTCATGGGCCGATGAGGCCCGCACCCGTCAGATCGCCCGGCTGCGCGCGAGGGGCACCGGCAAGCTCAAGGACACAGCGGTGCACTAGACCCCGTTGGGTCGGCGAACCGCTCCCACCCCAGGGACCGAGCCAGCACCGGTCGAGGCAGGCGAGTGATGACGTCGATGTTGCGGGGGAGCCATCCGTCGGCGGTCAACTGCGAGCGGTGCGCCCGCATCGCCGCGATCTTGATGTCGAGCTGGTCGCGGACGTCGACGACGACGGTCGCCGGGCGGACCGGCGCCAACGACAGGTGCCGAGGTTTCATCACCCGGGCCACCCGCGGCGACACGGCGACCTCCAACACCCTTGGGGTCTGCGCCAATTCGGCCGCAACAACGCCGACCCGATGGACCTGGACATGGTCGGGATGCCCATAACCACCGTTGGCGTCATAGGTGAGCAGCACGTCGACCGACTCCTCACGCAAGAGCCCCGCGAGGCGCTCGGCGGCTTCGTCGACCGAGGCGCGGCTGAACCGCACCTGACCCGGCGGGTCGTCGAACAGCACCGGTCCAAGGCCGCTGTCGGCATACCCCCACTGCTCCACCCGCGCGACGCCGAGCAGACGCGCACTCTCGGCCAACTCGGCGGCGCGTACCCCGGCCAGGCCAGCGGCGGCATACCGGCGGCTCGTGAGCCCCAACGCGCCGTCGGTGGCGGTGACGAGGACGACCCGGTGACCGGCAGCCGCGACGCGCGCGAGCGTCCCCCCGGTGAGGATCGCCTCGTCGTCAGGGTGGGCGTGGAAGGCAAGGAAGGTGAGCGCCATGGCAACGCCCATTCTCCGGCCCCTGGCGGTGCGCGTGAAAGAGTAGGGCCGTGCGGATCGCGATGCTCACCGACTGCTACCTCCCCCGCTTGGGCGGCATCGAGGTGCAGGTCGCCGACCTATCGGCTCGGCTGGTTGCGCGCGGTCATGAGGTCGAGGTCTTCACGCTGACGCCCGGCGGGGTCGCCTACGGCCACGTCGAGATCCTCAACGGCATCCCCGTCCACCGGCTCGGTGTGCGCCTGCCCCGCCAGCTCCTGGTCAACCCGTTGGCCACCCGTGGGCTGCGCGACGAGCTCAAGAGTTTCGACGTCGCGCACATCCACATGGGGGTCGTCAGCCCCTTCGCCTCCGACTGCGGTTTCCTCACCACGCGGATGGGGCTGCCGACAACGATGACCTGGCATTGCGTCCTGGACAGGGCCGAGTCGGCCGTCCGTGCGGCCGGAGTAGTGCGCCGCTGGGCCCAGTCGGGGATGGCGATGAACGCAGTGTCCGACATCGCCGCGACACCGTTGCGCCGGATCGTCGACGGGCCGCCAGTCCTGGTGCTGCCCAACGGGATCGACGTCGAAGCGTGGCGGCCGACCGCTGGTCGGCCCCTGCTCGGCGACGGGATCGTGCGGTTCGTGTCCGCGATGCGCCTGGAGGCCCGCAAACGACCGGTGCAGTTGGTCGAACTCATGGCCAAGGTGCGCGCTGCCGCCCCCCGCGCGGGAGTGCGCCTGGAGATCCTCGGCGAAGGCTCGGAGCGCCCCAAGATCGAGCGCGCGATCGCCCGGCTTGGTGCCCAGGACTGGATCGCGCTGCCCGGTCGGGTGCCGCGCGACACCCTCAAGGAGAGGTATGCCGCGAGCGACGTCTTCGTCTCGCCGTCGGTCCTTGAGTCGTTCGGGATCGCGGCGTTGGAAGCTCGGGTCGCGGGCCTGCCGATCGTGGGCCGCGTGGGCTCGGGCATCTCGGAGTTCGTCACCGACGACGTCAACGGGTTCCTCGCCGACGACGACGAAGAGTTGGTCCGACGTCTGACCACCCTGGCCGTGCACCCGAGCGTGCGGTCACGGATGACGGCATACAACCTCAAGAACGAGCCGACCCAGAGCTGGGACAACGTCGTGCAGACCGCGGAGTCCGAATACGCCCGGGCTCTTGCGTTGGCGGGATGACGCGACTCTGGGTGGCTGGCGTCCGCGTCACAACGGCGTCGCCGGTCGGCCCCTGGCTCCTTCGGCACGGCATCAGCCCGGCACAGGCCCTGTGGGACAACGGGTTCGTCGGCATTTCGGTGCTCGACGCTTGGGTGTCGACCACGGGTGAGGAGGTTGTCGTTTCCTTCGAGGTTCGGCCCCCGGTGGATGCGGATCAACCGCCCGGTGCCCGGCTGGTCCCGCTCGACCCCGGCTTGACGCTGGGACCCGATGAGGAGCCGGTGCGGGTGCAGCGGCTCGCGGCATACGCCGTCGTGACATCGCCGCGAGGAGTGCTGCTGGTCCAGTTCTCCGACGCGACGAACGCGCCGGGCCGCTGGGGGCCACCCGGTGGCGGGATCGAACCAGGCGAGACTCTGGAGGCGGCCGTCGCCCGCGAGGTCATGGAGGAGACCGGTCAGCAGGTGCGAGTCGGCCGGCCATGTGCGGTTGTGGACCGCCACTGGATCGGTCGGGCTCCAGGCGGCCGACTGGAGGACTTCCACGCCGTCGGAGTGCTGTGGGAGGCCATCTGTGACGAGCCGTCGGCTCCCGTCGTCCACGAGGTCGGCGGCACGACCGCGAGCGCCGCGTGGGTGCCGCCGACCGAGGTCCCCGGCTTGCCGCTGCTGGAGACGTGGCGCGACGTGCTCGAACGGACGGCTCGATCAGCCTCGGCGTGAGGTGCGGCGGCGCCGCAGCAGGCCGAGCTGCCCGATGAGGACGAGGGCCACGCCTCCGACGATGAACACCGTCGGCCACGCGACGGTCAGCGACACGCTCAGCCGCATTCGGGCCAGGTGGGCCAACAGGGCGCCAGCACCGGCGATCAGGACCACCGAGTGGATGACCAGCCGCCAGTTCGGGCCCTTCGGGGGTGGGATGACCTGAGGCGTCGAGGGCGGCTGCGGGGCTGCGGGCTGGGTCATGACGCTCCTCCCACGACGACCGGGGCGCTGGAGCTGCGCAGGACGACGCTGCCGGCGCCCACCGAGGCGGTGATGACGACATCCGGCGATCCGCTGCCGATGAGGTAGCTCTGTTTGACACCCGTTCCGGAGTTGACCTCGATCGAGCGGCGGTCACCCGAGGGCCGTTCAGTGGCGACCTCGCCACCGCCCAGGGTGAGGTCGATCTGGGCGGTGACCCCGTCGGGCACGACGATGAGGAGCTCACCGAGGCCGAGGGACACCTTGACCGGGTAGGCGTCGGCTTCGCTCGTGATCGCGGCCAGATCGAGGGTCGCCTCGCCGAACCCCAGCGCGTATGCCGTGTTCGCACCGTTCGTGCTGGCCGCGGGCTTCCACACCCGTTCACCTGCGCCCGCGAGGAGGTTGGTCGGAGCGGGGACAAGCGCCGCGATCGCGCTGATGATGAGAGCGGTCGTCACCACGAAGTTCGTCAGGGGCGCGCGCATCCCGCGCGCCGCCGCGACGAGCATCACGAGGGCGGCCACCGCACACCCGGCCACGGCCGCGAAGGCCGTGGGTTGGTCGACGTTGCTGGACAAGGTGTCGAGCGAAGCCAGCAGGCCGAACGTGGCGGCCCCGAGGCCGACTGCGGTCACGAACAAGGGGAATCCGCCGCAGCGCCGCTTGGCCCGCACGAGGGGAGTGCTCGGACTCGGCGGCGCAGGTGCCCAGGTGCGGCCGGGCCCCATCCCGTGAGGACCGGTGGGGGGCGGCTGGGTCCAGGTGCTGGCGGCGATCGGGGGCGCGGGCGGGGGGCCCGCCGGACGGTCCTGTGGGAGCGTGGCCCACGGCGACGAAGCGGCTGGTGGAGCGGGTGGCGGAGGCGTCGGTGCCGCTCCCGGCGTCGTGGTCCAGGAGCGCACGGTCGACGCTGCGTCGGTGGCGCGGTCTTTGGCCTCCGACCCGAGCTGTCGTGGAGTCTTGCCCGCGGCGGTCCCGCGCACGACCCACCACGCCCCCAGGGCCAGGGGGATCGCGGCCCAGACCCACCAGCGATCGGACAGCTCACCGGCCAACATGATGCCGATGACGACGAGGAGGAAGATCGCGCTGCCGTCCCCTCGACGCAGGGCCTCCTCGGTGAAGATCCGGCCGTTCTCATCGGGCAGCAACGCGAGGGCCACGAGATAGGCGAGCAGTCCGAGGCCCCCGAACGCCATGAGGATCACGACCACAGCACGCACAGCGATCGGGGCGACGCCCCACCGCCGGGCCAGTCCGGCGCAGACCCCGCCAGCCATCTTCCCGTTCGACGCCCGGGCCACACCCAGGCGACGCAGCCGGTCGAAGAACAGGTCCAGCCCCGTCGGGCCGGTGGGCGCGGATGCGCCGTCGGGCGGGGTCGGGCCGGCTGGAGTGCTGCTCATTGCGCCATCTTCGCCGGACTAGGGGAGCAACGGCCATGAGGGTGGACCCTGAACTCACCCTGACGTTGCCCTTGGGAGGGGGGCGGGCGGCATACCCATGCCCCAAGATGGGGATGTGACCACCTTGCCGCCCCCCGGGGACCCTTCCGGACGCCCCGTGCTGGCGCGCTCCCGGGATGCCGTCGTCGGCGGGGTCTGCGCAGGCTTGGCTGAGCATGTGGGTCTTCCCGCGGTTGCGGTGCGCGCCGCCGCCATCCTGTTGACCGTGTTGGGCGGCGGCCTCGGGGTGGCGATCTATCTCGTCCTCTGGGCAGTGCTGCCGATCTCGACAACGTTGCCCACTGAGGCCGGTGGGCTGACGCCGGTTCCGCGGCAGCCACGCTTCACCGTCTTCCACTGGCTGGTCCTTGGCGGGATCGTCCTGGTCACCGGTGGCGTTTCGCTGACGACCCAGTCGGGATCGTGGTTCACCGACGTCCGGTATGCCGTGCCCGCGCTCGCCATCGCGGCGGGTGCCTTTGTCGCGTGGTACCAACTCGACGATCCGGCCGGCCGTCGTCGGGGCCGGACCAGAGCGCGGTGGGTCGGTGTTGCGCAGGTTGTCGCCGGTATTGCGCTGGTGAGCGTTGGCGTCCTCGTCATCGTCACCCAGGGCCAGAGCCCTCGAACGATCATCAACGGCGCGCTCGCGGGGGTGGCCGTGCTTGCCGGAGCCGTCGTCATTGCTGCCCCGTTCGCCCTGCGGCTCTATCGCGGCCTACAGCGCGAACAGGCCGAGCGGGTCCGGGCCACCGAGCGGGCCGATATCGCCGCGCATCTGCACGACTCGGTGCTGCAGACCCTGGCGCTCATCCAGCGACGGGCCGATGACCCGACGACCGTTGCGCGGCTGGCTCGACGCCAGGAACGCGAACTTCGTGCGTGGCTCTATGGCGGGGAGCAGCGGGAGAGCGACAGCCTGGCCGCCGCCGTCGCGGCCGAGGTCCACGAGGTCGAGGACGAGCACGGCGTGCCCGTCGAGCTCGTCGTCACCGGCGATCGCACCCTGGAAGAAGCCGGTGAGGCGCTCGTCAAGGCGACCCGGGAGGCCGTGCTCAACGCGGTGCGTCACGGACGACCGCCGATCTCGGTGTTCATGGAGGTCGGGCGGGACGGTGTCGAGGTGTTCGTCCGCGACCACGGCGACGGCTTCGACATGAGCGACATCGGTGAGGACCGGCTCGGAGTCCGTGAGTCGATCATCGGTCGGATGAAGCGGGCCGACGGATCGGCCCGGATCCGCCGACTAGAGAACGGCACCGAGGTCTCGCTCACCCTGCCTCCGGCAGCCACCGAGAGCCCCATGGAGCACGCCGAGGAAAGTCCTGGAGGCAGTGCTGGAGAGAATCCCGGGGAGGTGACGACCCGGCATACGGGAGGGTCGCAACCCGCCGGGGCACCTGCCGCGACGAAGGAGACCATGTCATGAGCGAGCTATCCCCGGTGAGGCTTGTCCTCGTCGACGACCACGCGATGTTCCGATCCGGGGTCAAGGCCGAGCTCGACCACGACCGCACGACCATCGTCGGCGAGGCTCCAGACGTCGACCGGGCCATCGAGGTGATCCGCGAGACGAGACCCGACGTCGTCCTGCTCGACGTCCACCTGCCGGGCGGGATGGGCAACGGCGGGGTCGACGTGCTCCACGGCTGCCGGGGACTGACGACCGAATCGGGCTCTCCCGTGCGGTTTTTGGCCCTGTCAGTGTCCGACGCGGCCGAGGACGTCATCGCCGTCATCCGGGCGGGGGCCCGGGGCTACGTCACCAAGACGATCAGCGGCTCGGACCTCATGCGGGCCATCCAACGGGTCGGCGACGGGGACGCAGTGTTCAGCCCGCGGCTGGCGGGGTTCGTCCTCGATGCGTTCGGGGCGTCGGCGGGGGAGATTGCCGAGGTCGACGAGGAGCTCGACCGGCTCTCGGCCCGCGAACGCGAGGTGATGCGGCTCATCGCGCGGGGATACCAATACAAGGAAGTCGCCAAGGAACTGTTCATCTCGATCAAGACCGTCGAGACCCACGTGTCGTCGGTGCTGCGCAAGCTGCAGCTGTCCAGCCGCCACGAGCTCACTGCCTGGGCCGCCGGCCGCCGGATGATCTGAGTCCGTTCACCAACAGTGGGTCTTGCCACCGATGGGTCTTGCCGCCGATCAGACTGAACCGTACAGTTTGATCCGTGGCCAGCGCGGCGGACGAGAGGGCGGCAGCCAAACGCGCCCAGATCTCGGCCGCCGCTCGTGCGGTGTTCCTGGAGCGCGGGTATGCCGGTGCCTCCATGGACGCGGTCACCGCCGCCGCCGGGGTGAGCAAGCAGACCCTCTACAGCTACTTCCCGAGCAAGGCGCTGCTCTTCCGCGACTTCCTTGACCAGGAGCTCGGGCAGTTGCGGGTCGACGTGGGGGCGCTCCCCACGATCACCAGTCGGGCGCAGCTTCGCGCCACCCTCATGGCGCTGGCCTCCGCGTTGGTCAGCCGGTTCATGCGCGAAGACACCGTCAACCTGCTGCGCGTCGTCCTCGGCGACGCCTACCGGGTGGATGAGGTCCGAGGCGCCGTGCGGGACGTCATCCCCGGACAACTCTTCGCGCTCGTGGAAGGGATCCTCGGCGCGGCAGCCGCTGGTGGGGCCATCGAGCCACCCCAACCGGGCCTCACCGCGCGCCTGTTCATCGGCCCGGTCGTGAGTTTCGTGGTCCTGGACGGCGTCCTCGCAGACGGACCCCCACGTCCCCCGGACATGGCGACCCTCGGCTTCGTCGTCGACGCCTTCCTGGCCACCCTCCCTTCCGCGGGAGGTCACCTGTGATGAGCACTCGACCCCGTCGCCGCGTATGCCGTCCCGCCCACCTCCTGCTCGCGGTCGCTCTCGGCGCCGGGACGGCGGGGTTGAGCGCTTGCTCGGCCCCGACGCCAGGGATTCAGGTCGTCGGCACCGTCGAAGACTCGATCACTGTGGTCGCGGTCCCCACGATCGCCATGCCCAGCGTCGACCTCAACGCTGGCTTCCCGCCTGCTGCCCCGACCGGCGCGTCGACCGGCGCTTCCACCGCCTCGAGCGCCAGCAGCGCACGATCAGGTTCTCCGGTGCTGGGTCTCACCGGCCTCGGTGGGGTCTGGCGGGTCGCGACCACCACAGTCCGTGATGGGGCACGGGTCACCGCCGGGCAGACGATCGCGACGTTGGACGACGGCATACTGGCGGCGCAGGTGCGTGCCGCAGAAGCCGGCGCGGCGACGGCGGCAGCCGCAGTCCCCGTCCTCGCTGACCGGATCGCCGAGGTCGATGACAAGCACCGTGAGCTGACCGACAAGCGCAGCCAACTCACCGATGCCCTGGCGACGATCACGTCGACGCAGTCCACCCTGACCACTAACCGCGCCGGACTCGTCGCGAATCGGGCCACCCTGCAAGCCAATCGGGCTGGGCTGGTCTCCACGCGCGGCGGGATGCTCGACACCCAGGAGCGGCTGAAGGCTCTGTTGGCAACGCTGCCCGCTGATCCGAGCGTGCCGCTGCCTCCGGGCACTCCCACCCGGGCCGAGGTCACCGCCCAACTGGCCGCACTCGCGTCCGGCATCGCATCGGCGGACGCCGGGCTGGCCAAGATCGACTCAGGTCTGGCGACGCTGGACGCCGGGTTGGCCAAGATCGATGCGGGCTTGGCCCAGGTGAAGACCAAGGCGACCCAGGTCCGCTCCGGGCTGTCGAACATCGCCACCGGACGCTCCGCCCTCGCCGACGCCCGGATGCTTCTTGTCGACACCCAAACCATCGCACGGATCGCCGTCGACACCGCCGCGATCGGAGTGACCCTGGCCCGGCAGCAACAGGCCCTTGCCACTGTCACCACCCCGGTTTCCGGCGTCGTCGTGGCCATCGCCGACGCCGGTGACCTCCTCGCGCCGGGCGCCGTGCTCGCCACCATCCGCGCCGATGGACCGGCCAGCGTCCGGGTCTGGCTCGCGCCCGACCAGGTATCGCGGGTCTGCCTGGCCGACCCGGCGATGATCCGCGGCGACTGGATGACCGCCGACGCGGCCGCACTCCCGGGGGCACTCCCGGCCTCCGTTTCGGCCTCCGTTTCGGCCATCGGGGACCGGGCCGACTACCCCCCGAGCTTCACCGTCACCGACGAGGTGCACCTCACCCGAGCTGTGCCCGTCGATGTCACGACAGCCCAGGACCCGCTCCCCGCTGGCGTGCCCGTGCAGGTGACCCTGCTCGGCTGCCGCTAGCCCCTCGACCCCCATCCGCCGCACCAACCGACCGTGGAACTCAAGGTGACCCGAATGGCAGGAACCGCCCACCGCAAGCGCCCGCCCGCCCCCGTGATCGTCATCGTGCTCGCGCTGCTGGCGACTGGTGGCTGGTGGTGGTGGCACACCACGCACCCCGCAGCCGCGGCCAGTTCCGCCGCGCTGAGTGGGCAGGTCGAGGCCCGGCAATACGACATCGCGTCAGCAATCGCGG
>WBZT01003649.1_pt1 | contig 10030 bp, 7 predicted proteins | sample 5204241 | NCBI WGS metagenome assembly WBZT01 (sample SAMN12344358, study PRJNA552823) | activated sludge metagenome | biome: Activated sludge suspended growth; feature: Nitrification reactor; material: Wastewater; isolation source: activated sludge from nitrification reactor of wastewater treatment...
GCCGCAGGTTGGCGATGCCTTCCTCGGTGAGCACGTGGGTCACGTCATCACCGTAGATCATGATGGGCGGCAGCGGCATGCCGGCCTGCTCCTGCAGCGTCCAGGCGTCGAGCCGCTCGACGAAGGCCGGCTGCATGTGCTCGCGGAAGGTCTCGACCATCTGCACCACCAGCTTCTGCCCGCGCGGCGTGCCAGCGGCGCCGACGCGGCCGGCACGCGCCTCGCGGCCGGCCTGAAGCCAGGCGTCGCTCGCGTGGCGGCGCCCGCGCGCGTCGGCGCCCATGTTGGGCGCGCCGCCGAAGCCCGCGATGCGGCCCAGCGTGGCGGTGGAGCTGTTGCCATCCAGGTCCATCTGCAGCGTGGAGCCGATGAACAGGTCGCAGGCATAGTGGCCGGCCGCCTGGCTGAAGGCACGGTTGCTGCGCAGGCTGCCGTCGGGGCCGGTGAAGAACACGTCGGAGCGGGCGCGGATGTAGTCCTCCATGCCCAGCTCGGAGCCGAAGGAATGGATGGATTCCACCCAGCCAGCCTCGATGGCCGGGATCAGCGCCGGGTGCGGGTTCAGCGCCCAGTGCCGGCAGATCTTTCCCTTCAGGCCAAGCGACTCGCCATAGGTGGGCAGCAGCAGCTCGATGGCCGCGGTGTCGAAGCCGATGCCGTGGTTCAGCCGCTGCACGCCGTACTCGGCATAGATGCCCTTGATCGCCATCATGGCCATCAGCACCTGAATCTCGCTGATCTGCGCCGGGTCGCGCGTGAATAGCGGCTCGATGAAGTTGGGCCGCGGCGCCTTCACCACGAAGCTGACCCAGTCGGCCGGGATGTCGATGCGCGGCAGGCCCGTGCTGCGGCTGTCCACGATCTCGTTGACCTGCGCGATCACAATGCCGCCCGAGAAGGTCGTTGCCTCGACGATGGCCGGCGTGTCCTCGGTGTTCGGGCCGGTGTAGAGGTTGCCGTGCTCGTCAGCCGCATGCGCCGCCACCAGCGCCACCTTGGGGGTGAGGTCGACGAAGTAGCGCGCGAACAATTCCAGGTAGGTGTGGATGGCGCCGATCTCAAGGCGCCCGGCCGCCACCAGCTGCGCCAGCCGACCGCCCTGCGGGCCCGAGAAGCTGAAGTCCAGCCGCGCGGCCACGCCGTTCTCGAACACGTCCAGGTGCTCGGGCAGCGCCAGCACCGACTGCACCATGTGCAGGCCGTGCACGCGCTGCGGGTCGACCTTCACCAGCGCCTTGGCCAGGAAGTCGGCCTGCTTCTGGTTGTTGCCTTCCAGGCACACGCAGTCGCCGGGCTCCAGCACGGCTTCGAGCAGCGTGCCGATGGCCTCGGCGGCCACGCGCCTGCCGCTCAGTCGCGGGCCCAGCGCATCGGCCGCCCGCGCCAGCCGCACTGCGCGGCCCTGCGCCTTGTGGTTCCAGTACATGCGATCCATGAATGAAGAGTTCCTCGCCCGGGCGTCGCCCGGCAGGAATTGCATCGGCTTGCGGGGGCACCCGTGCAGGTGTTGCCGTACGGTAGATCCGCCGGGCCGGCCGATCAATCAACCGCCGTGCGAGACCGTTTCAAAAACTGAAACGATGGTCCCCTGCACGCTGAGAGACGATGCCTTGCGACATCAGGCACTTGCGATCTGCGATACACAGGAAGCCAACAGCAGCACTAAGGCGCTGCGCTCGATGCCCACGGCGCAGCGCAGTTCGCGCAGGCTCTCAAGCATTGCGCTTGAATAGAGTCGGCGTACTTCTGATATTCCATGCTCACTGCCTAGGGGCGCGTGCTCGGCATCGCCACCTCGGAACGCATGGCGGGAGACAATGACGACTGTCGGAGAACTAAGCTCGACGGTCGGGTGAGGAAGGTCTGTAGCTACAACCGGCAGGTACAGAAATGGCGCGGTCAGGATGGCTCATGATGCACCTTGTCATCACGCAGCGAATGTGTAGCCAGATGCGTAGCTATCAGCTTTTTTTGTTTATCGTCCGCAAAAACTCCTTTTAATATCAACATCTTACAAGAACAATGAAGATTGCCACCTGGAACGTCAACTCCCTCACCGCCCGCCTGCAGCACGTGCTGGACTGGCTGGCCGTCAACCCGGTCGACGTGCTGGCGCTGCAGGAGCTCAAGCTCACCGACGACAAGTTCCCGCACCAGGCGCTGCGCGAAGCCGGCTACGAAGCCGCCGTGTTCGGCCAGAAGACCTATAACGGCGTCGCCCTGCTGACGCGCGCGCCACTGACGGCCGATGACGTGGTGCGCAACATCCCGGGCTTTGCCGACGACTCGGCGCGGGTGATCGCCGCCACGGTGCCGGCGCCGGGCGGGCCCTTGCGCGTGGTCAACGGCTACTTCGTCAACGGGCAGGCGCCGGGCAGCGACAAGTTTGATTACAAGATGAGCTGGCTGCGCGCGCTGCGCGACTGGCTGCGCGAAGAGCTGGCGGCGCACCCGCGCCTGCTGCTGCTGGGCGACTTCAACATCGCCCCCGAGGACCGCGACAGCCATGACCCGGTGGGCCTGGCCGAGACCATCCACCACACCAGCGAGGAGCGCCACCACTTCCAGGCGCTGCTGGGCCTGGGGCTGGCCGATGCCTTCCGGCTGTTCGAGCAACCGGACAAGAGCTTTTCCTGGTGGGACTACCGCATGCTGGGCTACCAGAAGAACCGCGGCCTGCGCATCGACCACATCCTGGTGAGCGAGCCGCTGCGCGCCCAGGTGGCGGCCTGCGGCATCGACCGCGTGCCGCGCAAATGGCCCAAGCCCAGCGACCACGCGCCAGTCACGCTGGAACTGGTGTGAGGGGCGATACACCTACGGCAAATAACCAGAGATAAAAATCGGCTGTAGCGCAGCACCAGCCTGCGCCAGCAGCTATTGATTCGATAGTATTCCGGCAGCCCTGCCGGAAAAGCCGGGCTCAGAGCCTGTGAATGAATTGATCGCGTCCGAAAGGGTCGTCAAAACGCGTCCGATCGAGGCGCAGACCGCAGCCGTAGCCGGGGCTACGGCGAGGATTTGCAACGAAGAGCGGGCGCGTTTTGGCGGCTCGGGCGGGCGCGAGGTATTTTTTCACAGGCTCTCAGGGGCCGAGCCGGCCCAGCTCGCGCTTGATGCCCTCGATGTCGCTCTGGTTGCGCTCGATGGCGGCTTTCAGTTCGGCCACGCGGTCCAGGTATTTCTGGTGGTTGCGCGCCTCGCCGCCGATCTTGTCGGGCTCGCCACCCTTGTATTCCTTGTCCAACTCGGCCTGCCGGGCCTCGGCACGACGCAGCTCCTGCTGCAAGATGGCCTTGGCGTCGGCGTCGCGCTTGCGCTGCTCGGCGTTGTCGATACGCGGTGCCGAGGCCGGTGCTGTCCCGGCGGAGCGTGCCGCGGGCGCTGCACCGCCGCCAGCCGCCGGCGCCGCGGGCGCGGGTGCGGTGCCGCGCACGATGGTGACGTTGCCGCCCTCCACCAGCTTGCAGTCCGGCCGGCCCTTGGGCTGGTTGGTGTATTCGTTGCCGCAGCGGTAGATGCGGTCCTGGGCCGCCGCGGGCACAGCCGCGGCGGCCAGCGTCGCGGCGACAAGCGATACACTGAGGGTCGGCAGCAAAGACTTCATGTCGGTCGGGGTAGCGGCCGCGGCGAACTGCCGCGATAGGCCTTCAACGAACAAGTATCCGGCAGGTGGACCGTTCCGGGGCACGCCTGTTCCCCAAAATGCGCCCTCGGCAGCCCCAGGCCGTCCATTTCGGGCGATTTCCGTGTCATTGTGGCGACAGCGTCACAGCGAGAAGTACATGTCGTACTCGGCCGGGTTGACCTGCACGCGGATGCGGTTGACCTCGGTCATCTTCAACTCGATGTAGGCGTCCAGCATGGCGTCGGTGAACACGCCGCCGCGCGTCAGGAAGGCGCGGTCGCGATCCAGCGCCTCCAGCGCCTGGTCGAGGCTGTGGCACACGGTGGGCACCAGCCTGTCTTCCTCGGGGGGCAGGTGGTAGAGGTCCTTGGTGGCGGCCTCGCCGGGATGGATCTTGTTCTCGATGCCATCCAGGCCCGCCATCATCAGCGCCGCGAAGCACAGGTAGGGGTTGGCCATGGGGTCGGGAAAGCGCGCCTCGATGCGGCGCGCCTTGTCGTTGGCGGCGTACGGAATGCGGATCGAGGCCGAGCGGTTGCGCGCCGAATAAGCCAGCTTGACCGGCGCCTCGAAGTGCGGCACCAGGCGCTTGTAGCTGTTGGTGGTGGGGTTGGTGATGGCGTTCAGCGCCCGGGCGTGGCGGATGATGCCGCCGATGTAGAACAGCGCCGTCTCGGACAGGCCGGCGTAGCCCTTGCCGGCAAACAGGTTCTTGCCGCCCTTCCAGATCGACTGGTGCACGTGCATGCCGCTGCCGTTGTCGCCGTGGTAGGGCTTGGGCATGAAGGTGGCGGTCTTGCCGTAGCGGTCGGCCACGTTCCACACCACGTACTTCAGGCGCTGCGTCCAGTCGGCGCGCTCGACCAGGGTGCTGAACTTGGTGCCCAGCTCCATCTGGCCGGCGCCGGCCGTCTCGTGGTGGAACACCTCGACCGGCACGCCCAGCGCGTCCAGGATCAGCGCCATCTCGGCGCGCATGTCGTGCGTGCTGTCCACCGGCGGCACCGGGAAGTAGCCGCCCTTGGTGCGCGGGCGGTGGCCGCGGTTGCTGCCTTCCAGTTCGGCGCCGGTGTTCCAGGGCGCCTCGTATTCCTCGATGCGGTAGAAGCTGTAACCCGGCTCGGTGCTCCAGCGCACGCTGTCGAAGACGAAGAATTCGGGTTCGGGGCCGAAATACGCCGTGTCACCGATGCCGCTGGCCTTGAGGTAGGCCTCGGCGCGGCGCGCGATGGAGCGCGGGTCGCGCTCGTAGGGCTTGCCGTCACCGGGCTCCAGCACGTCGCAGGTCAGCACCAGGGTGGGTTCGTCGAAGAACGGGTCGATGAAGGCCGTGCCGGCGTCGGGCATCAGCAGCATGTCGGATGCCTCGATGCCCTTCCAGCCGGCCACCGAGGAGCTGTCGAAGGCGTGGCCGTCGCTGAACTTGTCCTCGTCGAAGGCGGCCACGGGCACGGTGACGTGCTGCTCCTTGCCGCGGGTGTCGGTGAAGCGGAAGTCGACGAACTTGCATTCGGCTTCGCTCACCAGTTTCATGACGTCGGCGACCGACTGGCTCATCGGGGGTACTCCTGAGGGGGATATGAACGGGGGATGGCGGTTGTACGACCGCGGCACGCTGGGCGTGGCCGCCGTCCGGGCGGGGCCCGGCCAATGGTCTGCACGATGCCCCGAATTTTGCCTGTTGTCAGGCCGCTTTTTTGCCGTCGGCGCCGGTCGGTGGCACTTTTCCGCGGATTTTCGACGCCGCCGCCACGGCCAACGCCTGCTGGCCGCTACCGATGCAGCTCGGGCCCGTAGCTCAGCGCATGCGGCAGCAGCCAGGCGCGCAGGTCGGCATAGGCGGCGTCGACCTGCGCCGGCGCGCCCTTGACGCCCAGCTCGATATGCCGCCCGTGCTCGGGGTGGTCGACGCTGGGCAGGCTGAACACCTTGACGCCGGGGTGCGCCGCCTCCACGCGCTCCATCACCGGGGTGAGCGGTGCCTCCATGGCGCCATAGAGCACCACCGAACGCTCGCGCCAGGCGCCGCGCGTGAAGCAGTGCGACCAGTCGGTGTCCAGCGCCCAGGCCATCATGGGCCAGGCCATGACCGGAAAACCCGGTACGAAATAGATAGCGCCTCGCGCAGGCCCGGCCAGCGTAAACCCCGGAATCTGGTTGTAGGCATTGGGCACGATGCGGGCGCCTTGCGGAAACACGCCCATGTTCAGCCGCTGCTGGTTGTCGGCGCGTTCGGGTTCCCAGGGCACGCCCTGCTGGCGCGCCATGTCCTGCCCGCGCTGCTCGATCAGGCGCCTGGCTTCGGGGTGCAGCGCCAGCGGCACGCCCAGGGCGGCGGCGGCGCACTGGCGGGTATGGTCGTCCGGGGTGGCGCCGATGCCCCCGGTGCACACCACCACGTCGCCCGAGGCCAAGGCACGCCGCAGCGTGGCGGTGATGCGCGCCGGCTCGTCGCCCACGTATTCGGCCCAGGCCAGGCGCAGGCCGCGTTCGGCCAGCAGCTCGACGAACTTGGGCAGATGCTTGTCGGCGCGCTTGCCGGACAGGATTTCGTCGCCGACGACGATCAGGCCGAAGCCGGGGGTGGAGTGTTCAGGGCTCATGGGACAGGGCGGCGGATGCGTCGGCGGCCGGTGCCGTGGCCGCGATCGCTTCTATTTCGATAGCTGCTGGCGCGCTCTGGCGCAGCGCTTGCAGCGCCGACAGGCAGTAGTGGGTGAACCACAGGGCGGAGAAGGCGAACACCAGGGTGTAGATCCAGATCGCCAGCGGGATCAGCACCGCGAAGGCCACGGCGAACAGCGCCAGCGACGCCCAGGCCAGGGCTGGCGCCGCGCCCAGGTAGCCGCAGACGATGCCCATCGCCAGCAGCGGCGTGCGGTGCTGGCGCAGGATGGCGCGCCGCTCGGCGCTGCTGGCGTGGGCGTCGAGGGCGTCGTAGCTCATCACCCGGTAGGTCAGCCAGCCCCAGATCAGGGGCGGCACGATCAGGATCAGCGGCGGCACCAGCCACAGCGGCAGCGACAGCACCAGCGCCGCCAGTGCCAGCACGGTGTGCCCCAGCGACCACAGGGCCGAGCCCAGCATCGAGCTGGCACCGTGCCGCTCCAGCGTCGCAAAACGCCGTGTCGCCACCAGTCGCAGCACGGCAGGCGTCATCAGCAGGGCCACCAGCAGCAGCGCCAGCACGATCAGCACCGGCGCGACCAGCAGCACCAGCAGCACCGGCGCAATGCCGTGGCGCAACTCGCCAGCGCCCAGCTGGCCGAGCCAGCCCCACAGGGTGGAAAACACCACCGAGGCGTCGAGCCAGGCGGTGACTGCCGCCAGCGCCGAGGCCCAGTACAGGTAACCCAGCCCGAAGCTGAGCGCCACCAGCAGGCCCAGCGGCAGCAGCGACAGCGCGATCACGCGCGGATGCAGGCAGTAGGCGACGGCGCGCCAGAAGGAGTCAAGCAGCAGCGTCATGTCCGTCAAGGATAAGCGTTCAGGCGCGGCCCACCAGCCGCCGCAGGCCCAGCCACTGCTGGGCCCAGAAGCCGCGGCCGTAGTCGCGCCCCTGCTCCACCTGGTCGCGGATGCCGGTGGGTTCGAAGCGACCGCAGAAGTCGGCCGAACCCAGCAGCGCGTCCCAGAGCGGGAACAGCACCCCGAAGTTGACGCCTTTGAGCGCGCCCTGAGCGCCGGCTTCATGGCCGATGCCGATGGCGTGGTGGCGGCGGTGAAAGCGCGGGCTGACCAGCAGGCGCTCGCCCAGGCGGCCGAAGGAGCAGCGCAGGTTGGCGTGCTGCAGGTTTTCCAGCAGCTGGCTCAGGGCCACCAGCCACACGAACTGCGAGGGCGCCACACCGATCAGGATGGCGACGACGACGAACACGGCGTCGGTGATGACGCTGTCCAGCAGGTGGTTGCGGCTGTCGCTCCACATGGTCATCTGGCGCTGCGAGTGGTGCACGGCGTGCAGCCGCCACCACCAGTCCCACTGGTGCTGCGCGCGGTGCAGCAGATAGCCCAGCAGGTCGAACACCAGCAGGTACAGCACGAAGCTGGCCAGCGGCCCGTCGCTGACGCCGGGCCACAGCTGATCCAGGTGCAGCGTCGGCAGGCCGTGGGCGCGCAGCACGCCAATGGCGTCGGTCAGCCAGGCCTCGACGCTGAAGAACATCGCCAGCTTGAACAGGCCCAGGCGGTGCAGCAGGGTGTAGAGCACGTCGACGCGGATGGCCGCGCGATCGCGCACCGGCTCGGCCGGCCACAGGCGCTGCAGCGGGCCGATCACCAGCAGCAGCACCGCGATCTGTAGCAGCCCCAGCAGCAGCCAGCCGGCGGCGACGAAGCCGTCTTCGAGCAGGTTGCCCAGGCCGAGCCGGAAGGCCGCCGGCCCGATGAGCGCCTCGAACAGCCACTGCTGGGCGCTGGCGAACAGGTCGGCAGGGGTCATCGTGCGGGTCTTGCTCAGGCGCGCTGCTGCGCGATCCAGGGCGCGTATTGCGGGTGCTGGCGCAGGGTGCGGAACACGAAGCCACGCGCCTTCAGCCCCTCGATCAGCGGCTCCAGCACGGCCGGCGCCCAGGGGTCCTGGCGCGACCAGATGCCCAGGTGCGCCAGCAGGATGTCGCCGGGGCGGATCGTCTTCAGCGCGCGCTCCAGCAAGACGCGGTTGGGGTACTTGTCGCTGGGCAGCTCGTCACCCAGGAAGCCGGCCGGCGACCAGCCCACGTGCGCGTAGCCGCAGGCGCGGGCCGCCGCCAGCAGGCGCGGCGAGGTCTTGCCGCCCGGGGCGCGAAACAGCGGCAGGGGCTTCTTGCCGCTGTAGTAGGCCAGGCGCTCGCTGGCCTGCTCGATGTTCTGGCAGTACTGCTCGGCGCTCCAGGTGAATTCGCGCCCGGCAAAGGCGCCGGCCGAGGGGCGCACCCGAAAGCGCGGCTCGCGCCCGGGCAGGTCGGCGCGCCAGTAGACGTGGTCCCAGGTGTGCGAGGCCAGCTCGTGTCCTTCGTCGGCGCGCGCCTTCCACCACGGGCCCCAGTGGCGGCTCAGGCTGCCCTCGCCCTCCTGGGTGCGCTCGTTGGCGGCAAAGAAGCTCGCGCGCACCTGCTGGCGCCGCAGCACCTCGGCCACCAGCGCGGCAATGCCCATGTGGCCGGTGTCGAACGTGAGGTACAGCGGTGCCGCGCCGGGCTCAGAGCTATTTTGGCCTCTGGCGCTTGTCCAGAGCGCGCCAGCAGCTATCGTAACAATAGCATTTCGGCGTTGCATGATGCGTCCGTGCTCACACCCGCGCGGCATGGTCCAGCGTCCACACGCCGTGCGGCGACTTGCCGACCCTGACCTGGTGCACCGGCTGCCGCCTGGCCACGTCGATCAGCGTCAGCCGGCCGGCCCAGCGCGAGCCGACCATGATCAGGCTGCCGTCGGCCGACACGTCCATGCAGTCGGGGCCGGCCGGCGCCGGAAAGTCGGCCACCACCGCCAGGCGGGTGCTGTCGATCTGACTGATGGTGTTGGCGACCCGGTTGCTGACCAGCACGTGTCGGCGGTCACCCAGCGCGCGAAACGCGTGCGCGCCCTTGCCGGTGGGCACCTGGCCGACCGCCCTGGGCGCCTGGCCGGTGGCCAGCTCGAACACCTGCACGCCCTCGCCGCCGGTCAGGCCCAGCAGCAGGTGGCGCTCGTCGGGCGTGACGTAGACGTCGGCCGGCATCGGCCCGGTCTTGACGCGGTGCGCCAGCTGCTGCGTCGCCAGGTCGATGGCCACCAGCTCGTTGCTGTCCTGCATGCTGGCCCACACGGTGGTGCTGCCGCTGTCGATCCACAGGTGGCTGGGCGTCTTGCCGGTGGCGATGCGCTTGGCCAGCACCGGGTTCTCGCCGTCCCAGCGGTACAGGTCGATGTGGTTCAGGCGGTTGGCGGCCGTGACGAACCAGCGCATGTCGGGCGAAAAGCGCAGGTGATAGGGGTCGATGATGCCGCGCAGCGTGCGCTGCACCGTGGCCGTGCGCGGGTCGATGAAGGTGAGCGAGTCGCTGCCGGCATTGGCGACGATGACCGACTTCTCGTCCGGCGTCATGTACAGGTGGTGCGGCTCCTTGCCGGTGGCGATGCGGCCGGTTTCCACCCAGCGGACGGGGTCGATCACGCTGACGGTGCCGTCGAGCGAGTTCAGCACCAGCACCGGCGAGCGCCCGGGCCCGGCCAGCGCGGACGGCGCCAGCGCCGCGCCGCCCAGGCCGGCGCCAGCGACCAGCAGTTGGCGGCGTGTCAGAGTCGGAAGTTCGGCAAACCCCACGATGAACCTTAAAAAAAGCGGTGAATGGCGGCGCGCGAGTGTAAGTCCGCGCCCGGTGAAGTTGCTTAAGGAGCCTCTGCACAACCTCCTGCGCCGCAGGCATCTGCGGTCTCGGG
>WBZT01003655.1_pt1 | contig 10023 bp, 6 predicted proteins | sample 5204241 | NCBI WGS metagenome assembly WBZT01 (sample SAMN12344358, study PRJNA552823) | activated sludge metagenome | biome: Activated sludge suspended growth; feature: Nitrification reactor; material: Wastewater; isolation source: activated sludge from nitrification reactor of wastewater treatment...
CCGCGAATATCCGGAGAATACGCTTCCAGCGCTGCAATCCGCACTCGACCTGGGTGCGCGGTTTCTGGAGATCGACACGCACCTCTCGTCCGACGGCGTCCCCGTGGTGATCCACGACGCCGATCTCGCCCGCACCACCGGCGCGACGGGCAATGTCTTCGACAAGCCCGTGGCGGAGCTCGTGAACATCGAGGCCGCGGAACGGCAGCGATTCGGCACGCAGTATGCCGGCACCTGCATCCCGACCCTCGCCGATGCGGCGCGCCTCCTCGATGAGCGGCCCGAAGTCACGCTCTTCGTCGAAGTGAAACGCGCCAGCCTCGCCCACTTCGGGCACGATCAGGTCGTGCCGCAGATCCTCGAGGCGGTGCGCCCGTGGCGCTCTCAGGTCGTCATCATCTCCTTCGACCTGCCAGCGGTGTTTCGCGCCCGGCAGATCGGCGGCTTTCGCATCGGCTGGGTGCTGCCGCAGTACGACAGCCACACCCGCCTCAAGTGCGAGGCGCTGCAGCCCGAGTTCCTGTTCTGTGATGAGGAGAAGATCGGCGCGGTCGAGCCACTGTGGCGTGGCACCTGGCGCTGGGTGATCTACGAGGTGACGACGATCGAACAGGCGCTCTCGCTGGCGGCGCGTGGCGCCGATTTCGTCGAGACGATGGCCGTGCGCGACCTCGGCATCGCGATGCGTGCGCGTACCAGCGCCATCGCGTAGCCGCATGGCCCACGCGTTCGACCTCGTGATCGTCGGCGGCGGCATCCACGGTGTCGGTATCGCCCAGCGAGCCGCCGCCGCGGGTCATCGCGTGCTGCTGCTCGAGAAAACGGCGATTGCCGCGGGCACCTCGAGCCGCTCGAGCAAACTCATTCACGGCGGGCTGCGCTATCTCGAAACGGGGCAGCTGCGGCTCGTGCGCGAGAGCCTGCACGAGCGCACCGCGTTGCTGAGACTCGCGCCGGAGCTGGTACGGCTGCGGCGATTCCACATCCCGGTCTACGCCGACACGCGCCGGCGACCATGGATACTCGCCACAGGGCTCGCGCTCTACGCGGGGCTCGCGGGATTTGCCGGCGGCGCGGGCTTCGGCCTCGTCCCGCGCAAAGAGTGGGGGGCGCTGGACGGTCTCACGACCCGCGGCCTCGAACGGGTGTTCTGGTATCACGATGGACAGACCGATGACGCCGCGCTGGCACGCGCCGTATGGGCCTCGGCACAGCGGCTCGGCGCGCAGTCCGCACTCCCTGCCACCTTCATCAGCGCAGAGCGGCACGACGCTGAAGTGGTGGTGCGCTACGCCGCAGACAGCACATTGAGGGAATGTCGCGCAAGTGTTCTCGTGAACGCCGCGGGGCCCTGGGCCGCGCACGTCGCGCGCGAGATCACACCTGCCATCCCGGTTCCGGATGTGGAACTGGTGCAGGGCACGCACCTGTTGCTGCAGGCGGCGCCGCCGGCGCGAGGCATCTACTATGTCGAAAGCCCGCGGGACGGCCGCGCGATCTTCGTAATGCCATTCCACGGAGCGCTGATGATCGGTACGACAGAGCTACGCTACCGCGCCGGGCCGGACGAAGTCACACCGACTGCCGGCGAGTCGCACTATCTGCTCGGCATCCTGCGGCGCTATTTTCCCGCTGTGGCAGCAACCGGCACCGCGAGCCCGCCGCGCGCGTTCGCGGGGCTCCGTGTGCTACCGGGTGGCCCGGGCCACGCGTTTCACCGCTCGCGCGAAACCCATCTCACGGTCGACCGCGAGCAGACGCCACGGGTGATCTCCATCTACGGCGGCAAGCTCGCGCAACGGCGGCGCAGGTGCTGCGCCGCATCGCCTCCTCCCTGCCTGTGCGTCACGCGGTCGCCGATGTCGACACCTTGCCGCTCACGCCGGCCTGAGACCTGGCTCGCGCTCGATCAGGGCGGACAGGGCAGTCGCGCGATTCTCTTCGGCGACGACGGCCGCGAGCTCACGCAGGCACGCGTACCCATCGCGACGACACGCATCGGCGACGAGCGGGTGGAGCACGATCCGGAAGAAATGGTCACATCGCTGCGCGAGTCGGTATCGCAAGCGCTCGCGACACGCGGCGACGCGCCCTGGCCCACCGCGGCAGGACTTGCGACACAGCGCTCGAGCATCGTGTGCTGGCGGCGGGGCACGGCAGAGGCCCTGTCGCCGGTCATTTCCTGGCAGGACCGCCGTGCCGCGGCTGCGCTCGCGCCGCTGCGGGAACACGAGGCACGGGTGCGACGGCTTTCGGGGCTGCCGCTCTCGGCGCACTACGGCGCAACGAAGATTCGCTGGTGCCTCGATCACCTGCCCGCCGTGCAGGAGGCAGCCGTACGCGGCGAGCTGATCGTCGGACCGCTCGCCACTTTCCTCGCGAGCCGGCTCATCGGCCGCGCAGCTTCCGTCGATCCTGCCAACGCCTCGCGCACGCAGCTGTGGGATGCGCAGCGCGGTGACTGGTCAGCGGAGCTGCTGACACTTTTCGGCGTGGAGCGGGACTGGCTGCCGGCACCAGGTCTGACCACGCTCGACGCCCCGATAACCGAAAGCCTGGTGCCCGGCACCACTCTTTCGGTTGTGACGGGAGATCAATCGGCGGTGCCGTTCGCGTGGGGGCCGCCACGCGAGGACACGCTGTACCTGAACCTCGGCACCGGCGCGTTCCTGCAGCGCACGACTGGCACGCGCCGCCCCGAGCCGGGCCCGCTGCTCGGCAGCGTGCTCTACGGCGACGCCGCGCACACGCTTTACTCGCTCGAAGGCACAATCAACGGCGCGGCGAGCGCGCTCGAATGGCTCGCTGCGAATGATTCGCTCGATTCCGGGTCAGGCTGGCGCCGCTGGGAAGCGGCGCCCCGGACAGCGCGCACCGCACCGGATCTCCTCTTTCTCAACGGCATATCGGGACTCGGCTCGCCCTGGTGGCGCAGTCATTTCGAATCACGTTTCATCGGCGTCGGCGACGGCGACGCCCGTTTCGCGGCGGTGGTCGCGAGCATCGCGTATCTCGTGCGCGAGAACTTCGACGCCCTGCGCAGCAGCGGACCGATGGCGCGTGTGATCGTGACGGGCGGTTTGTCGCAGTCGGACGGACTCGTGCAATTGATCGCCGACCTCTGCGAAGTCCCCCTCCTGCGACCCGATTATCCGGAGGCGACATCGCAGGGCGTGCTCGGGCTCCTCACGCGCACCCGCGCCGTCGCGCCACTTGCGGGCGAATCCCGCACCTTCGAGCCGGACAGCGCAACGCACGCCGATGCGGGATTTCGCTGCTGGCGCGACGCGATGCTTCAGGCCCTGGCGGATTGACGGGTTGACAGCCTACGTGCCGAGGAGCGCTGCGACGCGCCGGTCGACCCAGCTCGGCGCCGTGAGCTGCTCGAAGAAACCGCAGTGGCCGCCGTGCGGCGTCAGCACGATGCTGAGCGCGGCGGGTGCTGCAAGGCGGGGCAGGTCCGACGGCGGGATGATCGGATCGTCGAGCGCGGCGATGATGGTCGACGGCACCTCGAGATGCGCAAGCCGTTCGCCGGTGATCGCGTAGCCATCGAAGTAGTCATCGAGCGTCGCAAAGCTCGTGTGGGCGCTCACGAGTTCGGCCGTCATGCGCCGCAAGCCACCACGGCGCATGAGCTCCGTGAAGTCGTAGTCGCCAGGCCATGCCGCCTGCTTCTTGACGAGCGAGCGGCTCCACTTGAGCACGAAGTAGCGGCTGTAGAGCGCCGCGCCGTGCTCGAGGGCGTGCAGCGTGCGCTTCGGATCGAGCACGGGCGAGATGGCGACGACGCGAGCCACCTCGATGTCCGCCCTGCGCGCCGCCGCCGCCGCACGCAACAGGAAATTTCCGCCCAGCGAGAAGCCGACGAGGTTAAGGGGCCGCCCTGCGGCGTCCTGCTGGATCGCGCGCAACGCGCCGAGTACCTCGGGCAGCCGGCAGGAATGGAAGAGCTCGCGGTTCAAGTGATGGGTCTCGCCGTGATCGCGCAGGTTGAGCCGCACGATCTCGTGTCCGCGCTCGAAGAGCGTTTGCGCGAGTGACAGCACATAGAGCGACTGCGCGCTGCCCTCCCAACCGTGCAAGACGATGGTGAGCGGCGAGCGCGGAGCAGCCCGCGCAGGGCGCGCGCAGAACCCCTGCAGGATCGTGCCTTCTCCGCAGTCGATCAGCCGCGCGACGCTCGCTGCGACCACGGGCTGCGCCCGGCGCAGGACGGCGGGCCGCCGCCACGGCAAGCTCGGCAGGATCGACTGTGCGTGCCCGCCGCGCAGCCAGAAGGGTGGCGAGATCGAGGCATCGACGATGGCGCACGGGTGATAGCGGGCGCCAGCGGCGATGGCGCCCCCGAGTGCCGTGTCAGGGAGTGGGGCGCGCACGCAGCTCGACGCGATTGTTCGCGTGGCCGGCCCGGTTCCAGTCGGCCGCGGTAAGGCCGGCCACGATGGCGGGATACGCGATCGCGGTGTCGTCCGCGTCACCCGTCACGACGCGTACGTCGATCGCCCCACTGCTCTCGCGGCGGCGCTCGGCGACCAGATTCGCAAACGCCAGCGATTCCCGCTGCGCGGGTCGCGTGCCATCGAAGGCCGGATTGCCGATCAGTTCGCAGCGACCGACAGGGGTATCGTCCGGCGCGAGCGACCAGCCCTCCGTCGCGTTGCCGATGAGACAGAATCGTCCCGGATAAGTCGTGACGTCCACTTCACCGCGAAAACCGCCCGCCGCGAGCTTCTCGAGCGCGTCGCGCACGACGACGAGGCGGTCGTTCGCGAGCGGAATCTCGCCATAGGGCACCAGGGCGCGCGCGAGGATGCCTTCGGAAGCGAGCGTGCGTGCAGCGAGGACACCCGAGGCGATCTCCTCGGCACGCGCCGCTTCCGCTGCTTCGAGCGTCGCCACCTTCGTTTCGAGCGCCGCGGTCTGCGCACGGGTCGTGGACAATTGCGCGGCCAGCGCGCGACCGGTGCCGATTTCCCGCCACCACAAGGCCCCGATCGCCGTTGCCGCCAGGACCGCCACGACTGCAGCCACCCATCCCCAGGGACGCGGCGCTGCCCGGGGCGCTGCCCACAGCGCCGGATCGGGCAATGCCTCCTGCACGGCACCGCGCACGTCCTGGATCAGGCGCGCGGCCTGGTCGTCGAAATGCGCGGTGATCGAGCGGCGCGAGGCGGTGATGTGTTCGCGAACGATGGAATCGACGATGGCGCGCAACTCTGCAGCGGTGGCAGATGGACCCGCAATCGTCGGCTCGTCGGCGCCGGTCGCCGGGAAAACGGCCGCCTCAGGCGAGGGTGCCGGTGCGTGTGCGTCCTTCTCGCCGGGCATCACCGCGTCGAAGGCGCGCTGCTCATCGGTTCGACGATCCGGTATCAGCTTCAGCTGATACAGCACCTTCGACACGTCGGCCGGCTGGATCTGCTTCGGCAGCACACCGATCGCGCCGAGCGCCCTCGCCTGCCCGACATACAACTCCCCTTCCTGCGAGGTGTACATCATGATCGGGATGGTCGCCGTGCGCGGGTTGTTCTTGATGATCTGCACGGCCTGAAAGCCGTCCATGCCCGGCATCAGGTGATCCATGAAGATGACGTCCGGCCGCTCGCCCGCCAGATACTCGATCGCCTGCTCGGCGGACTCGGCGGTGTCCACCTCGATCTCGTACTTCGTCAGGATTCGCGAAAGGAACGCGCGCGCCGATTTCGAGTCGTCGACGATCAACGCACGTTTCGTCACCATGCAAGCTCCCGCGCGGCGCGCGTTGGGGTCAACCGGTAGGTGTGGAAGTCTAGCGCAGAACGACGCGCTACACTTCAGGCCGTGAAGTCCCGCATGAATCCGGGCTGGTTTGCGATGCTTGCACTGCTCACGGGCATGCAGGCGCTGGCCATCGACAACCTGCGCTTCGAGGCGCGCCAGATCATTGCCGGCGACACCCGTCTCGAGGGCGTCAGCGCGCACCTGCGGCTGATTTCGGCCTCGACCACCGAGGCGATCGTGGACATTGCACGCGTACACGCGGGCGCGGACCTGCCGACGCTCGGGCAAGTGCGCCTCGTCTGCCGCAAGCCGGTGATCGCCGATCCACGTTTCGGTTGTGAGGCGGCGCTCCTCACCGTGAAGCGCACGCCGATCGGGCCATTGTCAGTGACGGCCGCGGGGGACTATCGCACGGATATCGCGACCGGTCAGGCGCGCGCGACCCTCGCGAGGCTCGCCGGCGGTCGCATCGAAGTCGAGGCTCGCACCTCCCCGCAACGCTGGCAGCTGCGTGGCGATGCCAAGGGCCTGCACATCGGCGAATTGCGCAAACTTCTCGCGCCGTGGTTCAGCCTGCCGGCGGGCTGGACGCTCGAAGGGCGGATGGACGCGCAGGTTTCGGCGCACGGCGGCGCGACCCCGATGCACGCCGAAGTCGCGCTCGCACTCGCCGACGTGAACCTGTCGAACGAGGCGAGCACCCTCATCGCGGAGAACGCGGCGGCGGCGCTCGAGCTCACGCTGGATGCGCACCGGGATGGCTATGACCTCGATGCAACGGTGAAGGGCGAGCGCGGCCAGGCGCTCGCGGGCCCCGTGCTGCTCGACTTCAACAGCAATCCCCTCACGCTGCACGCGCGGGGCAGCTGGCGTGGCGACACGGTCGATCTTGCGCAGGTCGAGGCGAGCGCCCCGCGGCTCCTCGCCCTGCACGGCAATGCGACCCTCACCCTGGGCGCCGCGCCCGAGCTCACCCAGGGACGCGTCGTGATCGGGGCGCTCGAGTTTCCCGCAGCCTATACGAGCCTCATGCAGATCACGCTCGCCGCGACCGACTTCGGTGATCTCGTCACGGCCGGTCGCGCAAGCGGCGCGATCGTGCTGGCGCACAACGCCCTCGAACGCATCGATCTCCAGCTCGAGCATTTCTCCACGTACAACGAACGCGAGTTCTTCATGAAGGACGTCGCCGGCGAGCTGCACTGGGCCGCGGCGAGGGATGCCGACGTCTCGCCCTCGTGGCTGTCGTGGAGCTCGGGAGGTGCCTACGGGCTCTCGGGCGGCGCGGCGCGTGTCGATTTCGTCACGCGTGCCGCCGGCTTTGCACTGGTCGAACCATGGCACATGCCGATCTTCGACGGCGCGATCGACATCCGCACGCTCGCCGTCAGCGGCATGGGCACACCGGACGTGAACGTGCGCTTCGACGCCGATATCGAGCCGATCAGCATGCCGCCGATCTGCAAGGCATTTGGCTGGCCCGAGTTCTCGGGGCGCATCGGCGGACGGATTCCGGGCGTGGAGCTGCGCGGCAACGAGCTCACGGTCAAGGGCGACATCGAAGCGAGTGTTTTCGACGGTGAAATTGTCACGAGCGGGCTGCGGCTGATCGACCCGCTCGGCAAGTGGCCGCGACTCTTCGCGAACGTGCGCGGCCGCAACCTCGACCTTGAGCTCGTGACGCGTACTTTCGCCGTGGGATCCATCACCGGACGGCTCGATGTCGACATCCTCGGGCTCGAGCTCTTCGACTGGTCACCCGTCGCGTTCGATGCGCGGCTCGAGACGGCGAAGGGCGATCGCTCACGTCATCGCATCAGCGCGCGGGCCGTCCGGGAACTGTCGAACGTCGGCGGCGGCGGCGGCGGTGTCGCCCAGGCGTTGCAATCGGGCGTGCTGCAGTTCTTCGACGAGTACGGCTACGACAGGATCGGCATCCGCTGCCGCCTCGCCAATGACGTCTGTCTCATGTCGGGGGTCGAGCCTGCCCCCGGCGGCTACTACATCGTGAAGGGCCGCGGCCTGCCGCGCATCGACATTGTCGGCAACCAGGGCCGCGTCAACTGGCGCCAACTCGTCGCGCAGATCGTCTCGGGCCTCGACGCACAGGGCGTGGTCGTCGATTAGCATGGCAGGTACACTGGTTCAGGTGGCGTTCACACGCCTGCCGGACAATGGTCACGTGACTCGGGAGAGATCCATGCGGAAGGTCGTCCTGCCCTGCAAACTGGCGCTAGCCTGCCTGCTGTTCGCGGCGTGCGTCACCATCAATGTCTACTTTCCGGCTGCGGCGGCCGAAAAGGCGGCAGACCAGATCATCGACCAGGTCACGGGCTCCTCGCCTGGTGCGACCGGCAAGACCCCGCCACAGACCCGCAATGTGCCGGCATCCGATACGCTGCTGCGCACGGTCGCGGCGGCGGTCCTCGAGAGCCTCGTGCCTGCGGCCCACGCTCAGGGCAGCGCCAATCTCGACGTCGATTCACCCGAGGTCCGCGCGATCACGGCCTCGATGACCCAGCGTTTCCAGCAGCTGGAGAAGTACTTTGCCTCGGGCGCGGTGGGCTACACGGCCGACGGCCTCGTCGAGGTACGCGATCAGGGTGCGGTGCCGCTGCCGGAGCGCGCGGCCGTGAAGCGCCTCGTTGCCGAGGAGAACACCGACCGTACGGCGCTCTATGGCGCGATCGCCGCGGCGAATGGTCACCCGGAATGGGCGGCCGACATTCGCCAGACCTTTGCGCGGCGTTGGGTCGCGCGCGCCAAGCCGGGCTGGTATTACCAGGAAGGCGGCGCCTGGAAGCAGAAGTAACGCTCTCCGGCGGCAGCTGAGCGGCCGGCGGCGCGAGGCCGCTGGCCACCAACCATGGCCCTCGACGCGCATGCCATCGCCGTACTCGCCCTGACGGCGTTCGCCTTCGTGCTCTTCGCCCGCGATGACATCGCGATCGAGACATCGAGCCTGCTGATCGTCACGCTGCTCGCGGCCGGCTTCATCCTCTTTCCGTACGAAACAGCCAAAGGCCTGCTCGAGCCCGCAGATTTCTTCCTCGGCTTCGGCAATGAGGCGCTCGTTGCGATCTGTGCGCTCGTGATGGCCACCCAGGGACTCGTGCGCACCGGCGCGCTGGCGCCCCTCGGGCGCATCGTCACGCGCCTGTGGGCGGCGAGCCCGGTGCTCGCGCTCGCCGTGATGCTTGCGATCACGGCCCTCTTCAGCGCCTTCATGAACAACACGCCGCTCGTGGCATTGATGATTCCGATCCTGACGACTGTCGCGCTGCGCTCGGGCAGCTCGCCCTCGCGGTAGGCGTCGGGATGCGGCACCCGCAGCGCACGGACCTTGATCTGCGGGCCCCAGCGCGCGTGGACCTCGTAGCGGCCGTGCACGTGCACGGGGTTGCCGCGCTGGCACAGCTCCTGCAGCGCCGGGCTGACCTCCCACACCATCGCGGTCACGGTGCCGGTGCGGTCGCCGAGCGTGAGCTTGAGGAAGTCGCCCCCGTCGCTCTTCTGGCGCACCTCGGCATCGCGCACGATGAGCACGATGTCCAGGTCGTCGCCTTCGCTGTGATCCTTGAGGAGCACGCCAGGAACGGTAGGGGCGGTTGCGGACGAACCCGGGCCCCGGCCGGTCTGCGGCGTTCTCCGCTGGACGCCATCCGCATGGTGTGGTCGGATTGGTGGCGCGACGTACGCGCACGACGAGGGGAATCAGTGATGGGCAAGACCGGTGGAATCGATCTGGGCGGCACGAAGATCCAGGCCGCGGTGATGGACGAGAACCACACGGCGATCGGCAGCGCCCGCTGCCCGACCCCCGCCTCACAGGGCCCGCAGGCCACCGCCAAGGCGATGGCCCAGATGCTCCGCGACGCGGCCACCGCCGCCGGCGTGGAGGTGTCCGAGCTCGACGGCGTCGGCATCGGCACCCCCGGCGAGATGGAGGACGACGGCGTGGTCGCCAACGTCGTCAACATCGTCGACTGGGCCGACCCCTTCCCGCTCGCCCAGACGATCAGCGACGAGCTCGGCGGCGTGACCGTCAAGGTCGGCAACGACGTCGACGTCGCCACCCTCGGCGAGTTCAAGCTCGGGGCCGGCCAGCCCTACGACTCGGTGCTCGGCGTGTTCTGGGGCACGGGCGTGGGCGGCGGGATCGTCCTGAACGGCGAGCTGTGGCGCGGCCGCGGCAGCGCCGGCGAGATCGGCCACATCGTCGTGGAGATCGACGGGCGCAAGTGCGGCTGCGGCCGGCGC
>WBZT01003656.1_pt1 | contig 10020 bp, 8 predicted proteins | sample 5204241 | NCBI WGS metagenome assembly WBZT01 (sample SAMN12344358, study PRJNA552823) | activated sludge metagenome | biome: Activated sludge suspended growth; feature: Nitrification reactor; material: Wastewater; isolation source: activated sludge from nitrification reactor of wastewater treatment...
ATAGGAAAGACTTGACTCCCACTGTTCCCTCAAGGCAAAAGGGAAGACCTGACCCCGAACCCCGAAAAATCAGCCCCGCAGGGCGAATTTTGCAAGAGGCTCTAATGACAAAATGCTATAGTTTTACTCATAAACCCGCATCAACTGTAAAGGGAGCAATCATGCGAACGACAAAGTCGTTAATTCTCTCTGCTGTCATTCTTTCTTTGGCCGCCCTTCCGTGTTTTGCCGACGTATCCGAAGCCACCCATGTGCTACAAGGAGACGAAGCGTATAGTCCGATTGACGAGAGCCAGGTTAAGATTTTTGCTTTTAAGCCGAATGTCCCGTTCAAGGTAATCGGGGCCATCGAAGCCCACGGAATGGCAAAATCCGGTCTTCTTGACCAGTTGGATATACTTTCACAACTCGGTGCGGCCCTTGCCAATGAAAGTTATGGCCCCGGCGAAAAAGAGGACATGGCACTTGCGGTTCGTGCACTAAAAAGGGAAGCTGCAAGTATGGGTGCCAATGGGGTGATTATCCTGAAGCAAGCACAAGTCCGAGTCGGCCCGAATGCCACCGAACGCAGAATAATCGGCGCTGCAATACGCTACTAATTTCAATCTCGAAGACATTTGCAATTGTTAGACCTCTCATCCAGTTCGCTCACGATGCCCGGTTCAAACATTCCGATTGTCGATCCATTCGCCGAGTTTGATCTCATCTGCGAATTTCCCTTCGCTATCGATACATTCGCACAATTGCGAAGATATATTCGCGCCGCCAATGATTTCATTCCTCATGTCACCGCTCAACAAGGTGTAAGGATCACCGCTCGTATCAAGCGTGCGTCAGACCCTGTGTCAGTTGCAGAAATGGAGGCAGAGTTGGAGGCGGTTACTCGCGATGGCTCAACGGTTCTACCTCGACTTATTTGGGGTGGCATATTAGTATCGGTATTCGCGGCATTCGAGTATGGGGTGAAGAGGACTCTCAAGCATTGGCAAGCCACCGTTGGGCACTCGGCCGAATTTAGAATCCTACCGCGAAAAGATTTTATCAAATCCGCTGAAATATATACCCGCGATCAGATAGGGCTGCCTTTATTTAATAGCCAACAAACCCGCAATACGCTTGTTGATCTTAAGAGCTTCAGAAACTCATTTGCTCATGGGAGTGGTTTGCTGTCTGACCTACCAGAAAACTTGGTTACGGCGATCAATCAATGCCGAAATCCCGGCGTTTCGCTGGAAGTAGAAGACGGCCAGTGGGTTGGTAACGCTCGAAGCGCTGCTTACTATTTGCTCAGTAGCGAAAGAGCCATCCAGACTTTTGGTGAATCCGTCTTGGAGAAATGCATTGTCTACAATCGTAACAGTTCAAGGATCAGTAAGCCGTCATAGGCTTTCCAAAATCAAGGGTAGGTCCTTGTTGAAGAAATAGTTTGCCACGCCAGCTTGGCAAACATATTTTTCGGTTTATTGCTCGGTGGCAGTGTTACGCGTTAGCTACAGCGGAGGTGTGCAACTCTTACGGATTTGCCTAGCCCTAGGAACGCTCCCGATTCGCACTGTCTACGGTGTTCCCCTGAGTGACCGATGGAGCAGAAGGACCTGTCAGAGAATAGCGAAAACTGCCTTGCTATAGACGTGATAACCCATAGCAAGCCGGGCCAGAAGAGCTGGCGCGCGCGCAGCGGGTCGGGTCTTTCTTTTCTCCGCAAGAGAAGAGGCAAAAGGAAGGATTTCACCCCAACCTTTGAAGAGTAAACGACACTAGTAAAGGCCCAAGGAGTTCTGTGGAATCATCTTCAATGGATTTTCGCTTACCCGGTTGGCTGAGGCCGGGACTGGTCTTGCTTCTGCTGGCGTGCTTGCTGACCTTCAGCGGTTTGAACCGTCTGGATCTGCGGGAATCGACCGAGCCGCGTGAGGCGGGGATTGCCGCCGACATGCTGCAGCAGGGCCAGTTCCTGGTGCCAACGCTCAATGGTCGTCCATTTCTCGAGAAGCCGCCGCTCAGTTACTGGCTGCAGGGCGCGGCGATCTGGCTGTTCGGCTACGAGGCGTTTGCGCCGCGCCTGCCTTCGGCGCTGGCGGGAATCGCCACCGTCCTGCTGTTCGTCTTCTTTTTCCGGAAGTCACCGGAGAAGGACTGGCTGACCCTGCTCAGTGGCTGCCTGCTGATCACCATGGCGTCGTTCGTGGAGTACGCGCGAACGGCCGGCCAGGATGCGATGCTCGCTTTTGGCGTTTCACTGGCTTTGCTGTCGTTTTATTTCACCCGTGAAGACCGCTCGCCGGGCTTGTGGCTGCTCTATTCGGCGGGCATCGCCATCGCCACCCTGACGAAAGGAGTGGTTGGGCTGGCGATCCCGGGCGTGGTCATCCTGGTGTATCTGCTGGCGGAATCGATCTGTTTCGACCGGCGCTTGGTCGTTGCCAACTGGCTGTATCCGGCGGCTTTCGCCCTGCTGGGTTTGTTGCCGATCCTCGCCTGGCTCTGGACGCTGTTCGCCGCGCAGGGTTTCGACGCGGTCAGGGAAGTCGTGTGGACCAACAGCGTCGGAAGATTCGAAGGCGAGTATTCGCAGGGTGCGCATGCCGAGCCGTTCTACTTTTATCTGAAAAGATTGCCGGAAACCTTCCAGCCCTGGTCTGTGCTCTTGTATGTGGCCATCTGGCAGTCGATCAGGCTCCTCCGCAAGAATCGGCGGATGCTGTTCCTGTTCTGCTGGATGGTCGCCCCGTATGTCCTGCTCTCCATTTCCGCGGGCAAGCGTCCTTCCTATTTGCTGATGCTCTATCCGGCGGCGGCGGCCTTGCTCGCGCATTTCGTCGTGCAGACATTTGCCGCCGGCGTCTCCGCAAGCGGCCTGCGAAAAGCCCGTTGGCTGGCGGGGATCCAGGCGATGATCGTTTCGGCGATCCCCTTGTACGTCGTCTTTCGTCTGGTGAAAGTCGACGCTCCCTTGGTCGCCGGGCTGTGCGCCGTGGTGGCGCTGCCGCTGCTGTTCGTGCTCTGGCGATCGGCGGTGCGGTTGCGGATCTTTCCCTTTGCCGCAGCCTGCGTCGGCATCCTCGGCACGGCCTATGTCGCCTATTTCAGCTTCGTCGTTCCGCACGACGACCAGGGCAAGTCGGTGAGACGGGTGATCGAGCGACTGGCCGATTTTGCAGCATCGGGTCGGCCGATCGCGCTGTATCAGCCGACCGAACGGATCGAGGGCGCGGTCTCGTTCTATTTGCAGCGCGAAGTGCCGGTCCTCGTCGGCGAAAAGGCTCTGCAGCAGGCGCTGGCGGCAGCGCCCGATACCGTGGTCCTGCTCGATGAAGCCGCGCTGGTGGATCGCGCCAGGGTCCGCGATGAAGCACAGATCGACTATGGCAAGACGCGCTATCACTATGTCAGCGGCAACTGAACGGCGGCCCGCCGTTGCCGGTGGCGGCGGGCAATGATGCACATCGCCTTCTGTCTGTACAAGTATTTTCCCTTCGGCGGCCTGCAGCGGGATTTCCTGCGCATTGCGCTGGCTTGTCAGGCGCGTGGCCACGCCGTGCGGGTATACACGCTGGAATGGCGCGGCGAGGTTCCCGAGGGCTTCGAACTGCTGCGGGTGCCGGTTCGCGCGCTGAGCAATCACGTCCGCTACGCGAAGTTCTCCCGATGGGTCGCGGATCATCTCGCCGGACATCCGGTCGAGCGTGTCGTCGGATTCAACAAGATGCCCGGCCTCGACGTCTATTTTGCCGCGGACCCCTGCTACGAAGACAAGGCTCGCACGCTGCGCAGCCGCTGGTACCGCCTGTCGGCACGCTACCGCCATTTTTCCGAGTATGAGCTGGCGGTATTCGGGGTGAACAGCCGGACCGAGATCCTGCTGCTCTCGCCTGTGCAGAAGCCGCTGTTTCAACGCTATTACGGCACGCCGGATGATCGCTTCCACCTGCTGCCACCGGGTATCTCGCCCGATCGGCGGGCGCCGGTCGACGCGCCGGCCATCCGGGCCGCGTTTCGCCGCGAGTTCGGGCTCGCGGCGAACGACCTGCTGCTGCTGCAGCTCGGATCCGGTTTCAAGACCAAGGGGCTCGATCGCAGCCTGCGGGCGCTGGCCGCGCTGCCCCCGGCCTTGCGCGAGCGCTGCCGGCTGTTTGCCATCGGTGACGACGATCCGAAGCCTTTCCAGGTGCAGGCGCGAGCCCTGGCGCTCGCCGATCGCGTGCGCATCCTGCCGGGACGTGGCGACATCCCGCGCTTTCTGCTCGGCGCCGACCTGCTGGTGCATCCCGCGTACAGCGAGAACACTGGTACGGTCCTCCTCGAAGCTGTCGTCGCCGGCCTGCCGGTGCTGACCACCGCCGTTTGTGGCTACGCGCATTACATCGGCGAAGCCGACGCGGGTCTGGTCGTTCCCGAGCCTTTTTCACAGGCGGACCTCGACCAGGCACTGGCGCGAATGCTTGCCGACGACGAGGCGCGCTTGCGCTGGCAAGCCAATGGCCTGGCCTACGCCCGGCACGCCGACATCTACGGCAACGCCGAACGTGCCGCCGACGTGATCGTGAAGGGTTGCCGGTGAGCGCTCCCGAAGGCTTTCTCGAAGAACCGTTTCGCTCGCTGTGGGCCGGAAGCGATCCCTTCGTCGCGGTCGAGTCTCTCCAGGGCAAGATCTTCCGTGAACTCGAGGGGCGGCGTACCCTGCGCACCGAAGTGGCGGGAAAGGGCTATTTCGTGAAGATTCATCGCGGCGTTGGCTGGGCGGAAATCGCCAAGAATCTGCTCACGCTGCGCCTGCCGGTTCTCGGCGCCGAGAACGAGTGGCGAGCAATCCGTCGCCTCGGCGAACTCGGTGTCGACACCATGCGCGCTGTCGCCTTTGGCCAGCGCGGCGAAAACCCGGCGCGGCAGCGTTCGTTCCTGATTACCGAAGAACTGGCGCCGACCATCAGCCTCGAAGATTTTTGCCGCGACTGGGCGAAGACGCCGCCGCCCGTTCGCCTGAAGCGCGCGCTCATCCGTCGCGTCGCCGAGATGGCGCGCAAATTGCACTCGGGCGGTGTCAACCACCGTGACTTCTACCTCTGCCACTTTCTTCTCCATCTCGATCCGACGCCGACGGCAGCCCGGCTCCGGCTGTCGCTGATCGATCTGCATCGCGCCCAGGTCCGTGCCCGCACGCCTGCCCGCTGGCGCGACAAGGATCTCGCCGCGCTCCATTTTTCCGCGCTCGGCATCGGTCTGACGCAGCGTGACCTGCTGCGCTTTCTGGCAGTGTATTTCACCCGCCCGCTGCGCTCGATCCTGCGGGACGAGGCGCCGCTGCTCGCCCGTTTGGCGCGGGCGGTGCCGCGCCTGCAGGAGCGATATGTCCGCAAGTTCGCCAACCGGGATGCGCGCTGATGGGGTGGGGGTACGCTTGCCCGATCGAATGCCGGTGAGCCAGCCCGCACTGACCGGGGTCGGCGCCCTGCGGGCAGCCGGACGCGCTCCGCAATTGCCTTTCCGCATCGCGCTGGACGACGGCCGCGAACTGACGATGCGCCGCCTGTTGCGCGTGCTGCCGGGCAAGCGGCTGGTCGGCGAGGCGGAACTCGACGACAGCCGCGTGCTCGCCAAGCTGTTCATCGATCGCCATGGCGGGAAGCGCTGGCAACAGGAACGAGCGGGTCTCGATGCACTCGCCCGGGCCGGCATTCCGACCCCGGCCTTGATCGCCGCGAAGACGATCGCTGGCGGTGGTTACGCGCTGCTCACCACCTTTCTCGAACCGGTCGAGAGTCTGGCCGAGGCGTGGGCGCGGGTCGCCGGGCGGTCAGCGGACGAGCGTGAAGCACTGTCCCTCCTGGTGCCGCTGCTGGCCGCTTACGGGCGCCTGCACGCCGCCGGTCTGGTGCACGAAGACCCGCATCTGGGCAATTTCCTGTGCCACGCCGGTCACTTGTGGGTCGTCGACGGCGATGCCGTGCAGCAGGTCAGCGCTCGGCGTTCGTTGCCGGCAGCGCGCGCTCGTGCCAATCTGGCCATGCTGCTGGCGCAGTTGCCGCCGGCCTGGGATGACCGGCTGAGCGAGCTGCTGCCGGCGTATGCCGCAGCGGCGGGCGCCGATGAGAGCGAACTCGCCGGGCTACGCGAGGAAATCGCTCGCTTCCGGGCCTGGCGCCTGCGCGACTATCTCGCCAAGACCGTTCGCGACTGCACCCTGTTCGCGGTCGAGCAGAGCACCACCTGTTTTCGCGCCGTACTGCGTCAGGAGGCCGCGGCGCTGGCGGTCGTGCTCGCTTCGCCGGATGCTGTGATCGACGGCGGCGAGCTGCTCAAGGACGGTGCGACCTGTACTGTTGCCCGCGTGCTGGTCGACCGCCGCGAACTGGTGATCAAGCGCTACAACCTCAAGAGCCTGCGCCATGCGCTGGGCCGTCTGTGGCGTCCGAGCAGGGCCTGGCACTCGTGGCGGGAAGGGCAGCGCCTGCAGTTTCTCGGCATTTCGACGCCGGCGCCGCTCGCCCTGATCGAGGAACGCGCCGGACCATTGCGCCGCCGCGCCTGGCTGATCTGCGAGTACTGCCGGGGGCCGAACCTGCTGACGCACCTGTCTCCGGACTGCGCGCCGCCTTCCGCAGAGGCGCGGGCGATTCTCGACCTGTTCGAGTCCCTGTGCCAACAGCGCATCAGTCATGGCGACCTCAAGGCGACGAATCTGCTGTGGCACGATAACCGTGTGCTGCTCATCGATCTTGACGCGGTCGTCCAGCATCGCACGGCTGCCGCGCATGCGCGCGCCTGGCGGCGCGACCGTGCGCGCCTGTTGCGCAACTGGTCGCCGGGGTCGGCGCTCCATCGCTGGTTGGACGATCGCCTGCCGGCGGCCTGAAGTCCGCGAGGCTCTCGTTCAGGCGACTTCGTTCGCCGCTTCCTTCGCCGCTTCCTCGTTGAACTGCATGGCGTGCAGGCGCGTGTAGTGCCCGTTGGCGGCGAGCAGATCGGCGTGACTGCCCCGCTCGACGATCCGCCCGTGTTCCATCACCAGGATCAAGTCGGCTCTTTCGATGGTCGACAGGCGGTGCGCGATGACCAGCGTCGTCCTGCCGGCCATCACCTGGTCGAGCGCATTCTGGATGTGGCGCTCCGATTCGGTATCGAGCGCCGAAGTCGCCTCATCGAGAATCAGGATCGGTGCATCCTTGAGCAAGGCGCGGGCGATCGCCAGCCGCTGGCGTTGCCCGCCAGACAACATCACGCCGTTCTCGCCGATCAGCGTGTCGAAGCCATTCGGCAGCCGATCGATGAATTCGCGGGCAAAAGCCGCTTCGGCCGCTTTCTCGATCGCCGCCCGCGGCGCGCTGGCGAGATCGCCGTAGGCGATGTTGCGCGTGACCGTGTCGTTGAAGAGGACGACCTGTTGTGTGACCAGCGCGATATGCCGGCGCAGGTTGCGCAGCCTGTAGTCTTCGACGTCCACTCCGTCGATCAGAATCTGGCCCGAGTCGTGGTTGTAGAAGCGCGGGATCAGGCTTGCCAGCGTCGACTTGCCGCTTCCCGAGCGTCCGACCAGCGCCACCATCTGTCCGGGTTCGATCGAGAAGCTGACGTGGTCGAGCACGCGCTGGGTGCTGCCGGGATAGACGAAGGAGAGGTCAATCACTTCCAGGAGGCCGCTGACACGCTCCTTCTCGACAGTGCCGCGGTCGGGTTCGGGCTCTTCGTCGAGCTGGGCGAAGATGCTCTCGGCCCCCGCCAGTCCTTTCTGGATCGTCGCGCTGACCTCGGAGATCTGGCGAATCGGTTTCGGCAGCATGCCAGCCGCGGTAATGTAGGCGACCAGATCGCCGGCCGAGGAATCTCCGCGCAGCAGCAGCACCAGCGTCAGCAGCGCTGCCATCGTGGCGAAGGTGACGAGCTGGAGGGCCGGCGTGTAGCTGGCGACGGTCTTCACCATGCGCAACTGTTTGGCCGTGTTGTCGGCACTCGCCGCGCGATAGCGCGCCGATTCGTAGTCCTCGCCGCCGAAGCTGCGTACGACCCGGTAGCCCTGGATGGTCTCCGATGCGACGTGCGTGAGGTCGCCCATCGCGGCCTGAATCTTGCGGCTCTGTCGGCGGAACTTCCGGCTGGCGTGGCTTACCATCACGCCGATGATCGGGAGAACCGCGACCATCACCATCGTCAGCTTCCAGTTCATCCAGAGCAGATAACCGAAGAGGAAGATCACGGTCATCCCTTCCCGGAGCACGACCTTGATCGCCTCGGTCGCAGCGCCCGTCACCATCGTCACGTCGTAGGTGATGCGCGAGATCAGGTGCCCCGAATTGCGCTGATCGAAGTAGGCATTCGGCATGCACAGCAGACTGTCGAAGAGCGCGCGCCGCAAGTCGTCGATCAGTCCGAGCGAAACCCGTGTCAGATAGTAGAAGCCGAGATACGATCCTATCCCTTGCCAGGTGACGACCAGTACCAGCAACAGCGGCACGCCATAGATCATGTCGACCTGCCCGAGCAGCGGAAGCGGCAGTGGCATCGCGCCGCGCGGCGCGTTCAGTCCATCGACGAAGTATTTCAGGATGGCCGCCAGCATTGGCGGCGACGAGGCGAAAATCAGATAACCAAGCAGGCTGATCAGGAAGAGGCCGACGAAAGGGCGCAGATAGCCGAGCAGCCGGAAATAGATGCGCAGCGAGGAGACGGGACGAGTGGTCGCAGGAGGCATTCGTCGGCGCTACCGGAAATTCTCAAGGCGCGGAGTGTAACACGCGCCCCCCTCCACCCTTTCTGCCGCAGCGAGCGCTGCGAGCGGCCCCGGCAGTGGCACACCGACGACAACATCGCCCGCGGGCAGGCCGCGCCGGAGCGAGCGATCCGCCAGCCGGGCGCAAGCTCCCGAGCGTCTTTCAGCCGACTTCGGGGGCAAGCTCCGCGCAGACGGCAGCGACCGGGGTCGCAGTCACTTCCGCCGTTCCCTTCGAGCTTGCCAGGGTCTTGCGGAAATCTCCACGGACACCCAAGGCCGCCAGCAGAGCGCGGCCCTCGGCATCCTCCGGCTCGATCAACAGTGCGCAATCGTCGCCTTCCACAGCCATCATCACTTTCATTTCGACCTCCATGTTGCCCGCCTCCGGCAACCGACAGACGGGCCAGATTCCCAGCGGCTCGAAGCCGTCTTGGCGCCCGCTGCTCACGTCAAGGCGGAAGGTCAAAGGGCGACTGACCTATGGAGGCAGTGTCGTCGATTCCGTGCTGCCGGGAAAAGGAACTAGTGCACACCCGCGGTCATTCCGGTCTGCCGCGCCGGGTCATACGCCGCCTGCAGCTCAGTCCTCGGGTTTGCTGTTATCCACCGGTGGTTCCGGTTCCAGTTCGCTCGGGGCGTTCTCCTTGTAGAACAGCTCCTGCGCAGGACCCTTGCCGCTTGTCTGCGAATCGATGGCGACGATTCCCTCCGGCGTCGGCAGGAAAGCTTCGGGAGCATCCTTCAGCACTCTCGCCATGTAGCCGATCCACGTAGGCAGCGCCGCGGTGCCGCCGGTCTCGCCGTTGCCAAGATTGCGTGGCTGATCGAAGCCTATCCACGAGCAGCCGACGACCGTCTGCTGGTAGCCACAGAACCAGGCGTCGACGTGCTCGTTGGTGGTTCCGGTCTTGCCGGCAAGATCCTTGCGCTTCAGCGTCGCCGAAGCGCGTGCCGCCGTGCCGTAGATCGTCACATCGCGCAGCATGCTGTCCATCAGGAAAGCGTTGCGCGGATCGATCGCACGCAGGCTCTCGTCACCGGCGGTGAGCGGCTCGGCACGTGCCAGCACCTGCTTCTTCTCGTCCTGGATTTCGCGCACGATGTACGGGCGTACGCGATAGCCGCCGTTGGCAAAGACGGCGTAGGCCGTGACCATCTCCCACAGCGTGACCGAACCGGCGCCGAGGGCCATTGTCAGGTAGGGCGGATGCCGGCTGGCCTGGAAGCCGAAACGGGTGATGTAGTCCTGCACGAAGTGCACTCCGCTCGCCTGCAGCAGGCGGATCGAGACCATGTTCTTCGACTTGGCGAGG
>WBZT01003657.1_pt1 | contig 10019 bp, 8 predicted proteins | sample 5204241 | NCBI WGS metagenome assembly WBZT01 (sample SAMN12344358, study PRJNA552823) | activated sludge metagenome | biome: Activated sludge suspended growth; feature: Nitrification reactor; material: Wastewater; isolation source: activated sludge from nitrification reactor of wastewater treatment...
CACTTCCGGCACACACATAATGCTTACGCCACAGAATCTCAGAATAGTTGCTGTTGCCCTATTTGTAATGGCGACAGGAAATTACTCATTATTCCAGCACATACTCCAGGTATATCCGCTAAGCCTTGAGAGCCTCCCTTTTCTGTTGTCATTAACCGCATTTTTCACTGGGACAACAGCTTTATTTTTTCTCCTGATTTGTCATGGCAGACTGGGAAATTGGTTGCTGGCCCTGTTTTTACTGCTTTGTTCACAGGCCGCTTATTACATGGATCAGTATGGTGTGGTCATTGACGCGGTCATGATGGATAACATCTTTCAAACCAATGTGCAGGAGTTTATCGGTCTGGTCAGCCCAGGTCTTGTCTTCAGGACAGTCCTATTGGGACTGCTCCCGGCTTGGCTGGTCATTAAATACAAGCCGGCATCTTTAGGTTGGGCGGTGGAAATTAAGTCCAGGCTAAAGATCATCGTGGCGTTGCTGCTTTTGTTGTTGGCAGTCGTCATGCCTTTTACGGCAAATTACGCTTCATTCATACGCCAACACAAAATGGTCCGGTTTTATGCCAACCCGGTGTATTTCAGCTATTCGGCAGTGAATTACTTAAAACCGTTCTTCAAGTCCAGTGAAAAAAAGACCCTTAAAAAAACCGCAGAGGATACGGTTGCATTCAATCACGAAACAAAGAATGAGCTGATCATTCTTGTGGTGGGAGAAACCGCGCGCGCAGACCGTTTTTCGCTGAATGGATATTCGAGAGAAACCAACCCAGAACTTAGAAAAGAGGCCATTGTCAGCTTGGGCAATGTGGCTTCCTGTGGCACATCAACAGGGGTGTCGCTGCCCTGCATGTTTTCCGTTTTGGGACGCCAGAATTTTGATCATGAGGCGGCACAGTCGCAGGAAAACATCCTGGATGTGCTTAGCAAAAATGGGGTGCAAATATTGTGGCGGGATAATAACTCCGACTCAAAAGGAGTGGCCGCGCGGATGCGTTATGAAGACTTCAAGGATCCCGCATTAAACCCGGTTTGTGATGATGAGTGCCGAGATATTGGCATGTTGAGTGGTCTGGAAAAATATATAGGTTCAAACCCGGGGCGGGATATTTTGGTTGTGATGCACCAAATGGGTAATCATGGCCCCGAATATTATAAGAGATACCCGGCCGAATTTGAGCGCTTCAAACCTGTGTGCAAAAGTAGTGAGTTGAGCAGCTGTACAAAAGAAGAAATTGACAACGCGTACGACAACGCCATTTTGTATACGGATTTTTTCTTGTCCAGTGTTATCAATTTCCTGAAAAAATACGATGACCAGTACGAAACAGCAATGCTGTATGTGAGTGACCACGGCGAATCACTCGGTGAACATGGCTTATACCTGCATGCAGCGCCCTATATCCTGGCTCCCAAGGAACAGACCCATATTCCGGCAATAGTCTGGATGGGAGAGCATTTCGATTACAGGCTAGAGCAATTGGAACCTTACCGCGATTACCCGTTGAGTCACGATGATTTGTTTTGCATGTTGCTGGTGGCATTTGAGCTCAGCAGTAAGGTATGCGAGAGTAAAGCGCCGATCCTGATAGAAAATGTAAACCTGAAAAACACTCAGCTACGTAAACACTGATATGCATGCAATGCTGCTGGAGAGTACCGGTAGCCAGTTAAAGCTGGTGGATTTGCCAGTGCCGGAGTGCGGGCAGAACCAAGTGTTGCTCAAGGTCTTGGCTTGTGGGGTTTGTCGCACAGATTTGCATATTGTGGATGGCGAACTGAGCCAAGCCAAGCTACCGTTGATACCTGGCCATGAAATTGTCGGTACGATTGTTGCCATGGGAAAACAGGTGCGACGATTCCATCCGGGGGAAAGAGTAGGTGTTCCCTGGCTGGGCCACACTTGCGGACATTGTGCCTATTGCACCGGCGCGCGGGAAAATCTTTGCGATTCTGCACAGTTCACCGGTTATAACCTCGACGGTGGTTACGCAGAATATGCGTTGGCTGACCAGGATTACGCTTTTCATCTGCCGGAAACCTATTCCGACGCTGAAGCCGCGCCATTGCTATGCGCCGGCTTGATCGGCTACCGTGCCCTTTGCGCGGCAGGAGACGCCAAAACTGTGGGGATTTATGGCTTTGGCGCGGCAGCCCATATCATCTGCCAGGTCGCGCGCTGGCAGGGGCGGCGTATTTTCGCGTTTACCAAGCCGGGCGATAAGGTTGGCCAAGCGTTTGCCCGCACCTTGGGCGCGGAATGGGCGGGAGACTCCACCGAGTCACCCCCGCAAGCCATGGATGCGGCTATCTTGTTTGCCCCGGTGGGTGATCTGGTACCACAAGCGCTACGGCATGTGCGCAAAGGCGGCACGGTAGTGTGCGCCGGTATCCACATGAGCGATATCCCGGCCTTTCCGTATTCGATTTTGTGGGGTGAACGCAAAATCTGCTCCGTGGCCAACCTGACGCGCAAGGATGCCGAGGAATTCCTGACGCTGGCGCCCCAAGCCGGGGTCAAAACTGAAGTTGAGACCTTTACGCTGGCGCAGGCCAACGAGGCCATCGCCAGGGTGAGAGCGGGCGCCGTGCAGGGCGCCGCCGTGTTATTGATGCAGTAAAGGAGGAACAGCATGCCTACCGTCTTGATTACCGGCGCCAATCGCGGCATCGGGCTCGAATTTGCCAACCAACTCGCGGCGCAGGGCTGGCAGGTACTGGCCTGTTGCCGCAAACCGGAGTCCGCCGAGGCTTTGCAGCAACTGGCTGCTCATTACCTCGGCAAGGTGAGTTTGATTCCGCTGGCGGTGGATGACCCAGTGCAAATCGAAGCACTGGCGGCGCGTCTGCGCGGCCAACCGCTGGATCTGCTGTTGAACAACGCCGGGTATTACCCCGGCGGCCTGCATGAAACATTCGGCCACACCAGCCGCGAATTGTGGCTGCGCGCTTTTGAAATCAACACCATTGCACCGCTGAAAATGGCCGAGGCGCTGCTGAACAACCTGGTACAAGGGCAAGGCAAGACCATCGCGCTGATCAGCAGCAAAATGGGTAGCCTGGACGACAATACAAGCGGCGGCTGTTACCTTTACCGCACCAGCAAGGCCGGGCTGAACATGGTGGCGAAAAGCTTGTCGCAAGACCTGGAGCCACATGGCATCAAGGTCGCCCTGTTACATCCCGGCTGGGTTAAAACCGACATGGGTGGGCCAAATGCACTGATCAGCGTCCAGCAAAGCGTGGCGGGAATGCTGAAGGTTATCCTCAACCTGGGGTGGCAGGATAGCGGGCGGTTCCTGGGATATGACGGCAGGGAAGTGCCGTGGTAGTTTTTTTACTCGATGTTTTGAACCTGTTCGCGCATCTGCTCGATCAACACCTTCAACTCCATCGAAACCTGTGAAGTTTCGCTGGAAACCGATTTGGAACCTAGCGTATTGGCTTCGCGGTTGAGTTCCTGCATCAGGAAATCCAGGCGTTTGCCCACGGCGCCAGAGCCGGAAAGGATGCGCCGCAGCTCCTGCAAATGGGTGGAAAGCCGCCCCAGCTCTTCGTCCACGTCGATCTTTTGCGCAAACATCACCAGCTCCTGGTGGATGCGGGCTTCATCAGCTTCGGCGATCAGGTCGCGCATCTTGGCGTTGAGTTTTTCGCCATAAGCGGCAATCAGGGCGGGCATCAGTGGTTTTACCTTCTCCACCAGCGCTTCCATTTGGGTGGCGCGATCCAGGATCAGCGCTGCCAGTTTGGCGCCTTCGCGGGCGCGCGAAGCCTGCATCTCCACCAGCGCGGCATCCAGCGCAACATTGATTTCATCGCCCAGCGACTCGGTGGAAAATTCCTCCGTCAGTACCACACCGGGCAGGCGCAGGATGTCGGCCACGGATAAAGGGCGGCTTTGCGGGAAACGACGCAGTATTTGCTCACTTAGTTGCATGGCTTGTTCCAGCGCGGGTTCGTTCAACGTGGCAGTGGGAACCCGGCCCGTCGGCGCAACCAGGTTTACCCGGCACTCCACCTTGCCACGGCTCAATTTTGCCGAGACACGCTCGCGTATCTGCGGCTCAAAAACGCGCAGGTTGTCTTCCATCTTCACCTGTAGCTCAAGGTAGCGACTGTTCACCGAGCGTAGTTCGATCATCAGGGTGCCATTGGGAGTTTCGCGCTGTACCGCGGCAAAACCGGTCATGCTGTGGGTGGGCATAGGGGTTCCTTTATGAAGTTGCCGCATGGTAACAAAACGGCGGGTTTCGTGCCAAAATAGCGCGCCTTCATATTTCAGGAAACAGCATGCGCCCGAGCCAACGCCAGCCTAACCAACTTCGTAACGTGGAAATCATTCGCCACTACACCCGCCATGCCGAAGGTTCGGTGCTGGTGAAGTTTGGCGATACCCACGTCATCTGCACCGCCAGCGTGGATGAAAAAGTGCCGTCGTTCCTCAAGGGCAAGGGGCAAGGCTGGCTGACGGCGGAATACGGCATGTTGCCGCGCTCCACTGGCAGCCGCATGGATCGCGAAGCCGCTCGCGGCAAGCAATCCGGCCGCACGCAGGAAATCCAGCGCCTGATCGGGCGCAGCCTGCGCGCCGTGATTGACCTCAACTTGCTGGGTGAGCGAACCATACAACTGGATTGCGACGTGATCCAGGCCGATGGCGGCACCCGTACTGCCAGCATTACTGGCGCTTTTGTGGCCGCGCATGATGCAGTGAGCCTGCTGTTGGAAAAACAACTCATCACGACCAACCCACTCAAGGATTTTGTCGCCGCCATTTCCGTGGGGGTGTACCAGGGTGTGCCTGTGCTGGACCTGGATTACATCGAGGATTCCGGCTGCGATACGGATATGAATGTTGTCATGACCGGCAGCGGCGGTTTTGTCGAAATCCAGGGCACCGCCGAGGGTGAGCCATTCCAGCGTGATGAAATGAATGCCATGCTGGACTTGGCGCAACAAGGCATCAGCCAGTTGATTGGTTTGCAGAAAGCCGCGCTGAAAATCTAGCCGGGTTGCGTGGCCTGTTCCAGCCGCGCCAGCCAGAGCATTGCCTGCTCGCGATTCTCGCCACACATTTCCACTGAAGCTTGCAACCCGGCGCAAAAGACCGGGCGTTCCGGTTGCCCGAAAATTGCACAGCGGTTGTCTGGGGTAAGCTGGACACAACGCACCCCGGCAGGTTTGCCATTGGGCATGCCGGGGATGGGGGAAGTGATGGAAGGTGCGGTGCAGCATGCACCGCAACCCTCACGACATAACATGGTCAGACCTTCTGGAAAACCTCGGAACCTTTCTTCACAAATTCTACTGCCTTTTCCTGCATGCCTTTCTTGAGTGCTTCTTCTTCCGACAGCCCTTTTTCCCTGGCGTAGTCACGCACGTCCTGGGTGATTTTCATGGAGCAGAAATGTGGCCCGCACATGGAGCAGAAATGGGCCTGTTTGGCTCCCTCTTGGGGTAGGGTCTCGTCGTGGAATTCCTTGGCCTTGTCGGGGTCCAGGCCGAGGTTGAACTGGTCTTCCCAGCGGAATTCAAAGCGTGCTTTGGATAGCGCATTGTCGCGTATCTGCGCGCCGGGGTGACCTTTGCCCAAATCAGCAGCATGGGCTGCGATCTTGTAGGTGACGATGCCGACGCGCACGTCTTCCTTGTCCGGTAGGCCCAAATGCTCCTTGGGTGTGACGTAGCACAGCATGGCGCAGCCGTACCAGCCTATCATGGCGGCGCCTATGCCTGAGGTGATGTGGTCGTAGCCGGGGGCAATATCTGTGGTGAGCGGGCCTAGGGTGTAGAACGGGGCTTCGTCGCAGTGCTTGAGCTGCAGGTCCATGTTTTCCTTGATCATGTGCATGGGCACGTGGCCGGGGCCTTCGATCATGGTTTGCACGTCGTGCTTCCAGGCGATCTTGGTCAGTTCACCTAATGTCATCAGTTCGGCGAATTGCGCTTCGTCGTTGGCGTCGTAGATGGAGCCGGGGCGCAGGCCATCGCCTAACGAGAAGCTGACATCATAGGCCTTCATGATTTCGCAGATGTCCTCGAAGTGTGTGTAGAGGAAGCTCTCCTTGTGATGCGCCAGGCACCACTTGGCCATGATACTGCCGCCGCGCGAGACGATGCCGGTCATGCGTTTGGCGGTAAGCGGGATGTGCTGCAAGCGGATGCCGGCGTGGATGGTGAAATAGTCCACGCCTTGTTCGGCTTGTTCAATGAGCGTGTCGCGGAAAATTTCCCAGGTCAGGTCTTCGGCCTTGCCGTCCACTTTTTCCAAGGCTTGATAAATGGGCACGGTGCCAATCGGCACGGGTGAATTACGGATGATCCACTCGCGCGTTTCGTGGATGTTCTTGCCGGTGGAGAGATCCATCACCGTGTCGCCGCCCCAGCGGATACTCCACACCATCTTTTCCACTTCTTCGGAGATGCTGGAGGCGAGTGCCGAGTTACCGATGTTGGCATTAACCTTGACCAGGAAATTGCGGCCAATGATCATCGGCTCCAGTTCCGGGTGGTTGATGTTGGCGGGGATGATGGCGCGGCCGCGCGCCACTTCATCGCGCACAAATTCCGGCGTGATGATTTTGGGGATGGATGCGCCGAAATCCTGACCGGCGTGCTGGGTCAACAACAGTTCGGAAAGCCCTTCACGGCGCTGGTTCTCGCGGATGGCAATGAATTCCATCTCTGGCGTGATGATGCCCTGACGCGCATAGTGCATCTGCGAGACATTCTTGCCAGCCTTGGCGCGACGCGGTTTGCGGGTGAGGTTGAAGCGCAACTCGGCCAGCGCGGGATCGGTCTTGCGCATATTGCCGTATTGCGAAGTCAGACCTCCGAGGATCTCCGTATCGCCGCGCTCCTCAATCCATTTGGCGCGCATGGCTGGCAAGCCATCGCGAATATCTATCCTGGCGTTCGGGTCAGTGTATGGGCCGGAGGTGTCATACACCACCACCGGTGGGTTCTTTTCCGCGCCGAAGGCCGATGGTGTATCAGTCAGGCTGATTTCGCGGAACGGGACTTTAATGTCAGCGCGGCTACCGGTGACATAGATCTTGCGTGACTTGGGAAATGCCTTGGTGGCGGACTCTTCGAGTTCGGCGGTGGCGTTCAGGAATTTGGGATTGGCGTTCATTGGGTGCTCCTCGGCATATCAAGTAGGGAGCAGAGCCATCTGCTTTCCCTACGGCGGCATGACCCGCATCAGGTTCGAAGGGTATGTCTCACCGGTCAAAACCGGACCCCCAGCAATGGTGTGAAAGTACTTGAAAAGCCGGTGAAAAGCAAGAATCCGGGCGCTTATTTGGAATTGAAGCGCCCCAGCTCCTGCATCATTTTGACCAGGTTGGACTGTGATTTCTGGAACAGGTCACGTGCTTGCTCGCTGGTGAGGGTTTCATCATTGGGTCCCGATACTTTCCTGCCCATACCGCCTTGTGCACTCATCGCCAGCGAGATTTTGACGTTCTTGTCCTTGTAACCGACGCGCGACCAGTCACCAATAATGACGTTGTCCCGTTCAAACTTGCCCATCAGGTCATGGCCAATGGAATAATCCTCAGCCGGGTTGGTGACGCCCAATAAAGGCATCAGGGTGGGCGTGATATCGAGGTGGCTGGTCAGCTTGCTGTAGGTGGCCGCCGGTTTGCCGGGAATCCACAGCACCAGGGGGGTGCGGGTTTGCGGGTCGGAGAACGTGGAATTATGTCCCCAGTAACCGTTCTCCAGAAACTCTTCCCCGTGGTCGCCGGTAATTACCACCAGGGTGTTTTCCAGCAGGTTGGCCGAAGCTAGATAATCCAGCACGCGCGCAAACTGGCTGTCGAGGTGGTGCACCGAATTCAGGTAGCGATTCTTGATCAGGGAGATATTCGCGCTCAATTCCTCCTTGCTGAGCGTGGCGTAGTTGATGTCGTCACGATACGGTTTGCGGATCACGCTTTCCGGCGGGAAGTAGTAGCGGGCATGCGGCGACTCGAAGAACATGAAGGTGAAAAACGGTTTGGCCGGATCGCGCTGTTTGATGAATTCCAGCATGTCAGACACATTGTGCCGGTCACGCTCCCACCCTGCACCGGATTCCAGCCAGTGCATCTGCGAATTCGGGATTTTGCTAAAAACAGTCTGGTCGAACTCCGGATAAGAAAACTTGGCGCTGGTGTACAGGGAAATCTGGTAATCCTGTTGTTGCAGCAGGTCCATGATGGGCGCGCTGCGCCGCGTTTCCAGGAAACGGTGCCAGTAATTGCCGGGTACGCCGGTCAGCATGGTGAAAATGCCGACGCGCGTGCCGTTCCCCCCGCTGTAGTGTTGGGTGAAATGCTGCGCTTTTTGCGCGAAGGCCCAGGTGGCGGGCATGATTTCCTGGTCTAGTGTATCGGCACGCCAGGATTCGGAAACCAGCCATACAATGTTGTAAGGCTTGGCCGGTGGCTTTGCCTGAATCGGGTGCAGTGGGTAGCGCAGCCGACCCTTGATGTTCACCCCTTTGTCCTGCTGGGCGACCTTGTAACCCATTTTCTTGAACAATGACCGGGCCGATGTGCCGACGTAGAAGGGGATGCCTTCGGTTAGCGTGGGGATCTCGGGATTGCCAAGCGCGCTGTGGTAGGCATAGGTCAGGCGGTCGGCGACGGTGGACAGCAGAAAAACGAGCGTCACTCCCCAGGCAAATTTCCGGAAATTGCGGATTCTGATCAGATGATGGCGGGCAGCATAGCGTAGCCCGGCCATCATCAGTGCCGCCGCCAGCATGGAGCACAGGGCTACCAAAACAAAGCCTATGGTGGAGGCGCTGCTGCCGCCCAGGGATTCCAGTCCGCCGGGGGTGGTGATCAGGTTGATGACGAAGCCGTTGACGAACATGCCATACAACTCATGCAAGCGTGCATTGGCATAAAAGAACAGGATGGTGAGGCCACCGGTCAAAATGGCCACAATCAGTTGCGTCCGGCTTCCTGAGCCGCCCAAAACTTTGCGCCCCGCCAGCCAGGTGAGCAGCAAGGCGGGTGCAAGATACATCAGGTTATAGCCGAGCCAGGCATTGATGATGAACAGGCGGGCATTTCCACCAATTGCCGCTGCACCGGCAAAATCCACCGTCCCCGCGTTGATGATGAGCAATATGGCGTAACACAGGCTAAAAAAGGAAACCAGCGGGAGTTGGCGATAGAGGTGCATCGTTTCATCCAAAAAAAGTGAAACCTTCCCGAACACCGGGAAGGTTTACAGTGAATACTACATGAAATAATTATTTACCGGCTTTTTTCAGGCCTTCGGCAATGTCGGCACGTCGGCCTTCATCGGCATCTTCACGTCCGGGGCGCGGCGGTGCGCTAAGTGCTTTGTTGAAATATTCAATGGCCTTGGCGTTTTCACCCTGTTCCAGCAAAAAGTCGGCATAGAAATAGTTAGGGTCTATGCCGTTGGGATTCAATTGCAGCGCTTTTTCCAGGTGCTCCTTGGCTTTTTTCTTGTCGCCAAAGCCCAAAGGCCAACGCGGTACCTTGTAAAACAGCGATCCCAGCGAAGTATGGGCTGAGCCTTGTAAAGCTTGCGGATTGGTTTTGAGTGACTCCAGCAACACGTCGCGCGCCTGTTCGGCAGTGCTCAGTGCGCCCAAACCGCCCTTGGCCTTGGCATAACCCGCCAGCACAATACCTTCCCAGATCAGGGCCTCAGCCTTGTTGGGGCTGCTGACGCTGATCTGGTGTGCGCGATCAGCCAAGCCCTTGAAGGCTGCCTCCTGCTGATCCTTGGCGGTTTTGTAATTGGCCTTGGCCCAGTCATGCTGGAGTTGCACAATGGCGGGATCGAGAGCGGGCTCATCAGCAAAAGACAAACTGAAAGTACACAACAGGCTTAAGAACAACATCAGTTTTTTCATGTTCGTTTCTCCTTCTTTTATTGAATGGCGGTTGGAATGCGCCGGTAATTTTTGCGCCACAAGGAAGCAGACTGGTAATAAGCAATAGCATCGTTGACCAATAAAGGATGAAGAATAGGGTGGTTTTCAC
>WBZT01003658.1_pt1 | contig 10016 bp, 7 predicted proteins | sample 5204241 | NCBI WGS metagenome assembly WBZT01 (sample SAMN12344358, study PRJNA552823) | activated sludge metagenome | biome: Activated sludge suspended growth; feature: Nitrification reactor; material: Wastewater; isolation source: activated sludge from nitrification reactor of wastewater treatment...
GCATCGTCTTCCAGCCGGCGGTCAACGAGGACCTGGCAGCGACCGCCATCTGGGGAACGCAACAGCTCAACCTCTTCCCCGGAGCCAAGTACGACGGCGTATTCGCCATGTGGTACGGCAAGGGCCCTGGCGTGGACCGATGCGGAGACGTCTTTCGACACGCCAACGCCGCCGGCACAGCCAGGCTCGGCGGCGTGCTGGTCATTGCCGGTGACGACCACGCGGCGAAGTCATCGACGCTGCCGCACCAGACCGAACACGTCTTCAAGGCAGTGATGATGCCGGTGCTGTACCCCGCGAACGTCCAGGAGTATCTCGATTACGGGCTGCATGGCTGGGCGATGAGCCGCTACTCCGGCTGTTGGGTGGTGATGAAGGCGCTGGCCGATACCGTCGAGACTTCGGCGTCGGTATGGATCGATCCGCTGTCGACAAGCATCCGGGTGCCCGACGACTTCCAGATGCCGGAGAACGATCCGCACGGCCTCAACATCCGCTGGCCCGACCCGCCGCTGCAGCAGGAGGCACGCCTGCTCAACCACAAGCTCTACGCGGCGCTTGCCTACTGTCGCGCCAACCGCCTCAACCGTGTGGTCATCGACAGCACGGACCCCAACTCACCAGCCCGACTGGGAATCATCACCGCTGGCAAGGCCTACCTCGATGTCCGCCAGGCGCTTGGCGAACTCGGCATCGACGACGAACTCGCGGCCCAGATCGGCATACGCCTGTACAAGGTAGGCATGGTCTGGCCGCTCGAAGCCGATGGCGTCCGACGCTTTGCGGAAGGTCTCGAAGAAATCCTGGTGGTGGAAGAAAAGCGGCAGTTGCTCGAATACCAGCTCAAGGAGGAGCTTTACAACTGGCGTGAGGACGTCCGTCCGCGCGTCGTTGGCAAGTTCGACGAGAAGGGCGAATGGGCCCTGCTGCCGACCGGAAGCGGACACCTGACGCATGGCGACTGGCTACTGCCGGCGGCCGGCGAACTGTCGGTCGCGCAAGTCGCGCGGGCGCTTGCGGCACGCATTGGCCGCTTCTTCACTTCGTCGGCGATCGAGGCCCGATTGGCGCTTCTCGAAGCGAAGCAGAGAAGCCTGGCGCCAACGCTCGTGCCAGCCAGCGGCGGCACCTCGATCCAGCGCACGCCGTATTTCTGTTCCGGATGTCCGCACAACACCTCGACGCGCTTGCCGGAGGGTTCCCGGGCCGTGGCCGGAATCGGCTGCCACTACATGGTGACCTGGATGGATCGCAAGACCGCGACCTTCACCCACATGGGCGGCGAAGGAGTGACCTGGGTCGGACAGGCACCGTTCACCCGCGAAAGGCATATCTTCGCCAACCTCGGCGACGGCACGTACTTTCATTCGGGCTTGTTGGCGGTACGCCAGTCGGTCGCCGCCCGCGCCGCCATCACGTACAAAATTCTGTACAACGATGCGGTAGCGATGACCGGAGGTCAGCCGGTCGACGGTCAGCTGAGTGTCGCCCAACTGACGCGTCAGCTGGAGGCGGAAGGCATCGAACGGATCGTCATCGTCAGCGACGATCCGGCGAAGTACAGGCAGGTTCGTGGCTTGGCGCCGCATACGCCGATCCGTCACCGCGACGAACTCGATGCGGTACAACGCCAACTGCGCGATTATCCCGGCGTCTCGGTCCTGATTTATGAGCAGACCTGCGCCACCGAGAAGCGCCGTCGGCGCAAGCGTGGAAAGCTGCCCGATCCGGCGCGGCGGGCGTTCATCAACGAAACCGTCTGCGAAGGATGCGGCGATTGCGGCGTACAATCCAACTGCCTTTCGGTAGTGCCGGTGGAAACCGAGTTCGGCCGCAAACGAGCGATCGATCAGTCTTCGTGCAACAAGGATTTTTCGTGCATCAACGGCTTCTGCCCCAGCTTCGTCACTGTCGAAGGCGGCCGCCTGCGCCGCGGCAGCGCGATGACGGCCGATGCAAGTCGCTTCGGCACGCTCCCCGAGCCGCTGCTGCCCGACACCAGCCGCCCCTTCAACGTCCTCATCACCGGCGTTGGCGGAACCGGCGTGATCACTCTCGGTGCCCTTCTGGGAATGGCCGCACACCTGGACGGCAAGGGAGTTTCGGTCCTCGACATGACCGGTCTGGCACAAAAGTTCGGAGCCGTCTTTTCCCATCTGCGCATTGCCGATCAGCCAGGCGATATTCATGCGGCACGCATCGACACCGGCGAAGCGCACGCCCTGATCGGCGGCGACCTGGTCGTCACCGCCGGCAGCGAAGCGTTGTCGAAAGTGCTTGCCGGCAAGACGCGGGCGGTAGTAAACGGCGCCGAGACGCCGACAGCCGAGTTTACCCGCAACCCGGACTGGCAGTTTCCACAGGAGCGGATGCGACAGCAGATCGTTGAAGCCTGCGGCGCGGGCAATGCATTCTTCCTGGACACCGCAGAATTGTCGCTCCGGCTGATGGGTGACGCTGTCTACGGCAACCTCGTCCTGCTCGGCGTCGCCTGGCAGAGAGGGCTGCTACCACTGTCGCAGACCGCGATCGACCAAGCCATTCAGCTCAACGCTACAGCCGTCGAAGAGAACCGCCAGGCCTTCCTCTGGGGAAGGCGCGCCGCCCATGATCCGCAGGCGGTACAGCAGTTTTGCCAACCAGCCAGCGAGCCAGCGCAGCGGCGACTCTCAGAGAACCTGGATGAAACCATCTGCCGACGTGTCGAGACCCTGACTGCCTACCAGGACGCACGCTACGCCGAACGCTACCGTCGCCTGGTCGAACAGGTGCGTGATGCCGAGTCCCGATTGCAGTCGACTGCTCTGAGCGAAGCGGTGGCCCGCTCCTATTTCAAGCTGCTGGCGGTCAAGGACGAGTACGAAGTGGCGAGACTGTATGCCGACCCTGCGTTTCTGCAGCAGTTGTCCGACGAATTCGAAGGCGACTTCCGATTGCGCTTTCATCTCGCACCCCCGCTGCTCACCAGACCGAATCCGGTAACCGGCGGCATCCGCAAGCACGGTTATGGCCCCTGGATGCTGAGCGTCTTCCGCTGGCTCAGCAAACTCAAGGGTTTGCGCGGCACATTCGCCGATCCTTTCGGAAGAACCGCGGAAAGGCGCATGGAACGGCAATTGCTGGCCGACTACGAGGCCGATGTAAACCTGATACTCTCCAGACTTGGACCGGAAACCCTGACCAGCGCCATCGAGCTCGCCAGCATTCCCGAGAAGATTCGCGGCTATGGCCACGTCAAGGCCGCATCGGTAGCGCGGGCTCGCCCCCGACAGGACGCCCTGCGCGCGCACTTGCGGGAGCAGCGAACGCTTGCAGCGGCTGAGCGGCGACACTGACGAAGCTGCTGCCCGCATTGCGTGCTCTGCAGTCGCCGAGAGGAAGAAAGCCATTGCATCCCCCCGCAACAGAACCTCAAGCCGTACCACCGATTCGCCCGCCGATTCGCCAACTCGCGCTGCAGTTGGCGGCAGTGTTCGTCGTTCTGTCGCTGGCCTGGCCGTACTATGGCATCCGAAACGAGGAACTGCCCTGGCCACAGATAGCGTTCGCCATCGCGGGAGTCGCCATCCTTCTCGCCAGCCTGACCCGGCAGCCGTGGTGGTGGCGACTTATCCACGCCGTGTTTGCACCGCTGGCCTGGTGCGTTTCCACGTTGGAGATCGACCCGGGCTGGTTCCTGCTCGCGTTCTGCCTGCTGCTGCTCGTTTATCGTGGTGCGTTGACCGGACAGATTCCCCTCTATCTCTCCAGCCGAGCGAGCACCGCCGCGCTGCTTGACCTTACTGCCGGTTGCCACGACCTGCACTTTCTCGATCTCGGCGCGGGCATCGGCAGTGTCCTGATTCCGCTCGCCCGGGCTCGGCCCGACGCGCATTTCACCGGCGTCGAAAACGCACCGGCGACCTGGCTGGCCGGCCGTCTGCGAACCGCTCGTCTAAACAATTGCGACTGGCACTGGGGAGACATCTGGCGTTATGAACTGCACTCCTACAATGTCGTCTACGCATTTCTGTCTCCCGCTCCGATGTCGGCGTTGTGGCAAAAGGTTCGACGGGAGATGCACCCGGGAAGCCTTTTCGTCAGCAACAATTTCTCCGTTCCCGATGTCGAACCAAGCAGTGTCATCGAAGTTGGTGATGAACGACGGACGCTGCTCTACTGTTACCGTATCTGATTCGTGCCCAGCCGACACCGACGTCGGAGGCCCGCGTGCCAGCCGGGCGTCTCGCACACAGTCCCTGATGTGGCAGAAAGTTGCTAAGATGAACGCTTCACCAACGGAGCAGGAATATGTCCAATAGCGATGCAGCGAATGATCCTCTGAGTTTTGTCAGGAGAATGTGGGGCAGCATGGGGTTTTCGCTGCCGAACATGGTCACTCCGACCCTCGACGTGGAAGAAATCGAAAAGAAGATCAAGGACCTCAAGGCCGTCGAGAGCTGGTTGAAGATGAATCTATCGATGCTGCAAATGACCATCCAGGGGCTTGAAATGCAATGCGTCACGCTCAACGCGGTACGCGCGATGGGTCAGATGGCTGGCAGTTACACCGCTGGCGCTGGCGCAGGCGCCAGCGAAGACAGTCCGGGCACGAGTCTGGTTGCAGGCAGCGGCAACGAAGCGCTCAGGCAGGCAACCCTGTGGCCACTGACCTTGTTGCAGCAGATGCAGGAGCAGATGCAGAAGGCGGCTGCCACTGCCGTACAGGCCAGTCAAGGACGCGAAGAAGCGCCCAAGTCGTAGGGGGCCTTACGCGGCAGGCGACCACCGGCACCGATCCAGGGATACGCCCATCGACGGCCGGAAAGCAGATCAGATGACCGCAGCCTGCCGCAAGGCGTCGATCTCGTCCGCCGAGAAGCCAGCTTCGCGCAGCACTTCGTCACCGTGCTCTCCTGGCGTAGGAGCGGCTCGCTCGACCGCAAAATCCCAACCGGAGATTTTTAGCGGCGGAGCAAATTGCGCCACGCCATCCGCCTGCACCGTCATGCCGCGGGCGCCGAATTGCGGATGTTCGACCGCCTCGGCGACGCTGAGCACCGGTGTCACACAGCAGTCGACTGCGGCAAAGAAATTCTGCCACTCGGCCCGCGTGCGACTGGCGAAGAGTTCTTCCATCTCGCCACGCAGTTCGTCGGCCGCCGCGCCGCGAGCAGCGTGCCGTGCTTTCCAGTCGGGGCGGCGCAGCGCGTCGCAGAAAATGTCCCAGAACTTCTTCTCCAGCGGGGCGACCGCCAGGTAACGTCCGTCCGCCGTCGCGTAAACGCCATAGCCCGCATCCCCTCCGCTGAGCAGGTCGGCGCCTCTTTGCGGCACCGCTCCCTCGGTCTGTAGCGCGAAGAAGGGGAAGAGGTTGTGCGCGAGGACGGCTTCGCTCATCGCCACATCGACCAGACGCCCCTGCCCCGTCCGCTGCGCATCGAACAGCGCTGCCAGAATCCCCATGAGGGCGGTCATCGCACCGCCCAGCAGGTCACCGATCTGCAAGTTGGGAATTGCCGGCCGGCTGCGGTCCACGCCGATTTGCTCGAGCACCCCGGCCAGCGCAATGTAGTTGAGATCGTGTCCAGCGGCCATCGCCAGTGGCCCCGTCTGCCCGTACCCGGTGATCGCGCAGTAAACGATTTTCGGATTGACCGCGCGCAAGGCCTCATAGCCGATACCCAGCTTGTCGCTGACTCCCGGCCGGAAGCTCTCGACCACGATATCGGCCGCTCTCGCCAGGCGAAGAAACACGGCACGCCCCTGCGGATGCTTGAGATCGAGGTACAAGCCGCGCTTGTTGCGATTCACGCTGCGGTAAAAAACGCTCACCCCCTGCGCACCGTCGCCCATGCTGCGCGCGTAGTCGGCAGCACCCGGACCCTCGATCTTGATCACGTCGGCACCGAGATCGGCGAGGTGCAGAGTGGCAACTGGCCCGGGCAGCAGGCGTGTCAAATCGAGAACGCGCACTCCGCGCAGCGGACCACCGCTCACGATCCCGCCTCGCAAGGCTCCAACCAGCTTGCATCCATGTCGATTACCTCCCCTTTTTTCAGCGTCTGATCGAGGAACTGTCCGCGGAACAACCAGCCTGCAGCGCCATGCTGGTACGACCAGGGTGTTTCCCAGTTTTCGACAGAAACCCGAATGCGCAATACCGCGACTTCGCGCACGTCCGAATCCCTGTCGACGCAAGGCGTGGCAGCCGCCAGCAGCGCCCAATCGGCCCGCGTGTAGGCCGATAGCGGCTTGTTCAGGCGCGGGCAGACATCCGCCATCCGCCGTTCGCGCGCAATGCCGGCAATCGAACCCTTCAGCCAGTAGGTCGGCGCTTTCAACAGCCAGCCGGCACCACCCTCGCGAAACATGACGCAGTCGCCGACCTGCGGGCCCGCTGCCGGCGCCACGTCGGCCAGTGCCATCGTCGTCAGGAACAAAGCGACGGTTCCCGCAACGACAGGGAGCGATGACGCGCGGCGGATCACGACAACCAGCGTTTGCGACGACGATAGTGTTTGACGTCCCGGAAGCTCTTGCGTCCGACCGACGACAGGCCGAGATAGAATTCCTTTACGTCTTCGTTGGCGGCCAGGTCGCAGGCCGCCCCCTCCATCACCACCCGACCGTTCTCGAGAATGTAACCGTAGTCGGCGTAGCGCAGCGCCATGTTGGTGTTCTGCTCGGCGAGCAGAAAGGTGACGCCTTCCTTCCGGTTCAGATCCCTGACGATGGCGAACACCTCGTCGACGATCTGCGGCGCCAGACCCATCGATGGCTCGTCGAGCAAGACCATGCGTGGATTTGCCATCAGCGCGCGGCCGATCGCGCACATCTGCTGCTCACCACCCGAGGTATAGGCAGCCTGACTGCTGCGACGCGTCTTGAGGCGTGGAAAGTAGGCATAGACCTTGTCCAGCGTGTCGCTGACCGCCGCCTTGCCGTCGCTGCGGGTGTAGGCGCCGGTCAGCAGATTTTCCTCGATCGAGAGATGGGCGAAGCAGTGGCGTCCTTCCATTACCTGGATCACGCCACGCCTGACCAGTTCCGCCGGAGTCAGCGCCTCGATCCGCTCGTCATGCAAGTCGATGCTTCCCTTGGTGACTTCGCCGCGCTCGCCACGCAAGAGATTGCTGACGGCACGCAGAGTCGTCGTCTTGCCTGCACCGTTGCCCCCCAGCAGGGCGACGATTCCCCCTTCGGGAACGCTGAACGAAACCCCCTTGAGAACGAGGATCACGTGGTCATAGATCACTTCGATGTTGTTCACTCTGAGGAGGGCGCGGGCGGTGCTCATGCCATCCCTTCGCTCGTCAGGCAGCGCGACGCTCCCGCAGGACAGATGCGCGTCCAGATTCGGCGCAGCGAACCGCCAGAGATCATTTCTTGCACTCGTCCGGCGTCCGCGGCTTGAGCTTCTTTTCGTCCGCATACTTGCCCGATGCCAGCATCACCATGGGCCGAATGACCTTCTCGTCAGCCTGGTACCAGTCCGAGCTGAACTCCCATTTGCTGCCATTCCAGCTGTGCACGCGCACCCAGGAAGACCCCATATGGTCGAGGCACGACGACTGCACCGGGCGCATGACGCCAGCAAAGCCCATGCCGTCCAGCGTCTTCTGGTCGAGATCGAGATTTTCCAGACCCCAGCGGACCTGCTCGCCGGTCATCACCTTGCCCTTGCCATAGCGCTCCTGCGCCTTGCGCACCCCTTCCACGCCGAGCATCGCCGAAATCAGACCGCGCATATACAGTACCTGCCCGATCTCCTCCTTCGGTCCGGTGCCCTTGCCCTTGGCATACACCAGTTCCAGCATGTCCTTGACGACCTTCGCATTTGGCTCCGCACCATGCTGCAATGTCAGAGCGCTGTAGCCCTTCGCCCCCTCGGCGACATCCTTGACGTCGGGCTCTGCTCCCGCCCACCAACTGCCGATCATCCGGTCACGCGGGTAACCCGTTGCCTGTGCTTCGCGTAGCGCGGTCGAGTTCATCACGCCCCAACCCCAAAGCAGAACGTAGTCGGGCTTCTGCTGCCGGATTTGCAGCCAGGTCGCTTTCTGCTCGACGTCGGGATGCGCCACCGGCAGCAACTGGACCTCGAAACCGTAGGTCTTGCCGAGTTCCTGCAGGAGCGGAATCGGCTCCTTGCCATACGGACTGTCGTGATAGACCAACGCGATCTTCTTGCCCTTCAGCTTGGCCATGCCACCTTCCTTCTTGGCGATGTGCTGAATGGCGACGTCGGTCCCGACCCAGTAGGTTCCGAGCAGAGGAAAGTTCCAGGTGAATACGGCACCGTTCTGCGATTCGCTGCGCCCGTACCCCGCCGTGATCAGCGGGATCTTGTCCACGGGAGCTTTCTCAGTCAGCGCGAAGGTGATTCCGGTCGATAAGGGCTGAAAAACCGTTCCGCCGCCATTCTTGCCCTTCAGGCGTTCGTAACATTCGACGCCGCGGTCGGTCGCATAGGCAGTCTCGCACTCTTCGAAAGCAATCTTGACGCCGTTGATGCCACCTTTGGCGTTGACCAGTTTCAGATAGTCGACGTATCCATTGGCCCATTGACTGCCGTTCGTGGCATAGGCGCCGGTGCGGTATACGAGAACGGGAAAAAACTGTTCCTTGGCCTGCCCCAGGGCGGTCGGGGCTGCCAACAACGACGAGAGAACCAACACACCCGCCGCGACGGTCGGCGCGAACTCGCGCAGCTTCCTCATTGCATGCATCAGTGCCTCCTCCTGGACAATGAAATGGATCGATCCACAAACACTTCCTCCGAATCCTCCGTGGCTCAATGCGGAAATGGCCAGAGGCGAAGTTTCTCCTTGCCGGTAGACCACAGGCGTGCGATGCCATGCGGCTCCTTGATCAGGAAGAAGATGATCAGCACCCCGAAAGTGATCAGCTCTGCATGCGCAATTCCGGCCGTGGATATGCCGATCCCGATCAGACCCCCGATTTCCGGCAACAACTGGTTCAGGAAGATCGGCAGGACGACGATGAATGCCGCCCCGAAAAAACTGCCCATGATCGAACCCAGGCCACCGATGATGACCATGAACAACAACTGGAACGAACGATCCACCGAAAAGGCCGCCGGTTCCCACGAGGCGAGATGAATGAAACCCCACAAGGCGCCGGCGGTCCCCACGAAAAAGGAGCTGACGGCGAAAGCCGACAGCTTGGCAAACAGCGGACGGATGCCGATCACCTCGGCGGCAACGTCCATGTCCCGGATCGCCATCCACTGCCGGCCGATCGCACTGCGCGTCATGTTTTTTGCCAGAAGTCCGAAAATCGTCAGAAAAACAAGACAAAACATATACTTGTCAACCGGTGTGTCGATTTGCCAGGCGATCACCTGGAGGTTGGAGACGGAAACGGAACCGGAAGAAGCATTATTTGTGAACCAGGGAACGCGCAGAAAAACCCAGTCGGTAAGGAACTGCGCCGCAAGCGTGGCGACCGCAAGATAGAGCCCACGCACGCGCAGGCTCGGTATGCCGAAGAAGATGCCGACGAGCGCGGAGCTGAGGCCACCCAGCAACAGGGAAGCGAGCAGCGGCAGGCCATCGATGCGAATGTGAAAATTGTACGCCGCGTAGGCCCCGACCGCCATGAACGCGCCGGCGCCGAGCGTGATCTGCCCGCAGAAACCCACCAGGATGTTGACCCCGAGTGCGGCCAGCGAAAGAATCAGGAAGGGGATCAGGATGGCGCGAAAGAGATACTCGTCGACCAGCAAGGGAACGCCGACGAAAGCAATCAGCAGCAGACCGAGAATCGCCCAGCGGTCCTGCGCGATCGGAAAAATCTGCTGATCGGCAGCATAGGAAGTCTTGAACTGACCGTTTTCTCTGTATATCACCTGCCTGCTCCCGGATCAAACGCGGTCGATGATCTTTTCGCCAAACAGTCCCTGCGGCCTGAAAAGCAGAAAGAGCAAAGCCAGCTGGTAAGCAAACCAGATTTCGATCCCCCCGCCGATCATCGGCCCGAGGTACACCTCCGAAACCTTTTCCCCGACGCCA
>WBZT01003660.1_pt1 | contig 10016 bp, 5 predicted proteins | sample 5204241 | NCBI WGS metagenome assembly WBZT01 (sample SAMN12344358, study PRJNA552823) | activated sludge metagenome | biome: Activated sludge suspended growth; feature: Nitrification reactor; material: Wastewater; isolation source: activated sludge from nitrification reactor of wastewater treatment...
GGCGTCGTTCGACGTGCCGGGGCGCTTCGTCGCGTTCCCCGGCATCGAGTGGACGCACCGCTGGCACATGAACGCGTACTTCGTGCGCAACGACGAGCCCTACTGCGTGGGCAGCGACTGTCCCGACGTGGTAACGGCCTGCAAGATGACGGCGGTGGACTCGATCGAAGCGGGACTCGATCGGGCGCGGGAAATTATCGGGGGGCCGACCCGCGTGTTGTACTTGCCTCATCCGTTACAGACTGTACCTATTGTGATCGGCCGTTGAGGGTGAAATCGTCAAGGAGAGACTCATGGGCATTCAAAGTACATACGGACTTGAACAACATGGTTTAGCGCCGACTCAAGTTGTGCATTGGAATTTGTCGCCCGCTGAGTTGGTGGAGGCGGCCATTCGACGCGGCGAGGGGCAACTGACTAAAGATGGGCCGTTTCTGGCGATCACTAAACCGCATACGGGGCGCTCGCCCAACGATAAATACACGGTGCGTGAAGCGTCGAGCGAGGCTGATATTTGGTGGGGCAATAACAATGCGCTAAGCGAGGCGCAGTTTGACGAGTTGCACCGCCGCGCGCTGGCCTATTTGAATGAGCGCGACATCTTTGTGCGCGATCTGTATGCGTGCGCCGATCCGGCCAATCGCTTGCGCGTGCGCTTGATCGATGAAGTGGCCTGGACGAATCTGTTCGCCAACAATTTGTTCATTCGGCCAGAGCCGCAGGATTTGGCTGATTTTAAGCCGGATTTCACCATTTTGCATGTGCCGGAAATGAAGGCTGCTCCGGTAACGGATAAGACGCGCACCGAGACGGTCATCGCGTTGAACTTTGCCAAACGCGTGATCTTGATCGCGGGCACACGTTATGCGGGCGAAGTGAAGAAGTCGATCTTCACGACGCTGAATTATCTGCTGCCGCAGCGCGGCGTTTTTCCCATGCACTGCTCGGCCAACATCGGGCCGAGTGGCGATACGGCGTTGTTCTTCGGCCTGTCGGGCACGGGCAAAACTACGCTCAGCGCCGATCCCGAACGCGGCCTCATCGGTGATGACGAACACGGCTGGGGCGACAACGGCGTGTTTAATTTCGAAGGCGGCTGTTACGCGAAGGTGATCAAACTTTCGCCGACGGCTGAACCGGAGATTTATGCGACGACCAAACGCTTTGGCACAGTGCTGGAAAACGTCGTGATTGATCCTGCCGATCGATCGTTGCTGCTCGATCTGGACACGATCACCGAGAATACGCGCGCCGCTTATCCGATCGACTTCATCGGCAATGCGGTGATTCCGGGCGTGGGCGGACATCCCAAGAATGTGATGTTCCTCACGGCAGATGCCTTTGGTGTGCTGCCGCCGATTTCCAAGTTGACGATGGCGCAGGCCATGTATCATTTTCTCAGCGGGTACACGGCCAAACTCGCGGGCACAGAGCGCGGCGTTACCGAGCCGCAAGCCACGTTTAGCACGTGTTTTGGTGCGCCGTTTTTGCCTTTACATCCCACCGTGTATGCGGAGATGTTGGGGCAGAAACTGGCACGGCACGAGGCGCAAGTGTGGCTGGTCAACACCGGCTGGAGCGGCGGGCCATATGGCGTGGGCCATCGCATGAAGATTGCTTACACCCGTGCGATGGTACACGCCGCGCTCAATGGCGCGTTGGACAATGTGCCCACGGAACTCGATCCGATCTTTGGCTTGCCTATTCCGGTGGCGTGTCCCGGTGTGCCCGCCGAGGTGTTGAATCCGCGCAATACGTGGGCGGACAAAGCGGCCTATGATCAGAAGGCGCGTGAATTGGCGGCCTTGTTCGTGAAGAACTTTGGCAAGTATAAAGATCAGGCTTCGGCAGAAGTCATCGCCGCCGGGCCGACGATTTAGAGGTAAACCACGGAGGACACGGAGAACACAGAGACTATCAAGACATCTCCGTGGGCTCAGTGACCTCCGTGGTTTTATTGTGAGTGATATGACCGACTTATCCATCACCTTAACGGGCGTGTGTGTGGCCTATGATTTTCGAGCGTTGCTGTTGATAGGTGACGGCGCGCTTGAAGTGGCTAAACGCGCCAAGTGGGAGATCGTGGCGCAGGGCGAAGTCACGTTGACGTTAGGCGTGGCGCTGTTCGATCGACCGTTCATCTTCACGCCTACGCGTGTCGTGACCGAACGTCAACTCACCATCGAAGGCGAGCGTGTCTTTGAGTGGCTATCTGAACAAGGGTATGCCATGCCGCGTTCTGAAGTGTTTGGCCGCAACGTGCGCGGGCGCGAGGGACAAATCTTCGCGCGCGATATTGATATTGAAGCCTCGCCGATTGCCGTGTGCGATTTTGGCAACTGGGTTATGGGCCTCGTCACGATTGAACCCGCTGCACCCGACGAACCCCAACTGCCCGATCGATTCCGCCGAGCGTTGAAGGTCTATCGGGCGGGTGGGGATGCGCCGCTGGAGCAATTCCTCGCCTAACTCTGCGTATGTCTGTTAGAATCACCGTATGATACGTGTGACCTATCGAGATCAACACTGGGACATCCCCGGCCCGATCGTGGTGCGTGATCTGATCGAGCGCGTGGGGCTGACCCCGGCGACGGTGCTGGCCGTGCGACACGGCCAATTAGTGCTGGATTCCGTCGTGTTGGAAGATGGCGAAGAGATTCGGTTGATTGCGGTGATTACGGGGGGGAGTGGTAACACATGAAAAATTATCGCTATTTTGATCTGATTATGGCGCTGTTTGTGACGGTGCTGTTGGTCAGCAATATCGCCTCTTCGGCCAAGATTGTGGATTGGGGCGTCAAGGTATTGGGGTTGCCGCTGTCGTTTGATGCCGGCACGTTGTTGTTTCCCATCTCGTACATCTTTGGCGATGTGTTGACTGAAGTGTACGGCTATCACCGCTCGCGGCGTGTGATCTGGGCAGGCTTCGGTGCCTTGGTCTTGATGGGCGCAACTCTATGGCTGGTGGGCCGCTTGCCCGGTGAAGCCAATTGGCTGGCGAATGCCGGCGATAAGATGTATGACGCGATTTTGAGCGGTGTGTCGAGCGGCGGAATCATCGTGGCGAGTCTGGCGGCCTATTTCGTAGGTGAATTCTCCAACTCGATCGTGTTGGCGAAGCTAAAGGTTCGCACGCAGGGCCGCTATTTGTGGCTGCGCACGATCGGCAGTACGCTGATCGGTGAGGGTGTGGATTCATCGATCTTTGTCGCGGCCGCGACGCTGTTTCGGGTGCCCGGTTTTGTGCCGGAGATCATGTTAAATCTTATTTTGACTAATTATATTTTCAAAGTCGCTATTGAAACGCTGATGACACCGGTGACCTATCGCGTGGTGGCCTGGCTTAAACAGGCTGAACATGAAGACTATTTTGATCGCGACACAGATTTTAATCCGTTCAAACTCAGCGATCGTCCGGCCGGGTGATCTGCTGCCCGGCCGGAATTTCAGGCGGGAGACAATCGGCGGCGCTGCAAGCCCACGGTTTATTTGCATTGACAGACCGTGACGAGTGTGGCAGAATGAACCCACTTTCGGTTGCATGATCAGTCAGCCTCATAGCCAGAGGTTAAACGACCATACCATCAATCACCCCGCCTCCCCTGGCGGTCTTACTCTGGAGCATCCAGTAGATGATGGGGTTACCCCAATTAACACGGTTTTAATCCGGCAACTTGCGCAGCGTTTGCCTGCGCCAGTTGTCTTTTTGTTTGCCTGACGCCCAGTCCGGAGGGAAAAATGAAGGAGGTGAAGATTACTAATTACCCCGGATAGCAGGCAATGGCCCGTTCATGCACGACATCTAAGAGGAGGATTTCAGGTATGCTACGCAGCAAGCAGGTTGTGTTTAACGTCGTTGTGGTTGTCGCAATGTTGTTGGCCGCCGTGATGCCGCTGAGTGCTTCGCCCGTTTCAGAGTCTGGCGCGTCGGCACCCACCGTCCGGACTGGCCCCGATCGCAGTCGATCTGGGGAAGTACAAGAAGTCGTCGAAGTGACACCGGAACAAGCGATGGACAAGATCGATCCGGCGCTGCGTGACTCGGTCGCCAAGGGCAGCCGCGATCTGGTTAACGTTTATGCGGCGGTGCAGGCCGGTACTGACGTCAGCCGCTATTTCGTGAATATGATTCGGCGGCCGGTCATTTTTGGCAACACGCAAAGCGTGTACGGCCAGGTGGCTGCCAACGATCTGGTTAGCCTGGCGCAAGACACGGGCGTGATCGCCATTTTCTCGACCTCGGGTGAGCGCGACAAGCCGATTGACGAGGACTCTCAAAATGCACCGACTGTGATGCAGCGCTTGCAGCGCTTGCAGACCCTGCGTTCGCAAGCCGTGCCTTATGATCCCGCCCAATCCAACGGCGCAGAGGCCAAGGGCTGGTTCGATGTGCAAGACGGTCACAAGTCGGCGGCCGCGTGGGCCAAGGGCTTTACGGGTGACGGCGTCGTCGTCGGTGTGTTGGATGACGGCATCGACTTTGGTCACCCTGACTTGCAAGGGACCTATGCCTGGGTAACCGATCCGGCTTCGCCGTACTACGGCTGGCCGATGGCTTTCTCGCAAGTCTCGATGGTCTATTATGCGAGCGACGTACTATTGGGCAGCAATGCCATTGCGTCGGGCTTCAATGGCTCGCGCTGGGTGGATGCTAAGACCACGGTGGCGGGCGCGCAAATTGCCGGTCAGCCGCAGAAGAGCAAGATCTCGTACAAGCCGCTGGGCAGCGCCGTGACGCACGATTATATTGTGCCGCGCACCAGCAAGAGCAACCTGTATCGCGTGGGCAGCTTCCCCGAAAAGAACCTGCTGGCGCTGTATGGCGAACGCCCCGCAGTGATCGCCGTCGATACCATGGTGGCGGGCGTGTACGATACGGTCTATGTTGACCTTGATGGCAACTATGACTTCACCGATGAGAAGCCGGTGACGAAGAACAGCCCCGAAGTGTATCGTGACATGGACGGCGACGGCTATGCCGACATTTCCGGTGGTTTGTTGGTGTGGGTCAGCGACGGCGTCAACCCGCCGCCGGTTGCCAAATGGCTGTGGGGCGTGACTTGCGCCACCAATTCAGCCAATATGAAGGGTTGCCCCGATAACGGCACGCTGCTGGTCTTCAGCGGCGCCTTTGATGCCGGTTATACCCACGGCACGCAGTGCGCGTCCAACATCGCCGCGCAAGGCGTGGTGAATGGCGGTGCCAGCGCGCAGCCGTTCCGCATCAATGGCATGGTGCAGGGTGCCGCGCCGCAAGTGGGCCTGATGGACTTTGGCAACCACTACTTCAACGGAACTGATGAAGACGAGTTCCTCGTGGCCGCCTTCGGTTACGATGGTGTTGCGAACTCTGGCGACGAAGTGCAGATCACCAGCAATAGCTACGGCAGCTTCGGGCAGATGTGGGGCGGCTGGGGCTACATCGGCCGATTGGTCACCGCCTTGAACATGTCCGTCGCGCCTAGCACGGTCTGGGTGTTCTCGGCCGGTAATGAAGGCCCCGGTTATGGCCCACAAGAAGGCGAAGCCGGCCCGACGATCATCAAAGCCGGTTCCTCCACGCAGTACGGTTCCACGGCGTGGGACTCGATCTCCAAAGCCAGCCAGATCATGTATGGCGATCCCAGCTCGTTCTACTCGCACGGCCCCAACCGCGATGGTTCGGCCGGTGTCGACGTACTGGGCAATGGCGGCCGCGGTGCGGGTGACGAAGGTATCAACTACTATGGTATGAACGGCGCCGAGTCATGGGCGACCTGGGGCGGCACCAGCCGATCGGCCCCGGTAGTGGCCGGTAATCTGGCGCTGATCTATCAGGCGTATAAAGAGCGCAACGGCGTGTGGCCAACCTGGGATCAGGTCATGGCCTTTGCCAAGAGCGGCGCGACGAATTCTGTCAGCAGCCCGTTCTTCCAGGGCGCAGGCGTCATGAACGCCGATCGGTCGACCGATTTGGCCGCGGGCATCTATGGCGTGTATGCGACGCCGGATGAATGGCAGGTGGGCGATTGGAACGGCGTCGAATACCTGAACTTTGCCAAGGTGGCGAAGCCCGGTGCGACGTACACCAAGACCTACGAAGTCACCAATCCGTCGGGCTACAACATCAACGTCAGCCTGGCCGACGGGTATATGCAGCTCATCACCAAGACGCAGACGACGTTCACGACTCAGGACGAGAGCAAGGAAAGCGGTTTCAACTTCCACTCGCCCGATTATCTGCTGAAACTCGATCCGGCGTCGATCCCGGCGGATGCCGAGGTCATGATCGTGCGGTACGTTCATCCGTACAGCACATTCGATCCGGACAGCAACTTGGTGGCCGATAGCAGCTGGCGCATGATGCTGTATAACTGGACCGACATCAATGGCGATGGCAAGTTGTGGGTGGACAAGAACGCCAACGGCGTGGTCAATCACAGCGATTCGGCCGTGATCGACAATGACGGTTTCCATCAACTTGATTTCGCCAACAGCGACATCCAGCAAGGCGAATACGTCCGCGTGGACTACGAATTTGGCGGCATCGGCATTCCGGTGATCGTCCACAATCCGAAGGAACGCATGGGCGATGCCTACTACTTTGGTTTCCAACACCGGGCCAACCTTCACAACGTAAAGACCACCACGTTCCAGATCGGCGTAGAGTTCTACAAGCGCGCCGACTTCTCGTGGTTGAGCTTGAGCGACAGCACCCTAGCTGTGCCCGCTAATGGCACCGCCACGTTCGATGCGGTTGCGACGATTCCGGCCAACGCCAAACCCGGCGCGTATGAAGGCGTCATCTTCATGCAGGATCCGGGTGATGCCATCCACGCCGCGCACGAAAGCGCGCTGCCGGTGGTCGTCAATGTGATCAGTGAACTGCCCGATGGCGGCTCGATCACGATGGGTGGCGAGGCCGCTCTGGCCGACACGATGTACCAGAACAGCTTTACCAACGGTTACTTCAACTGGTACGGCGGCGGCTGGCAGGGTGCGGGCGATTGGCGCCACTACTTCTTCAATGTCGATAGCGCCGATCTGGCCAATCGCAATCTGTTGGTTCACACCTCGTGGGTTTACACGCCCACCGACCTTAACACGTGGGTCTTAGGCCCGACGAATGACTGCGCCTCGAATGGCACCGGTTGCGCCTACCCGCAGCCCGGCCTGGGCCAGCCCGATCCGTCGATCTTTGGCCCGTACACGCTGCAGCCCATCGGCAGCAGCGAGCCGTTCCGCGCGGGTGCGACCTATCCGTTCCGCACCAGCACCGGCGGCGCTTCGGACTGGGTCAAGGTTCCGTTGGCCCGCACCGGTCTGCACGAACTGGCGCTGCACAATGTCGTGTACGCCGGCAAGACTCTGGCCGAACCGTTTACGGCTGAAGTCGGCACGTTGGACTTCGATGCGGTGATGGATCCGGCCGTCGGCGCGGCTACGCTTGGTTCCGTCAATGTCAGTGCTTACACCAACACGGGTGTGGTTGATCTGAACTTCACCCCGTCGATCAGCATCCCCGATCTGAATGCGACGCTGAGCGGTGCGACCAGCACAACGCGCACGAACGTGACCAGCGTGGTGACCGACACGGGGCAATGCGACGGTGCGTGGTGCGCGGGCAACGGTTATGAGCGCATCATGGTGACGACGCCTGGCACCACACAGCTGTACATCTTCACCGATGTTGCGGCGGCGGATGACATTGACATCTTCCTGCTCTACGACACGAACAACAACAACATCCCTGAGCAAGGGATCGATCAAGCCGTGGGGCAATCTGCGGCCGGGACCGGTGTCAAGGAAAAGATCACGGTCAACAATCCGCAGTTGGGCCGCTACTTCCTGGCACTGAACGGCTGGGATTTGGGCACGCCCCCGACGGTCAACCTGAGCTGGTACTATGACATCACCACGCCCAGCCCGGTGCCGGCTGAACCGTTGACGGTTTACAGCAACACCGTCGCGATCAATCAGACGCCGTTCGTGACCTCGACCAATACGTACACCTACGTCGTCACCGCGGACGATCGGGCGGCGGCGTTGTACGCGCAGGTCGGCAACTTCCCGGCGGGCGACAACATCGATCTGTATGTTTCCAACAGTCTGGGCCAGATCGTGGCCAGCGCAACCACGACGGCGACGACCGAACTGGTCACTGTGAAGCCCGCAACCGGCTATCGCTTTGCGGCCGGCGCCAAGTATACGGTGTGGGTGCATGGCAAGACCGTGGCCGCGCCGCCTGCCAATGTCAATCTGAAGATCTGGTGGGATCACCTGAACCTGTGGCTGACCGCTGCTGATTCCGATGTTCATGTCAGCGCCATCAACCCGGGTGAGACGGTCAGCGTCACGCTCCACTTCGAGAAGTCGAACTGGAACGTGGGCGATCCGGCCATGAGCGTGCGCTTGTTGGCTGGCTTCACGGGTTTGTCCAATGCCTTCGATGAGTTGGTAACGCTAACGCGCGCCAACGCGCCGACGGCTCCGACCTGGGACGCTGAAAATCTAGTTGTAGATATCCGAGCCGATTCTGCTCGTGGCCGAGCCAATCCGGCGGGTGCCTGGTCGCTTGGTGGTGTCGCTATCCCGTCGGCGCTGATTGCAGGCGGGGAGTACGTCACGTACACCGTACGTGTGACCAACACCGACGCGCTGGCTTCGCCCAATCTGTTGGTCGAAGTTCTGCCACTACCAGAAGACTACTTCAAGTTCTGGACGATTGTCCCGCCCGCCAATCAAGCGAATCAGGTTGACGGCATTGCCTACGGGCTGATCGGTGGCACTGCGGGAACAATCGATTACACTGGCGGTATCTCTTGGACAGGCCAGCTGGCGCCTGGTGCATCTATGGAGTATAGCTACTGGGTGCAGATGCCGCTCACCATGACCACGCCGCAAAATCATACGACGGGTGTGGATGTGTATGAAGCCGACACGGCCACGTGGCTGACCTGGGCTCCAGCCGGCGCTTACATGCGGCCGTTCAGCACCAATGCCACGACGGGCTTCCCGGCATTCACCAACAAGGTGACATCCAAGACGGCGGTGCTTCCGGGTGAGACGTACACTTACACGCTTAACATGATCAACCCGAGTTCGGTGTTGCAGGCGATCAAGGTCACTGACACGTTGCCGCTCAGTGTGACCTTTGTCTCGGCGACAGGCGGTGCGACGTATAATCCTGGTTCACATACGGTCACTTGGTCAGGTTCGGTGCCCGGCACCAAACTCACGCCGACGACCATCGACGTCGTGGTGACCATGTCGCCGAATGCGCCGGTGGGCTTGTCGGTGGTCAACAGCGCCAGCTTCTACAATGGCGTCACCAATGCGTTGATCACGACCAAGCAATCGCCCAGCACCACCGTCCTGCCCAGTGCGGATCTGCAGCTGAGCAAGACGGCCGACAAGCTGACGGGCGGCCGCGGCGAGACCATCCAGTACACGCTGGTGTTCCGCAATGACGGCCCCAACGCGGCCAGCGGCGCGACTTTGATGGATAAGATTCCGGCGGAAGTCACTGTGATTCCGGCCAGCATCGTCCCGACCAAGGTCAGTACCGTTCCGCTGTGGAATGCCGTTAACCGCACGGTCAACTGGAAGAACAACCTGGCCGTAGGTGAAGTGGTTACCATCACCTACAACGCCACGATCAACTCCGGTTCGTCGTTGGGCCTGGCCATCATCAACTTGGCCAGCATCACTGCGCCCAACGCCGATGGCGCTGTCTACGGCGGTGCGCTGACGGAAGTGGTCTTCCAGAATAAGGTCTTCCTGCCTGTTCTGTTCCGATAACCGCAGTCGCAGTTTGTAGTCCGCAGCCCCCAGCATTTTGCTGGGGGCTGTTTTGTTCTGTGATAGACTTGGCCGCCATGAAACGAATTGTGCTGGTAATCGTGATTTTGATCGCCTTGAATGGCAACCCTGCGCAGGCCGCGCCAGTCGAATGGCTGTTACATCTCAACCCCGATCGGGCCGCCACGCCCGATCGGGTTTTTCGCGATCACCAACTGATCGCTTTACGGCACATT
>WBZT01003661.1_pt1 | contig 10015 bp, 8 predicted proteins | sample 5204241 | NCBI WGS metagenome assembly WBZT01 (sample SAMN12344358, study PRJNA552823) | activated sludge metagenome | biome: Activated sludge suspended growth; feature: Nitrification reactor; material: Wastewater; isolation source: activated sludge from nitrification reactor of wastewater treatment...
AGGGTCGACCGCGTTCTCTGCAACGAGGGCAATGCTGCCGAAATCGGCACGACGGACGGGTTCCGGCAGATTGCCACGCGCTGAATCAGTGATTCAGGCTGTATCTTCGCAGGTCGAGCAATCCACCTGGAACAGCGCGCGGTCATCGAGGCGCACGGCCGTCAGGTGACGACCCCAGAAACAACCGGAATCGAGGGCCAGCAGGTTGGGCTCGATCCGCAGTCCGAGCGCCGACCAATGGCCAATCACGAGGACGTCAGCGGCGCTGCGCCTGCCGGGAACTTCGAACCACGGCAGTTGGCCAGGCGGGGCGTCGGCCACTTCGCCCTTGGTCTTGAATTCCATGACTCCCGCGGGTGAACAGAAGCGCATCCGGGTCATCGCGTTGACAATCACCCGCAAGCGCGGCCAGCCCTGCAGGTCTTCGTGCCACGCCGCCGGTTCACTGCCCCACAGATTGGCCAGGAAATCCTGGTGAGCGGGACCGGTGAGCGCTGCCTCGACCTCTGCGGCCAGCGCCCGTGCCCGGGCGACGGTCCATTGTGGCAAGAGTCCGGCATGCACCATGCAGAATTCGCCTTCGCGGTGGCACAGCGGTCGATGCCGCAGCCAGTCCAGCAGGTCCGCACGGTCGGCGGCATTGAGGATCTCGTCGAGTGTATCGCCCTTGCTACGCCTGCCGGATCCCGCGGCCACCATCAGCAGGTAGAGGTCGTGATTGCCGAGGACGGTGACTGCGGCGGGGCCGAGGTCGCGCACGAAGCGCAAGGTGTCGAGTGAGCGCGGACCACGGTTGACCAGGTCGCCGACCAGCCATAGGCGGTCGCCTGCGGGGTCAAAACGGCACTTCTCCAGCAGTTTCAGCAGCGATTCAAAGCAGCCCTGAACATCTCCGATTGCGTAGGTCGCCATGCTCGGTGATCAGGCGGTCGCGTGTTGCTGCCAGCGCCAGGCATCGGCGCACATCTGCTCGATGCCGCGGCGGGCTTGCCATCCGAGCAGGTCGGCGGCGAGCTGTGGGTCAGCGTAGCAGGTTGCCACGTCGCCCGACCGTCGCGGCACCCGTGCGTAGGGCACTGGCCGACCGCTGGCGGCAGCGAAGGCGCGCACCATGTCGAGGACCGAGTAGCCGCAGCCGGTGCCGAGATTGACGGTCAGCAGGCCGCCCTTGTCGAGCAGGTAGTTCAGTGCCGCGAGGTGACCCTCGACGAGATCCATCACGTGAATGTAATCGCGTACTCCGGTGCCGTCAGGCGTCGGATAATCGCTGCCGAAAACGCTCAGCTGCGGGCGTTTGCCTGCGGCCACCTGGGCTACGTAGGGCAGGAGGTTATTGGGAACACCATTCGGTTCCTCGCCAATCAGGCCGCTTTCGTGCGCGCCGACAGGATTGAAATAGCGCAGGCGGGCGATCCGCCATGCGGCGTCGGCGTGCGCCAGATCGGCGAGGATGTCCTCGATCATCAGCTTGCTGGCCCCGTAGGGATTGGTCGCCGAACGTGGGAAGTCTTCGCGGATCGGTACCGAAGCCGGGTCGCCGTAGACCGTGGCGGAAGAACTGAAAATCAGGGTTTTCACTGCCGCCTCGGCCATCGCCTTGCACAGCGCGATGGCGCCGCCGACGTTGCAGTCATAATACCGTAAAGGCTGCGCGACCGATTCGCCGACGGCCTTCAGACCGGCGAAGTGAATGACTGCATCGATCGGTGTCGTGGCAAAAATCGACCGCAAGGACGGGAGATCACGGACATCGCTCTGGAAAAAAAGCGGCCGTTCCCCGGTAATCTGTGCCACCCGATCGAGCACTTCGCGCCGGCTGTTCGAAAGATTGTCGATGACCGTCACTGAGTGACCGGCGGCAAGCAATGCGACGCAGGCATGCGAACCGATATAACCGGTTCCGCCGGTAACCAAAATATTCATCCGATCAAGTTCCAGGAGTCTGCTGCCATGGCCGGCATTGCGCATCGATAACCATTGCTCATGGCGGAGCCGACGCGCTATGCTCTATGTCATTCCTGATTAAACAAGGAATTTAAACGAGGAGTTCAAATCAGGAGTTCAAACCAGAAATTCGTCGCGGTGCCGTCCTTGTTCTGTTTCAAGGCGGGTCAGCCAGTTGGGCTGCTTGCCGCGACCCGACCAGGTTTCACCATTGGGACCACGGTATTTGATGGCGACAGGTCCCCGGATCTTGCCGGCAACCATTCCCATGGACCCTGCCATCTTGAAACCAAGGTCTGCTGCCGTCAGGCCGTACTCGGCAATCAATCGCCTCACCCGACCGATCACTTCCGACAACTCTGCCTGCCGAGCTTCTTCTATCTGTTTTTCCAGCATCGCACGTTGTGCGAGTAGTTCCTGATAACTTGCCATACACCACTCCTTAGGGAAAATCGTCTTATACGCTTTAAGCGGATAATTGCAACAGGCTGCCGGTTATTTGTCAAGTGCAATGATCGATTGCATGCACGCTCCATGTAAAGCCGTGGCGCCGATGCTGAAGATATTCAACTAATTTAGAAGAAAAACCCGATTTCATACCCTTTCTCATACCCCTTCTCTTGTCGAAGGTTATCGCCCCGAGACAAGAGACATAATGCTGAATAAGGTTGGATTTAACGGTCATGATTTTTCCAGGCTCCGATCATGGAAGTCTGACCGTTCCCTTTCTTCCGATTCATCATCCGCAAGCGGGGAGGGGAGATTCGTGAGTCGCTGACGCGACTTTCACATTAACGTTCCGAATTGCTGTGCAGCCGCCGATAGCGGCCAGCATGGAAAATCAGTGGATCGGCGGTTTGGCCACGGGCAAAGCGCTGGACGCGACCCAGGAAAATGAGGTGGTCGCCGCCCGGATAATGCGCCTCGTGACTGCATTCGAACCACGCCGAGCAGCCTTGGATCAGGGGTACTCCGGCCAGCCCTGGCGTGAAGGCGAGCGCGTCGAAACGATCCTCGTCACGGCTGGCGAAACGGTTCGAGATGACCTCCTGATCGGCGGCCAGGACATTGACGGCGTAATGGCCGGCGTGACGAAAGGCTGCGAGTCGTGGGGAGTCGCATGCGAGGCTCCACAGGATCAAGGGAGGGTCCAGGGAAACGGTGTTGAAGGAACTGATGGTGAGGCCGACCGGCTTGCCGTCGGTAGCCAGTGTGGTCAGCACGGTGACGCCGGTGGCAAAGCTGCCGAGTGCGTCGCGAAAGTCGCGGCAGACCAGATCCCTGGTGGCCCGTACGTGACGGGTATCACTGCCGGGGAGGTCGATCACCGCCGTTTCCAGAGCATTCGGGGAGGAGCCAAGAGGGGGACGTATCGGACGCATCAGGCGATCCGGACGCTTTGTGCAGGCGTGTTAAGATTCGAAGTTGGCAAAAATGATCCCGAGTTCTGCGCGGCTACTGATTCACCGGATACCTGTAAAAAACCATCGCAAGTATTTCTATGCCCCATAAAGCGGGTTGAACGCCACGACCATGGCGTGTCCGGCGCCGATATCCAGACTCACGGTCATGACTTTTCCATGTCCCCGATCATGCAGGTCATGATCGTTTCCTCTCCCCCGGCGCCTTGGCTGCGAGTGAGGAGGGGAGATTCGTGAGTCGCTGACACAGCTTTTACATTAAACGCGCAATTATCACCGGGCAGCTTCCCTATGTCGAGACGATTCTGATGCAGCGCCATTCCCGCCATTCTCACCATTCCCGCTTGCGTGCGCGGATATTTACCTGGGGACTTGCAGGGGATTATCTGCGGCGCTTGTCGACCACCGCTGGCATGGCCTTGAGGCTGCCAGCAGGCGCGCCGGTGGCGCTGGCGCGCTCAGTCGATGGCTGACGCCTGGCCGGCAACCGGGCCGGGCTTTTCGATGCGGGTGATTGCCTGGCAGAGAGTGCATGGTCGCCACGACCTGCCTTGGCAACAGACGGGCGACCCGTACCGGATCTGGTTATCTGAAATCATGTTGCAGCAAACCCAGGTCCAGACCGTGATTCCTTATTACACGCGTTTTCTCGAACGTTTTCCCACGCTTGCAGCGCTTGCCGGGGCCTCTCTCGAGAACGTTCTCGAATTGTGGTCCGGGCTTGGCTATTATGCGCGGGCACGCAATCTGCACCGCTGTGCGCAAACCCTCGTGGCCGAGCGTGCCGGTCAGTTCTCCGCCGATCCCGGCGAAACCGCAGCATTGCCGGGAATCGGTCGCTCTACCGCGGCGGCGATCAGTGTCTTCGCCTTTGGTCGTCGAGCCGCGGTTCTCGATGGTAACGTCAAACGCGTGCTGATGCGTTGCTTCGGGGTTGCCAGTGGCACGGCGCAGGACGAGCGCGCGTTGTGGGCGTTGGCCGAAACGCTGCTCCCGGAAAATGACATCGAGGCCTACACGCAAGGCATGATGGATCTCGGGGCGACCGTTTGCCGCCGTTACCAGCCTGCCTGCGACGTTTGTCCGTTACAGGCTGCTTGCGTTGCTTGCCAACAGGGCCGTCAGGCCGAACTGCCGATGCCGGCGACCAGAAAAGCGCTGTCTGAACGGACGAGCAGCGTCCTGCTGCTCAGCGACGGCGACCGCGTGTTCCTCGAACGCCGCCCACCGAGTGGTCTCTGGGGAGGTTTGCTGAGCCTGCCCGAAGCGCCCGGCGAGTCGGCCGCAAGCTTTGCCCGACGCCAGGGCTGTCGGCTGCTGGGCACGCAGGCGCTGCCGCCGATGAGGCATGCGTTTACCCATTTTCGGCTGACCCTCCAGGTACTGCGCTGCGATGTCGAGGTGACCAGCCTGCAGGCCAGGGAACACGGGTGCGAGTGGCTACCCCTGAACGATGTCGCTGGCGCGGCATTGCCGACGCCGATCAAGAAGCTGCTGCTGTCCCTTGGTCGCTGACCCTGGTCAGTCCGCCGGCCTGCGCGAATGCTTGCCGGTCAGCACCCGCCCTGCTTCAGGAGTTGTTCAAAGGCATCGACGGGCAGAGGGCGGCTGAAGAGAAAACCCTGATAGCCATGACAGCCATGGTCTTCAAGAAACTGGCGCTGCGCCTCGTTTTCGACCCCCTCGGCGAGCACCTTGAGACCCAGGCTGCTGCCCATGGTGACGATGGTTTGCGCGATCACCGCATCGCTCTGGTTGTCGGGGAGTCTGCTGACGAAGGCCCGGTCGATCTTGAGCTGGTCGAGCGGCAAACGGGTCAGATAAGACAGCGATGAATAACCGGTGCCGAAGTCGTCCATCGAGAAGCTGACGCCGAACTGCTTGATGACGTCCATTTTGGCGATCGTGTCGGCGACGTTGTCCAGCACCAGGCTCTCGGTCAGTTCGAGTTTCAGGCGCAGCGGGTCCGCGCCGCTGTGTTCGATAAGCTTTCGGAGTTGGTCGACGAAATCGGCCTGGCGGAACTGGCGTGCGCTGACATTGACCGCCAACTGTAGATCGCGTGTCCGTGCCTCGACCGACCAGGCTTGGAGTTGCGCACAGGCGGTTTTCAGCACCCAGTGTCCGATCGGTATGATCAGTCCGGTATCTTCGGCGAGCGGAATGAACCGGTTGGGTGGGACCAGGCCGTGCTCGGGGTGCTGCCAGCGCAGCAGCGCCTCGGCAGCAACGATACGGCGCAGCTCATCGACCTGTGGCTGGTAATGCAGGACGAACTGGTTTTTCTGTAAAGCCAGGTGCAGATCTTCTTCGAGCTGTCGCCGGTCGCTGGCAGCCTGGTTCATGCTCGCGGTAAAAAACTGCATGTTGTTGCGCCCGGCAGATTTGGCGTGATACATCGCCGCATCGGCATTGCGCATGAGAATATCGACGTTCTCCCCGTCGCCGGGGAAAACGGCAATGCCGATGCTCGAGGTCGTGTGCAGTCTCTGTCCGTCGAGGTGATAGGGTTGTGACAAGGTGGTGAGGATTTTGCTGGCGACTCGTTCGGCGGCGATGGCATCGGCACCGGTCAGGACGACGACGAACTCGTCGCCGCCCAGGCGGGCGACCACATCGCTTTCGCGCACGCTCGCCATCAACCGTTTCGAGACTTCCAGCAGCAGCGAGTCGCCGACATGGTGACCCAGGGTATCGTTGATGTTCTTGAAACGATCGAGATCGAGAAACATCACCGCCAGCGGACGGTGCTGGCTGTCACGTCGCGCCGCGGCCAGGGCCTGCTCAAGCCGGCCCTGCAGGTTGGAGCGGTTGGGCAGATCGGTCAGGGTATCGAAATGCGCGAGGTGGCTGATCTTTTCTTCGGCCGCCTTGCGCTCGGAGATGTCGACGAAGCTGCCGATGTAATGTTCGATGTTGCCGTCGGAGCCGCAGATGGTCGAGATCGACAGCCATTTCGGGTAGACGCTGCCATCCTTGCGACGGTCCCAGATCTCGCCCTGCCAGTGGCCGGTGCTGTGGATCGACTGCCACATGGCGCGGTAGGTCTCCGGAGACGAACGCCCTGACGACAACAGGCGCGGGTTCTTGCCGCGTACCTCGTCGGCGCCATAGCCGGTGAGGCGACAGAAGGCCTGGTTGACCTCCAGGATGCGGTTGTCGCGGTCGTTGACCATGATCGCCTCGGCGCTGTGTTCGAATACGCCGGCCAGCAGACGCAAACGGATTTCCGTGACGTGACGGTCGCTGATGTCTTCCTTCACGGCAAGGTAATGCGTAACCTCACCGTGATCGCCAAAAACCGGCGAAATACTCGTCTGCTCCCAAAACAATTCGCCGTTCTTGCGTCGGTTGTGCAGAATCCCGTTCCATATCTTACCTTCGAGCAGGGTTTGCCACAGTTGCTGATAGGTTTCGGGAGGGGTTTCCCCGGATTTCAGGAAGCGGGTGTTCTGGCCAATGGCTTCGTCCCGGGAAAAACCCGTCATCTGGGTAAAGCTGGGATTGACGTATTCGATCTCGCCATGGCGACTGGTGATGACAATGGCCACCGGACTATACTCGACCGCTTGCAGCAGAAGCCGCGATACCTGTTCGGCCTGCCGGCGTTCGGAAACGTCGACGAGCACGTTGGCGATGATCGGTGCTTCGCCAGCGGCGTTGTGGACAACGAACAGGGTATGGATGGCCGGGATGCTGCGCCCGTCCAGCGAAGACAGTTCCAGCTCGCCTGTCCACTGGCCCGTCTGGAGAAGCGTCGGCAGCACTTCCTCCCGTAATCTTCGGCTGTTCTCTCCGGAATAGAAATGATTGAACGAATAATCGTTGTACGCGGCGTTTACCGGCAGGTCGAGCAAGCGGCGTAGCGCCGGGTTGGCATAGGTGATGGTCCCGTCGGGATGCGCCATGCCGATGCCCTGACCGGCGTTTTCCACCAGGCGTTCGAATATCTGGAGTCGCTTGCCGTTGTCGCGTTGCTGCCGTTCGCTGTCGACCAGACTGGCGACGACCAGTGCCTCGCGTGCTTCGCTTCGCCACAGACGCAGCAGCAGCGCGGCGAATAGCGCGAGCAGCAGGAAACCGCAAGCGCCCATCACCTGCGCACGTGTTCGCCAGCCGGCAAGGACGTCGTCGAAGCTGACGCCGATGATGAAATAGAAAGGGTAGCGTTCGAGTCGGTGAAAGCTGTAAATCCGCTGCACGCCGTCGGTCTGGGAGGCAAAGTGCAAGGTTCCCGTCCTGTCGCCGCGGGCCATCGGCGGTCGAAGTGGATGACCCGGATCGAGTTCCTGGTTCATCTTGCCTGGCCCCGATGGCCAGCGCACGACCTGTCGGTGGTCGTCGCTGCGGCGAAACGAGATGACGCCATTGTTGCCGACATCGACCGAGCGAAAGATTTCCACATAGTGATCGAGGTCGAGCACTGCAGTGACGAGGCCAAGAAAAACGCCATGCGGGTCCTGCAGCGCACGGGCGATGATCAGGCTGGGCCGGCCTGTGGTGCGCGAAACGATCACTTCGGAGAATAGCAGGCCGGACTGCGGCCGGTTTTGCAGAAAGCGAAAGTAATCACGGTCGGCGACATTGGTGGGTGCCGTATGCGCCCCGTTCGAGCTGTACCGCATATCGCCGCTGCGGTCGAAAACCCGCAGACCGGCCAGATCATCGAAATGCAGCAGGTGCGCGTCGAGTGTCTCACCCAACGATGCCGCGTAGCTGGCTGACGCCGGTCGGGCCAAGGCCTGCGCCGGGAGGCTGCGACTTAATCCCTGCAGGATGGCATCGGTACGACGCAGCGTGGCGTCCAGTCGCGTCTCGAAGATCGCCGCGTAGTTGCGGGTTTTGGTTTCGGCATCGACGATTTGCTCCTGGTAGCTCAACCATAGTTGGTAAACCAGCAGTTGCAGGATGCAAAAGACCAGGAAGCCCAGGCCAAGCAGCAGTGTCCGGCGCTGCCTGCGGTCGGTGATGGGGGCCTTTTCCGGGATCATCGGGGAATACTGCAAGACTTTGCCGTTGAAGGCAAGGAGGCGCCCTGGGAGTAATCGGCTCGCACGCGGAGGTGAGTCTCCTGTCCGTTCAGGAAATGTGGGCCGATGGCGGCGAGGCGCCGATCCTGCCGATCGCCCAGCGTCCAAAGCCGACGCCACAGGCCAGCGTCACGAATGCTGCCGTCCAGCCTGCCTGCAGGCTGCGGCCGAAGGCATCGAGGGCGACGCCAAAGGCGATCGGTCCGATGCAAGCGCCGGCAAAGCCGATCGACGAGTACAGTGCGAGCGCCGTGCCGCGTTTCTCGGGTGAGGTTTCAGTGAGCAGGCCGGCCGTCAGTGCCGCCGAATCGAGATTCATGCTCGCCGCGTAGACCAGCAGGAAGGGCACCAGCAGGCGGCTCGACTGGCCGCCCGAGAAGCCAACGACGACCGCCAGAACACCAGACAAAGGCATCACGGCCTGCAGCCAGCGACCACGTCCCCAGTGCTGCGCGCCTTCGTTGCCGAGAATGCTGGCGGGGACCGCGAGAAAGGTGGCCAGCGCGGCAATCAATCCCGGCATCGCCGTCCAGGAATCGGGCGTGCGGGCATGCATCCAGGTCAGGTAGGCGACCAGCCAGGCCCGAAAGCCGAAGAGCTCCCAGTTGTGACCGAAATAGCCGCCACAGAAAGCCAGGATGCGTCGATCGCCCAGGACGCTCCGCCAGTGGCTGCGCCCGACCGGCATCGTTGCCAGGGGTTGGCCCGGCGCGACGCCTCGCCAGACCAGCAAGACTGACAGCGCCGCACAAACTGCCGCGATGGCGAACAGCCAGGGCCATGGCAGCCGCTCCTGCAGCAGTCCGATCCAGAGATACGACAGCCCGGCGCCGACACCGAAAGTAGCCGTGTAGAACGCGCTGCCCCGCGCCTGTACGGCGACCGGCAGCCGATCCGTCAGCGCCTTGAGGCCCGGCATGTAGGTTCCGGCCAGGCCCAGGCCGGCCAGCCACCACCAGCCCAGGCCACTCGCCAGGCCGTCGGCGAAGTTCGCGAAGCCGGTCAGGGCGAGTGCGCTCACGGTTGCGCCCGCCAGGTAGATCCGTCGCGCGTCGATGCGATCGGTCAGGCTGACCAGTACGGGGACGGCCAGGATGTAGCCAAGGAAAAAAATGCCGCCCAGCCAGCCGCCTGCGGTCGCCGACAAGGACCAGCGTTGCGAAAGTTGCGGCAACAGCGATGGCACTAGCGCGAAGCCGGCCATCAGCAGTGCCTCGGCGATGCAGAAAGTGAGGACCAGCAGAACCGAAGAGGGTTTGCCAGTCATCGTTCAACAGGTGGGCAGGTCAGGGGCAGCCGGCGAGTCTCCCCAGCGTGGCATCAGCGCATGGCGTACGTGCAGTTGGTCAAGAATGCGCGCCACCACGAAATCGATGAGATCTTCGACTCGCTGCGGATGATGATAAAAGCCTGGGCTGGGAGGCAGGATCACGGTTCCCGCCCGTGCCAGACGCAACATGTTTTCGAGATGAATGACCGACAGCGGCGTTTCACGCGGCACCAGGATCAGCTTGCGGCCTTCCTTGATGACCACGTCGGCGGCCCGTTCGATCAGCTTGCTGGCCAGCCCCTGGGCGATCGCCGCGAGGGTTCCCAGCGAGCACGGGCAGATGACCATGG
>WBZT01003663.1_pt1 | contig 10013 bp, 9 predicted proteins | sample 5204241 | NCBI WGS metagenome assembly WBZT01 (sample SAMN12344358, study PRJNA552823) | activated sludge metagenome | biome: Activated sludge suspended growth; feature: Nitrification reactor; material: Wastewater; isolation source: activated sludge from nitrification reactor of wastewater treatment...
TATCAGATGCTCTGGCGACCGCAGACCGACCAGCCCGTCATCGGGCCCGGCAACGCTGGCGAAGCGGTGCGCTGGCTGCGCCAGCGGCTGGCGCTGGCAAACGGCCAACCCGTCCCCGAACCCGCATCCGAGACCTTTGACGCCGACCTGGCCAAACAATTGCGCGCGTTTCAGCAGGCGCGCGGCCTGCGGCCGGACGGGATAGCCGGAGGGCACACGCTGGTGCTGCTGAGCAATCTCGCCCCGACGCCCGGCACGCCCGCGCTCGGCCAGCCACGGCGGGAACCGTGAAATGTCGTATATTCTCGACGCGCTGCGCAAGGCGGAACACGAGCGCCATCTCGGCCAACCGCCGAACCCGGCGACCTCCCCGATGCCCGCTCAGCCCGCCGGCAAACAGTTCTGGCTCTGGTTGGGCGCGGGGCTGGGCCTGGGATTCAACGCCGCGCTGCTCGCCTATTTTCTGATCCGGCCACAACCGACGACCGGGCCGGCGGCCACCGCTCCCGCCGCATCGGCGCACGCGCGACCGGAATCGACCGCTCCGACCGTCCCGCTGCCAGCGCGACCGGAATCGACCGCTCCGATCATCCCGGTGCCAGCGAGACCAGAATCGATCGCTCCCGCCGCGATGGCGGAGCCGCCCGCAGCCCTATCCGCAGCGGCCGCTCCGCCCCGCAAGAATCCGGCCGGCAAGCCGGCCCCGACCGAACCCTCGCGCCCGCCGGTCGCCGCCGGCCCGTCTCGGCGCCAGGAACCGTCCAAGAAGCCGGGAGCCGGCCCTTCCGTCACCATCGGACCGGAACCGCCCCCCCTGCTGGACACGCTGCCCGCCAACGCCCGGCGCAGCCTTCCCAGCCTCAATCTCGACATCCACGTCTATAGCGCGGACGCCGGCAAGCGTTTCGTGGTCGTCAACGGCCAGCGCTACCGGGAAGGAGACCCCATCGGCGAAAACGCCGTGCTGGAAACCGTGACCGCCAACGGCGCCATCCTGCGCCAGGGCGGCCAGCGTTTCCGGCTGTCGGTGCGCCGCTAGCCCCGGCAAACCCGTCAGCGACTGCGCTTGTCCGGCTCGATATGGAGTTGGCTGTCGGCCGCTCGCGGCGGCGACCGCTTGCTCTCCAGCTTGATCTTGAGCCGCAGATTGTTGGCCGAATCGGCGTGGCGGATCGCGGTCTCGTAGCCGATTTTGCCGGCTTCGTACAGATCGAACAGCGCCGCGTCGAAGGTGACGATGCCCTGATCGCTGGACCGAGTCATGACCGACTTGATCTCCTTGATCCGGCCCTGAAAGATCAACTCCGCCATCAGCGGGGTGTTGAGCAGGATTTCCACCGCCGGGATCAGGCCGGGCTGGTCCTCGCGCGGCAGCAGCCGTTGCGAGATGAACGCCTTCACGTTGAAGGACAAGTCCATCAAGACCTGCTCGCGCTTTTCCTCCGGGAAAAAATTGATGATGCGATCGAAAGCCTGATCGGTGTTGTTGGCGTGCAGGGTGGTCAGGCACAAATGGCCGGTCTCGGCGAAATTGATGACCGACTGCATGGTTTCCCGATCCCGGACCTCGCCGATGAGAATCACGTTCGGCGCTTGCCGCAAGGTGTTTTTCAAGGCGGTCTCGTAGGAGTCGGTATCCACGCCGACCTCGCGCTGATCTACCAAGCTCAGCTTGTGACGATGGAAAAACTCGATCGGGTCCTCGATGGTGATGATATGCTCCCGGCATTGGCTGTTGCGATGGTCCAGCATGGCCGCCATCGAGGTGGTCTTGCCGCAGCCGGTGCCGCCCAGAAAAATCACCAGGCCGCGCTTGGCCAGCGCGATGTCCCGCAGAATCGGCGGCAGGTTGAGTTCCTCGATGGTCGGAATGCGCTGCCGGATCAGCCGCAGCACCATGCCGGTGCTGCCCCGCTGGGTGAAGGCGCTGACCCGAAAGCGCGCGACATCGGGAAAATTCAGGGAAAAATTGACTTCGCGATGCTGGTCGAACTCCCGCGCCTGCCGGTCGTTCATGATCGAGCGCACCAGGAGCGCCACCTGTTGCGGGCTCAGGTTCTGACCGCTGAGCCGGCGTACCTCCTGGTTGATCTTGAGCGCCGCCGGACTGCCGGCGGTGATGAAAATATCCGACCCTTTCAGCTCCAGCAACTTGATCGCCAACTCGTAAAGATACTGGGTCGCCTTATCGCTATCGTTCACGACCGGTTCCGATTTCTGTTCCATGCCTGGTTCCCCTCTCTTCGCTCGCGCCATTCAACGCCCCGACGGCGGTCGAACCCGGCCATCCTGCAAACCGGCAAACCGGGCCATCCCCGCGCGGGTACCTGCCGCACCGGAGTATCGCCAACTATTCTATACTGCGCAAATCGCGCCGACCCCCGGTCGCTCCGGGCGCCACGTCCCGACCGCTCTCCCCGAGATAGACCGAGCCATGGGTCCACCCTCAGCTAGTGGCAGCGCCCGTCCGCGCCCCCGCGCTTCCGCGTTTGTTTTCAGGAGATGACCGCCGCCATGAACCGCCCCTCCCGCCGCTTGTTGCAAGCGCTGGTTTTGCTGTTGCCGCTGTGTTGCGCGGCCGCCCCTCCGGCGCGCACCGCCGAGACGCAGCCCCTGCCGGATTTTCGCAAGCTGGTCAAGCAAAACGAGGCGGCCGTCGTCAACATCAGCTCCACGCAGGCCCCCAGCAAGCAAGACGCGGCCCGCAAACCCGGCTTGCCCGAATTGCCGGGCAGGGAAAACCCCTATCTCGAATTCTTCCGGCGCTTCTTTCAGGAACGGCCCGAGTTGCCGGGAGACCGTCAATCCAACTCCTTAGGCTCCGGGTTCATCATCTCGCCGGACGGCCACATCCTGACCAACGCCCACGTCGCCCGCGACGCCGACAAGATCATCGTCCGGCTCAGCGACCAACGGGAGCGGCCCGCCAAAGTCATCGGCGTGGACGAACTCACCGACGTGGCGATGCTCAAAATCGAGGGCGATAACCTGCAAGCCGTGAAGATCGGCGACTCCGACGCGCTGGAAGTTGGCGAATGGGTGCTGGCCATCGGCTCGCCGTTCGGGCTGGAGCGCACCGCCACCCAGGGCATCGTCAGCGCGCTCGGCCGCAACCTGCCCAGCGGGACCTACGTGCCGTTCATCCAGAGCGATGTCGCGGTCAATCCCGGCAGTTCCGGCGGGCCGCTGTTCAACCTGCGCGGCGAGGTGGTCGGGATCAACTCGCAAATCTACAGCAGCACCGGCGGGTACATGGGGCTGTCGTTCGCCATTCCCATCAAGCTGGCGATGCAGGTGGTCGAGCAGTTGAAGGCGACCGGCGAGGTCACCCGCGGCTGGCTGGGGATTCTGCTGCAAGGGGTCAACAACGATCTGGCCGAGGCGTTCAAGCTCGACCGGCCGCGCGGGGCGCTGGTCGCCCAGATATTGCCGGACAGCCCGGCGGCCAGCGCCGGCTTCAAGCCCGGCGACATCATCCTGCGCTACGGCGGCGAACCGGTGGAGGATTCCTCGCAACTGCCGCGGATGATCGGCGTCACGCCGGTCGGCAAGACGGTGGCGATGTCCGTGCTGCGCAACGGCGAGCCGCTGGAAATCAAGGCGACCATCGCCCGGCTGGAAACCGCCGAGGAACCCGTCACCACCATGGACGAGCACAGCGACTCGCGCTTGAACATCACCGTCGCCGACCTCAGCAACGAGCAGCGCCGCAACCTGGGCGTGGACGAGCAGGGCGTGCTGGTCACCGCCCTGGATGAAGGGCCGGCGGCGAACGCCGGCCTGTACCCGGACGACATCATCCTGCAAATCGATCACAGCCCGGTCAAAAGCGCCAGCCAGTTCGTGGAGCTGGCCAAGGAACTGCCCAAGGGCAAAGCCGTGCCGGTGCTGGTGAAACGGGAGAGCGAAGCGCTCTACCTGGCCGTGCGCTTGCCCGACAAGGATTAACCGCCAAGCAGCCAAGCGATGAACCCGAACAACTGTCTGGATTTCGAAAAACCCATCGCCGAACTGGAGGCGATGCTCAAGGAACTGCGCAACCTCAGCGCCGAGCAGGATTTGAACATCGGCGACGAAATCGCCCGGCTGGAAGCCAAGAGCAAGGCGCTCACCGAGTCGATTTTCGCCAGCCTGACGCCGTGGCAGATTTCCCAGATCGCCCGCCATCCGCTGCGGCCGTACACGCTGGATTACGTCGAGCGGCTGTTCACCGATTTTCAGGAGCTGCACGGCGACCGGACCTTCGCCGACGACCATGCCATCGTCGGCGGGTTGGCGCGGCTGGACGGGCGGGCGGTGCTGGTGATCGGCCACCAGAAGGGCCGCGACACCAAGGAGAAGATTTACCGCAATTTCGGCATGCCGCGCCCGGAAGGCTACCGCAAGGCCCTGCGGCTGATGAAGCTGGCCGAGCGCTTCCGGCTGCCGCTGCTGACCTTCATCGACACGCCGGGCGCCTACCCCGGCATCGGCGCCGAGGAGCGCGGCCAGAGCGAGGCCATCGCCCGCAATCTGTTCGAGATGAGCCGGCTGCGGACGCCGATCCTCTGCGTGGTCATCGGCGAGGGCGGTTCCGGCGGGGCGCTGGCGGTGGGCGTCGGCGACCGGGTGCTCATGCTCCAGTACGGCACCTATTCGGTCATTTCCCCGGAAGGTTGCGCGGCCATTTTGTGGAAGAGCGCCGAGAAGGCGCCCGAAGCCGCCGAAGCGATGGGCCTGACCGCCGACCGCCTGCTCAAGCTCAACCTGATCGACGGCATCATTCCCGAGCCGCCCGGCGGCGCCCATCGCGACTTGGGCCGCATGGCCGAGAACGTCCGCATCGCCTTGCGGGAAAACCTGCAACGCCTGGACGCGCTCGGGATAGACGATCTGCTGGAGCAACGCTACCAGCGGTTGATGGCTTACGGGGTGTTCAAGGAGTCCGAGCCGGCGACTTCGACCCAATCGTCCTGGCAGAGCAGCGTGGCCGCCTTGCTGGGGAAGGACAAGGATTCCTGAGCGCCGAACGATGCCGTGATCGACCGCGATGGCCGCGCTCGCGCTCTCACCCGCCATCATCGCCCCCCTGCTGGCCGCCTATCCCCGCCTCGACCGCCTGATCGTCGGCTACAGCGGCGGCCTGGACTCCCATGTGCTGCTGCACCTGCTGGCGACCCATCGCGCATCCTGGCCGGAACCGACATTGGCGGCGGTGTACCTGGATCACGGCCTGCAAGCCGCCTCGGCCGGCTGGGGCGAGCATTGCGCCCACGTCTGTCGCGCGCTGGAGGTGCCGTTTCGGGCGCTGAAGATCGACGCCCGGCCCGCGCCCGGCGAAAGCCCGGAAGCCGCCGCCCGCCGCGCCCGCTACGCCGCGTTCGCGGCGGAACTGGGGCCGGACGCCGCCCTGCTGACCGCCCACCACCGCGACGATCAGGCCGAAACCCTGCTGCTGCAACTGCTGCGTGGCGCGGGTCCGCACGGGCTGGCGGCGATGCCGGCGGCGGCCCGGCTCGGCCGAGGCTGGTTGCTGCGGCCCTTGCTGGAGGTCGGCCGCGCCGACCTGCTGGCCCATGCCCGCGACCACGGTTTGTGCTGGATCGAGGATGCCAGCAACGCCGACCCCGGTTTCGACCGCAACTATCTCCGCCATCGCGTTCTGCCGCTGCTCCGGGAGCGCTGGCCCGCCGTCACCCAAAACCTGGCGCGCTCCGCGCGGCTGTGCGCCGAAACCGCCGCCTGGCTGGACGCGGAAGCGGACGCCGACTTGACCCGCGTCGTCGCCGAGCGTTCGGATGGCCTGCATCTCCCCGCATTGCGCGAACTGAACGCACTCCGCCAGCGGAACGTATTGCGGCGCTGGCTGAAGGGATTGGGTCTACCCGTGCCCGACAACCGGCAATTGAGTCACATCCTCCACGACATTCCGAGCGCCGGCCGCGACCGGCAGCCTTGCGTTCGCTGGCCGGGCGGCGAGACCCGGCGCTACCGGGACACGCTGTACGCCCTGCTCCCCCTCGCGCCCCACGATCCGCGCCGGGCGTTCCTCTGGCGACCGGAGGAGGCCGGCTACCCGCCGCTGGACTTGCCGGGTATCGGCCAGTTGCGGCTGCGGGAAACGATGGGAGCGGGATTACCGATAACGGCGCTGGCCGGCGCCACCCTCGTCGTCCGCTTCCGCCAAGGCGGCGAGCGCTTTCACCCCGCCGGTCGGGCGCACGGCCAGGAATTGAAAAAATTGTTGCAGGAGGCGGGCGTTCCGCCGTGGGAACGGGATCGGTTGCCGCTGCTGTACGCGGATGAAAAGCTGCTGGCGGTGGTGGGTTTGGGCGGCGTCGCCGATCAAGTTGCCGGACCCGGCGAAACCGGCTGGCAGGCGGTTTTGGATTCGCCATCGGCGACCGGGTCTGACTGTCGGATTTTAGGGGCTGGGAAATCCGCCTGAATCACCATTTTTGATGATTTGACATCACTCATCATGATGCTATGATGCCAACCATGCGTACCACGATCCAAATCGATGACGATCTATTGACGGCGCTCAAGGAGCAGGCGCACCGCCAAAACAGCTCCTTGACTCGCGTTGTCAATCGGACCTTGCGGGCCGGCCTGCAAGCCGCCAAGGCTCCGGTTTCCAACAAGCCGCCGTTTCGGGAACAGCCCCACTCGATGGGCGCTCCCAAGCTCTGCATGGATAAGGCGCTCGCGCTCGCCGCAGCGATTGAGGATGAGGAAATCAGCCAAAAACTGCTGCTACGAAAATGAAGATCGTCGATCTCAACGTGTTGCTGTACGCCGTCAACGCCGACTCGGCGCATCACCGCCCCCTGCTCGACTGGTGGAACCGGGCGGTCAATCATGAATCGCTGGGATTGCCGTGGATCGTCCTGCTCGGTTTTCTGCGCATCTCGACCCACCCCAAAATCTTCCCTTCACCCCTGACGCCGGAAATCGCCCTTCAAATGGCGAATACTTGGCTGTCTCTCGACAACATCCGGGTCGTGCATGAACGGGAACAACATTGGGAAGTGTTGCGCTCGCTGTTGGAAGAGGCGGGAACGGCCGGCAACCTGACGACCGACGCGCATCTGGCCGCGCTGGCGATCAGCCACGGCGCCGCTCTGATCTCCTGCGACAACGACTTCATGCGGTTCAAGGGCCTGCGCTGGGAAAATCCCCTGGGCAAACCCGGCCGGTGAAAACCTGGAAAACCTCGCGGGCGTGTCGCCATCGGCGGCGGGGTCTGGTATCTTGTAGCGTCTTCTGGCTACCCCCCATCCCGGCATGACCCGATTCATTTTTATCACCGGCGGCGTGGTGTCCTCCCTGGGCAAAGGCATCGCCGCCGCTTCGCTGGCAGCCGTGCTGGAAGCCCGGGGGCTCAAGGTCACCCTGATCAAGCTCGACCCCTACATCAACGTCGATCCCGGCACCATGAGCCCCTTCCAGCACGGCGAGGTGTTCGTCACCAGCGACGGCGCGGAAACCGACCTCGATCTCGGCTACTACGAGCGCTTCGTGTGCATGACCGCCACCCGGCGCAACAACTTCACCACCGGGCGGATCTACGAAAACGTGATCCGCAAGGAACGGCGCGGCGACTACCTCGGCGGCACCGTGCAGGTCATCCCGCACATCACCGACGAAATCAAGCGCTGCATCCGGCTGGGCGCCGGCGAGGCCGACATCGCCATGGTCGAAATCGGCGGCACGGTCGGCGATATCGAGTCGCAGCCCTTCCTGGAAGCCATCCGTCAGATGGGCGTGGAGCTGGGCCGCGAGCTGTGCCTGTTCATCCACCTGACCCTGGTGCCCTACATCAAGTCCTCCGGCGAGCTGAAAACCAAGCCGACCCAGCACTCGGTCAAGGAACTGCGCTCCATCGGCATCCAGCCCGATATCCTGTTGTGCCGCTCCGACCGGGAAGTGCCCGCCGAGGAGCGCCGCAAGATCGCCCTGTTCACCAACGTCGAAGCCAAGGCGGTCATCAACGTCCCGGACGCCGACACCATTTACCGGATTCCGCTGCTGCTGCACGCCCAGGGCGTGGACGACATCGTCGCCCGCAAGCTGCATCTGGAAAATTTGCCGCCGGCCCAACTCGCCGATTGGGAGCGGGTGGTGCGGGCGATCGAAAGCCCGGCCGGCGAACTGGACATCGCGATGGTCGGCAAGTACGTGGATCTGACCGACGCCTACAAATCCTTGAACGAAGCGCTGCTGCACGGCGGCATCCACACCCGGACCAAGGTCAACATCCACTACATCGACTCCGAGCAGATCGAGCGCGACGGCACCGCCTGCCTGGAGGACATGGACGCCATCCTGGTGCCGGGCGGCTTCGGCGAACGGGGGATCGAAGGCAAAATCGCCGCCGTCCGCTACGCCCGCGAGCGCCGGATTCCCTACCTCGGCATCTGCCTGGGCATGCAGGTGGCGGTGATCGAGTTCGCCCGCCATGTCGCCGGGCTGGAGGGCGCGCACAGCACCGAGTTTCGCAAGGATACGCCGCATCCGGTCATCGCCCTGGTCACCGAGTGGACCGACGAGGACGGCGGCCTGCAACGGCGCCGGGAAGGCGGCGATTTGGGCGGCAGCATGCGGCTCGGCGCGCAACCCTGCTGGCTGGTCCCCGACAGTTTGGCGCGAGCGACTTACGGCAAGGACGTGGTCACGGAACGCCACCGCCACCGCTACGAATTCAACAACCGCTTCCGCGAGCCTTTGCGCGCCGCCGGCCTGGTCTGCTCCGGCCATTCGCTGGACGGCCGCCTGGTGGAAATGATCGAGTTGCCCGGCCATCCCTGGTTTCTCGGCTGCCAGTTCCATCCCGAATTCACCTCCACGCCGCGCGCCGGCCACCCCCTGTTTCGCGGCTTCGTCGAAGCGGCGCTCCGCCAGCGCCGGGAACGGCTCGGGGAGGCCATCGCGGCATGATCGACCTGTGCGGCTTCCAGGCCGGGCTGGACCGGCCCCTGTTTCTGATCGCCGGTCCCTGCGTGATCGAATCCGAGCAACTGGCGCTGGACACCGCCGGCCGGCTCAAGGATATCACCGGGCGGCTGGGCATCCCGTTCATCTACAAATCCTCGTTCGACAAGGCCAACCGCTCCTCCGGCCAGAGCTTTCGCGGCCCCGGCCTGGCGGAAGGATTGAAGATTCTGGAAACGGTCAAGAGCCAAATCGGCGTGCCGGTGCTGACCGACGTGCACGAATACACCCCGCTGCACGAAGTCGCCGCCGTGGTGGACGTGCTGCAAACCCCGGCCTTCCTGTGCCGGCAGACCGATTTCATCCAGAACGTCGCCCGCCAGGGCCGGCCGGTCAACATCAAGAAAGGCCAGTTCCTCGCCCCCTGGGACATGGGCAACGTGGTCGCCAAGGCCCGCGCCGCCGGCAACGACCGCATCATGGTCTGCGAGCGCGGGGCGTCTTTTGGCTACAACAACCTGGTGTCCGACATGCGCGCCCTGATGGTGATGCGCGCCACCGGCTGCCCGGTGGTGTTCGACGCCACCCATTCGGTGCAATTGCCCGGCGGCCAGGGGAATGCTTCCGGCGGCCAGCGCGAATTCGTGCCGGTGCTGGCGCGGGCGGCGGTGGCGGCGGGCGTCGCCGGGCTGTTCATGGAAACCCATCCCGATCCCGATCGCGCCTTGAGCGATGGCCCCAACGCCTGGCCGCTGGATCGGATGGAACCGTTGCTGGCCACGCTCAAGGCGCTGGACGAGACGATCAAATCGCGCGGTTTTCTCGAAACCGAATTAGAATAAGCTCTTTATCCCCCAAAAGCACAACACCCAGAGGAGTTGTCAGCATGTCGAAAATCAAAGAAATTCTCGGTCGTGAAATCATGGATTCGCGCGGCAACCCGACCGTCGGCGTGGACGTGATCCTGGAATCCGGCGCCAAGGGCACCGCCGGCGTTCCATCCGGCGCCTCCACCGGCAGCCGCGAAGCGTTGGAGTTGCGCGATGGCGACAAGAGCCGCTATCTGGGCAAGGGTGTGCTGAAAGCCGACGGCAACGTTA
>WBZT01003665.1_pt1 | contig 10008 bp, 10 predicted proteins | sample 5204241 | NCBI WGS metagenome assembly WBZT01 (sample SAMN12344358, study PRJNA552823) | activated sludge metagenome | biome: Activated sludge suspended growth; feature: Nitrification reactor; material: Wastewater; isolation source: activated sludge from nitrification reactor of wastewater...
GCTTCGCCGCCGACTACCTCTCCAATCCCACACCCGCCTACCCTCCCCTTTCTCGGCGCATGGGCGAAGAAGGACAGGTCGTGCTGCGGGTGCATGTCGAAACCAGCGGCCGACCGTCGCAAATTGAAGTCAGGCAATCGAGCGGCTCCCCACGTCTCGACCAGGCGGCACTGGACGCCGTCTGGCACTGGCGGTTCGTTCCTGCCAAACGCGGCGAGGAAGCCCTTGCCGCGTGGGTTCTGGTCCCCATCACATTCCACCTGAAGAACTGAAAGGCCGTCATGGAAAACCCGCTGGGCTTTGCCCACTTCCTCGCCCACACCGACATCGTCGCCCGCATCGTGCTCTGCCTGATGCTGATCGCGTCAATCGGCACCTGGTACCTGATCGCCACCAAGGGCATCCGCGGGCTGCGCATGCGCCGCCGCAGTGCCGAATTTCTCACCGCATTCTGGGACGCACCCAACCTCGAAGCCGTTGCCGCCCGCATCCGCGAGAAGGGCACGACCGAACCCTTCGCGCATCTGGTACACCATGGTTTCACCGCCATCGAGCAGCACAACCGCTGCAAGCGCGGTGGCGAGTGCGGCACCGTCAACCTGGTCCACGCCGGCAACCCGGAAGACCTGCTCACCCGTGCGCTGAAGCGTGCCATCGACGAAGACAAGGCGGGCCTCGAATTCGGCCAGACCTTCCTCGCCACGGTCGCCTCGTCCGCGCCCTTCGTCGGCCTCTTCGGCACGGTCTGGGGCATCTACCATGCGCTGATCGCCATCGGCATGTCCGGACAGGGCACGCTCGACAAGGTCGCCGGCCCGGTCGGTGAAGCACTGATCATGACCGGCATCGGCCTTGCCGTCGCCATCCCGGCCGCCGTCGCCTACAACCATTTCGCCCGCGAGAACCGCCGTACGCTGTCGCAGCTCAACTCCTTCGCCTACGACGTGTTTGCCTTCCTCGCCACCGGTGTCAAGACCTCACCGATGCTGACCGATGCCCGCGCAACGAGCGAGAAGGTGATCGCCATGGCGCGCGCGCAGGGCGTCGCTGCCGGAGCAGAACGTCAGCCGACCCACCCCGGCCTGGCCGTTCGCTGAGGAGGACAGAACATGGCCTTCGCCAGCATGGAATCCGGCGACGACGACGCGCCGCTGACCGAAATCAACATGGTGCCACTGATCGACGTGATGCTCGTCCTGCTGATCATCTTCATCGTCACGGCCCCCCTGCTCACGCATGCGGTCAAGGTCGACCTGCCGAAAGCGTCGTCCTCGGTCAACCAGACCAGGCCGGAAAACGTGCAGCTCGCCATCGATGCCAGCAGCCAGGTATTCTGGAACGGCGAGCCGGTCGATGCCGCCGGGCTGGCCGAACGACTGAAGGCCATCAGCGCCCTGCAACCGCAGCCGGAAATACACATCCGCGCCGAGCGCACGACGCCATACGAGAAAGTGGCGCAGGTCATGTCGGACGCCGCCAGACTCGGCGTCTTGCGCATCGGGTTCATTACCGATCCGTCAGGCGCGCGGTGACCGCGCAAATGCGCTGATCCAGACACTCATGACTTTTTCAGGCCCCTTTGAGCATCACTCGTGAGTCGCTGACGCGACTTCCTCATAAAGAAACAAGGCAACACCCATTCCATTGACCAGCCAGCCAGACGCGATGCCGTTCAGCCAGCCACAAACCCTTACCTCACGGAGATTTGTATGCCTGCTGACGCCTTGCGCCAGACCACCTGCCCGCGCGCCTGCGCACCGACCCCTTCCCTGCCCCGCCGGCTGCCACTGGCCGCGCTGATGGCGCTCTCCTTCGGCGCCGGCGCGCAAACCGCCGGCGAACAGACGATGGCACCGGTCGTCGTCACCGACACCGCCGAGCGCCAGCCCGACGGCTACCTTGCCACGCGCACGCGCGTCGGCAAGGTGGAACAGGACCCGCAAAGGATTCCGCAGGCGATCACCACGGTGACCAGTGCGCTGCTGGAAGAACAGCAGGTCGGCTCGCTGCGCGAGGCGATGCGCAACGTCTCCGGGATCACTTTCAACGCCGCCGAGGGCGGCCGCTCGGGCGACAACATGAACCTGCGCGGCTTCTATACCTTCGGCGACATATATCTCGATGGCATCCGCGACACGGCTCAATACAACCGCGAGACCTTCAACTACGAGCAGATCGACGTGCTGCGCGGCGCCGGTTCGATGCTCTTCGGCCGCGGCCAGGCCGGCGGGGTCATCAACCAGGTGAGCAAGACTCCCCTGCTGATGGACCAATACAAGCTGACCGGCAGCATCGGCACCAACGGCTACCGCGAGCTGACCGCCGACCTGAACAAGCGCTTCAGCGCCGATGTCGGCCTGCGCGTGAACCTGATGAATCGCGACGAGGGAAGCTGGCGCGAAAATCTCGCCAATGGCGACGAGCCGGAAGTGCACCGCCAGGGTGCTGCGATCAGCCTCGCGCTCAACCAGACTTCGCACAATCGCTTCTGGCTCAACCACTATTACCTGAAGACCCGCGACAACCCCGACTACGGCATTTCCTTCGACGGCGTCACGCGCCGCCCGAACGAACGCTTCCCGTCGCGGGCCTACTGGGGCACCGACAAGACCTTCGACGACAGCGACACGTCAATCACGACGCTGGTCAACGAATATCTCTTCGACCCCGAATCGATGCTGCGCACGCAGGTCCGTGTTGCCGACTATCAGCGCAGCTACTGGGCAAAAACGCCGAACCTGACCCTGCCGCCGAGCGCCAACGGCGTCAACGGCGGCAACGTCACACGCTCGTCCCATTACGAAACGGTGACGCTGCAGTCCGACTACTCGACGCGCTTCAAGACCGGCGGCATCGGCCACGAATTCCTGGCCGGCATGGAATATCTGAAGGAGGACAGCTTCCGCCACGGCCTGCAGAACTTCGGCGGCACGACCCATGCCAACCCGCCGCTGTTCCATCCCTACCAGGAAGCGCTGACCGGCACCCCGACGAAATTCACCAGCGACTCCTACGCGATCTACGTGCAGGACAGCATCGAATTCATCCCGCACTGGAAGGCCACCGTCGGCCTGCGCCGTGACGAGATGGATGCCAAATATTCGAGCACTACCTCGCCAAACCTGAAGTACGGCGAATGGAGCACGCGCGCTGCGTTGTCCTGGCAGCCGCAGGAAGAAGCGCATTACTACCTCGCCTGGAGCGATTCCTTCAGTCCGACGGCTGACCTCTATCAGTTGACGGTCGCGCCGATGCCGGCCGAGCGCAGTCAGGTCACCGAACTCGGCGCCAAATGGCTGCTGTTCGGCGGCGACCTCGCGTTGCGCACGGCCCTCTACCGCGCCAACAAGGCCTGGGAACGGAATACCGACCTCGAATCCACGGCCGCCATCCTGACCAGGAAGCGCCGTACCGATGGTTTCGAAGTCGAGCTAGCCGGTCGCCTGAGCGATCGCTGGGAAATCTTCTCCGGCCTGGCGCTGATGAACGCCACAATTCTCGAAACCGCGATCAACGTGAACGCCACGACCGGCGCCGTCACTCAGGGCGACCCGCGTCTCGTCGGCGAGCGCGCGCGCAATGCCCCGGTTTATACCTTCAACCTGTGGTCAACTTACCAGTTGACCGGCCACTGGAAGATCGGCGGCGGCGTCGAGGCCAAGGGCAAACGCTTCGCTTATCAGCCACAACAGGCAGTCAGCAGCGCCTTCGTCAACGGACAGTTCACACCGAACACGGCAGCAGCCTATCAGCGCTGGGATGCCATGGTCGCTTATGAAGAGAAGCACTGGGCCGTGCGCCTGAACATCAAGAATCTGTTCGACCGGCTCTACTATGACTCGATCTACGACAACGGCGGTTTCACCGTACCGGGTACGCGACGTGCCGCCATCCTCACCGGCGAGCTGAAGTTTTGAGCAGGGAAGCGGCAGGCATGACGACCAATCGCCGACGGTTCATTGCCGCTGTTGCTGCCGGCGTCGCTGGCAGCGCTCTTCCGGGGATTGCGCTGGCCACGACTTCCCGGCAGGCCGTCGTGGCCGCCGCCTGGCGCGGTCCGAACCCGAGCGATTCCTACTTCGCCGGCGCCCTGGTCGCCGACTGGGAAACTCGCAAGCTCGACATCCGCCACGCCGTGCCACTGCCGTCGCGGCCGCACGGCCTTCTGCCGGAGGCCGATGGCGGCATGCTGGTCGTGGCGGCGCGTCCCGGCACCTGGCTGATGCGGTGCGACGCTCAGGGCAAGGTGCAGCAGCGGGTATCGCTGGAGGAATCGTCGACACGGCGTTTCTGCGGCCACGCCATCGTCGCCGCCAACGGCGAAGTGCTGCTGACCACCGAGACGGAGCACGGCCAGGGACGTGGCCGCATCGGCGTGCGCGACCGGCGGACGCTGCAGAAGCTCGACGAATGGGATACGCACGGCATCGATCCGCACCAGCTCGCGCTCGACGCCGCTGGCCAGTTGATCGTCGCCAACGGCGGCGTGCCGAGAACGCTGACCGACCAGAAGTATGATCTGCAGCGCATGGAATCCTCGCTCGTCCGCCTGGATACCGCCAGCGGCAAGCGATTGCGCCAGTGGCGACTGGACGACCCGCGCCTCAGCCTGCGGCATATCGCGTGGAGCCACTCGCCGGTCGACGATGAGGCCTATCTTGGCATCGCCATCCAGGCCGAGCATGACCGCCGCGAGGAGCGCGCACAGTCCCCGATCCTCGCCGTACTCGACGGCGACCGCCTGTTCGTGCCGACACGGGCCAACGACGGCATCGGCTACGCCGGCGACATCGCGGCCGCCTGGGATGGCGGTTTTGTGTTGTCGAGCAACCAGGTCGGCCTCGCCCAGCTCTGGCACCCTGCTGCGGGCGAACGCATGACGCCGCTGGTCAGGATGGAGGAGGCTTACGCCCTGACTTCATGGCGGGGGACCGGATCGTCCGGCGGCGTCCTCGTCGCAACGGCCCTGGGACTGGTGCGCAGTCACCCGCGGCTCAAACCCGTTGCCCTGCCATGGCCGCAGCCGATGACGCTGGACAATCACTGGAGTCTGATCAGCGAGACCTGATTGACTCTATGCGATGTGCAGTTCTTCGCGCAGCACTTTGCGCAGCATCGCCACGGTAATGGGTTTGTCCTCGGGGTCTTTGCTCGCCGCATCGGCAACTACCGCGCGCAATGCCGTGTTGATCATGGTCTGGTATCCCGCCCCAAGCACCTCTGCCCGTGTTCGAAAAAACTCGATGATTTCGTCGTCAAGCATGATTGTAATGCGGGTCTTCCCCGTGGATGGGATGACGGAACCCCGCTTGCCGTTGCTGAAATCGTATTCCTTACGCATGGTATTGCTCCGCTTCGCCTTTACTGGCTTTGCGCGCAGAGATCAACCGGGTTCGGTTCTCGCGCGGTGAATGGACGATGACCAGGACCCGTCCGAGTGCGTCCATGCCCAGTGTGACGAAGCGCTGTTCTCCCTCTGCGTCAGGATCCTCGATGGTGACAGCCATCGGGTCACGGAGGGCTTGTTCGGCGTGGGCGAAGCTGACCTGGCCTTGGATGGGTCGAATTCGATGTCCATCGAGGCATTATGCATACATTATACATATAGTCAATCGGGTGGCTCGGCACCTGCGGGACACCCGAAACAGCAAACCGCAGGCAGCCAACCCGTAAACCGTTGGCACGCTCCAGGATGCGCGACAGCCAGACCCCGGAGGTGTGCTGAAAGAAAATGTAGCAACATCAGACCTGAACCTGACGGCTTGCCCGGTGTGCAACCCGAGATGCCAGACTATGCAGTGTTCATTTCTGGGGATCGCGGCCATGGCAGGTACCATGCGGTTGACGGCAATTTCGGATCAGTGCTTCGGCAGATGCGAGTGATGATGCGCGATCCGGCCGGCCGTGCTCCACTCAGCGCTGTGCGGTTCGATGCGCAGAATATGATGATCTCCGACCATGGCAGCTATCGCGGCAGCGATGGCGACGACATCCTCAATCGGAATCTCCTGGTCTGCAACGGGCGCCTGAACCGGCGCTGTCTTTTTAGGCGCGGGGGCGGACGGGCGCTTGTGCGACACCCAGGTGCCAACGCGGTTGAGCAGCGGGAACCATGAGAGGACCAAACCGATGAACGAGATCACCACGAAGCTCAGAAAGAAGTCGATCAGGCTGAGCAGCAGCGCGCCTTGCAGGGTGTCGGGAATGAGGGAATTCATGTTCGCGGTCCTCGATGTGGAAAAGGCAGGGTCAGCATGGCGTGTTCAGCCGACACCGATCAGCGCGAGCATGATGCCGCCGGAAATGGCGGTGCCGAACACACCGGCCAGGTTCGGACCCATCGCATGGTAGATGAGGAGGTTTTTCGGGTTCTCCTGGTACGCGACGATGTGCGAGACGCGCGCCGCAATCGGCACCGAAGCGATTCCAGCCGAGCCGATCAGCGGGTTGATCTTGGTCTTCAGGAACAGGTTCATGATCTTCGCCGTCACCACGCCAGAACCGGTACCGAACAGGAAAGCAATCAGACCGAGTCCCACGATTTCCAGGGTCTGCAGCGTCAGGAACTTGTCCGCCGCCATGGTGGAGCCGATGGCCACGGTCAGGATCATGATGATCACATTCATCAGGCCACCCGCGGCGGTCTTGGCCAGGCGATCGACGACGCCGGTTTCCTTGAACAGATTGCCGAGCATCAGCATGGTGATCAGCGGTGCGACTGGCGGGAAAAACAAATTGACGATGATCGCGATCACGATCGGGAAGGCGATCTTCTCCAGCTTGCTCACCTTGCGCGATTGTTCCATGCTGATCTGGCGCTCGGCCTTGGTGGTCAGCAAGCGCATCACCGGCGGCTGGATCATCGGCATCAGCGCCATGTACGAATAGGCGGCCACCGAGACCGGTCCGAGTAGATGCGGCGCCAGCTTGACGGTGACGAAGATCGCCATCGGGCCGTCGGCACCACCGATGATACCGATGGCGCCGGCCTCGGCCAAACTGAAGCCGAGCAGCTTGGCGAGAATCAGTGCGACGAAGATTCCCAGGTGCGCGCCGGCGCCGAGAATGACCAGCTTGGGATTGGCGATCATCGGTCCGAAGTCGGTCATGGCGCCGACACCGAGGAAGATCAGTGGTGGAATGATCAGCAAGGCCACGCCCTGGTAGGCATAGTGGAAAAGCCCACCCTCCTTGACGACGTAAAGCAGCGCCGAAATCGCCTGTCCACCGGGTACATCATCTGGCGGACCGGGAACGTTGGCGACGATACACGAGAAGCCGATGCCGATCAGCAGCAGCGGTTCGTAATGCTTGGTGATTGCCAGATAGATCATCGTACAACCGATGATGACCATCACCAGGTTGCCGAACGAGAAATGCACAGCTCCGGTCTGATCGAGCAAAGCCTGGAGAAAAACCGGGATTTGATCCACTGCCACCTCCTGTATCCGGGAAAAACGGCAGGATGTCCTGCCACTCACCGCCGCGCCGGGAATCGCCAACGGGGAAGAGTTGGAGTATAAGTGTCACTAATGAGCGTCCTAACTAGGGTTGGCACTAGATCTTGCCGCCCGTCTTGCCCATGATTTACCCATCAACCGACCGGTCTCAAGCAGTGATACCCAGCATCTCGCAGCGGTCACCATGGATCGCCCGATGACCTTCGTACAGCAGGGATTGCCGGGCGGCGTCTGGATCGCTCCTGCAGGCGCCGGCAGGTGGGTCGCGTTGGCGCTGCTACTCACCGCATTGATCGGTGTTCTCGACTACCTCAGCGGCTACGAGCTGCGACTCGGCAGCCTTTACCTGTTGCCGATCATGCTTGCCACCTGGAGTGCAGGACACCATGCGGGGCTATCGATCGCCGCTGCCGCCTGCCTGTGCTGGCTGCTCAGCTTCAGCTCATCGCACGGCTACGCGCGGCCAGAGCTGTTCTATTGGGACGGCCTCGTGATGGTGGTGGTCTTCATCGTCTTCGTCATCCTGCTGACCCGGCTGCGCCTGGCGCTGCAGCGCGCCGACGAGCGTTTCGTGCGCGTGCTCGACGAAATGCACGCGGCGGTCTATGTGATGGACGCGCACAGCGGACGAATCCTGTACGCTAACCGACGCTTGGCGGAGATGATCGGCGCAGAGCCGAATGGACTGTGCGCTGCCGACCTGCCGCAATACCTCACTGGCGGCGATGGCGATCATCGGCGCAGTGTGCTGCCCACATCCCACGGCTTCAGCTCCGAAGAGCGGCGCGACCCGGCGAGCGGCCGCTGGTATCTCGTGCAATTCGGCGCGATACCCTGGCAGGACACCAGCGCAGTGACCCTGATCGTCGTCACCGACATCTCGGACCGGCGCCACGCGCAGTTTCTGCGGCGCGAGAACCGGGACATGATGTACCGTACGTCGCGCCTTTCCGCGCTCGCCGAAGCCACTTCCGTACTGGCACACGAGATCAACCAGCCGCTGATGGCGATCGCCAGCTACAACGACGCCTGCCTGCGCCTGTTGGCAAGCGAAACCATGGAACGTGCGGAACTGGCGCACGCGCTCGAGAAGTCACGCGGCCAGGCCATACGCGCCGGCAACATCGTCACGCGGATGCGCAACTTCGTGCGCAGCAAACACCCCCAGCCGGTATTGTGCGAACTGAACGCCATCGTTCGCGAGGCGATCGAGCTGATGGAAGCGCGCATCGAGGACCACTGCGTCGTCGTCACCATGATGCTGGCCGAGCACCTGCCGCCGATACTTGCCGATCGTTTCCTGCTCGAGCAGGTGGTGGTGAATCTGCTCGAGAACGCAGTCGAAGCGATGCGGCCGCTTGCCCAGCCGCGTCGCCGTCTGACTGTCTCGACCGGATGGCAGCCCGCCGGAGCGATCATCGTGTCGATCAGCGATCATGGTGAAGGAATTCCCGCAGCCATCGACAAGTATCTGTATACGCCATTTCGATCCACCAAGCCGGAAGGGCTCGGGCTCGGCCTGTCGATCTGCCGATCGGTGGTCGAAGCGCACGGCGGGCGCCTGTGGCATGACCCGAATCCAGGCGGCGGCACGATTTTCCATTTCACGATTGCCGCGGAGGAAGAGTGAGCGACCAGCCGGCAATCGGCCAGACGGTGTTCGTGATCGACGATGACGAGGCGGTGCGCGATTCGCTGGGAATGCTGTTGCGCACGGCCGGTCTGCAGGTGCAGCTCTTCCACTCGGCGCGGGCCTTTCTCAAGCGCTTCAGCCGGGAGTGCCCGGGCTGCCTGATACTCGACATCCGCATGCCGGTGATGAGCGGCCTCGATCTGCAGGACGAGCTCTACAAGCGGCGCTGCCGCATCCCAATCATCTTTCTCACCGGGCACGGCGACATCCCGATGGCGGTGCGCGCGCTGAAAAAGGGCGCATTCGACTTCATCGAAAAGCCGCACGACGGGCAGCGCCTGGTGCTGGCAGCCTGCCATGCGCTACGCGCCGATGCCGAGCAGCGCTGCGGCATCACTGCCCCCTTGCATTCGCCACCGGACCTGGCGGAGCGCCTGGCGCTGCTGTCAGTCCGCGAGCGCGAGGTACTCGAATACATCCTCAAGGGCCGGCAGACGCGCGCCATCGCCGAGGATCTCTGCGTCAGCGTCAAAACGGTCGAATTTCATCGCAGTCGTATTCGGGAAAAGTTGCACATCGGCTCGCTTGCCGAATTGTTCCGGCTGTTCATGACGACCGGCGACTAGGGCCTGTAGCGCGATGAGTTCTTTCCTGTAGTGGAAAAGGGACCTCGGCCAACACTTTCATTCGCACCCAATCGTCGGCAGGCGGTATCTCTATTCACGGAAATCGCCTAAGCTGCCCACCGAAGGGATGTCCAGCAAGCTGGATTCGCTGACTTTATCAGCTTAAAGGGGGCAGTCTGGTGCACCCCAACCCGATGAGGGCCGCGGATCACTGGCTGGCTATCGAACGTGTCCTGACCGGGCTTGACGCTCTCGTAGCCGAGATGTTCGGCGAACATCGAGACCATCC
>WBZT01003666.1_pt1 | contig 10008 bp, 16 predicted proteins | sample 5204241 | NCBI WGS metagenome assembly WBZT01 (sample SAMN12344358, study PRJNA552823) | activated sludge metagenome | biome: Activated sludge suspended growth; feature: Nitrification reactor; material: Wastewater; isolation source: activated sludge from nitrification reactor of wastewater...
CAAATTGTCATCTGGTCAGAAAAATCGGGCGTGAGCGAAGAATTGATGCGTGGCGATCTCGGGCAGGTCTCCGTCTATCGCGGGCCTAATTCCCAAAGCATCACCATCTCCGGTAATGCCGACCAGGTGGAGCTAGAGCATCGCACCTATGTCTTGACCGACGCCCTGTTTGTGGCGTCCACTTTTAGCGGTGATACCCGCCTGCGTATTGATCCGCGCGCGGCTATTCGACCCGGCGATTTTGTGCGCTATCAGGATCTCAATTTCGAGGTGGGCGCCGTGTCCTGGTCGGTGTCGGTATCCGTTGGCAGCATGGCCGCCACCATGGAACTGGCCAACCTGCCAATTTCGGCATGAAAGGCATCATCCGTGAGAATCTGGGCGAGTCGCGCTATATCGTCGGGGTGCCAGCCGCGAATCAACCGCTGGCAGACGAGCTCAAAAAGTATCGGGATCTTTACGCCGCCACCATCCCCAAAGTCACCGATGCCTATGGCGTCCTCAATGAGCGCCGCGCTGTCTACAACCTGGCGCTCGATGCTATTGCCGAGGTGGCGGCGGGATATGAACTGTGCCGGCTGGAGTTTTCCAGCACCAACTGCCTTGATGAGGGCGAGCAAACCTGCCTGAGCACCTATAGCGCGGCGGAACACCTCTGCGGCGATATCGAATCAGGGCCAGGGGAGTGCGATCCGGATTGTCAGCGCGAGCGCGAGCGGTGCTTATTAGCAGCTCAAAAGACTCGGGATGCTTGTTTGGCACAGGTGGCGATCACCTGCGCCGAGGCCGAATTTAAGCATGTTGAGGAGTGCCAAAAGACCTGGGCGCCGCAGATTGCCAAAGCCCAAGAGTCGGCGCTTAAGTTGCTGCCGGGGATGCAGGAAGCACTGTATAACCTCCAGCATGAGTTAGCCTTGCAATGGCAACTAGCCCGCAAGCTCAATGAGCTAGAGGCGATTGAGGCCCGCGAGGTGCAAATTACCTGTTTTATCGCTCAGTACGACGCTGAATTAGCGGTTGAAACAGAGGTGGAGATGGCTAAGACGCCCAATGAGCGTTTTGTCATTACCGGCATCGTCACCGCCCCCACCCCCTGCTTACATGATGCGCGCGTCCTGCCATCGGGTCATCTCTTCGTCAATGCCGCTACGGCCCCGGGCTTCGAGACCTGGCGCCCGACCTGGCGGGTGGGCACAGTCAAGGAGATTATCGATCCCAAGCTCAAGATCGAGTTTGCACCGGCCAATATGCCCGGTGGCCTGGGGACCCTCTACACGGTGCGACCGATCGACTGCACCCCGCCGCAAGCCTATTTTGATGGCCTGGATAGCGCCGCCGCCGAGGCGTTGATTCATGATGCCCGGATCGCGCTGAAAGCGGCACAGGAGGCCCGTACCGCCGCCGTCAAGGCCCGCCAGGACTGCATCGACATCTACGACCAGGCTTGGTTTGATCAGTGTTACGTGACCGGGGTGGAAGCCTGTGATGCCGAATTTGGCGAGGCCATGGAGCAGCCGACCCTGGACCGTGGCCAGTGCTACGATGACGCCCAAACAGGCTGCGAGGAGTCGGTAGCGGCGGGCCTGGAGGCTTGCACCCAAACCTATCAGCCGGCCATTGACGAAGCCCAGCAAACCAAAGACGCTGCCCAGAATGTATCCGACAGCCTGGTTAACGATCTGCTGGCGGCGCAGCAAGCTCTGACGCTGGCCGAGCAGGATCTTGCCACCTGCCTGGCGGAGTCAGAAACCCCGGAGACTTGCGCCGAGGAATTGCAGCCGGCTATCGATGCCGCGCAGGCGTTGGTGGATGATCTCTATCTCCAGGTGCTCAATGCCCAAATCGTGCTAGATGCCGCCGTCGCCGATCTGGAGGACGCCAGCCAGGCGCTTGTGGATTGTCAGGCCGATTGGGTGCTGGCCGACTGCCTGGAGTCAGCCATAAAACTCTGCGACGATACCTATGCCCTCGCCGAGGAGACCTATACCCAGCGTCGCGCCGCCTGCTACCAGGAGGCCATGGCCGAATGTGATCGCCAGCGTGATGAGGCTATCGAGGCGTGTTACACCGACAACCAAGACGCCATCGACGCAGCGCAACTCGCGGTGGACGAGGCGGCGGCTACCATGAACGCGGCAACGGTGGGGCGCTATCAGCCAGCGGATCCGCTGATTCTGGAGTGCCCGGTAGCGCATTGTGGGGCATCGGAATACCAGGTCGATGATGAGGTGCTGATCGATTTCCCGGTGCGTTCGGGAGCAGCCATGGATGTCTGGAACTCCCGGCGTGTGATCGGCTGGGCGCAAAATACCCGTACTTGCTGCTGTGGCGGTCTAGATCTGAATGTCAGCGGCGACCTGAAATCCTGGTATCTGCTGCGGCGTATCCAGGGTCAATTTGGCTGGGATGAAATCAATACTCCAGATCACACGATATCCTGCGACGATAACGCGCTTTATATTCATTCGGAACCGACGCAAGGCGAAGAAACAGAGGTGCAGTTTTTTGGCCTGGGGCCTATTGCCAACGCCTCAATATCGTTTGAAGTCAAAGTAGCTATAACGGGCAACGCTATTGTGACCATTGCCCAGGGTGCCGAACAGGCTGACAATTATGAGGTGCTTTTCGAGCGATCCACTGACTGGACGCGCTACTGTTATAACTACCTGGATTGGATAGGGCCGCGAATAGGACTATGGACCGATCCAGGATCAAGTGCCCAGGTCTGGGTGCGTGACGCCAAAGGTCCAGAGCTCGGGTTTTGCGAGATCAATAGCGAAGACGATTTAGAGGCTATTGCAACTTTGACCAGTTTGCGAGCTGAGCGCGATGCAAAATCGTTAGCGTACCAGGATTTTATAGCGGCAAAAGACGCTTGCTATACCGCTGCGAGTGTGGCTTATACCCAAGCCAAGATAGCCTGCCAAACCTCTTATCCTTTGGGCTATTGCGTCAACCAATGTATGATTTTTGGTGTTGGTGACATTTGGGAATGCACTGCGGCCTGTGGGGCAACATTGCAGGATGCATCGGATTACACCGCCTGTATTAGCGCGGCTACCACTGCCTATAACGATGATATGCAAGCCTGCAACGACATCTATACGGCTGAGGCCCAGGCGGCGGCCGCTGCGGAGTCTATTGCCGCGCAGCAAGCCTTGGATGATTTTTTTAATCTCCATGCGTGCTAGTGCTGGTCAATAGCGACCGCAGAAAGCGGCGCGGTTTTGTCGCCGCCGCATATACATTTTGTTTCAGCTTCTTCTGGCGTCATCCATCTTTTGCCTTCTGCGTCGTAGTCTGTTTCGCTGCTTGGTACCTGTTCTATAAGGTCTACAGGTCCTTTATGCTGTAGGCTCCAAATCTCCATCGCTGGGTGTTTACCAATCGCTAGTTGTATGGCTTTTTGTGCACTCTCAGCCACAACGTGGCAGGTCAAATTAGTGCGCCAGTTTTTGCCTTCTTCCTTCAGGCTGCCCATGATCTCAAAATGCTTCATTTTCTCTCCGATTAGCTAGCTCCGGGCTGTTCATTGTTTTCCTCGCGTTCCTTTATCATGGCATCTGCGTACGCATACGCTATCCTGGCAGCATAGGCGTACGTGTCCTCTCCTGCCGTTACTAGCCTGGCTACTACTCCAGTCAGAGCAGCGGCTGCGAAGTAGTCGCGAAGGCTGATTGCCGACTCGGTTATTGTGTGTTCCCAGTAGGGGCTACTCATGGCGCTTCCTCCTCCCACTTGAGGGTGCTCATTGGCACATCTGGCAATGAGTTCTTGACGCGCTCCACCGCGTTCATACGGCCCAACTCGTAGGCACTAATGATTGCCGTTTGTACCTCTGGCACCCACAATTTTGGTGGAAGATCGCAGACGTTGTAGCCGTTGATAAAGGGTGCCACGGTGGTCTGCCCATTTCTATTTTTTCTACGCCGGATAGTCAGTTTGTCGCTCATTGGTTTTCTTCTTCTTTGTCTAGTCTTGCGTCAAAACAATGAACTCCGTTGTCTCGCAGACTCTTTAATTGCCGCCGCGTCTCGACCGCAAGATTCGTATGGATTTCGCCGTCGATGAACAACATCTCTGCCACCTCCCGCACCAAATCCACTTTGTTCCATTTGTCTGCCCGCATGTCTGGGTATGATTCGATCACGGCCTTCAGATATTCACCGTAACAATTAGCTCCAGTAGAAGTCAGTTTGTCAGTCATGGTTGTTTCCTTCTTCTCTGTTTAACATCTGTTAGGGCGCATGTTCACCGTACTCGTAATCCGAAAGTTCCTCGGAAACGAAATCGTCAAACGCGGCGTCCGCGCGTGCCCGGAATCCTTCGCGCTGTTCGCTGATGATTTCGTGCCATTGCGTGGGTACTGCGCCGTTTTCCACCATCACGCGGTAGCGCCAGGCATCCTTGAAGATCGGCCCATCTTCAATGGTGAGAAGCGTCGCGGTGATGCAGTCGCGGGCATACGTCCGCACGCATGCCGCGACGGTGTCGCGCTCATCTTGCGTTTCTGCGCCGCACGCCTTGAACAAGTAGTCCGGCACTGCGTCGAGGACAATTTTCACATCAAGCATTTTTGCTTTCCTTTTCGGGCAATGCGCCCTAACAATTCATTCAAGCCGACGCCTTCGGCGCGGCTTAATTCAGGCGTTATCCGGCTCTCTGTTCGCTAGCGTCCGTTAACACGTCTTCCGCCCGCTGGGCGCGCTCGCGCCAATAGGCTTCATTCCGCGCGTGGAAGGCTCCCGTCTCCATCCATGCGGCCAGCCTGTGCGCGAAGACTTCCGCCAGCGCCATATCCATTTCGATGTGCTTTGTGGTGTCGTCGCACCAGCACCGCGCTGCGAGTACGCGCGCTTCGGGAAGCCAGGTTTCAATCGTCGTACTCATTTGCTCTCCTAGGTTTTGTCGCGTTTGTTGGTCATGGTTTGTCGCATATGTCTAGTATGCTGTTAGCTCTCAATGCCGCCCACGTCCTCGTTCTGCTCGCAAACCGTCCGCCGATGCGCGGCGGATCGAAATACGTGTAGGTGGCGCGGAACTGGCCGTCGCAAAACAGGCACGCGTGCAGCGGGTGCCCTGGGTGCATCTTCGGCTCCTTGTCGCGCCAATACCCCGGCACGTCCGTCTGCTCCATGTTGGAAAGCGCCACGCGGTAGCGCAGTCGCATATGCTCATCGACGCGCTGAGCTAACCCGGCGTTCGAGCGGGACGCCTCATTCGCTGCGCTCATGAGTCGCCCCTCAACTCTGCGTTATGCACCCCATCCAAAGGGCAGTGGTAGGGGTGCATAACAATCGCATTAACTTCGACCGGGGTATCGGCCTCAGTCAGGTTAGCGTATCCACCGGCGTGGGCAAGGTTCGCAATACGTTTCAGTGTGATTAGTAGGTCACTCATCTTTATCCTCTCCCAATAAGCTGGCACATATGCGCTGTAGTTCACGCGCGGGGGTGTCATCTAGAACAATAACCCCGAGGTTGTTGAGCGCGGATTTCAATGCAGGCCACTCTGCTAGTGTGCCGGATATCATCCCGTGTGCTGCTTGCATGATTTGTAACTGGTCAGTCTCAGCCCTCAGGTTGCGTCTGGCAACGTGGACCGCAGAAAGCGGCGTAGTTTTTCCGTTCATTTTTAGTTTTGAAACCGTGGTTTTCTCTACTACTAAAGTGTTCGCAGGAACGCGACCCGTTCTGCGTCCGTCAATGCTGCGCACGTTGCATCGCTCGCGGGTAAAAGGAATGCCCACCACACTCGCAGTCATAGTGGCTCTTTCCATACTTAACCATTTCAGGATCACGGGCGAAGGCTGTAAGACCGCAAATCAAACAACGCATTGATGGGCGCTCTAATGCCTTATTCGAGATAGGCTCTTTATTGTCGTTTAAGGAGGTGGCGATATTCCTCATAAGGCTTCTACTACGCCTGGTCATCTCTCTTCTCCCACACTTTGCATTTCTTCCCCCCCCCACGGTCCACATTCCAGACTCGGGCTTCCATAATGTATGGAACTGGATGGTGCAAATCCCAGTTGCAGTCACCGCCATTGTAGTCGGAATATTCTTTGTACCATCGGCAGATTCCACAACACTGGTAGTCGCTCATTTTCACGGTTTCATCACCTACTACACGTCACCTCCGCGTCGGGATACTTGGTACACGCCTCAAGGTAGAGCCGCAGGACCCGTACCGCCTCCTCATTCGGCTTTATCTTAGCTAGCTGAGCATTCAATTGTTCTTGTAGATTGAGGATCTGATCCTCTGCCCTGGCGCCCTGGTGCGATATAAGATTGATATCGTCCGATAATGCGTCCGATAGATGTCCAAAATGGACTTCTGTTCGGTTGATTATGTTGAGATAAACGTTCATATTAAGGATCACTGTTAATTAAGAATCGCCGGGTCACGCTGTCGAGAAAGGGGAGGATCAGCGCCCCGACTGCCGGAGTTTTGCCACTATCCGGCTAACGCCCTGGGATTGCCGCCCAGGTCGGGACTTGCTGCCTAAAACGGGATGTCGTCGTCGAAATCATCCGCAGGCTTCGCTACCGCTTGCGGAGCATCCTGCTGATACGTCGCACCCTTTGAGCCGACAAAGGCCCAATCCTTAACGTCAACCTCTAACGAAGTGCGCTCGCTACCATCCTTGGCGGTATAGCTGCGCTGATAGGGTTCGCCCTGGATCAGTACCGGGTCGCCTTTATGCAGATATTGCGCAAAGGTCTCAGCACGTTTACCGAAGAGTGCACAGCGCCACCAGGTAGTCACTTCAGAGTCTCGGCGCTTACGAGTAGTAGCAATGGAGAAATTGGCAACCGCACTACCATCTGGCGTACTTTTCAACTCTGCGTCGCGGCCTAAATGTCCTATCAGGGTAACTGTCGAGAAATTAGGCATTCGTCACCTCACCAAGATCCGCCTGCCATTGCGCCGTAGTCTGCTCAGTGGAACCCTCAGCTTGGATCGCCTCGCGCTCGGCCTGGGCTTCGGCATCCGCTTCCGCTTGCATTTGCGCTGTGCGCTTCTTCCATGCCTTACGGGCCGTCGTTTTGTCGAGTGGCGAGGATAACTGCTTGGCGATCTCCGCGGCCTGCGCCATCTCTTCGCGGGTGCAGGCATCGGCAATGATGCGCAGGGTGGTTTCTAGGTCAGGTGCGTTATCTACGGCAGGAGCAGGAGGCGCCGCACGAGCGGAAAGCTTAGCCTTGACGGCTTCGGTACGGGAGGCAGACGCCGGAATTTCTGTCTGATCTGGAGTGATATCAATAATGTCCTGATGGCTGTCCATCGTCTTGCCAGCCATCTCATCCGCCGTTGGCTGTCCTCCTACCTCTGGAAACGCCTTGCGTAAAGCAGCGGCTTCAGCACACTTGGAAAGCTGTCCAAATGGCCGTTTACGCCACATGGCGTTCGGCGCCGATGAGTCCTTGCCTTGCGTGGCGTAAGATTCCAGCCAGAAGACCTTAGCCGAATAAGCCACGCGCCCAACCCACCCATCGGTGATTTTATACACCGTCACCTTGCACCACTGTGGATAAGTGATTCCCCATTGGGTGTTTGTAATTTCTGGTCCAAACTCCTCATCATCCATGCCAGCGTATTTTCCAGTGCGGTCGGCTTTAGTGCGGTAAAACTCGATCCCAGGCATCACCACGTCGCGCCATTCGTATTCCCGCGTGCCTGGTTTCTTCACCGACATGGGCACGATATGTACGGGCCTGGTCATAGGGTCCAGATTGGCGGCCTTGCAGTAATTGAGGACCATCAAAATACTGTCTTCGCGGGCGCCTGGATAAAAGCTATCGCGGAGGGCGTTGAGAATGGCCCTATCTTGAGTCTCGGTCAGCGCGGTATTACGCGGGGCAATCGTTGCTAAAGCGGTCATTTATGCAGTCTCCAGTAATGTTTCAATGTCATCGCGTTCGGCGGCCAATCCTTCCAGTTTGTCGGCCTCTCTGGCGCAGATATACCGGCGCAGGGCGCCTTTGCTAAGGTTAGACTTTTCCGCCTGTTCGGCAATGGCGGTGGTGAACATCTCCGCCGCCGCCTTGGCACTGGCGCGCAGTTCACAGAGTTCGGTGATGTGTGCCGTGGTGAGGGGCTGCACTAAATCGCGCAGTTGCTCCTCGGTCATGTCGATGCGGATAGGCTGGGTCATACCGCCTCCAGATTCTTGGCCAAACGCAAAACGCGCGGCCCGGGTTGAGTGGTGGTGAATTGGCCGATCAGCCTGTCCCTCGCGGCATTGTCATAATTTGAGAGCAGGGTATTGGCCACGGCCTGCCAGTCGATTTTCTTGATATCCTTATTGGCTCTGTAAGTAAGCAGGGTGGCGCCGTCATACTGCACCGCGTCAGCATCCGCTAGCTTAGGCAGCAGCTTGTCGCGGATGTCCTTTTCAATCTTGGCCTCTTCAGCCAACCGCCGTTTAACACTGGCAAAATCCTTGATCAGCAGCATGAGGTCTTCCTTCACCTCGATGACTTTGCCCTCCTGATGCCGTGGCCAGCGCTGGCGGGCTTCGGCTTCGCTACAGGGGTCTGGTGGTACTCCAGCAATGACGTGATCACGCCAGAAGCGCGACGCCTCATCGAGGATGATCGCCTCTAGCTCCTCATCCCGGTGCAGGTGATAGATGCGGAATTCCTGATTGCCAAATAAGACAGCTAGGTCCCAATGCGGGCAGCCGGTCAGGGCCATGTAGGCCGCACTTTGGAGCAGATAGGACTGCGGCACGGCATCGGTGCCAGCCTCGCCCCACTCGCTATCACGTCCGGCAGCAAAGGCGCTGGCTGTCTTAGCTTCCAGTCCGAGATCGGTCCTGATCTCGCTCTTGTAACTGGCCCGCTTGGCGCCTTCAGGCACCACCAGGCGGTCCACATGGCCGATCAGTGGCGCCGTTGGGTGACGCAGCATGGGGTTAAACCGCTGCACCTGGCGCCCGGTGACTTGGCAGTATTCCCTGGCGACGAACTCCTCGGCGTAGGAGCCGAAGCGGGTCTGAAGGTTGCCCGTAAAAGGCTCCGCTTTTCCGGTCTTCTCCTCCCATACTTGGTAAGGAGTGCGCCAGGGATTGAGGCCAAGGATAGCGCCGATATCAGATCCGCCGAGTCCGCTCAGACGTTCCGCGTGGAATGTGGACATGTCATTCATCGTCATCCACTCCCGCCAATGCCAGCGATTCAGCCCGCTCCAATTGCATCCAGACGCGATTACCGCGCAACTCCTGGGCGGCGAAGGCCAGCTTGGCCTGATGAATCGTGAGCAGGATTTCGTCGAGCGTAGCGGTAGCGCGGGACAGTGCGCCAAGGTCGGCATCCTGCTGCTGGGTTTCCAATACAAAGGCCGGGATGGGCGCTTCGTATTCAGCGGTTTCTTCAGTCATGGTCTCTTCCTCTGTGGTGGTTTCCTGTAGGGCGGCGATCAGTTCTGAGTCCAGATCAATCGCAGGTGTAAAGGATTCCTCTACTGCTGTCTCAGCGGGCGCTACAGGCTCTTTGACGCTCTGGAGATGCAGAGGTAGCGGCCTGGTAATGCGAGGCTCCTGTGGCGTCTTAGGCGGCACTACGGCCCTGGTCCAGGGGTGGGACCAGGCGGATGGTTTCTTGGGCTGCGCCTTGGTAAGAGCGGCACCGTCCGATTGTTTAACCTGGTAAGTCTTGACCTCCTTGCCGTGGGCCTTGGAAAACTTGGGCTCGCCAAATTCAACCTGGCCAAATTTGACGCGCAGTTCATAACAAAGCCTGGCGATATCGTGAGGATCTTCATCGCTTAAAGCGGCAGTGATTTCGCTTACGGTCATGGCTTCACCGCTGTCGGACAGGCAATTCACGATTGCTTGGCGCAAGGCGGCGCGTACTGGGCTTTCGTAGCTCACGAATATTCCTCCTCGTCAAAATCTGGATCAGTGATCACATTGTCGTCCTCTAAATACGGGCCGTCATCGTCGGCCTCGTCGTTGTAAAAACGATTCCAGCCGATGTCGCCAGGGCCGGGGTAGTGCGGATA